>Ga0268298_10004765_pt1 | contig 13035 bp, 11 predicted proteins | sample WWTPWeurt_MetaG_FD_194462 | JGI IMG/M metagenome (GOLD analysis project Ga0268298, IMG submission 194462) | Activated sludge microbial communities from WWTP in Nijmegen, Gelderland, Netherland - WWTP Weurt | ecosystem: Engineered > WWTP > Aerobic digester > Activated sludge | place...
GACCCCAACATCGACATCCAGATGAGTATCGACGCCCAGAACAACCTCAAGTTGAGCCTCCATGATGGACTCCTTTGCTCGACGAAACTGGCAAAGTCGCTGCCAATCCGAGCGCCGGACAGGACACTCACGGTGCAGTACAAAGCTCCTATTAGGTCACTGGCGAACGGCCCGGCAACGCACGGGGAACGCCGCAGCCTGGCCGACAGGTCAACGCAAAGGCAGACTGGCCAATCCCAGCACGGGTCAGGCCAGGCTGGACGTTCGGCACCATCTTAGAATGAGTGTCCCAGCAGTTGCCCTTGCGACTCATGCTGCCCGTCAAGCCATGACGGCTCAGCAAGGCACGGTGGGCTTCGCTGGCGTACTGACTGCCACGGTCGGAATGCACGATCAGGCCCGCCGGCGGTTGGCGCTGCGTAATGGCCATCTGCAAGGCCGAGCACACCAGTTCGGCAGGCATGTTCGGCGCCATGGCCCAGCCGACAATTTTGCGCGAGTACAGATCCAGCACCGCCGCCAGGTACAGCCAGCCACTGCGCGTGCGGATGTAGGTGATGTCCGAGACCCAGGCTGCATTGGCCGTGGCTGGAGTGAAGTGCCGGTTCAGAACATTGTCGGCAATGGGCAAGCCGTGGCGGCTGTCGGTGGTGTGAATGAATTTGCGCCGCCACACCGCACGTAGCCCATTGATACGCATGAGGGTTCGTATCCGGTATCGCCCCACGCGAAGCCCCTGCGCATGCAGGACGGCCCGCAGGCGCCGGCTGCCATAGCAGCGTCCGGAGGCGGTGAAGGCGGCGCGCAGGTGGGTGCTCGTTGGGCAAACCCTGGCGGGTTCGCCCCTGCGTGAGCAGGCGGCGTAGAAGCCCGAACGACTCACGCCCAGCAACCGGCACAGCAATGCGGTGTTGTCGGCCTTCTCTTGCAACTGAGCGATGCACCGGTAGGTCATTTCAGTTCGCGGGCAAAGAAGGCCGACGCTTTTTTCAGCAGGTCATTGTCCTGGCGAAGCTGCCGATTCTCCGCTTCGAGTTGGCGAATGCGTTGCTGTTCAGCCGTCAGCGGCTTGCCGATGCCTGCCTGTCCGCTTTGCTCCGCATCGAGTTGCGCCAGCCAGCGGCGCACCGCGGTCTCTCCCAGACCCATGTCGCGGCACACTTGGCCGACGCTCAGGCCTTGGTCCCTGATCATCTGGACGACTTGCAGCTTGAAGCTCGCATCGAACGCCCGGCGTTTCTGTTTCATCAATTTCTCCTCTACGGGTGGATCATCCACCTATCGAGGTGTCCGAGGAAATTAGACCACTACAGTGATTTACGTCGATTTGTGGGAAGACCCCAAGGCAGATCCGAGCGAGGTCATCGTCGCGGCGATCCGGGCGGAGCTTTCCCAGCATGAGTCTGCGCTAAAGAGGCTTGCCAAGAGCTTTGGCATTGGTGGGGCCAAGATCGCAGGCGTGGAATTTTCGCTGGACCGCATCGGGCTCGGGAAAGAGGTCTCGCTGGTCCAAGCGCTGTCCGTGCTGTCCGACACCACAGTGCAGATGATCGTACTGATTATCGACGAGGCGCAGCATGCGATTACGACCTCTGCAGGGGCGGACGCGATGTTCTCGCTGAAAGCGGCTCGCGATGAGCTCAACAGTCGAGAGCACCACGGACTGAGGGTGGTCTGTACCGGCTCGAATCGGGATAAGTTGGCCATGTTGCGCAACAGTAAGGACCAGGCATTCTTCGGCGCACCGTTGGTGCCCTTTCCCTCGCTGGGGAAAGAGTACGTCGAGTGGTTTTGCCAGCACACGAATGATTTGCCGGCGCCATTGGAAGCCGAGGTCGTGCAGCCGCTCTTCGAGCGTGCCGGCTACCGTCCGGAGATCCTGGGTGCCGCGGCCGACGAATTGCGTTTTGATTTTGCCCTGGAAGCGGCGGACGTGACCGAGCGTTTCCGGAGTGCGGTCGAAGCCCAGATTCAAGTGGCTAACGATGAAACGTTGCGGGTCGTGCGCAGCCTTACTCCGATTCAGTTTGCCGTGCTGCGTGTGATGGCCGCCAGTGGCGCAGCGTATGCGCCCTTCGAGGCGGTGACGCTCGCCAAGTACAAGCAGGCAATCCAGCAGGCGGGGGACGACAATGTGAGTGTTGAAGTCCCGGCGATACAGCAAGCCTTGATCGCCTTGCAGGAAAAAAGCCTCATCTGGCGGGCGTCACGGGGCGTGTATGCGATCGAGGACAGCACCCTGACAGATCTGTTGAAGGAGCGTGGGTTACTGGAAAATTTTTAAATAGATTTTCTGCAAAAACGATCGAACTGGCTGGGGGGCAGTGCCACTATTCCGAGCCGGAAGAACGAGATGCGGGCAAACCCCTTTAGGTTCTGTTGACATTCGCCCCTCCTAATAAATGTCAATATCCTGACGTGCCCAGAAAGTCGTTTATGGTCAGCCCATGGCGCAGGGGGCTGTTTACCCGGCGCCATTTGTGGTCTTATTCCGACTTTTGGGCAGATTCAGGATGGTGCGTGTGTGCTTGCGTGACGATCAATATGAGCGGATTGCAGGATGAGCGGCTGGGGTGTGAGCGCAACACAGTCCAATGCAACTATCACGACCTGTGCAGGACAAAGTACAATGTAGCAACATACTTACACGAAGGAGATGAGCGTGCCGCACACAATCCTTTCGAGCCGGGAGTTCAACCACGATGTCGGGCGCGCCAAAAGGGCCGCGCTCGAAGGCGCCGTCTTCATCACGGATCGCGGGCGCCCCTCCCACGTACTGCTATCCGTCGAGGCCTACCGCAAGCTGCTGGCCAAGGAACCCAGCATTGTCGATCTGCTGGCCCAGCCAGACGCCGGGGATATCGACTTTGAGCCGGTACGTATCGGCGGTTCCCTCTTCCGTCCGGCAGATCTCGCCTGATGTATTTGCTCGATACAAACGTCGTCTCCGAGCTTCGAAAGGCGAAGTCGGGCAAAGCGGATGCAAGGGTTACTGCCTGGGCGTCAGGAGTACCCGCCTCTGAACTATTTCTCTCCGCCATCTCCGTGCTGGAGCTTGAGATGGGCGTCCTGCTCGTCGAACGCCGAGATGCCGCCCAAGGCGCCGTCCTCCGTAGTTGGCTCGACAAGCACGTCCTTCCCGCCTTCGCGGATCGCATCCTGCCGGTGGATGCCGCCGTGGCCCGACGCTGTGCCCGGCTGCACGTACCTGATCCGCGGGCGGAGCGGGATGCACTCATCGCAGCTACAGCCTTGGTGCGGCAACTGACGGTGGTTACGCCAAACATCGGGGACTTCGAGGCGACAGGGGTGAAGCTGCTAAACCCGTGGGCAAGTCCTCCGCCCTGACGCTCATAATCTCGTCGCCATCGCGGGCTGGCAGGTCGATGCAAAACGCCGAGAAACCGCACCCGCCGGGGCCCTCGCTGTTTAATTTCTCATGACTTCATTTCCGGAATTGCCTTCCCAATCCCGTTTTGATGCCCGTCGAATGGGTCGGGGAATGGGCTTTCGCCCAATTCCGGGTGCCGCTTCATGCCGCACTCCCCGCGCTCTGCAATTTCGCAATTCTCAGTAGGTTGTAACCCACCGTCTTCAGCCAGCCGAAGATCTCCTCGATCCGCTTGCGTTTCCTCTGGCTGACTTTGTAGCCCTCGGTGCAAGTCGTCCGTCCATCGAGCCCCGGTGTCTTGCGCCCGTCTATTCGGGCGATATGTGGCTTGATCTTGTGCTCCCGCAGGTGCTGGACGAAGTCCTTCACGTGATAGCCCTTGTCGGCACCCAGGGTCTTCGGGTGTATCTTCCGCCGCCGCGCACGAGTGAGCAGTTGCCGCGCCGCTTGATGCTCGGCCAGGGTGGCGTCGGTGATGAGCAGATCCACGCACAGGCCGCTCCGGTTCTCCATGAGGGCATGGCCGCCGTAGCTGAGTCTGGCCGGCTGGCCGTTGCCTTTTCTCATGAGCTTCGCTTCAGGATCGGTGGTGCTCTGGTGGGTGGCGTTGGAACGTTTCTCACCCTTGAAATCCACCATCCCGGTGCCATCCCCGGGCTTGGGCGGTTCTTTATCGTCCTTGCGCTTGAAGCTCTTGAAAGAGGCCCAGGCGTCGATCAAGGTGCCGTCGACGGTGCTGATGATCCGCTCCGCCATCGAGGTGCTGTATGGGTCAGGTTTTCCCGCCAGAGCCCTTGGCTGCGTCGGCTAAGGCACGGACGAGTTCCGCGTTCTGTGCGTTGATGCGTGAAAGCTCGGCGTTAAGCCCTGCGATGTTCGAGGCGGAAGCCTCCCGCGCCGCGTCGAGGGCGGCTTTCAGGTCGTCGGCCCGCTTGGAGGTCTCCTCGGCTCGTACTTCGGCGGTCGCTGCCCGCTCGGATGCTTTGGCGAGCTTGTCGGACAGGACGGCCGCTCCGGCCTTTGCGTCTTTTTCAGAAGCTTCGAGCCCGGCGAGCCGCGCCTGCAGGGTTTCGAGCTCCACGGTCACTTGGTCGGCCAGCTCGGCGGCCTCGCGCTTCTCGGCTTCGAGCTGGGAGCGGGCGGTCTCGAGGCCCTCGTGCTCTGATGCCAGGCGACCGTTCGCGAGCTCAAGGGCGGCCGCCCAGATCTCGGCGCCGAATTCGGCCAGGCGGTCGGCGACGAGCTGCGGGGCCGGTTCGCGGATCGGCGCCTCTCTGGCCTCTTTCCGGCTCCGCCACTCGGCCATCGCTTCCGAAATCGTGGTGAAGCTGCCGCCGCCGAGGGCCTTGCGGACTGCCGCCAGGGTGGGGTTCGCACCGGCGGCGTCGAGTTCTTCGGCGATTGCGAAAATCCGGTCTTTGGTAGTCGATACCATCTCACGTTCCTCTGTTAAATGTAGTATGTTGTAGTAACGTACAAAATACTACAAAATACAACTCCCGCGGCCGGAATTATCAAAAGAACCACGGCCGCCGCGCCGAAGGCCAGATCCCTCGCGGAACCGCTCATTTCCTACCCTTTCAGCGTCGAGTGCGGTCCACCGTAACCGTTCCGGTAAGGCCGCGACTGCGGCGGATTCTCAGTGCACGCACAGAAAAACCGGCTCCTCCGCGCTGGGGGGACGGTCCCTTGGGCGCGCGGGTTACCCGGCCACAGCCCGCACTTCGGTCCCGCTTTCCAGGATCTTCAGGAATTCCGCGTAGGCGAACACCCTTCCGCGCTGCTTCCCGGTGATCTCGCTGACGACGCCTAAGGTCTCCAGAGCCTCAAACGCCTTGTTGACCGTGGGAGCGCTGAGGCCGGTCTTCTCCTGGGCCTGGGAGGCATTGAGGAACGGATGGATCTGGAGCAACTCGTGGAGGCGGAGCATGGAGTTGGTCTGCTCGCCGCAATCTTCGATCCGTTTCCTGTCGTGCCGGAACAGCGTGACGATGCGCATCGCGCTCTCGTAGGCGTTATTGGCCGTGTCGGCGACTCCGGTGAGGAAGAACTCGGTCCAGGTTTCCCAATCACCGCGGAGGCGGACGTCCTGCAGGAGGCGGTAGTAGTCCTCCCGGTGCGTCTTCAGGTAGAGGCTGAGGTACAGGAGGGGTTCGTGGAGGACCTTCTTTTCGACCAGAAACAGGGCGATCAGCAGGCGGCCGAGGCGACCGTTGCCGTCCAGGAACGGATGGATCGACTCGAACTGCACGTGCAGGTACCCGGCTTTCACGAGCGGTGGAATGCCCTCGGAGTCGTCGTGCAGGAAGCGTTCGAGGTCGCCGAGGCACGCGTCCATTTCGTTGACCGGCGGCGGTACGTACTGGGCGTTCCCCGGCCTGGTCCCGCCGAGCCAGTTCTGCGAGCGCCGGAACTCCCCCGGGTTCTTGGCTTCGCCGCGGCCCCTCTTGAGCAGGCGCGCGTGCATGTCTCTCAAGAGGCGGAGGCAGAGGGGGAGCCCGTTCGGGTCCCTGATGACGCCGAGGCCGTACATCATCGCGTCCACGTAGTTAGAGACCTCGGTGACGTCGTCAAGCGGCTTCCCGGCCAAAGCGGCGTTTTCGTACTGCAGGAGGTCGTCGAGGGTCGACTGCGTCCCCTCGATCTGGGACGACAGGACCGCTTCCTTGCGGACGTACATGTACAGGAAGAGGGCTTTGTCCGGAAGGAGCATCGCCACGCCGTCGAGACGGCCCACCGCGCGGTCCGCTTCGCTCAGGCGCCCGAGCAGGCGCGGGGAGATATTCAGCGGGGGACTCGGCGGGAGCAGTGGAGGAACGTAAGCCCTGACGGTCTCGTCGAAGGCGACGGTGGAGACGTAGCGCCCGATCCTCGGGTTCGCGTCCTGTCGCGTGGGATTGTCGGCCATGGGGTCCTTAGTTAAGCCCACTTAATTAGTGCGGGGCGCTAGTTAAGTTTATCCGGATTTATTTTATTAGCGAGTTTAATGAGGCTCGTAGAACAACTCGATGTAATCAAACACGTCAGTGCGTGCTTGGGCCCAAATCAGATAGTCAGCCACCCCTGACCACAATATGGCATCGCATGCGGTGGGCCGAGATCAAATCGGCGCTGGCGCCGTGCTTTGCCCGCAAGGACGCCCGGTGATTGGGCATTTGAAGGACGATTGCGGCTTGCGGCGGAACTGGCTCAAAGGCTCCGAAGGCGATGTACTGCATCCGGTGCTGTGTGCGGCCGGCTACAGCCTGCGCGGGCTCCCTCTGGAAACAAATAAGAGCGGCGCTGAGTCAGCAATGGCGAGATGAATATCACCGGAGGTTGTGCGTAGAGTGGCGTTTTGCTACCCTGCGCAACACCCCCGCAATCCTGGACTCGCCATGATTCGCTGCCACCTGTCGACCTTCATGGGGCGCGACAAGCTCCGTATTTCTGATGTTTCTCGCCTCACAGGCTTGAATCGCAGCACTGTCAGCGCGCTATACAAGGAGACTGTGACGCGCCTGGATGTGGCTGCCATCAATGTCCTCTGCAATTTGTTCCGCTGCTCCGTGGGCGAACTCTTTGAGCATGTGCCTGACGATGACAGGAGCGCTTTGTGACGCTCAGTGCATCACGTTGGCACGTCATAGCCGAATCCCACTTTGCTTGGGAGCGCGAGGCTCTCGAATGGCTGCGGGCTCACTTGCCCGATCGCGATCCCTGGCATGCCTGGACCAACTTCGAATTTATCGACGATGAGGGCAAGGTCAACGAGGTGGACGCCCTGGTGCTTTCGCCGGCAGGTTTGTTCTTGGTTGAAATCAAGAGCCGCCCTGGCGTGTTGCGCGGGGACGTGCATAGCTGGACGTGGACCACAGACGGCCGGACTTTCACCTATGACAATCCGCTGATTCTCGCTAACCGCAAGTCCAAGCGCCTGGCCAGCCTGTTGCGGCACCAGCCGGCCATCAAGAAGGCGAAAATCCGTCTTCCCTTCGTTGAACCGGCTATTTTCCTTTCATCTTCAAGCCTGGCCTGTCAGTTGGAAGGCTTGGCCAAAAGCGCCACTTTTCAGCATGGCCGCCCAGGTACGCTAAACGATCCAGGTATCGTTGGCGCCCTCAGCAATGGCATCACCTCCCGCACCAGCACGCCGGTAGATATCGCCCAGACACGTGCAATCGGCAGGGCCTTGATTGAGGCCGGCATACGCCCGTCCAACAAGCACCGGCAGGTCGGCGATTACAAACTGACCAAACTCGCCGCCGAAGGCGAAGGCTTTCAGGATTGGGAAGCCAGTCACGTCAGCGTTGACACCATCCACCGGCGGGTACGCATCTACACCCTGGCCACCGCGTCCAGCCCGGAGGCCCGCGCCGCCCGGCTCCGCCAGGCACGCCGCGAGTTTGAAGTGCTGGAAGGCATCGATCATCCAGGTATCCTGCGCGTCAAAGACTACAAGGAAACGGAACTCGGCCCGGCGCTGATCTTCGATCACGACCCCAAGGCTGTGCGACTCGACCACCTGCTCCGCGAGAGGGGCAAGACGCTCACCATCACCCAGCGCCTGCAGATGGTCCGCGACATTGCCGAGACTCTGAAGTACGCCCATGCCAAGCGGCTGTACCACCGCGCCCTGGGGCCGCAGAGCATCCTGGTTTACGGCGCAGACGCTGGCTCGATGCACCTGCGCCTGATGAACTGGCAGACAGCCTCGCGCAACGTGGGGGGCTCGGCTGCGCCCAACACCGTGCACCACACCACTGGAACGCGCCACGTCGAGGACTACGTTGAAGACCTCGGCCTGCTTTACCTCGCACCCGAAACCACCCGGGCCGATCCCGCCCAAGGCGCCAGCCTCGACGTGTTCTCGCTCGGCTGCATCGCCTACTACATCTTCACCGGGCAGCCCCCGGCTGAGTCCGCGCTAGAACTGTCGGAGAAGTTGCGTGTAGGTCAGGGCTTGCGCCTATCCGACACCATGGACGGCTGCGGCGCCCGACAGCAGGAGTTGATCCAGTTCGCCACCGCTCCTGACCTGCTCGCGCGTTACGACACGATCCAGGGCTTTCTGGATGACCTGGATCTGGTGGAGGACGAGCTGACCACGCCAGACCCTGAGGCCACCGTTGATCCCAGCATTGCCAGTGCCGGCGACCGCCTGGAGGGGGGCTTCACGGTCATCAAACGCATGGGACGCGGTTCCTCTAGCGATGCCTTGCTAGTTCGTCGCGATGGCAATGAAGATGAAGCCATCCTGAAAGTGGCTTGCGACATCGCGCACAACGACCGCCTCGTCGCCGAAGGCGAGGTGCTGGCCCGCCTGCACCACCAAAACATCGTTGCCCACCGCGAAACGCTCACCATCTCCGGCCGCACCGCACTGCTGCTCAAGAGCGCGGGCGCGAAGACCTTGGCCGAGAAACTCAAGGAAGAACGCCGCCTCTCGTTGGACATGCTGCAGCGCTTTGGCGAAGAGTTGATTGGGGCCGTGAACCACCTCGAATCCGAGGGCGTGGCACACCGTGACATCAAGCCCGAAAACATCGGTATCGCCGAAAACCGTAGCGGCAAGCTGCAACTGGTGCTGTTTGACTTTTCCCTATGCCGAACCCCAGCCGACAACATCACGGCAGGCACCCATCCCTACCTGGATCCCTTCCTGTCGTTGCGCAAACCCCCGCGATGGGACCTGTACGCTGAGCGCTTTGCCTTGGCTGTCACACTCTATGAGATGGCCGTTGGTCAGCCGCCAGTGTGGGGCGACGGGCAGACCTCGCCGGCTATGCTTGACGTCGAAGCCACCATTGAGCGGGATGTTTTTGACCCTGTCACGCGCGAAGGTTTTGCGCGCTTTTTCGAGAAAGCGCTGAAGCGCGATTACCGCGAGCGCTTCGACAACGCCGAAGACATGCTGCGCGAATGGCGGGCCATCTTCAACGCACGCCGTACGCTGCACCCCGGCGATGCTGCGCCGGCCAGCGGCCTGGCCGCCATCGCCCCCACGGCCACCCCGCAAACCACCATGGCCGAGCTCGGCTACAGTCTCGAAGCCCAGGTCGTGCTGGAGCGCATGGGCGTGCACAACGCCCGCGAACTCCTGGCGGTAGACCGCGTTCGCTTCCGCTATCTCAAGGGCGTGGGCGACAGAATCCGCAAGGAAATCCGGCTCACCGCCAAGGAGCTGGCCCGCCTGCGGCCAGACCTGACCCAGGGCCGCAGCCTTGCGCACGATGCCGACGAAGATATCGAGGGCGCGGTCAGCATCAACGAGCTTGCCGCCCAGTTGCTGCCGCGCCGTCCGGCCGGTGACGACCGGCCCGAAGAAGCGGCCCTCGCCCACTACCTAGGCCTGGACGATGCGGTGAAAGCGGGCGTCTGGCCCAGCCTCGGCGATGCCGCACAGGCCGGCGAGGTGGATCGTGCCACCCTCACCGCCGCGCTGATCAAGGCCCGCGTGCGCTGGCTCAAGAACCCGGCCTTCACCGAACTGCGTCACCAGCTCGACACCCTCGTGAGCAGTCAGGGCAACGTGATGAGCGCGAGAGAAGGCGCGCTGGCCCTGCTGGCCCTGCGCGGCTGTGCCTCACAGGACGACGCCGAACGCCTGCGCCAGGCCACCGCCGTGCTGCGTGGCGCCCTGGAAGCCGAAGCCCATCTCGACCAGCCGCGCTTTGAGGCCTACGACCACCAACCCCACCTGCTGATCGCCAGCGCTGCGCTATGGGCAGACTACGCACGTCAACTGGGAGCAGCCGCGGATGCCTGCGCCTTGGCCGACCCCTTGCTGCCACCGGCCCGCGTGCTGGAGATGCTGGAGGGGGTGCCCCTGCCAAGGCCCGATCAGCTGGGTGGCAACGCACCAGCGCTCATTCCGCCCACCCGCCTGCTGCGCCTCGCCGCCTCGGCCTCGCGCAAGGCCGCGGTGTCCAGTCGGCAAGAGATGTATATGCGCGGCATGGCGCCCATCCAGGCGCTGCGCCAGTCCCTGGGTGCATTGGTCGGGGCTCCGGAGCTGCGCGCCAAGGACATCCAGGATCGCGTCCGCGGTCGCTACCCCGAAGCATCGGCGCTACCTGGCCGGCCCGGCCTGGATCGCCTGCTCGAAGAGGCCGGTGCGCCGCTCACCTGGGACATCACGGCAGCCGATGGCCGCGGCGCCTACCGTCTGGCGACCCTGGGCCGGGGACAAACTGCGGGCACAACCACCCACTTTTCACGTCAAGCCACGCTCCTGACGCCCCACGTTGCGGGTGATAGCGATGCAGCGCAGGCTGCCGCGGTTGAAGCGCGCCTGGTGCGCTCGCTGGATCAAGGGGGGCTGCTGGTTCTGACGGTACCTCCGCGCATTGCCCGCCGCGCAGAAGCCGAGTTGATCCGCCGTTTTGGCCCCCCCACCGCCCTGCCAAGCGCCGTGCAACGGCTCAACCTCGACGCACTGCTACTGGCTGAGCTACGCGAGCAAGCACAGGCCATGAGGATCGACTGGAAGGTCGTGCTCCAGGCCGATGCCGCCGACCACGGCAGCCGCCACTGGACCAACCTGCAACGCCTGGTGCAGCGCGCAGTGCCAGCCCTGCGGGCCGCCTTGCTGCACAGCCCGTCGCCCATCCTACTGGTGTGCGCGGGCTTGCTGGCCCGCTACGAGCTCATGCACCTAGTCACCGAACTGGAAGAGCACGCCGGCCGGCCCGGCCACACCCCCAGTGCCTGGATGCTGCTGCCCACCAGCCACCAGGGCCTGCCCGTCATCGACGGCGTCGCCGTGCCCCTGGTCAACAACATCAACAACACCCGCGCCCTGGCGCTGCCCCAGGCCTGGGTGGAAAACAAACACCGGGCCAGCCATGCCATTTCGTCCGCCGCCTCCGGAAAGCCCCCTCAGTGATCAACGCCCCCCAACTCCTCGCCGACCTGACCAAACTGCTCAAACGCCTGGAAGACGATCTGCGGCAGCGCATCAAAGAACTCCCCGAGCTCAAAACCAGCCTGCAGGCCGAATGGCAGACCGCCAGCGACGCCAACCGCTGCGCCGAAACCTTTGAAACCTGGGCCGACCAGGTCATCACCCAGGCCGGCGTGCACTGGCTGCTCAGCTGCGTGTTCCTGCGTTTCATCGAAGACAACCAGCTGGTCGACCGCCCCTGGCTCGGCGGCACGCCGGAGTCGGGCCGCCTGGCCCTGGTGCGTGATCGGCACGACGCCTACTTCCAGGCCAACCCGCTGCAAAACGACCGGGACTACCTGCTCGCCGCCTTTCGCGAGGCCGGCACCCTGCCCGGCCTGCACACTTTTTTTGACGAAGCCCACAACCCGGCCTTCCGGCTGGGCATCAGCGGCGACGCCGCCATGGCCCTGCGTCAGTTCTGGCAGCAGGTCGACCCGAACACCGGCACGCTGACCCACGACTTCACCGACCCTGCGTGGAACACCCGCTTCCTGGGCGATCTGTACCAGGACTTGTCCGAGGCCACCCGCAAGCGCTACGCGCTGCTGCAAACGCCCGAGTTTGTCGAAGAGTTCATCCTCGACCGCACTCTTACCCCGGCCATCCGCGAGTTCGGCTTTCGCGAAGTGCGCCTGATCGACCCCACCTGCGGCTCGGGGCACTTTCTGCTGGGCGGCTTCCACCGCCTGCTGGCCGAGTGGCAGCGCAACGAACCCGGCCGCAACCCGGTGGACATCGCGCAAAAGGCGCTGGACGCCGTGGCCGGCGTGGACCTCAACCCCTTCGCGGTCGCCATCTCGCGCTTTCGCCTGTTTGTGGCCGCCCTGCAGGCCTCGGGCGTGGAGCGCCTGGCCAACGCGCACGACTTCAAGGTGTCGGTGGCCATTGGCGACAGCCTGCTGCACGGCACGCGCTTTGGCCTCACCCAGAGCCAGGACCTGTTTGATGTCGTCGACAGCCACGCCGACACCGGCCTGGCCCACGCCTACGCCAGTGAAGACCTGAGCGAGGTGCAGCACATCCTGGGCCGCCAGTACCACGCGGTGGTGGGCAACCCGCCCTACATCGTCGTCAAGGACCCGGCGCTCAATGCGGCCTACCGAAAGAAGTACGCCAGTTGCCATATGAAGTATTCGCTCGGCGCCCCCTTCACCGAGCGCTTCTTCGAGCTGGCCGTGACGGCGGCCGAAGGGCGCAGCGCCGGCTACGTGGGGCTGATCACCGCCAACAGCTTCATGAAGCGCGAGTTCGGCAGCAAGCTGATCGAGCAGGTGCTGCCCCGGCTTGACCTGACCCATGTGGTGGACACTTCCGGCGCCTACATCCCCGGCCACGGCACGCCCACCGTCATCCTGTTCGGCCGCCACCGCCCGCCGGTGGATGAAGGCGTGCGCACCGTGATGGGCATCAAGGGCGAACCGAGCACGCCGGACGATCCGGCGCAGGGACTGGTGTGGAGGGCCATCCTCGGGCAGATCGATCAGGCCGGCAGCGAGAGCGATTTCGTCAGCGTGGCAGATACGGCGAGGGCGACGTTTGCGAAGCATCCTTGGAGTATTGGGGGTGGTGGAGCAGCTGACGTTAAAGAAGCAATCGAAGTGGTAGCTAGTCAAACCCTCGGCGACGTTGCGCAAGATATGGGCGTCTTTGGCATGACCAATGCAGACGAGGTAATGTTGGCCTCAGCGTCTGCCTTTGCCCGCCAGAAGGTTGAAGT
>Ga0268298_10004766_pt1 | contig 13035 bp, 6 predicted proteins | sample WWTPWeurt_MetaG_FD_194462 | JGI IMG/M metagenome (GOLD analysis project Ga0268298, IMG submission 194462) | Activated sludge microbial communities from WWTP in Nijmegen, Gelderland, Netherland - WWTP Weurt | ecosystem: Engineered > WWTP > Aerobic digester > Activated sludge | place: Netherlands...
CGCGGAATAAACCGTTCTTTTTGTCTGCTATTCCAGCTGCATATCCTTTGTCGGTCAATTTCTTAACAAAATTCGATGCGTTTGATTCAACAGAAAAACATCCGCCAATAATGTGATAAGATCCATCAGCCTGAAAAGTACTTACAGCTGCTTCGGTTTCTTTTTCCAGATCAACGGGTATGTATACTTCTTCTGTCAGTTCCAGATTATAAACAGTTACATCAGCGGGTAGTTCATTCGTCAAATCTTCCCAGGACATCCAATCTGATGTGGTATCAGTAAAATTTGACGGAGTTCTCTTTTCGTAAATCGCATTTCCTTTCTTACTGAATGGATTCAAATCACTCAAATGTATTTTACCTGAATTCAGAAAATCTGTTTTCATTGGTATCCAGTATGAATAAAATAAAGCAGGCAACACAACGGCAGCGGCAATGGCATATTTATAATTGCGTGATTTCTTTTTAGGTTGTTGAATCGGAATTACTTTTTCATCTTGTTGAACTTGTTCTTCCTGTTCAATTTTTTCAGCAACATTCAACTCAATAACTGGTGTGATTTTTTCTTCCTTCTTCGCCGCTGTTTTCTGAGAAGATTTTTTCTCAACCACAGTGAGAATTGGTTTCTGAACTTCTGTCTTAACTGTAACCGGTTTCTCAATTTTTACCTGAACTGGTTCTTCCTTTTTAACTTCTGAAACAGATTTTTCAGAAACAGCAAAGTCAACAAATGAAACCTGATTCAAACCATAAGCCTGAAGCAAAAGATTTGTTTCACGATTTTGTTCAAATACAATTTTATTTTCCTGTTTAAATAGAAAACCAATTTCACCCAATTCAATTCGTTGACCGGCTTCCAGATTTTTCTTCCACACGTCAACACAATTTTGAATTTCAAGCATAGCGTGATTAAAATTCACGTTATGCTGAATAACCAGTTCATTTGCAAGCAAGCCGTCATTTTGTTTCAGACTTTCATTGAACAACACCTTTTTGGATGGTGGAAAAATTATAGATCGATTGCGGTTAATCCACGCAGACTCATAACTGGCAATAAAACCACCGAATTCAGGCACAATAACACAGTTGTGCTGTTTTAGTAAATCGGATATGTGAATCTCCAGTTTCATTGGGGGGCATCAAAGATACGGATTTTTGCTTTTTGTACGGAAAACACAGAATGATAGTTACTTTAAACTATTTAGTTCAGTGATCTCCAACCGATATGCAGAAATGTACTAAATTTGCCTTACCAATTAGGGGAATTAGCTCATTTGGCTAGAGCGCAACGCTGGCAGTGTTGAGGCGACCGGTTCGAATCCGGTATTCTCCACTTATAATCCTGAATCTTTGATTTGGGATTTTTTTTTCAGAATACCCTGGTCATGCATTTCTGCTCAGGATGAGAAGAATATTCGATCAATAATCATCCACAACCAACCCATACTTCTTGCAGTACTTTTCATACAGCTCTTTCTGATGGTTGTTTAAATCAACGTAGTTGCCACGAATCATAGCAAAAGTTACATTGTTAGACCTCATGTCCAAAGCATCTCCCTGTGAAACAAAAAGTGTTGCATCTTTCCCTGCCTCAAGCGATCCAACTTTATCATCAATACCTAAAATTTTAGCGGCATTTAAACTGATGGATGCCACTGCATCTTCTTCACTCATTCCATATGCTCTCGCTGTTCCTGCAAGGAAAGGTAAATTTCTGGTATTCATTACTTCCATATCACCGGCCGTACTGATACAAAAAAGTAATCCGGCTTCTTTTAATTTAAATGGCAACTCATAATATTGCCAGATATAATCTTCTTCAAATTCCGGCAACGAATGTGGACGATTAATGATAATAGAAAATTTATTTTCTTTCAACCTGTCAGCAATCATTGGGGCATCATATCCACCCACAATCACTGGATTTTTTATTTCAAAAAAGCGGACAAAGTCAACAATATCATTCATCTCCGGAGCAAAATCAACATGAAAATACAAACGCTGATCTCCATTAAATAAATGACGCATGGCTTCTAATTTCAAATCCATTTCTGCCGGATATTTTTCATTGACATAGGCTTTTGCTCTTGAACAAAAATCCCAGATTTCATTTTTAGCACGGATGTAATTTTCATTTGAATTTGATCCGCCCGGTTCTGCCCACCAGCCCCAGCGATTGTATTTTTCAGGCCAGTTTAAATGTACGCCATCATCAGCTTTGTAAACAGCATCTTCCCAATTCCAGCCGTCAATTGCCATAACAGAAGAAGTACCAGAAATAGTTCCGCCACGTGGGGTTGATTGAGTAACTAAAACACCATTGGTACGAATGGTATAAAGTATTTTTGAATCTGTATTATAAGCAATCAACGCTCTGACATTTGGATTAAATATTCCGGTTTCATTAAAATCTCTTGTTGCTCTGACAGCATCCACTTCAGTCAAACCTGTTGTAACATTTGGAGCAATAAATCCGGGATAAACATGCTGACCATTCAAATCAATAATAGTATCCCATTCGGTCTTCACCACTTCCATGGTCAATGTATTTTTCACAAACAGAATTTTTCCGTTTTCAATTCCAATACTTGCAGTAGCAATAAACTCGCCATTGCCAATATGAGCAGCACCATTCTGGATTAAAATTTTGTTATGCTTTTGAGCAATCGGTGTTGGAACCTGAGCAATAACAAAAGTGGTTGTGAGGATTAAAAATGTGAGAAAAAATTTCATTTTTTATTTAGTGTTTTTTGAAAAATCAAGTTAATTTTTTATTCATGTTCATGATGTTCTTCACCTTCTTCTCCAATTGTTTCACAATGATATAATGTCTTTCTTTTAGCGGATGGTGGTTGCAAAGATGCTCCTCCATTTTTTGCATCATTCATGAGTGCAGTTATTCGTTTTCTGTCTTCCTGATCACGCTGATGAAACCGGTAACTTTGTGCCTGATCATAAAATAAAATTCCGTCAATAAAAGTTTTTTCAACACGTGCATTGATTGAAAGCGGATTATCAGACCAGATCACAATATCAGCATCTTTGCCTTCTTTCAGACTTCCCATTCTGTCATCCAGGTGAAGTAACTTTGCAGGATTTAATGTCACCATTTTCCATGCGTTTTCTTCAGACACTCCTCCATACTTAACTACTTTAGCGGCTTCCTGATTTAACCTTCTTCCCATTTCAGCATCATCTGAATTGATTGCCACAACAATTCCCATTTGATCCATGATTGCTGCGTTATAAGGGATTGCCTCCATTACCTCCATTTTATAGGCCCACCAGTCAGCGAAGGTTGAGGCGCCTGCTCCATGTACTTTCATTTTGTCAGCTACTTTATATCCTTCAAGAATATGAGTAAAAGTGTTTACGGTGAAGCCCATCGAATCACCTACCTGCATCAACATATTTATTTCTCCCTGCTGATAAGAGTGACAACTGATGAATCTCTTTTTATCTAAAATTTCACAAAGCACATCCAACTCTAAATCTCTGCGCGGCGGATCTATCTTTCCCTGTTGTCTTTCTGAACTATTATAATAATCTTCCCATGCTTTTTTATATTCTTTAGCGCGAATAAAAGCATCATAAAAAATTTGCTCCACACCCATTCTTGTTTGTGGATAACGAATTGAATTCTGGTCTCCCCAATTGGATTGTTTTACGTTTTCACCTAAAGCAAATTTGATAAAACCATCCGTTGAATCAATCAGCATTTCTTCAGGTGAATATCCCCATTTCAATTTGATTAATCCAGATTGTCCGCCAATTGCATTGGCTGATCCATGAAGCAATTGCGCAGCAGTAACACCACCTGAAAGTTGTCTGTAAATATTGATATCATCATTACGCACAACATCTGCAATAGATACTTCTGCTGAAATGGATTGCCCGCCTTCATTGACTCCTTTACTGATTGCAATGTGCGAATGTTCATCAATGATTCCACAAGTAACATGTTTCCCCGTTCCATCAATTACAATTGCTCCTCCAGGCACAGATGCAGTTCCATTCACAGATTTAATTTTTCCATCCTGAATAATCAGATTTGCATTTCTGACAACACCTTGTGATTCATTTGTCCAGAGTGTTGCATTTTTAATGTAGTAGGATTTTGGAGTTGGCAATGTGTCAAATCCATACGCCATGTTTGGATAACGAATATTAGAAACCGCAGAAGTATCAACTTTAAATTTATCGTCATCTTTTTTCTCTTTGAATTTATCACCGCGGTTTGCTGCCCACTTCACCCAGTCACCGTTTGGCAAAGTTCCGGTTCCTTCCATAATCCCCAGTTTTGGATAAAATGATCCATTCAACTGCACAACGCCATCTATCTGGCCGTCATTTAATGTGAACATCATACTCAATTGAAGATCACTAACAGTCAACTCAGGTTTCACATCAATCGTATCAATTTTCGTTGTTCCGGTTTTGTTGTCTTTTACCAACTGATAAGCAGTAATTTTTGCACTTGGTTTTTCATGCGAACCAGAAATGGAAAGATCATAAACAGTTCCATTCAAAGTGAGTGAATAATCTCCGCGATAATCCGGCAACATGATATTTTTAAATCTTTTTCTATCTCCTTTAGTCCAGGTTTCATAGATTTCTCCATCTTCAAATAAATCACCTTTGACAACTAAAAAATTGGCGATTTTTCCTTTCTCCAGCGTTCCAATTTTATTTTCTACACCTAAAAATTTGGCAGGATTTTGAGTGAGTGCTCTTAATGCTTCATCTTTTGGAAGACCATGTTTAATAGCCTTTCTGATATTGCCCAGAAACTGATTTTTCTTTTTCAAACCGTCCATGGTAAATGCAAAACTTACTTTGTTTTTGTAAAGGATGTATGCATTGTACGGTGCCAGTTCCCAATTTTTCATTTGAGATAAAGTGACATATCTCGCTAAATAAGGATCAGTCATATCATACGCTTCAGGAAAATTTACCGGAACAATCAATTTAGCATTGGTCGCTTTTACTTCATCAATCATTTCAAATTCATCACCACCACTTTTTACAATCAGTTCAACATTAAATTCTTTACCAAGTTTTACTGCTCGTAATATTTCCAGTTTATCAGAAACACCAAATATTTGAGGCAGTTTCAGGTTTTCCAAACCTTCGCGTAATGAAACGTTATCCTTTGTTGGATCCTGGAGGGACGCATACCATTTCGCATCGTAATAAAATTGTCTCAGCAAGGCTATCACACCCATTTGTGAAGATGGATATGTTTGATTGGAGCTGCCTTTTGAAAAGGAAATATGATTAGCCGTTTCCGCTTTTAATACATTATCAACAGTTGGATTATCTGAAAGAGTAATAAGCACAGATGTACCACGTAAAATCCCATCACCCTGATGAGTTGAAATTGCACCAAACCCTTGTTCCAGAAAATCTTTTTTGTCTTTGAATTCAGAGTCTCTGTACAATTCGCAGGCGTTAGTTTCAGGGTGCATGGATTGGTTCCAGTAATAAGGTCCTTCTTTGAGTGTTCCAAGTTGTGGGCCATATGCTGTGCCAGAATAAGTAGGACCGGGAACACCTGCGCTGGAATAGATATCAATAAAAGAAGGGTAAATGGTATATCCATCCATGTCAATTTTAACCGCTGTAGAAGGAACAATAAAATCAATTCCTGCGCTTAGAATTATTCCATTTTGGATAACAAGTGTTCCGTTAGGAATTGTCATGTCAGGGCTAATAACCAATTTGGCATTTTGCAAAACATAGATGGTGTTGTGAGGATCGTGGACACCATTTTCTGGCTCAATCTCCTGTGCGTTCAAAAAATTAAAAAACAAAGTCAATACACAGATCCAAAAAATACGGAAGTTCATAAACGGTGCTGGCAATTAAAAAACTACATTTGTCAAAAATAATCATTTATGCAGACTTTGGTTCATATTCATTCAGGTTGGAGATGGGTGGTATTAATACTGTTATTAGCGGCAATTTTTAAATCTTTTAGTATGTGGCGTTCCAATAAAGAATGTACTCCAAAAGATATGAAACTGGCAATGTTCGCAATGATTGCATTTCACCTTCAATGGACGGTTGGTCTGGTGATGTATTTCATGTCTCCAAAAGTCAACTTTGTTGCAGGTATGATGAAAGATTCAGTGGCAAGATTTTATGGTATTGAACACATCTTTGGAATGACGGTTGCGTTTGTACTGATCACAATGGGATATAGCAAATCCAAAAAAATAGCTGAGTCAGGTAAAAAATTCAAAACTATTTTCTGGTTTTATTTTATTTCATTGCTGATAATTCTGGCTACCATTCCATGGCCTTTCAGAGCGCTGGGTGGACAATGGTTCTAAAAAATTTCATGGTGCTGTATGGAAAAGGAGGAGAAATCTGTATCAACCGCAAAACAACAGGAAACATGCATCCTGGTGGGAGTTATTACTTCTGATCAAACAGAAGAAATGACCAAAGAATATATTGAAGAACTTGAATTCTTAGCTGAGACAGCAGGTGTATTGACCAAAAAGAAATTTTTGCAACGGATTGATCACCCTAATCCTAAAACATATATCGGCAGCGGAAAAATCGAAGAAATAAAAACCTACATCAAAGAAGAAAAAATTGATGTTGCCATTTTCGATGATGAACTTACTCCTTCACAATTGAGAAACATTGAACGTGAACTGGAGATAAAAATTCTGGACAGAAATAATCTTATTCTGGACATTTTTGCGAGTCGTGCAAGAACAGCACATGCCAAAACACAAGTTGAACTTGCACAATATGAATACCTGATGCCACGCCTGACAAGAATGTGGACCCACCTTGACAGAATGAAAGGAGGAGTTGGTATGAGAGGTCCGGGAGAATCACAAATTGAAAGTGATAGACAGGTGATTAAAGCAAAAATTGCGCTGTTAAAAGAACAACTTGAAAAGATTGATAAACAGATGGCCGCACAACGAGGCAATCGTGGTCAGCTTGTACGTGTTGCTTTGGTAGGATATACTAACGTTGGTAAATCAACCTTGATGAATCTCTTAAGTAAATCAGATGTATTTGCAGAAAATAAACTTTTTGCTACACTTGATACAACTGTTAGAAAAGTGGTGATTGAAAACCTGCCTTTTCTACTTTCAGACACAGTTGGATTCATTAGAAAATTACCAACTCAATTAATAGAATCTTTCAAGTCAACTTTGGATGAAGTGAGAGAAGCTGATATTTTAATCCATGTAGTGGATATTTCTCATCCAAATTTTGAAGAACATTACAATGTTGTCAATGAAACTATAGCTGACATTGAAGAAAAAGAAAAGCCTAAAAAAGCTGAAGATTACATCAGTAAAAAGAAGAAGTTGTCAATAGCGCCAAAACACAATAATGAACCGGTAAGACCTAAAGGCACTGAAAAACCGATGATTGTCGTGTTCAATAAAGTGGATGCTTACAATCCAAAACCTGAAGATATCGGATATCACCCTGAAGGTAAAAAATTTGCCTTGGAAGAATTGAAAAATTCATGGATGGCAAAACTGGGTGGTGATCATTGCATATTTATTTCCGCCGTGGAAAAAACAAATATTGATGAACTCAAGGCTTTAATTTACAAAGAAGCAAAGCGTGTTTTCCAGATTCGATATCCGTACCACAATTTTCTCTACTGATTTATTTTTTGAAGGACATCTTGTAAACAACTCCTGCTCCAACTGACCAGGCATTACCAATGTTGCTTCCAGTGAATATGTACGATCCATTTACAAAAACTCCCCATTTTGGTTTGAGCGCGTAGAAAATTACTCCGCCCATTTTCTGACTTGAAACTGGTAATGTCCTGAAATCCTGGCTCACGCCACCAATCCACAATTCATCACCAAAGCTGTGTTGCAGATCGTACCACAAATCTGTATACCATCTGTTGCCGGCCCAACCAAATTTTACAGAAAATGGCACTGAAGAAATGACCGGAGAAATCGCATAATTATAACCACTTTGAGCCTGAACAAAAATTCCATGATTGAAATTCATCTGCACAAGTAATTTTGGTTGAATTAAAACTGCTTTCTGACCAATACTTTGTCCTGTCTGAGTTTCATAATCAGAAACTGGAAATGAAATTCCTGCCGCCGGAATTATTCTGATTCTTCTTTCTTTAGCACTTCGGTTAAATGGAATTCCATACTTAAAATAAATTCCCGCATCCTGAAATTTTCCATTAATCAACGGCACAGTAGCAACTATATCAAGATTGTCCAAAACTCCATATTCACCAAATATTGAGGCTCCAGAAAGAGTTCTCTGATAATTAAATGTGGTTGCTCCAAAATATTTTTCTGAATGCTGATAAAATCCAGACAGGGCAACATCAAGATTTTTTTTGCCTTTAAAAAAACCATCCAGCGGTCCTTGCGCGGATACTTCGATTAGATTAAGTAAAAAAAATATAAGCAATCTACTTTTCATCTCTTGTCAGACGAATTGCTGATAAAATCCTTACAATATTGATCGGTTAATGGAATCGTGATCTGCGGATACGTTTTCTCCATCCCATTTTTCGGGTAGTGTATTTGCGACTGGTGAATGCACTTTTATAAAGTTCCATTCCATATCCAATTGACAACTCGTGAGTCATTCCGCCATAACGGCTGACTTTTCCAAGTCCCAGATCGTAAGAGTAAACAGCTTTAAAATCTTTCAGGAAAATTATTCCGGCTGATAATACAACAGTATTATCAATCCGGTATCCGATACTGCCCCAAATGCGTTCATTCCAGATCATGTTCATGTCAAGTGATGCTGCCAGCGGAGCACCTTTAGTCCACTTTACCAATGCCGTTGGATATAAAACATACATATAATTATCCGCCATTTTATAACCACCTGTCAGATAAAAATGATCGTATTCTATACTTCCAAAAAGTGACATTTGAGGATCCAGATTCCGGTTGTTAAAAATGTATGGGGCTCCTATTCCGGCAAACCAGTCACTGCTTCTCACAAATAATCCACCTCCAAAATTGATATCGAATGTGCTCATTGCGCCAGACAACGCAGCATCTCCTCCATCAAAATAGCTCAATGAACCATAATTTGCAGAAAGTTGATTGTAGGTTGCTTTCACGCCAAGAGACATTCGGGTGTATCGTCCAAGATTAATCGAATAACTATAAGATAATCCAGCTTCAAGATGTTTGAATATGGTGATATTTTCATTCAGCAACTGAAGGTTAAAAGAATGCTTTTTGAAATTGTAAAAGCCATTTCCTATGAGCGTATTTGGCGCTCCTTCAAATCCCATCCATTGCATTCTGTAAAGCATCGATCCACCAACACTTTTATTTCCATCCATATACGCAGGATTGAATATCTGGTGATTGTGCATGTACTGACTGTAATTAAGTCGGTTTTGCGAAAATCCAATCTGGACAATCGAAAACAAAACAAAAATGATCCGGAATAATTTCATAAATCTTATCTGTTTATTACAATGTATCCTTTAATCGGATCTGATCCATCTTTCAAATCCAATATAAAATAATATGATCCTTCAGGCACCTCATTGCCATATAAAACAAGTCCGCTATTGCACTCGCCATACCAGTTATTGGTATATGGCGCTGCCTTATAAACAACACTGCCCCATCTGTTCATCACGGTCAAAGTGTTGTTTGGATATCTGTCAATATTTTTTATCTGGAAATAATCATTAAGACCATCACCATTTGGACTAAACGCATCCGACATCACAACAGCCAGCGGCTGATCAAGAATGAATGTAGCCTCATTGGTACAACCATTATCATCAGTTACAATAATTGTGTATGTTCCCGCAGGAAGACCATTTAAATCTTCTGTAATACTTCCGTCTGACCAATCAATTGTATAAGCTCCTGTTCCACCAGAAATTTCGGTATCAATCCATCCATCATAACATCCTTCACAACTTATCTGCCAACCATTTGGATAGAAAGAAACATCTCCGGTAATTAGTATTGAATCTGGATTGGTTAATGTAAACACAGTATCAAAAACGCAACCCATCGCATCAACCAAATTCAAACTGTAAGTACCTCCAGGAAGATTTTGCAGATTATTTCCGAAATAAGTTGGCGTCCAGTTAAAGTTATATCCTGGCACTCCACCACCAACAGCTACAACAATTGATCCGTCACTCGCATCATAACAAGTTACATCTTCAACTGTTGGACCGATATCCAGAGGCAACGGTTCGAAAACAAAAATATCCAATGAGTCATAACATCCTTTGGAATCATAAACAAACACCGTGTAAGTTCCACCAGGCACTCCATTTAAATCTTCAGTAGTAGCTGAATTGGACCAAATATAAGTATATGGAGGATTTCCTCCTGCGACAGTTAAATCAACCGTTCCATTAGAAAATCCAGCGCACGTTACGAGTGTTGAAGTCGCAGTAGGATCAGGTTTTTCATTTACAATGATATTGAAACTGCATGTATCGGTATTTCCGAATGCATCTTCCGCAACATAAGTAATGATATGAATACCATCCGCAAAGAATGAGCCAGATGCAAGACCAGTAATTCTTGTTACTGATATCACTCCGCAATTGTCGGTCGCAGTTGGTGTTACATAATTTACTACGTTATCACAGGTGACAATGTCAGCCGGACAAGAAATAACCGGGCTGATAGTATCGATCAGATCCACGTTGAAGAAACAAGCCGAGCTGTTACCATTGGCATCAGTTCCTGTCAGAATTATTGTTTGCGAAGAATTGAATACGGTTCCTGGTGTTGGGCTCTGAGTCACAATTACCAATTCACAGTTTGCAGTTGTTACGGCAAGACCCGTATAGTCTTCTAAATCTGCGTGACAAGTGTCATTAAGCACGTCAATCTGATCAACCGGACAACTAATAACCGGCGCAATGGTATCAGATAATATCAAGTCAAAAACACATGAATTTGAAATACCACTTGTGTCAGTAACAGTCATTGTAATTATCTGGCTTACTGTTAAACTTACGCCAATAGCAGGTGACTGGGTAATTGTGTATGGTCCGCAATTTTCTATAATAGAAACTAAAGCAGCATAATCCGGTGTAGTAAATTGACAGCTTGCGTCAAAGAAATCTGCAACCGGGAATATCGGACAATTAATTTGTGGCGTAATGGTGTCAATCGGTACAATGTTGAAAGTGCATGACGTATTATTACCAGTGGCGTCTGATGCAGTCAGCGTCGTCAATACAGTTGAGCTCAACGTTGAACCTGGAAGAGGTACCTGAGAGATGGAAATCACGCCACAGTTGTCTGCTGAAACAGCCAATGAGGTGAAATCATTTGCGGAGTAATTACAAAATGCATCGACATACACTGACTGATCTCCAGGACATGTAATTGTAGGTGCTGTATTATCAGTTGGAATAACATTAAATGTACATGATGAGACATTTGAATAAATATCAGTTGCGGTTATAGTTACTGGAGTAGTTGTTGTGATTATTGTACCAGGAAAGATATTCTGGTTAACACTTAAAACTCCGCAATTATCGCCTGATATTGCCATCAATACATAATTCGGTATAGTATAATCGCATGTTGCGCTGAGTGAGACATTTTGATCTGAAGGACAAACCACACCTGGAGCCTCTGTATCGATAATTGTAACAGTAAATGAACAGCTCGATGTGTTTCCGCTGACATCAAAAGTACTGAATGAAACATTGGTAGTTCCAATTGGGAAAACAGATCCTGAAGGTAGCCCAGTATTCATTACTGTAATAGAACCAGGACAGTTATCATTTCCTAGTGGTGTTCCGTATGCGATTGATGCTCCACATATTCCGGCGTCGTTCGACTGAACAATTGACGGCGGACAAATGATAACCGGACTTTCACTGTCATTCACCGTGATTGTAAAATTGCATGTGGCAATATTACCGGTAACATCAGCAGCTAAATAACTAATTACAGTTGTTCCTATTGGGAAAACAGATCCGCTTGGTAATCCCGCGGTCTGGAAAGTTAATGTTCCGGGACAATTATCAATACCTACTGGTGAAGCAAAGAAAATTGGAGCACCACAAACACCAGGGTCATTTGATTGGTTTATGCTCGCTGGACAAGTAATAACAGGGTTTTGCGTGTCATTGATTGTAACTGTAAAACTGCAAGTGGCGGTATTAGAACTTGCATCAGTTACTTGATAAGTTACAGTTGTCGCTCCTACAGGGAATATTGTTCCAGATGCCTGGCCCGCAGTAAGTGTGGTTAATGATGCCGGACAATTGTCTGTGCCAACAGGTGTAGCATAAGTAATATTTGCTCCGCATACATTAAAATCATTGTTTTGAGTAATGTTCGATGGACATGTTATCAATGGTAATTGAGTGTCATTAACTGTAACGTTGAAAGAACATGTCGTTGAATTTGAAGAAGCATCCGTAACCTGATATGTAACAGTTGTCGTTCCGATCGGGAACACAGTACCTGAAGCTTGTCCTGCTGTAAGTGTGGTAACCGATGCCGGGCAATTATCGGTTCCTACTGGGGTGGCGTAAGTAATGTTAGCCCCACAGACATTGAAATCATTTGCTTGTATAATGTTCGCCGGACATGTAATTGCAGGAAGTTGGGAATCGTTTACGGTCACGTTAAAACTGCAAGTGTTGGTGTTCGATGAAGCGTCAAAAACAAAATAAGTAACAGTAGTAGTTCCTACTGGGAATATCGTTCCAGAAGCCTGACCTAAAGTCAATAATGTTGTTGATCCTGGACAGTTATCTGTGCCAACTGGTGTTGCATAGGTAATAGTTGCGCCACAAATATTCAAATCATTGTTCTGTGTGATATCCGCCGGACAAACAATCGCTGGATTTTGTGTGTCGTTGACCGTTACTGTAAATGAACAGCTGTTGGTGTTTGCAGATGCATCGGTTACTAAATACGTTACTGTTGTTGTTCCAATCGGGAATACTGTTCCTGATGCTTGTCCTGCTGTGAGTGTGGTTACCGGTGCAGGGCAGTTATCTGTGCCTACTGGTGTTGCATAGGTAATGTTTGCGCCGCAT
>Ga0268298_10004767_pt1 | contig 13032 bp, 6 predicted proteins | sample WWTPWeurt_MetaG_FD_194462 | JGI IMG/M metagenome (GOLD analysis project Ga0268298, IMG submission 194462) | Activated sludge microbial communities from WWTP in Nijmegen, Gelderland, Netherland - WWTP Weurt | ecosystem: Engineered > WWTP > Aerobic digester > Activated sludge | place: Netherlands...
TGAACATCCAAAAGACAAAGCCCCTGACATTCATATGTCAAGGGCTAAGTCATCTGCGGAGAGAGGGGGATTCGAACCCCCGATACGGTTTCCCGTATGCACGCCTTCCAAGGGTCTCAAAATTCAATATTTACAAGACTCTTGGAGCGACAACGAGACGATTTTGGACGAATTGTCGGAGCGAGAGCGTGCGAAAAACGGATGATAATCGAGTCAATATACACGATTCGAATCGGAATTTCGAGATTGGGGGGAACGACGTGCTTTCGACGAGGCAATAGTCGATTGAGCAACACGATTGACTTGCCATCATCCGACACCACTATTGTCCTGGTCCTACCGTGAAAGTCGGCTGACTGAATATAGCTCGCACCCTCTTAAATTCCTGTAAGAAATCATCTGGCGGCTTCAATGAAGAACTGCCAAAGATCTCCGGTCGCAAACAATGCCTGCGACATCGTGTAAGCGGAAGCGCCGGTATGCCCGATAATCTGATACGGCCCGTTATTACTTGAACCGTGAACTTCGTACCGAGCTGCCCCGGCCAAATCCAGCCAGTCCAGGACTACATTTCCGTTCTGGTACCTGATCGTCAAGTCCATGGTCCCAACAAGGGGCTCGCATTCATCCAGCACTTCATTCTCATTTTCATCTTTAGCAGTGCCCATGTTGATTTCCGTCTGATCGGGTATATTGTTGTCATTGCAGTCCACAAGAAGACCTGAAGCAATTTCGCACTCATCCAGCTTGCCGGTGTGATTGCGATCCCTAACAATGACGTCATACCAAAAGATGGAATGCACATTTTTCATGCCGGCTACGGCGTCCAAATCTCCGTCTCCATCCATATCAGCGGAATTGATGCAGGCCGCTTCGTAAGCCAAGGAATCCAATAGATGCTCAACGAACGCTTCCGACGGACCTAAGTTTTCAAACCAGCTAACCCTGTTTCCGTACATGTCGGCTGAGAAGAAATCCGTATCGCCGTCGCCATCAATGTCTGCAGGACAGATATAATTGGAACGAATAACTCCGCTAACCAAGATATCCTGATTCCCGAAAACGTTCGAACCGTGATTTTCGATCCAGCGAATCTGATTGGATTGGGGAAACACTATATCGAAATAATCGTCGCCGTATCCGATGACATCAATCACCCTCACGTAATTGCCATCCGAACCCAAATCGGTGATAAAAATCTCCGAAAAGTTCTGACTGCCGTCGTTTTCGTAAAGGTAAACTCCTTCTTGACCGATTGCCAATACATCCAAATCTCCATCGACATCGGTATCGTAAGGGTAGGTTGATTTGGCTGTTCTAGCGTTGATCGATTGCTCGGCGAAATTTCCATTGCCAAGGTTTGCATACCAGCATACGCCTGACGAAGTGTCGCCGAATGGCGCCAATACGTCAGTATCGCCGTCTTGATCTAGATCAACTGGATATACATCCGGCACAGCCTGTGAACTTACGGGGTGAACTGTGAAAACGAATTCGGTATTTTCATACCAATAGATTCCCGGATTCATATTGGTTGAGTGCGTCAGTACGTCCAAATCGCCGTCACTGTCCAAATCAACGGCATAAACGAATCTGGCTCGATCCTGGAAACCGATTTGATGAGAAACAAATGCCTGATTTCCGGAATTTTCATGCCAGATAATGTTGCCGTCGGACCAGCCTGCCGATACCACGTCCAAGTCGCCGTCAAAGTCAAAATCCACCGGGTAGACAAAGCTGGAAACTCCGGGTTCGGCATTAATCGCGCTGGCTGGCGGATAACCGATTTGCATTTCTCCAAGGTCCGAAAGCCCGTTTTGGTTACAATCAGAATCCACAAAAATATAGTCGTGCCTGATGGTAAAGCGCGTTGAATGACCATTGCCGATAGTCAGTGCAACAGGATAGATTCCTGATTCAACGTAAACAAATTGAGGATTCTGTTCGTAGGAATCGGGCGAGTTATCGCCGTCAAAATCCCATTCCCAATAAGTCGGAGATCCTGTGGACTGATCGGTAAATTGCACCGTCAGCGGAGCGTAACCACCGGTCACGTTGGCGGTAAAATTTACCGCTAACGGTTCGGGACTAACAACGGAAACGTAATCCTCAAAGATCAGCGTATCGGACTGATAATCATCCGCGACGATCAATTTTACGTCGTAACCCCCAGGCATATAATAAGTATGAATAGGGTTGCGATCGCTGGAAATGGCTCCGTCTCCGAAATCCCATTGTCGAGTGAAAGGATTGCCAGTCGATTGATCGGTGAATTGGACAGTTAGCGGACTAGTGCCGGAAACAGTGTCTGCGGAAAACGAGGCAGTTATCTGTTGAAGGATCGTGATGTAATGCGACCTTACCTTCTCTACCATCCGATAACTGTCCGTCAACTGTAGAATGACCGTGTAAGGTCCCGGGTCGGAGTAGGTATGGATAGGATTCAGCTCAGTAGAAGTTTGACCGTCGCCAAATCCCCATATCCGCGACTGAGGATAGCCGGTTGACTGGTCTACGAATTGAACAGTCAAAGCCTCTATGCCAACGGTTGTGTCTGCCGAAAAGTCGGGAACTAATACCGGGTAGCCGACCGAAACAAAATTCGGCCTAAATAGATAGTCCGAATGCAAAGAATTGCTGACCAAAAGCGAAACGTTGTAAACACCAGGCGCATTGTAAACATGAGAAGGGCTGGGGAAGGTGGATGTGTTTCCGTCGCCGAAATCCCAAAACCAATAGTTAATATCGGGCGAACCAGTGGATAGATCTGTAAACTGAATCCATAATGGAGTAGGCCCGCTTGTCACATCGGCAGTGAAAGAGGCATTTGGTCCTTCTCCGGCTTGGGAAACCACAATGCAATCCCAGCAAGATTCCACATCTGATCCGCAACCATTGGAAACAATTAGCGAAACCGAATAAGATCCAGGGAAATTGTAGACATGTATCGGATTGGGCAAGTTTGATAACTGTCCGTCGCCGAATTCCCAACGAATGTAATCGTGGTAGCCTGATGTTTGATCGAAGAACTGAACTGCCAAAGGCGCGTAACCGGATGATTGAGAATATCCAATGTTTCCCATAGGTGGCGCCAGAATGGCGATCGGCAAAGGGTTTTGGATGTTCGGATAAGTCCCGAAATAGTTCCATGTGTTGCCGTCATCCATTGAATACTGAACTGCAATCTGATAATTGCCAGGCGTCAAATATTGCGTGGAAAAAGTTCCGGAGAATCCTGGAGACAAACTTCGATTCGGCTCCGAATAAATGATATTCGCCGGTATCGGTTCCGAAGGCCGCATCAGTCCAACTCTTAACCAATCAACTACCACGCCGGGACTGGCAGATACGGACACGGACACATTGAATGGATCTCCCGGACAAGGATTGTAGGTTGTTGCCGAGAGATTAGTCACTTGCGAAGCCAATCCGCCTCCGACCTGAATGGTCATGTCGCCGTTAACCGTGAACTGCGCAATGGTTTGGTTGTTGCCCCCGATTCTTGCCGAAAAGCCCGAATAGGAATCACCATTAACTAACGAAAATGATTCCCCGAAATTGGCGACCTTGACACCACTGTGGTAAACACCGTCCCCCTCCGTAAGCGAGGCGAATGAGCTTTGCACAACGACGCATGCCAAGTTTATTTCCTGATTGTCATCAGCACTAAAAACACGAGTTCTGTTCTGTTCCCAACTCCAAAGAAAATAATACCCCTGACTGTTGGAAAAATTCTGCCGATGATTCGGGTGATTCTGATCCTCATCGCTTGTAGGCGCACCATACAATAACCATCCATGATTGTTCATCCAATAATCCCAAAAGCCCTCCTTGAGAAGAAATACTCCTTGATTTGTTCCGGTCTTTCGAATCAAAGCGGTATAAGGATGGACGAAATCGTTATCAAATCCGTAATAATCTTGAATGTACATGTCATTTTGTAGGTGAACATTTTCATCCGCTGGACCGTCAGCATCTCGAGCGTTACCTAGATCATGACCATCAGAAGGATTGCTAACAACACCGGTCACAATCTCCCGATATTTGGCTCGGAAATCACCCGTAACTCCATCATGCCAACCATCCGTAAATAGACCAACACCCCGGTTCTTCGGAGATCTCGATTCAATCCAATCCATTGGGTCAACAAAACCGTTAGGTGACGGCCAAGAACTACAGGACATTCTTCCAAAACTACCCGTTGGAAGAATCACATCAGGCAAGACACCAAAATGCAAATGGTCTCCTGAGTTCCAATGTCCAATAGTACCTATAACCTCTCCGGCAAAAAATAACTGCCCAACAGAAGCATTTGTTACGATATGCCCGTATAGAGCAAGAAAATCTGTGCCATCTGACAACCGGTGCCTGACAAAAACGCCCTTGTTACCCGAACCCCAACCATTTAGACTAATATACTCAACGACTCCGTCCGCAATTAGATAGGCAGGATCTCCAAACTCCGCTGAAACATCTTGACCAATATGATATTCGCCGGCAAAGTAACAACCATTCCCGTTACAACCGCTACACATCCATCCAGCATAGCTCCCCGGATTACTTGTCCCCGTTGGATAATAGAATCCTGTCGAAGTGAGATCGAGAGCCCAAACATTCCCGCTGCCCAGCATGAGCAGCATGAAAATCAGAAAACCGACCTTCGCTTTCATGACAAACTCCTTGTCTGTCTTGTTTCTTTCTGCGACTAAAGGTAACTGGTCTTCTCCCATTTTCTGCGCCAGTTGTAAGATTACACTTTCCTCCGATGCTGGCGGCTGTTGCCCAATGAGCTACGCGGCCTGACCGTGTTGTAATGCACCCGCCAGTGTTTGAAACGCGATTGTGGCTGTAGTTACTTGCTCGACCTCGTTCGTTACACACTTGTACAATACTGTGACAAATACACGTGCCCCTGGCTTCTGAGAGAGACTATCGATGTCTCTTTAACTGAATTCGTCGATCAGCAAGCGGTTGAAATACTGCAGGCACGAGACTTGGATGTCGCAGATATTCAGACCAAAACGTCTGAAACTTCTCTTCGTTCTTGGCGCCTGTGATGGGAGATAGGCGAATAAGATCACCTTCATTTGACGTTAGCCTCATGACGCTGTCAGCAAGTTTGTAGCCCCGTAATCTCAGATATAGCGGTTTTGGCAACTCATGATTCCCATCAATATCAGGGGAAGGCGGAAATATCGTCAATACACCAAGGTAAATATCCCAATCTTCACCATCTGGCACCGCATAAAGCACCTCAGCATGGAATACTATAAGTCGGATTGTACCTATCTCAAGGATTGCTCCGCCTGACAGGACCCTGCCTAACTCACTCTGTAGTTTCTTCTCAAACTGGTGTCGCGTCTTCCTCACATCGACATCAGCATAGAGTTCATTGACAAAATCAACTACACTATACAGCATTCCCACAATAGTAACACCATGAACAGTACTGGCATCCGCATGAATCACATAATTCCGCAATCCACGTAGCACGTCAGTCCGTTTCTTGTTCCACCCCCGCCAAGTGGGTCGGTCATCCGTTTCTTCTAAGAGTCCCGCACCCTCTGCCCAATCAAGCAAGTCCTCAAGTTGAGGCGTACTACCCTTTCTCTTTCTTCGACGGCTGGGAAGTTCTGGGCTGCCAAGCTCTTTGTGACGTACTCGCAACGCCATTTCAATGACTTGCATTGCACGGGCATTTGCAATGTCAAGAAACCGATAACGATAGAAACTGTGGATTAGCAAAGCGTGAATATCGTCTAAGTGCTGTCTAATTTCTGTCGGCACTTTTTCATGATATACGAATGGCGGGTATGAAGCAACGAAATCCTCAAATGATTTGCCATTGACAAAGTGCTTCCAGATAGGATCCGCGTTTAGCATTGGCTGGTCGCCTACACTACTATCCATGAATAGGAACCCAAGAGCACATACGTACTAAAATCATAGGTCCTGACCACAATGCGGGCACTGTCCGATTTTGCTTTTAACCGATGTTGATATGAACCCACTTGCCAGGATACCTGCGGGCAAGGTAAACAAACCAACACCTGCGATTGCAATAATTGCTGCGCAGCATTTGCCAAGCACTGTTATCGGAATGATGTCACCGTAACCGACAGTAGTTAGTGCCGAGACCGCCCACCACATCGACTGTGGGATACTGCTGAATGCATCTGGTTGGTAGTCGTGCTCAAGCCAATATAGAAGGCTCGCGGATAGGAGAAGGGTAATACCGCAGGCAACCAAGACTAGGATTAGTTCGTCCCGTTTTGCTCGGAGCACGCTCGATATTCTGTCCACGGCTTGCGTGTATCTCGTGAGCTTAAGCACTCTCAGCAATCTGAATAGCCGTAACAACCGCAGTATTCGTAAGTCAGCAGAAATGAGCACCGGAATGTAGGCAGGAAGGATAGCAAGCAAGTCGATGATTGCCGCTGGTGTAAAGATGTACCGCAATCTTCCGACAAATGCTCCACGATATTCCTGGCTTACCGTGCACGTCCACAGGCGAGCTACATACTCAAAAGTGAAAAGAACTATCGAGATTCGCTCGAATGCCGCCCAAACGTCCCTATACTGTGTCGCCAACGACTCGACTGATTCCATGACCACTGCGGCGACGTTTGCCAAGATGAGAATCAGCAAGGACAATCGCACTATGCGAGATATCCTGTCATTCCCCACAAAAAGAATCTCGTACAGCCTGACTTTCACACTATGCCCTTTGTGCCAACAATGTCTGTATGGAGTGTTTCGCGCTGCTAATGTCCAGAGAGTTAATGCCGAATTGATACTGCCAAAGTTCCACTGGGAGGTATTCTTCGTACTTTTCAGCGTAGACTGGATCTTGCATCTTAGTTAGCAAATCAATTTCGAGTGATTTCGTTGCAAACGGTTTGACAACTTTGAGCAGCAATTCTTCAGAGCTATCATCGATCGTAATAACACCTGTGTCACATTCAACTGCCCGCGTGCCTTGAGTCTTGAGTAGAAGGCACAGTGTCCGGTTCGCGCGGGTCCCTTTCCAAGTAAACCAATAGGTCTTGTCGCCTTCTTGGATCACCGGCTTGTCCAAAAGCCCTGCTGCCAACCACTCTTTGCGGGCCGCATGAATACAGCTTAGAGCGTGCGAGTCACAATACACAGGGTCAGCTTCGGACTGAAACACTTCCCGCATCTTGGCCACGATCATATCATCAATTTCAAAGTTAGAGCCGGAAATGAATGTAGGTTTCTTCTTGCCGCGTGACGGGATGACCTGAATCACCTTTGACTCTGAATCAACATTTACAATCTTCCAGCGCTTCCCCGCGAGTATCAGGTACTCTGTCGAACTAGGCCCGAGTACATAGTCGACACTGCCTATTGTGTGATGTTCATGTCGAACCGAATACTCGGTCGGAGTCTGAAATACGGCGTAGAAGTCATAGCGCCTGGCAAGGACTTCACCTTTCCGCCCCAGGATTAGTAGTCCACTGGCATCTTGTTCGATTAATTCTCTCTTTGCTAGTTGCTTTAGCAGCGATGCGAATTGCGGCTGGTTAATCCCCTGAAATACACCACTCTCTACCAGGTATTCAAACAGCGGTTTGGCTTTCGCACCGCCCTTTTCTGCAATCGTTGCCAGTACTTGATGGACTAGTATCGAAAGGTGTAGGTCTTGTGGCCGTGGCGATTCACACCATCCTTCGGCCACAAGTTCGCACATCGCGCATATTTTAATCAAGTCAAGATGCAACCTGTCGGGTAGCGGGTCATCTTGACGCGACGTTGCTACATAGTAAAGCCGCATAGTCGCTGCCTGGCCAGCTCTTCTACCGCTACGACCCAACCTCTGCAAGAAGGCATTCACAGATGGCGGGCAGTCAAGCTGGCCAACAAGTTCGACCGGACCGATATCTATCCCTAGTTCAAGTGTGCTTGAACAAAATACAGTAACCTTGCGATCTGATTTTAGTTCGTCTTCGGTTGTCTCGCGTTCTATTCTGCCTAGTGAACCGTGATGCACAAGGAAGCTATCAGCAACGCCACGACGCGAAGCTTCACTCTTCACGGCATCAGCATACTCTTCAATCCGGGCCTTTTGGTTTCCAAAAACAAGCGCCTTCTTTCCACTGAAATGGCGGAACAGGTCGCTCACCAGCCGATCGTCTAAATCGTCTTCTTTCTCAGGGTCAGTTGCCACATCCTTGGCAGTCGAAGCGTATGCTCGCACCCCAATCTTGACTTCTCTTTCCGCGCCTGAATCTTCAATGATGGTTATTTCTGACTCGTGACCAGGCATTAGCCATTTTGCGGCCAGGGTCATGTCGCCGATCGTCGCGGAAAGTGCGATGATTCTTGGCCTGGCATTGCAGTACCGGTCAAGGCGATTCAACTGGCTCCGAAGCTGTGCTCCACGTTCATTGGTAAAAAAACTGTGCAGCTCGTCAATGACAATAAACTCAAGCCCTGCGAACAGGGTTGGCAGCTTGGTGGTGTGATTCAGCAGAATAGACTCAGTTGATTCTGGTGTGATCAGGAGAATTCCGGATGGGTGTTCCAGGAGTTTCTTCTTCTGGGTAGCGCTTACATCACCGTGCCACCTGTGCACTGGTACTTCAAGCTCTTCACAAAGCAAATCCAAGCGTCTAAATTGGTCATTGATCAAAGCCTTGAGGGGCCCAACATAAATGGCGCGTAACCCTGCCTTGTGGTCCGTTCTTATCCGCGAGAGGATGGGCAGGAATGCGGCTTCAGTTTTTCCGCCGGCAGTAGGCGCAGTAATGATAACATTACTTTGCTCATTCATGATGCAATGAATGGCTTTTGCTTGTACGGGCCTTAGTTCTGCCCACTGCATTCTGTACAGTTGCTCCTGCACATCGCGATGTAGTAGCTCAAAAGCTAAGGATTGCCCTGAATCAGATTTTGAAGGATGCAAGGTCATCGCCTGTATCTTCTTCCGGCTGGTCCACCGCAATCTCTGCCTCTTCGCTTCGCTCAAGGGGCGTGGATTCAACAAGCTGGCTAAATTGCGCAGTCGGGTTCTGTTCAAGAATACTCAAAACAGATGTAAATCGTTTCACAACATCACGTGGGGTTGCGAAGTATTCAGATCCAAGTCTCTTAGCACAATCAGTCATAAAGTCAATGATTTGAGCATCTGTGACCAAGAATTTCGATTCATCGCCTAATGCAAAAACTCTTCGTATATTCGTCAGCAAGACATTTAGGTCCTCTGGCGATAGCACGGTCAGCTTCAGGACAGGGTGATTAAAGTCTGTATAACCGCCGATCTGGGTTGGTCCGCCTAATCGAGTCTGTAGAGCTTCATAACTAAATAGACCGCGTCGTCGGTCTTCAAGGCAATCGTCCGTTCCAGCGAAAAGAAATCCGATGCGTGAAGCGCTGCCTTGTAAACAGTCGTTTACAATTCGAAGAATCATCTCATAGTTGGCATTCCGAGCCTGCTGGTGATTTAAGCGCTTGGACAGCACAACAAGTTCATCAATATTGACAAGTAGTCCTGAGTATTCAGCTAACGACACAAAGCGTGCCATGAGCTTTAGGTAGTCATAAATATTGTCATCATCGATGATTGTGCTTGTGCCAAGATATCTCTTTGCTTCGGTCTTCGTCGGATATTCTGCACGAAGCCAACGAAGCGCAGCCTGCTTCTTCACATCGTCCTGCTGCTGATATCCTTCAGCATATGTCTGAATCGCCTTTACGAAGTCGTAGCAGTGTACCATTTCCATCAGAGGTTCAAGCTTGAGTCCTATTGCTGCTTTCAATTCTAACCTGGAAACAGCGTTCTCGTGGTCAATTTTAGAAATGAAACTGCTTACGACCGCTTCCAGCGCACCACCATCCGGCTTTGCACGTGTTGCAAGATTGCGCATAAGCTCGTTGTACATTGCCCGTGCATGCCCGCTGCTACCTTGAAGCCTTCGTTCGGTTGTTATGTCAGCTTGGGCAACAACAAAACGCTTTTCAAATCCGATTGCCCGAACGAGATTCAGGAAAAAGCTCTTACCCGAACCAAACCTACCAATAATGAATCGGACGGCAGCGGCGTCATTAGCGATGCGGTCAAGGTCGGCAATTACTGCCTTTACTTCATCAAGCCTGCCAACTTGAATATGTTGAAGTCCAATCCTCGGGACAACCCCTGTACGGAGTGACTGTATAATTGCATCACGTTCACGCGGCTTGATTTTGGGAGTCGTCACTCTGTATTCTCCAATAGACTCTTTTGTATTCGGATGTGGTCACTAGATTCCTCGATGAGAAAGTCACCCAGAGCTTCATCAGACCAACTGTTTAGCTTTTCGATAATGTCAAGCCGCATCATGGAGTGCCGCTCAATGATGTCGTCAAATTCTTTGTGTGTCCACTCCTGACGTGTCAATAGCTCAGTAAGAACAGAGTGGTAGCGAACTTGAAGGCCAGGGTAGTTATTTTCAATGGTCGGCGATGAAATAGAGGGTGCTGGCGTAGAATGTGAATCATCGTCTGCAAAGACTCCTGCAAGTATGGCTGTAACTTCTCGTGTGTTATCAAGGATTTCTCGTAACCGTTTGGCGCTTAACTTTACTACAGGCGTAACGGTTGCAGTTGTCCTTGCGGGAATCCGTTCACCTGGCTCGCCTGGCATGGCAGGCCGAACGGTAGCGAGATCTTCACCTTTAGGGACAAGTGACTCGATAATAAAGTCAAGGTGACCTGGGGTTAGGTCAAGTGCTCTAAATGCTTTTCGCAATGCGCGCCATTCCCCCTCGTCGATCCCGTGCGAAGCCATCGCGACTGCGACAAGAAGCTCACCCAATCGTACTCTCTGGGCTAAAGTGAGATATTCTTGCAGCCGTTTCCCCAGACGCAATTGGTCCAGGGGGCGGACAAGAAGTACTTTCTTGTGAATTTCCAGCCGCTTGCTTTCATGCGGAGCAAGAGCAAATATCTCTTCGATGAACGAACTTAATATCTTAAGCTCTTCTTCATCTGCCTTGCCGTCTGATGCCGCTACCCACAGCCCAAGCTGAAGCACCAAGCAGGCGGCAACAAAGCGAGGTTCTGTCGTGCGTTCAAGAGTATCATCGTCGCGGAAAAGAGCGGCAAGCGTGTCCCACTCGTAGCTTGTATTAAGAATCCGGCCATCAGGTTCGATTACGTACCCTACATGCTGCGCTGTTTCTGCCACTTCGCGCGATTGCTTAAGTGTAAGTTTCTCGCGCTTCTCAATTTCCAGTAACTCTGCCAACTTTCCCACTTCAACCAGCGCAAACCCTTCATCTTGCTGGTTCGCTTCTGCCAGAGCTTTCCACTTTGAGGTATCAGGATGTTCTGTGTCAACCCGCAACTCTTCAGGTAATGCTGCAAATGCTTCGCGGCTGTCCACTGCGTGCCCGGCTCCGACTTTGCGGCTCAGCGGCTTTAGCTCCTCAACGCATAGATTGTATAATTCCACAAGATCTTTGAATTGCGATGGGATACCCAGCACATCAGCAATCCTTGTCTGAACGGCACTTTCTCCAAATTCTCGACCAAGTGTCCCGCTTGCGAACCGGTGGTCGATCACCCGTTGCCGTTTAGATATCTTTAGTTCTATGCCGTCATGATGACGAAGATGATATTTTGCTTCAAAGAGCTGTGCGAATTCCTCAGGGAAACGCTGTGGAACAACGCTTCTGCCCATCGTTGGATCCATTGCTGCAATCAATTGTGCCAGGAATGTTGATAAAGGTCTTTTATCCTCATATGAAGCGCTTAGGATAACGGCTAACAAGTCAGAGTTGCGGCTTATCCTGGATAGTTTCATGAGGTCCTGTTCATGCTTCGACAAGGCGGATCGCATGGACGGTTCCGCACACAAAAATGCCGCCAAAGAAGCTGAGTAGCTAATGAAGGATCCTGACGATTTGTAAATGCCCGTAAGCCTAACAAGTTCATCCAAAACAAACGCCTGATCCTGTTTGTCAAGTAATGAACGGCGTTCGAGTCCGTAGAAATAGAGAAACGCATAGCCGACATCATCAAGCTGCTCTGTCTTGCCCGATTGTAGCCATTTTAGATAGTTAGCTCTTTGATCAGGCGTGATTCGGTCATATGAAGGCCAATAACCAAGCGCCCCGTGTTGCTCAATGACTACGGAACCAACAGGAAGTGACCTATTGATGCAACTTGCTTCATCTACCTTCGACGAATCCTCAGATGAATACACAAATGGATCAGCGAGATGGAACTTGCCTACTTGCAGAGTAGTACCCGAGCCAAACCACTCCAACGGTGCCCACGTCCTAGTTGGTTGCGTTCGAGGTTCTACTATGAAATCACGCAACCTATAGCTACTGCGGTCCGAGCCTTGCACAACTTCTACTTGAATTGAATTTGCCAAGTTATGTAGCTCGCGATGTTGCTGTCGTTCCGACTGCCGTTTTGAGTTGTTTGAGACAACTACAATGACAACGATGATCGCAATGACAATTAGCAGTGTTACCATTCAATTCATTTTCAATACTTGGGATAAAATGTAAAAGTCGATACTTCCGTGCAGGGTTATTGGCAGGCGGCTGACCGGGAATGTTACGCCAGAAGAATCGTAACTCCTCAATCTACAAATACATTGGTGCTAATTCAACAGTTCACGGCATGTTGGTGAAGTCTGGGGCTAGATGTTAGCGAGATAATACCCTGGAGCGTCAAATTCCGTCGCGCTGGATATCATCGGGCATAGGAACTCCAGGACGGCTGCGGGCGGGAAGGTTGGAATCGGCAGAAATCTTGGCTGGAAAATCCTTCGCATAGGTCTGTTTAACATCGACTTACGACGGCGTCCTCCTTGGCCTGACCGACTTAGACGCTAAGGTCTTAAAAGACAATATATTAAAAATAAGGTGTGGGGCGTTTGGCACCAACCGCTTTACGCCGAATCGAGATCGCCCGAAATTGAACATCTTTTGAAGCCAACACTCTCTAAATTGGGTGAGAATCTGGAGAGGATGTGGCAATGCCAGTGTGATCATCCTGATTCGTTGTACCCCAAGAACG
>Ga0268298_10004768_pt1 | contig 13032 bp, 5 predicted proteins | sample WWTPWeurt_MetaG_FD_194462 | JGI IMG/M metagenome (GOLD analysis project Ga0268298, IMG submission 194462) | Activated sludge microbial communities from WWTP in Nijmegen, Gelderland, Netherland - WWTP Weurt | ecosystem: Engineered > WWTP > Aerobic digester > Activated sludge | place: Netherlands...
CAGCTCCCCCGGCACCTGAGCCTGTCGCCCTGAAATCCCCAGTGAGGGCGGCGGTTCCTTCTTCCAGTTCGGCGGATGGGTTCCTGGAGAAGCTGTCTGGGGTGGCCCGCTCCACGGCGGAGGCGCTGGGGCTGTCCCCCCACTTGCTCCTGGCCCAGGCCGCGCTGGAAACCGGCTGGGGCCGCAAGGCGATCAAGGATGCGGCGGGCCAGGAAAGCTACAACCTGTTCGGAATCAAGGCCGGCAGGCATTGGACCGGCAAGACCGTGGCCGTCACCACGACCGAGTACATCCACGGCGTGCCTCAAAAAAAGGTAGAGTCCTTCCGTGCCTATGACTCCTTCGCCGAATCCTTTGCGGATTATGCCCGGTTGATCAAGCAACGGTATGGCGAGGCCATGGCCCAAGGGGCGACCGCCGAAGGGTTTGGCCGGGCCCTGCAGGCGAATGGCTATGCCACTGATCCAAAGTACGCCCAGAAGATTGCCCGGGTCGCCCAGAGTGTGGCGTACCGACTGACGCAGCGTCCCTCCGGTCCCAGCGAGCTGGCCTGAGCCAGAGCGCCCGGCGGATCAGCCTTCGGCTGGACCATCCTTGCGGCCTGGGCCGGGGAGCAGCCCCACGGTGGCTGCCAGGGCCACCGCCAGCAGGATGCGCAGGAAGAAGAGGTTGCGGCTCAGGCCATGGGCCTTGTTGTAGGCCACCCGGTCGGCGGAGTCCGGGGCCAGGCTCTCGATGGGGGCGTTGATGCGGGCCCGGATGGCCTGCACCTTGGGGGTGACGATGAAGCTGCTGGCCAGGCACATGAGCAGGGCCACCATGAGGCCGCCGCTCCAGAGCCGGATGGGGCCGATGAGGTCTTCCTTGACCTCGGCGACCCAGCGCCCGACCCAGCTGAGCCCCGCCAGGCCGAACACCACCCAGGCGGCCCAATCCAGGCGGCCGATGATGAGCCCGGCAATGCGACCGGCCACATCCCGGCTGGGCAGCTCCCGGAAGAAGACCGGGGCGGAGAAGATCCCGAAGCCCAGGGCCGCGCCTGCCCAGAGGAGCAGCAGGATCAGGGAGAGCTGGTCGAGGCGGCGGAGGGTGGTCGGGTTCATGGGTTCCTGAAGGTCTTCACAACCATTCGTTATAAGAGATGCCGTTCGAGCCCTTTTCCGTGGAGCCGCTGCGTACCCGGAATACGCCCAGTTCGGCCTCCGGGTTGTCCGGGTCCGGGGGTTCCAGCTCGGTCTGCCAGGTCTCCTTGGACTGGGTCATGGGGTCGTAGGGGATGTCCCGCAAGTAGCCCAGCTCCCTCAAGGGGCCCAGGCTGGAGGGGTACTTGCCCCGATCCGCCCGGTGCTGCTCCAGGGCGTGGTTGATCTGGAACAGGTTCTCCTTGAGCACGGCCTCCTTGGCCGTGCGCACCTTTTGCCGGTACCCCGCCAACCCCACCGTGGCCAGCAGGGCCAGGAGGGTCATGACCACGACCAGTTCGATGAGGGTGAAGCCGCGCTGGCGGGAGGGGAAAAGGCGCATGGAATCACCTTACCGCAAGGGATGCGGCGGGGCGCGGGGAGGTTCGGGCAGTGCCGCCTCTCCTCTCCCGGAACGGGTGGGCGACGTGGGCTGCAGATCTGGATTGACCCTCGCCTGGGCCAAATACCTGTCGCGAGACCTGATTTCTGGCGGGGCCGCCCGTGACCTCTTCCCCGATGACCAGCTCCAGTTCCCCAGGCACCTGTCCGCCAAATCCGTGGAATTGGTCATCGGCGTTTCTGACTTTTTCTTCACGGGCTTGGCGGGCTGAAGGACCCAGGTCGTCTGCCAAGGTTGAGAAGCAGCGGCGCAGCGCACTGGCTAATTCATCATTCCCCATTTGTTACCGGTTCAACCGCCGTCCATCCAGCCCGGTTCTACCTGGAGTCAGGACGTCCCAAGGCCTGTTGCCGGCGCGCGTTACAGAGTATTTCCGTGACATTGGTCATAGACACCCCGAAGGTTGAACGAGACCTTCGTTGGGATTCCGTCCTGATCGTCCGTACTCCTGGGGGCTTGGCCCCCACCGCCATGACCGAAGCAGGAACGTGCGCTTGCCCTCGTCCTGAACCGTTCCCGCTTCCTTCTTTCTGATCTGCCCCCGTGGGGCAAGGAGCCTTGATGCCAGCCCGAAGAACCACAGCCCTCCTCCTTTCCGCCCTGGCCTGCTCGGTGGTCGCCCACGCCCAGACCAGCACCACCTCGGGGGCCCTGCGGGGAACGGTCCGGTCCAAGGCCAAGGGCGTGGTGGCCAATGCCTCGCTCACCCTGCGGAACCTGGAGACCGGGCTGACCCGGACGACGACCACCAATGCCAATGGCGAGTACCACTTCGCCTTCCTGCCTGTGGGCTCCTATGAATTGACCGTCGCCGCCCAGGGGCTGAGGACTGCCAAGGATGCCTCCCTGCGCGTGGGCCTCGGCCAGACCGCGCTCCAGAACTTCAGCCTCGATGCCGTGGAAGCCAGCGCCGTGGTCACGGTGGTCGCCGATGCCGCCAGCCTGGACTCGGCCCAGATCAACACCCAGTCCTCCATTTCCCAGGAGCTGGTCGAAGCCATTCCCGTCAACGGCCGCAACTTCACGGACCTGGTCCAGCTCACCCCCGGCGCGGCCGTGGGCAACACCAGCTACTACACGACCGTGGAAGGCGCCCGCGGCATCCAGAACAACCTGCAAATCGACGGCGGCAGCTACAACTCCAAGTTCAACGGCGAGCAGCGCGGCGGCACCCGCATCCCCTTCACCTTCGGCCAGGACTCCATCAAGGAACTGCAGGTCATCACCAACTCCTTCGATGCCCAGTTCGGCGACGCCGTGGGCGCGGTCATCAATGCCGTCACCAAGACCGGCACCAACGAGACCCAGGGGATGGCCTTCGTGCTGTTCCGCCCCAATTCCATGGTGTCCAAGGTCAAGCCCGTGGCCTACGATCCCAATGGCGTGAATGCCGATGAAGTCCGCACCCGCAGCTACCAGAGCCTGCAGTTCGGCATGAACCTCGGTGGTCCCATCCTCAAGGACAAGCTGCACTACTTCATCAATGTGGAAATGGCCCGGAAGCGGGAGGACAGCATTCCTGTTTTCGGAGACGGCACCGCCGAGTCCAATTCTTTCTTCGCCCCCGGCACGGGCATGGGCGCTCTGCTGCTGACCATGCCGGGCCGCACCCTGGCGCAGGAGAACCACCGCGCCTGGACCGACGAGCAGAAGAACCTGGTGGTCATGGGCCGCCTGGACTGGGACATCAACCAGGACCACCGTGCCACCCTCCGCATGAATTCCCAGAACTACCAGGGCCTCAACGACATCTATGCCGGATCCCGCCGCACCGACACTGCCGAGTCCGGCAACTCCACCATGAAGTTCACCAGCCTCTCCACGGTGCTGGAGCTCAGTTCCACCCTGTCCCCCAACCTGCTGAACGAGGCCCGTATCCAGCTCTCCAGCGAGAAGCGGCCCACCACGCCCAACAGCACCCTGTCCTCTCCCGTGCGCATTGGTCGACTCACCAGCGGGTATGACATCAACGCGGGCCAGTACTACATCGACCCCCGCACCACGGACGAGACCACCACCCAGATCCAGGACAACCTCACCTTCATGACGGGCGACTGGGTCTTCAAGGGGGGCGTGGACCTCCAGTTCATCGATATGAAGAACCGTTACCTGCCCAATGGCAACGGCAGCTGGGTCTTCCCCTCGTACCTCGCAGCCCAGAACTGGTTCACGGGCTCCCCGGCCTCCGCCCTCAGCGGTGTGACGTACACCCAGGGCTACTCACCCACGGATGGCGTCAGCAGCTTCAGCGAGAAGTTCCTGGCCGGATACCTGCAGGCCCAGAATGGCTCCCTCTTCAACAAGCGCCTGCTGGTGAGCCTCGGGCTGCGCTACACCGCCGAGATCTGGAGCGACAACCCGAACCACAACCCCAAGCTCCAGGGCCTGGATCGCGCCCCCAACGACAAGAGCCTGGACCCCCGCTTCGGGTTCACCCTGGACCTCTTCGGCAATGCCAAGACCATCCTCCGGGGCGGCTATGGCTGGTTCAGTGTGAGCAACCCCGGCCAGACCACCTCCGGCGCCATCATGAACAATGGCATCAACCTGGTGTCCTACTACTTGCCGACGAGTGGTGATGCTTCTCTTTGGGCGCCTGATGGGACTCGTCCCGCCTACCTCTCCGCGGCGGCCCGGTGGAGCGGCCCCTTGAATGCTCCCGGATCGCTGACGGCGATCCCGACCTCGGCCCTGCTTTCGGATACCAGGTTCAAGGTTGACACCATCACGCCCACCATCATCGACCCCGAGGCCAAGATGACCCAGGCACGGGCGGCCTCCCTAGGGGTCGAACAGGATCTCGGCAACGGCTTCACGGTGGGAGCCCGCGCCACCTACAAGAAGTTCCTCAACCTGCAGTACGCCGTGAACATCAACCTGGGCCAGGCGGCTCCGGGAACGACCACGCTGGACAGCGGCGCCTTCTACAATGATGGGTACCCTTCATCGACCAACTGGTTCTTCCGGAACAATCGCCCGGGACGCGCCATTGTCCGTGGCCGGGCCCTGGACCTCAGCGGCTTCGGCGACGTGATCCTCTCCAAGTACGATGGCGAGGGCCGGTACCGCAGCCTCGTTCTTGAGGCGGGTAAGAAGCCCAGCGGCAGCGGCTGGGGCTTCAAGAGCAGCCTCACCTTCGCCAAGGCCGAAGACAACAACTCCAATGAACGGGCCACGCTGACTTCCACCAACGCCCTCACGGAAAACCCGGCGGATCCCCTTTCCTCCTGGGCCCTGAGCGACAACGACCACGCCTTCCGCGCCACCCTGGCCTGGTTCGCCCCCACCTTCTTCGGCATCCGGATTTCGGGCATCACCACCTACACCACGGGGCGGCCCTGGAATGCCATCTTTTACGATGACAAGAACGGTGACGGGAAGTACATCGACACGGTGGGTGGCCGCAACACGCATCGCCAGCCCAGCGAGAAGACCTTCGACCTGAGGCTCTCCCGCCAGTTCCGGATCGCCCGGTCCTTCTCCCTGGAGGGGACCATCGACATCTACAACGTCTTCAACTGGGCGAACCAGTACACCAGCCAGACCGGCTACACCATCAAGGATCCCAATAGCTCCGCGGTCATCGTGAATCCCAACTTCGGTGCCATCGACCGCCCCGACAACCGCTCGCGCGAAGTCCAGTTCACCCTCAAGGCCCGGTTCTAGGAGGCTGGTATGAAAATCCTCCACTCTGCCCTGCGCCATTCAGGAGTCTCCATGTCCATCCACTCACTGCGCCAGAGGGCCGCAAGGGCCCTGCTGGCCCTGTCTCTGGGCCTCGGCCTGGCCGCCCTGCACACCGGCTGCGTCAAGAACGACAGCAGCTACACCGATCCATCGCCGGCCATCTCGAACTTCCAGGTGGCCACGACCAGTGCCTTTCCAGGCGATCCTCTCACCAATGTGCCGATCCCCGCGGGCGGCACGGCCTGGTTCCGCGCCAACTTCGGCGTGAAGGATGGCTCCGCCGTGGTCAACCCCGGGAACATTCCGGTGACCAGCAACGTTGCCTTCCCCATCGCCGACATCAACGCGACCACCATCTACACCCTCACCGTCACCAGTGGCAGCGGCAAGAAGGACAGCAAGACGGTCACCGTGACCGTGCTGGCCGCGCCCTCGGGCCTGACCTACACCCATGAGGACGCCACCTACTACGCTGGAGTGCGCATCACTGACAACCCGGTGGCCACCATCACCGGGGGTGCGCCCATCACCTACACGGTGGATCCGGCCCTGCCGAGTGGACTCACCCTGAATCCTGCGACCGGCGCCATCTCCGGAACCCCGGCGGCTGAAAAAGCCCAGGGTACCTACACCGTGACCGCCACCAACGCCGTCATCACCCGCAGCACCACCCGTGATATCAAGATCACTGTGGCCGCCACGCCGCTCAGCTTCTCGGCCAGTCCCACCAACCTCGCCCCGGGCTCCAGCACTGTCCTGACCTGGGATGCGAACTCGGTTCCCGGGATCTTCAGCGCCGTGACCATCACCGCCACGCCGGCGGACATCACGCTTCCCGCCACCTTCACACTGGCGGGCACGGCCAACGTCACGCCCCTGGTGACCACTACCTACACCCTGACGGCCACCCCGACCGGCGGCGGCGCGGCGGTCACCAAAACCGCCGACGTGACGGTGGGCTCGGCTCCGGTGCGCTTCACCTCCTTTACCGCGACTCCTACCACCGTGACGCTCGGCGCCGCCTCGGACCTTGCCTGGTCCTATACGGGCCTGGCCACGGATCTCACCCTGAATGGCAGCAGCGTCCTGGGCAGCAGCGGTCAGACCGTCACCCCCTATGGACGCCAGGAGTACACCCTGGCCGGATCCAACCTGCTGGGTGCGGACACCGCCACAGTTAAAGTCGGCGCCAAGGCCCTCTACCACGTGGCGGGTTCCTTCAGCTCGGGCACTGGCAACGTGGATGGTGGCGCGGACATGGTCACCGGCATGTCGACGGCCCGCTTCTACCGCCCCAACGCCATCACCTGGGATGAGAAGGCCAACGACGGCACCCTGATCGTGGCCGACTACACCAACAACCTGATCCGCCGCATCACCCCGGACCGCAAGGTCACCACCATCGCCGGCACCCCCGGCGTGGCGGGGGTGGCCGGGACCAACACTGAGACCAGCAGCCTCATCCAGCCCCGCAACACGGCCGTGGACCCCGTCACCGGCGACATCTACGTGGGCGGCGAGAACTACACCACCAAGCGCCTGCTGAAGCTCTCCCCCAACGTCGACGGCTCCTACACGGCGAGCCTCGTCTCCGGCTTCACCCTCAACACCAATGCCTTCGTCATTGACGCCAACCGGATGATGTACTTCGTGGACTTCGCCACCGCCGCCGGCAGCCTCTACTCTATGGACCTCACCTCGGCCACGCCGACGCCCACCCTGGTCGCCAGCCTCACCAGCAGTGGCGTGGTGGCTGGCACGGCCATGGCGAAGGACTTCAATGGCGGCCGCAAGCTTCTCTATGTGGCGTGCAGCACCACCGGCGTCAACAAGATCATGAAGATCGACCTCTCCGGTGCCAGTCCAGTGGTGAGTCTCTTCGCAGGAGCTGGCGCCCAGGGCTACGCGGACAACGCCGTGGCCACCGCCGGCCTGCTGAATGGCCCCAGCGGGGTCTGCGTGGATGATTCCGGCAACGTCTACATTGCGGATTCCTTCAACATGGCGATCCGCATGGTGCCGGTGAGCGGACCCCTCGCGGGGGCTCTCATCACCATCGCCGGCAAGACCGGGGCTCCCGCTGCTGAAGGTTATGCCCCCTCTGCCACCACCTGGGATGGCACCACTACCCTCCCGACCTCGACGATCGCCAGCCTGGCCCGCCCCTACTACGTGGCCGCCCGAGGCACTGGCGCCGCCGGCACCAAGCTCTACGTGGCCGACGCCACGGGCAGCACCTACACCGTGCAGGCCATCCGGGAGATCACCGTGACGGCTCCCGCCGCCGGCCAGCTCACCTGGACCCTGGACGATGCCAGCAAGCCCGCGGGCTACGCTTACGCCGGTGGACCCAGGATCGTCGGCGCCGCCATTGATGAGGTGGGTGCCCGGGCTCGATTCAATTTCGGGACCGCCTTCGGCGCCAACCTGGCCACCCTGCCCGACGGCAGCCAGACCTTCGCGGCCGACACGGGCAACAACCTGGTGCGCATCATCGCCGCCGATGGCACCGTGACCACCCTCAAGGATGCCTCCTCCGCCAACATCCCCTTCCTCACGCCCAAGGGCGTGGCCGTGCAGGTGGATCCCACCACCAAGGCCCTGGTCGCCCTCTTCGTGGCTGACACCGGCACGACCAAGAAGCTCCGGAAGTTCGCGCCCAACGGAGATGGCACCTTCACCGAGGCCACCTTTGTGGTGGCCGGGGGAACCTACCCGGTTGCCCCGAACCACTCGGGCCTGGCGGTGGATTCCGTGGCCGGCATGGTCTACGCCACCGACAATTCCGCCAAGGTCTTCAAGATCGACGCCGCTACCGGCGCCTGCACCGACTTCGTGGCCGCCACCGGTGCCAACCCCACCGGCATCACCCTCGCGGCCGATGGTTCGGTGTGGGTCTCTGTGACCGGCGCCTTCCAGGTGAAGAAGTACGACGCCAGCGGCACCCTGCAGCTCACCGTGGGTACCGGCACTGCCGGCTGGGTGGACGGCGCTTACAACGCCGCCCAGTTCGCCGCGCCCCTGGGCATCGCCGCCAGTGGCAGCTTCGTCTATGTGACCAACTACACCAACAGCCAGTCCAACTCCCAGAACGGCATCCGCGTCATCGATGCCGTGGGCAATGTCACCACCCTGCTGGGCTACCTCAGCGGCGCCACGGTCCCGAACCTGATGGGCCTGAAGCCCGGTCTCCTGAACCCCGAGACCAGCGGCGGTACCCTCGCCACCAAGAGCATGGCCGGTGCGGTGGTGTTCGTCCCGCAGGGGCTGACCGTCAACGCGGATGGGGACCTGATGGTCTCCACGCCGCACTCGGTCTATCAGCTTGTGGCTCCTGCCAACCAGTAGCCTGACGACCCCGCACCATCCCCAGGGGGCCCGACCTGTCGGGTCCCCTGGGGCCTTTATGGCCCTATGGCCTCGCCCGGAGATTGACCATGTTCCAGACACGCTTCCTGGGCCGAGTGGCGGCCAGCCTCTTGATGGTGGGTGCCCTCTTCCTCAGCCCCGGCTGTGGTGGTGGCGGCGGTGGTTCCAACCCCGCACCGACCCCGGCGGCCAACCCGCCGGTCATCTACTTCCAGCCCGCCAGCCAGACGGTGACCGAAGGGGGCACGGCCTCCTTCAGCGTCGCGGCCACCGGCAATGGCACCCTGACCTATCAGTGGAAGAAGGGCGGGGCGGACCTCGCCGGGAAGACCTCGGCCACGCTCACGCTGAACCTCGTGGCCCTCGCGGATGCGGGCAGCTACACGGTGCAGGCCACCAACACCCTGAACGGCACCAGCCAGGCGAGCATCAGCAACGCCGCAGTGTTGACGGTCAACCCTGCGGCCACGGCCCCCGTGATCGGCACCCAGCCCGCCAGCCAGTCGGTCACCGAAGGCGGCACGGCCTCCTTCAGCGTCGCGGCCACCGGCAATGGCACCCTGACCTACCAGTGGAAGAAGGGCGGGGCGGACCTCGCTGGGAAGACCTCGGCCACGCTCACGCTGAACCCCGTGGCCCTCGCGGATGCGGGCAGCTACACGGTGCAGGTCACCAACACTCTGAACGGCACCAGCCAGGCGAGCATCAGCAACGCCGCAGTGTTGACGGTGACCGCCCCGGCCGCCACCCACTTCAGCGTGACGGGTTTCTCGAACCCCACGACCGCGGGCACTTCCCACAGCTTCACCGTCACGGCCCTGGATGCCTCGAACAATCCCGTCCCTGGGTTTGCGGGAGCGGTGCATTTCACCAGCACCGATGCCATGGCCACCCTCCCCGGTGACTACACCTTCACGGGCGCCGACAGCGGAACCCACACCTTCGCGGCCACGCTGAAGACCGCTGGCTCCCAGTCCCTCACGGCAATGGACACCGCCACCGGCTCCATCACGGGGACCCAGGCCGTCACCGTCAGTCCCGCCGCAGCCTCCCATCTCACGGTCACGGGCTTTCCCAGCACCACCGCGCCCGGAGTCTCCCACACCTTCACCGTCACGGCGCTGGACGCCTTTGGCAATACCGCTTCGGGGTACGTGGGGACCATCCACCTCACCAGCTCGGATGCCGCGGCCATCCTGCCCAGTGACTACACCTTTGGCGCGGCGGATCAGGGAACCCACAGCTTCCCGGCGACCCTGAATACCGCCGGAGCTCAGACCCTGACCGTCACGGATACGGTATCCGCCACCCTCACGGGCAGCCAGACCGGCATCACGGTGGGTCCCCTGGCACCCACCATCCAGACCCAGCCCCAAGGGGTGATCGCCATAGCACCTGATGGGGCCACCTTCACCGTGGCGGCCACAGGAACCGGCACCCTCAGCTACCAGTGGCGGAAGAATGGCACGGACATTCCGGGCGAGACGGGGGCCAGCCTCACGGTCGGCCCGACGGACCTCCAGGAGATCAGCGCCACCTTCAGCGTGGTGGTCACGGATGGCAGCGGCGCCACCACCACCAGCGAGAACGCCACTCTTACGGTCATGGCGCCGGAGCCCACCTATGCCGGTGATCCCCAGGCGGTGCCCAGTCGTCCCATCACGGTGCTGCCCTCCTACCAGGTGGGCACGGCCTTCCCGCATGGGGCCTCCCGCCTGGGCTACGACGAGTCTTTGAAGAATCCAGCCTGGACGGCCTACGCGAACTTCAAGTTCACCACGGCCTTCGCCAACGGCACCCGCACCTTCTTGCCGGATGACCGCCTGGCCGCGCCCCAGGTGACCGATGGCGATTATTCCGGCAGCGGCTGGACCCGCGGGCATCAGGTCATGATGTCCGATCTGGCCTACCGCTACGGCACCCAGGCGGGCACCGACACCTGCCGCCTGTCCAACATCGCGCCCCAGGACACGGACCACAACAACAACTTCTGGAACCACCTGGAGCAGGCGGTGGGCGGGAGCTTCACGGGCTCAGGCGGTGCCTGGGTCGGAGGGCTGGCCGATGCCTTCAACCGGATCTGGATCTACACCGGTCCCACCTTCGAGGCAGATGCGGCCCTGCTGCCCGGGGCCGTCGCCCCGGTGCGCATCCCCAGCGGGTTCTGGAAGGTCGTGGTCCGCGAGGCGGTGCCCGGGCATCCCAAGGTGTTGGCAGTCCTCACGCCCAACAAGGCGGGCCTGGCCATGACCGCGGCGGAGATTCAGAAATACACCACGTCCGTGGCCCGCATCGAGGCACTGACCGGCCTGGATCTGTTTCCGGCTCCCGCCAGCCCGCTGCTCGCCACCTTCAAGACCGCCGTGGATGTCCGCGGCTGGGGTAGCACGTTCGAGGTGACGGGCAAGCCCAACGTCCACATGGTTGCCCCCAGTTGGGACATCACCTCACCGGTGGGGACGAGCCTCACCTTCCAGGGGGACGCCACCAGCCCGAACAGCACCGTCGCCAGCACCACCTGGACTTTCGGCGATGGCCAGACGGCCAACGGAACCACCGCCAGCCACAGCTACGCCGCGGGCGGCACCTACAACGTCACGTTCACCGCCACGGATGGCCTGGGCGTGAGCAGCGCCATCACCCGCGTGATCACCGTCACCGGCGGCAACCAGGCCCCCACCGTCACCGGCCTGCCCGCCTCGGAGGCCACCCCGGTGGACACGGCCAAGGACCTCGCCTTCACCGTCAGCGATGACGCGGCACCTCTGGCCGTGACCTTCACCGCGTCCTCCAGTGACCAGAGCATCGTGCCGGACAGCGGTCTCAGCTTCATTGGCACCATGGCCGATCCAGTGCTCCACATCGTGCCCGCGATGGGCGCCACCGGCACCGTGACCCTCACGGTCCGCGTCACGGATGGCGACCTAGCCACCACCACCAAGACCCTCACCTTTGCGGTGGGAGTCGCGGCCCCGCCCACGCCCCTGTCGGAGGCCTTCACCTGGGCCGGCACGGGCACGGTCTACGCTACGGGGGACTACACCCTCTCCACAGGCTCCTGGCATTTCGTGACGACCATGAGCTACGCGGCGGACGTCAGCGATGCCAAGAACGGCGGCCAGGGCCTCCGCATGCAGCGGAACATTTCCGGCAGCGCGGTCTGGATGAATTTCGATTTCGGCGATGCCAGTTCCCAGGTGAGCAGCGTCAGCGTGGCCTATGGGGTCTACAAGACCGACGAGACCGCTGCAAGGACCGCCGACTTCTCGCTTTACTACTCCCAGGACCAGGGCAGTACCTGGACCAAGGTCGGCGCCTCCGTGACGGCCAGTTCCAATACCCTGAGCACCGCCACCTTCAGCGGCCTCAACCTCACCGGCCCAGTCCGTTTCAAGCTGGCCGTGGACGGCATCCCCACCGCCCGGCTGAACCTGGACGACTTCCTGATCCAGTAGGTCTCAGGACGAATCACCCCCCAGATTGAAGAGGGCACACCGAAGGGTGCGTCCTCTTCAATCGTTAGGGCTCCCTTGACGAGAAGGGACATAGCAATACACTGTATTTATGATCCAATTCGAGTGGGATCATTCCAAGGCTGCGCTAAATCTGAAGAAGCACGGGATCTCCTTCGAGGAGGCTCAGTCGGTCTTCTACGATGAGTTTGCCATTCAGTTCTACGACGATGAGCATTCGTCCTCTGAGGACCGATTCATCATGCTTGGTCTGAGTTCCAGTGCTCGGGTGCTTGTCGTCTGTCACTGCGAACGTGAGTCTGGTGGTTTGATTCGTATCATTTCTGCGCGCAGAGCCACCAGACGTGAGAGCTCATTCTATGGAGGTGAATTGCCATGAGATCCGAATATGATTTCTCCACAATGAAGGCCCGCAAGAATCCCTATGCTTCGTGTCAACCGTCAAAACTATTGACCCCCCTTCGCGACAAAACTCCTGACCCCCTAGATGCGAGGCAGGCGGACGGAGGGAGGGCGTAGCCCGACCGCAGCCCGACTGCCTCGCGGCGCAGTTCCGGCGGGGTCAGTCCACGGCCTTGGCGGGACGGAGCAGGCCCGCCTTGCGCTTTTCCCGGAGGCGGTAGCTCTCGCCCTTGATGGTGATGACATGGCTGTGGTGCAGTAGGCGGTCCAGGATCGCCGTGGCCAGGACGGCATCGCCGAACACCTCGCCCCAGTTGCCCACGGGCTGGTTGCTGGTGAGGATCAGGCTGCCCCGCTCGTATCTGCGGTTCACCAATTGGAACAGCAGGTGCGCCGCCCGGCGTTCGAAGGGCAGATAGCCCAGCTCGTCGATGATCAGCAGCTTGGGCTTGGTCAGGTGGGTCAGCCGTTCCTCCAGCCGACCCTCGCTCTCGGCCCGCATCATCTGGGCCACCAG
>Ga0268298_10004769_pt1 | contig 13029 bp, 12 predicted proteins | sample WWTPWeurt_MetaG_FD_194462 | JGI IMG/M metagenome (GOLD analysis project Ga0268298, IMG submission 194462) | Activated sludge microbial communities from WWTP in Nijmegen, Gelderland, Netherland - WWTP Weurt | ecosystem: Engineered > WWTP > Aerobic digester > Activated sludge | place...
GCTCGCTCACTGTGTTCTGCGCGGGGGGTCGTGCAAGGTGTTTCAGTGCAACGCCTGTCGGCATCAAACCTCGCTGATCGCCGGGACGGTGTTTCAGGGCACCAAGCTGCCGCTGACCCTGTGGTTCCTGGCGCTCTACCTCATCAGCCAGGCCAAGACCGGTCTGTCGGCGCTGGCGCTGAAGCGGTATCTGGGAGTGAGTTATCCCACCGCCTGGCTGATCTACCACAAGCTGATGCGGGCGATGGAACAGCGGGAAGAGCGCTATGTGCTCGATGGCCAGGTTCAGGTCGATGACGCTTACCTGGGCGGCGAACGCACGGGCGGCAAGGCCGGGCGCGGTTCGGAGAACAAGGTCCCCTTCGTGGCAGCGGTCTCGTTCAGCGATAAGGGCTACCCCCTGCGTGCCAAACTCACGCTGGTTCCCGGCTTTACCCTGAAGGCCATTGCCGAGTGGGCCAAGAACCATCTCGCACCGGGATCGACGGTGCTGTCGGATGGCCTGGCTTGCTTCAACGCCGTCACCGAGGCCGGCTGCGTTCATCAGCCGACTGTCGTCGCCGGGCGCAAGCCCAGAGACCTGCCGGAGTTCAAGTGGGTCAACACGGTCCTGGGCAATCTCAAGACCAGCTTTTCGGGGTGCTACCACGCACTTGCCTCCCGAAAATATGGCGCTCAGTACCTCGCAGCTTTCACCTACCGATTCAACCGCCGATTCGATCTCAGAACTCTGAACGAGCGGCTCCTGGTCGCCGCAGCAGCCTGTGTACCGTGGCCCCAGCGCTCGATTCGGGCGGCTGACGTTCATTGCTAATCAGGAGCGATCATGTTTCTCGTCACCGGTCTGTGCCTGCCGGTCGCTGCCATCGCTCACCCTGGGCACGCCGGAGACGGCTTCGGCGCTGGCTTCATGCACCCATTCCTTGGCCTCGACCATCTGCTGGCGATGGTCGTGGTGGGTATCTGGAGCGTTCTCCATAGCCGCCGCGTCTGGCTCGCGCCACTGTGTTTCGTCAGCTTCCTGGCGGTCGGCGCGATGCTTGGCCACGGCGGACTGGTCGTCCCGCAACTGGAACCGCTCGTCGCGGCCTCGGTTCTCGTCCTTGGCTTGATGCTGACTTCGCCGCTTGGCCGCAGCACATCGGCGCTTTCGCGCCCTGCCACGGCATGGCGCACGGTGGCGAACTGGGGGCTGCGGGCAGCGTGCTGGCCGGAATCGTTCTCGGTTCGGTCATTCTGCACGGCGCTGGAATGTTGCTCGCTCACCATGTATTGCAGCAACGCGAGGCCTGGGCACATCGTCTCGGTCAGGCGGTGGCGCTGGTGGGCGGCTTTCTGCTGGTCAACGCCCTGTTCTGATGGGCGAACATGAAGGGTCGAAAAATGATTCCCGGTGAAATAGTTGTCGCCGCGGGCGAAATCGAACTCAACGCCGGTCGCGAGACGATCCGGCTGAGCGTGGCCAACAGCGGCGATCGGCCGATCCAGGTCGGTTCGCATTATCACTTTGCCGAAACCAACGTCGCGCTGGTTTTCGACCGCGCCGCGGCGCATGGCTTTCGGCTCGATATTGCCGCCGGTACCGCCGTGCGTTTCGAGCCGGGACAGACGCGCAGCGTGCAACTGGTGGCGCTGTCCGGCGAGCGCCGGGTTTACGGTTTCAACGCCCTGGTGATGGGAGCACTGCGATGAGCGTCAAGATCTCCCGGCAGGCCTACGCCGAGATGTTCGGGCCGACGATCGGCGATCGGGTACGTCTGGCCGATACCGAACTGTGGGTCGAAGTCGAAGACGACTTCACGATCTACGGTGAGGAAGTCAAGTTCGGCGGCGGCAAGGTCATCCGTGACGGCATGGGGCAGGGGCAGAGGCCAGCCGCTGAAGTCGCCGACACGGTGATCACCAATGCGCTGATCGTCGACCACTGGGGTATCGTCAAGGCCGATATCGCCATCAAGGGCGGGTGCATCGCCGGCATCGGCAAGGCCGGCAACCCCGACATCCAGCCGGGGGTGAACATCGCCATCGGCGGCGGCACCGAGATCATCGCCGGTGAAGGTCTGCTCGTCACGGCCGGCGGCATCGACAGCCACATCCATTTCATCTGCCCGCAGCAGATCGAGGAAGCGCTGATGTCGGGGGTGACCACGATGCTCGGCGGCGGGACGGGGCCGGCCACCGGCACCTACGCCACCACCTGTACGCCGGGACCCTGGCACCTCCACCGCATGCTCGAAGCGGCCGACGCGTTTCCGATGAACCTCGGTTTCTTCGGCAAGGGCAACGTTTCCTTGCCAGAACCCTTGCGCGAACAGGTGCGCGCCGGCGCCATCGGGCTCAAGCTGCACGAGGACTGGGGAACGACGCCGGCGGCGATCGACAACTGCCTGGCGGTAGCCGAAGAGATGGACGTGCAGGTGGCCATCCACACCGATACGCTCAACGAATCGGGCTTCGTCGAAACGACGCTCGCCGCTTTCAAGGGGCGGACGATCCACACCTTTCATACCGAAGGCGCTGGCGGCGGGCACGCACCGGACATCCTGCGTGCCGTCGGCGAGGCCAACGTCCTGCCCTCGTCGACCAACCCGACCCGGCCCTACACGGTGAACACCGTCGACGAACACCTCGACATGCTGATGGTTTGTCATCACCTGGACTCGGCGATTGCCGAAGACGTCGCTTTCGCCGAAAGCCGCATCCGCCGCGAGACGATCGCCGCCGAAGACATCCTGCACGACCTCGGCGCGCTGTCGATGATGTCCTCGGACTCGCAGGCGATGGGCCGTGTCGGCGAAGTGATCATCCGCACCTGGCAGACCGCGCACAAGATGAAGGTGCAGCGTGGCCACCTGCCGGCAGCGGGTGCCGAAGATGCCGTGGTCTGCGGCAACGACAATTTCCGCGTCAAGCGCTACCTCGCCAAATACACCATCAATCCGGCGATCACGCATGGCATCAGTGACCTCGTCGGTTCGATCGAGGTCGGCAAGCTCGCCGACCTGGTGCTCTGGAAGCCGGCGTTCTTCGGCGTCAAGCCTTCGCTGATCCTCAAGGGCGGGATGATCGCCGCCGCCGCGATGGGCGACGCCAACGCTTCGATCCCGACGCCGCAGCCGGTGCACTACCGGCCGATGTTCGGGGCTTTCGGCGGCGCGCGCAAGACCTCGGTGACCTTCGTCTCGCAGGCGGCGCTCGACAATCCCGAGCTCGCCGCGCTGCAGCTCGCCAAACCGCTGCATGCCGTTCGCCGGACACGCGGTCTCTGCAAGTCCGACATGGTCCATAACGCGGCGACGCCGAAGATCGACGTCGACCCGGAAACCTATGCCGTGCGTGCCGACGGCGAACTGCTGGTCTGCGAGCCGGCCAGCGTGCTGCCGCTGGCGCAGCGTTACTTCCTGTTCTGAGCATGCTCTTCGCCGAATCCTTTGCCGAACGCGAAGCGACCGCCGACGATCGTCTGGTGCTCCCCTACGACGCACGCCGCAAGAGTCGACAACGCGTCATCCTGGCCAGCGGCGAGGAGATGGGCTACGTCTTTCAGGCCGGAACGGTGTTGCGCGACGGCGACCGCCTGCTCACCGGCAACGGGCTGGTCATCGTCGTCGAGGCGGCTCCGGAGCCGCTGCTCGAAGTGCATGCCGGCGATACCTGCCAGTTGATTCGTGCCGCCTACCATCTCGGCAATCGACACGTGCCGGTGCAACTCGGCGAGCAATACCTGCGCTTTCAGCCGGACCACGTGCTCGGCGAGATGCTGCTCGGCCTCGGCTGCGAGGTCAGCGAGGTCGAGGCCCCGTTCGATCCCGAGGGCGGCGCTTATGGTGCGCATGCGCACGGCGACGCGCACGCGGGTGCGCACGACTACCGTCCCCTGCGTGCGGCAACGGATCCCCACCATCCCGGCCACGGCCCGCACCGCTCGCCAGCGAAGATTCACACTTTCAAGTGAGCCTGGCGCTGGCGCGTCTGCTGCAGTTGACCAGCCCGGCCCTGCCGGTCGGTGCCTACACGTATTCGCAAGGCCTCGAATGGGCGGTCGATACGGGTCGCGTGCGTGATCAGGCGACGGCGCTGGCGTGGATCGGCGGTGTACTCGAGCACCCCCTGGGTCGCTTTGAAGCGCCGCTGACCGCCTGCCTGCAGCGCGCCTGGGCCGCCACCGCCGAGCGCGAAGTGGCTCGTCTCAACGCCGACTTCCTGGCCAGCCGCGAGTCATCAGAGTTGCGCGCCGAAACCGTGCAGATGGGTTATTCGTTGCGCCGGCTGCTGCACGATGTCGATGATTTCCCGCTCCCGCCGGCGCTCGACGAGTTGCCCGAAGTCTCGTTTCCGGTCGTCTGGGCGCTGACCGCAGCGGTCTGGGAAATCCCGGTCGCCGATTCGCTGACCGGCTATCTGTGGTCCTGGTGCGAAAATCAGGTCATGGCGGCGTTGAAGGCGGTGCCGCTGGGCCAGACCGCCGGGCAGCGCATCCTGCTTGCGCTCGGTGGCCGCTTGCCGGCTGTCGTGCAACAGGCGATCGAACTGCCGGAAGCGCTCTGGAGCAATTTCGCTCCCGGTCTGGCGCTGGCGTCGACTGGCCACGAAACGCAATATTCGAGACTGTTCCGATCGTGAAAGAAAGCGAGCCTGACATGAAGCGACATCCCGCCCTGCGTATCGGCATCGGAGGCCCGGTCGGCTCCGGCAAGACCGCTCTGACCCTGGCTCTGTGCCTGGCGCTGCGCGACAGGTACAGCCTTGGTGTGGTGACCAACGACATTTATACCGCCGAAGATGCGAAGTTCCTGGTGCAGCACGCCGCACTGCCGCAGGAGCGGATTCTCGGCGTCGAAACCGGCGGTTGCCCACACACGGCGATTCGCGAGGACGCCTCGATCAACCTCGAAGCCGTCGCCCGGCTGACCACGACTTTCCCGGATATCGAGATCGTCCTCGTCGAATCCGGCGGCGACAACCTGGCGGCGACGTTCAGCCCCGAACTCTCCGACCTGACGATTTACGTCATCGACGTCGCCGCCGGCGACAAGATCCCGCGCAAGGGCGGGCCGGGGATCACCAAGTCCGATCTGCTGGTGATCAACAAGACCGACCTCGCGCCGCTGGTCGGCGCGTCGCTGGAAGTGATGGATCGCGACAGCCGCAGGATGCGCGGCGAACGACCGTTCGTGTTCAGCAACATGAAAACCGGGCAGGGGCTGAACGAGGTCATTGCCTTCATCGAGAAGCAGGGCTTGCTGCGGTAACCGTGCGCCAGGCGCGACGTCCTGCCCTTGTCGCAGCGCCGGAGAGAGTGGTCGGAGGATTCCGCTCTGTACGGCTGCGAGGGGTGTCCCGGTTTGGCTATCGCCTCAAATACGAGAGCGCCTTTGGCAGTTCCACGTTGTTTCCGAAGGCATCCTCGCCGTAGCCCTGGCGGGCCAGTGCATCCACGTCAGCGAGGACGCGCTTGTCGCCGATGAAGGTCACGGTCAGATCGGTGCGGATGTCGAGTTGGCCCGTGGCCTGCAACTGGGCGATCTCGGCCACGCTGTTCTCGAGGACGCTGCACTGGCGACGCCCGATTTCCTCGGAGAGCTGGAGTGGCTGGTGGTAGAGCACGATCTTTCCCTCGCCGGCAAGGCGATGAACGATGGTCAGGACGGCGGAAGCGACAGCTTCTGGTTCGAGGGCGCCGGTTCGGTCAGGAAGCACGCGGGCGATTTCCGTCGCCAGCCAGCGGCGCTTGCGGGCATTGATGGTCTCATTGGCACGGAAGAGATCGAGGGGCGAGCCGGCATCGAAGAGCTTGCCATCCAGGTCCATCTGCACCGCGCTGCCGTAGTGGGTGACGATGCGTGCCACCAGATTGGAGGGGCGGACATGGAAGCCCCGGTAGCTGGGCACCGGCACTTCGAGGCGCCCGGATTCGGCGTAGCGGCGCAGGATGCCTTGGCACAGGCGCTGGCCGCCGGTCAGGTGGGCGCTGGAGAAGGCCATCGAGTAGGCGAACAGGGTTGCCATGGTGGCTTCGGTATCGACCACCGGCCGTTCACGCAGCGCGGCGTCGCCGGTGCGCGGGCTCACGTGGCGCTCGTAGTAGTGGGCGAGGTCGGTAGCGATCTCCAGCAGGTGGTAAATGACACTGGCGTGGCCGCGCAGGATGGGCAGGTTGTCGTCGGAGGTTTCGATCGAGGTGCCGGCGACATGGGTGTCGTAGAGGGATTGCAGGTTGTGGAAGCGGAAGGTGAGCTGCCGCAGGCGCTCCTCGCTGACCGGATCCGGGAAGCAGGCGGCATATTCCTCCGGCGGAACCCGCGCCGAGACGCGCAGCAGATCGCTTTCGGCGGCCAGGTTGAGAAACTCGGTTGCCAGATGAGTGACCGTAGTGGCGGTGTCGCCGGTAATCCGGTCGCCGCGGTTGTGCGCCAGGCGGCCCGGTGGCAAGCGTTCGCTGAAATCCTCAGGGAGCCGGGCGAGGTCGGTGACCTGGACGCCGACCCGTTGTGCCTCTTCCAGCAGGTTGGTGGCGACATCGGCGACGACGCCACCAACCTGCTGCAAGCGTTCGCGGGTGGCGGCCGCGAAGTCTGCCTCGACCGGCAGGAGGCGGTAGACCGGCAGGCGTCGGTGTATGTAGGCCAGGACTTCGCCGATGCGGGCGAAGTTCTTGAGAGCCGCCATCAAGGCGCGGAACCGGCTCCAGTGCTGATTCTGGCGCGCGCCGTACTCGTCCAGCAACGCTTCCATCTGCCCGGATTCCAGCAGCAGGCGGCCAATCAGCGGCCGCGTCAGCGGAACGTCATGCGCGTGCCTGGCGGCCAGGCTACTGGCAATTTCGAGCAGGGGCCGGCTACGGGCGCTGACCAGGTCGCAGAACTCCCGGTCGCCGATCAACCCCACCCCCACCGGCCCGGTGGCCGCGCAGGCGCCTTGCGTGTTTGCGTTCAGGTCTCGTCTCCTCAGTCCGGCGCTTTGCCGGTGTCCGGCTGGCGGCGTCGATGGCGCTTGCAACGCGTCCGGCAGGCGCTATGATATCCGCCGATTGCGGCACAAAGGGTCAAACATGGAACAGGCGGTTCTCTTCGCCGATGTCACCGGCAGTACAAAACTCTACGAGACCATCGGCGACAGCGGGGCGAAGCGGCTGGTCGACGCTTGCCTCGACGTGCTGCGGGCGGTCACCGCAGCGTATGGCGGGCGGGTGATCAAGACCATCGGCGACGAACTGATGGCGGTTTTCCCGGGCGCCGATGCGATCGTACGGGCGGCCTGCGAGATGCAGATTCGCTTGTCCGAGCTCGACTCGGCCATGCAGTATGGTCTCTCGATCCGGATCGGCTTCCACGCCGGCCGGTTGATCGAGGAAAACGGCGATGTCTTTGGCGACGCGGTCAATATCGCGGCGCGCATGACCGGCCTGGCCAAGGCCGCCCAGATCATCACCACCGAAGCCACGGCGAAGATGATGTCGCCGGAGCTGCGGGACTCGACCCGCAGCATGGGCAGCTTCGCGGTCAGGGGCAAGGCGGAGTCGATCGCCGTCTGCGAGGTGATCTGGCAGGTCGAGAACCTGACGATGATTACCGGCAGCCTGCCGGGCGACAATCCACCGACGACGATGTCCCTGGACCTCGCCTATGCCGGCGGTTTACTGACCTTCAGGCAGGGCGACGAAGCGGTGACCATCGGCCGCGACGCCTCGTGCCGCATCAACCTGCCGGTGCTCTGTGCCTCGCGCAAGCATGCGCGCATCGAATTCCGCCGCGACAAGTTCGTACTCACCGACACCAGCACCAATGGCACTTATGTCCGGGCTGATGCCGCCCGTGAGCTGGTGATCAACCGCGAGGACTTCGTGCTCAGCGGCAGCGGCGAGATCAGCCTCGGACATGGCAATGGCGAAGGTGGCCCCGACCTGACGTGGAAGGTCAGGTTCTGAAGACGGGGCCACATCTCACTGCCTGACGGACTTGCTTACTGCCGCCGACGGCGCAGCACCAGACCGGCAAGGCCGACGCCGAGCAGGGCGAGGGAACCCGGCTCGGGAACGGCATGGAAGTTTTCCACCGCCACGAAGGTGTCATGCGTGCTCGTCGTCCGCAGCAGCGAGGTCCCGCCGGAGACCCGCGAGGTGGCTGCGTAAGACAAGCCGGCGGCGCCGGCGGTGAGCGGATGCACGTCGATGTTCGCGGTGTTGAAACCGGCGTCGAGGAGGTCACCGATGATCTGCATGCCACTGCCGAGGGCGACCAGCAAGGCATTCACATGGGCGTTCTCGGACGGAAAGCTGTCGTTGTCGCCGAGCAGAAAGAGGGTTCCGCCGCCGCTCAGGAAACCCGAGAGCGCGGCCACCTCGCCGGCGCCGAAGGCGTTTTCCGGCGCCACGGCGACGAAGAGATTCAGCCCGGCGAGCGAGGCCGCGGTAATCGGCCCGGTCAGCAGCGAGGCACTCACTCCGGCTTGAGCGTTGTAAAAATTTACGACAGTCTGGTCAAGCGTGCCCAGGCAGCACAGCGAAGGCGTCGTCGAGAGCACGCCGACCGCCGTACCGCTGCCCAGGATGTTCTTGAAGAACGCCTGGTTTCCGGTGTTGGAGGTCAGGGGATCGACGATGTTCGAATCGCCGGACAGGATCAGCGGCCCGGCCTGCGCGACCGTAGCGAAGAGGAGCACCGCGACCGCCATGGCGGAAGCGACCAGTTTGTTGAGCATGGAAAAACCTCCCGAGAATTCTTGAAGATATCAATAAAGAGAAAGACACCACCGGTTGCGCAGTGTGCGTCGCCCCATAAGCAATTTATATGCCGTAATGCTTTTATTCGTTTGTTCAAGGACTTGTAATAACTCCATGTTCTCAGATACGGCGACCTGTAAATTTTTCCGACAGATCTTGTAATGCACGGCGGGTTCGATCGTGCCGGTCCTGGCGTCAGCCCCTATCCAGTGGTGTTGCCGACATGAATACCTGCAACCACCGCCCATGGCGATGAGTCGCCTGCGGCTGGGCGGCAGGCGCGCGATAAGGCATGGAAAAATCCGGCGTTGCTGTGCATACTTGCCGCGCCCGCACCACCGCTGTCGATGCGGACCTCCTACCCCCAACCACCTCCGAGGAAGAACCATGATCAAACGCACCCTGCTCCTGGCCGGGCTTGCCGCAAGCTTCGCCATCGCCACGCCGGCGATGGCGGCGGAATCGACCCTGGCCAACATCAAGCAGACCGGGACACTGAAGCTGGGCTACCGCGAGAACTCGATACCGTTTTCCTTCATCGGCGACGACAAGCAGCCGCGCGGCTACAGCGTAGACCTGTGCCGGATCGTGGCCGAGGATATCGGCAAGCAACTCGACCTGCCGAAACTCGACGTGCGCTGGGTGCCGGTCACGGCGCAGAGTCGCTTCGAGGCCTTGAAGAGTGGCGCGATCGACATCGAGTGCGGCAACACGACGCAGACGCTATCGCGTCGGGCCGACTTCGACTTCAGCGTGATGACCTTTGTCGACGGTGCCGGCCTGCTGTTTCGCGAGGGTGAGGTGCCGTCGTCGGTGGAAGCGATCAGGGAGCAGCGTGTCGCGGTGGTGGCCGGAACGACGACCGAAAAGACGCTCGAAAACCTGATCGCCACGGGCAAGCTCGGCGTTCACCTGCTCAAGGTCGCCGACCACGATGCCGCGCTGAAGGCGCTGCAGGACAGGACTGCCACGGCCTATGCGGCGGATCGTACGGTGCTGGTCACCACGGCGCTGGTGCGCGGGCAGGGGCAGGCCTTCGCGCTGGCCTCGCTGCAGTTCAGCTACGAACCGTACGGCCTGGCGATGCGCCGCGACGCCGATCTGCGCCTGGCCGTCGACCGGACCCTGGCCAGACTGTACCGCACCGGCGAGATCAGCCCGATCCTCGCGCGCTGGTTCGAGCCGCTGGGCAAACCGAACGATGCGCTGCAGGCGATGTTCCTGATCAACGGCCTTCCCGAGTAGCACCCGGCGCGCGGCGGCGGTCGGAAGGCTTCTCGACGGCCGCCGCGGAAGACCTCCATCAGCAGTGTTCCCAGAAACGCTCATTCCACGGACGAAGGTCGATCTCGCTCGTCCAGGCGGTCCTGGGCTGCCGATGCAGGAAGCAGATGGTTTCGGCCAGGTCTTCAGGCTGCGCTTGCGGGAATTCCTCCGGAATGTCTCCACGAATGTCCGCGTCAATGACCACATGCACCACGTGTACACCGTGTGACCACATCTCCCTGGCCAGCACCTGGGCCAGGGCGCGCTGCCCAAATTTTCCTGCCGCCAGGTTCAGGTGATTCTCGCGGCCGATCATGGCGGAAGTCGAACCAACCAGAACGATGGTGCCCCTCCCCGCAGCAGCCATCAGGCGGGCCGCCGCCCGCGCGACCAGGAAGGCGCCAAAGCAGTTGTGTCGCCAACCCGCCTCGAAGGCCGGGACTTCGATGTCCACCGTGCGACCTGGGCCAAAGCTCTGCAGGGCGTACACCACGAGATGCGGAACGCCGTACTCCCGGCAGACGGTCTGAAAGAGCTCCTGTACGGACAGTTCGTCGGTGACATCGCAGGTGAATCCGCTCGCCCGCACCCCGCCCCGTCTCAGTTCCCCGGCCAGCCGCTCAAGGCGCACCCCGTCTCTGGAGGCCAGCGCAATATGGATTCCTTCGCTGGCGAGTCGTCTCGCGAGCGATTCGCCCAGCCCCGGACCAGCGCCCACGATCAGTGCCGTCTCCGGTTCGGGCTTTGCGGAAACGGATTGGGATACAGCACCCCTCTCGGCGCCCAAAGGCCCCGCTCGCGCGTGCGCCAGCTCGGTAACCGGCGCCTGATTCTCAACCGCCGGGAGATTACGGGGCACCGTCCTGAGCCGAACGGCCCGTTCGAAGCGAAAAACGACTGAGGCCGGTCCAAGATTCAAACGCCGAGCGACCTTCAGGTGCTTCCATAGGCGATGAAGCATTGCTTTCCCCCCTCTCCCGGTTCATATTAGTTCACCGGCAAGCGTTGTGAAGGCGAAACCATCCTTCTCGTTCGACTTCGCGGCCGTCGCACGCAGTCTTCGGAGACTTCCGTAGCCCGTCCATTTTCTCTTTCCCCCCACTGCGATGGCCGGAACGTATCGGCGCCTGCCCGCCATGCGATGCGCGGCCAGTGCCGAGCCTCTGTGCCAGCTTCCTCGTTGGCGTGCAAACATGCCGGGTGGAAAATGCGGGGCGGTGTCGGAATTGAAATTCTGTGGCGCTTGGTGGTACTATCGCCGGCTTTTGCTGGCCTGCGCAAGCAAAATTGGAAAGCGCGCCTTCGTGGCGCGCGGGGTGTGCTGTCGGAGTGCATCCTATCACGCACATTCGCCCGTTCAAGGGTGCCTGCCAGAAAGAGAAGGCGGGCTGTAGGTGGGCGAATGGTGGTCTAACCCTGATGAGAGTGAGAGTAAAAATGTCCACAACCATGCGACAGATGCTTGAGGCCGGTGTTCACTTCGGCCACCAGACGAGATTCTGGAACCCCAAGATGGCGCCCTATATTTTTGGCGCCCGCAGCAAGATTCATATCGTCAACCTTGAGAAGACGCTGGCCAAATATAACGAAGCCATGACCTTCGTTCGCCGGCTGTCGGCCAACAAGGGCACGATCCTGTTTGTCGGGACCAAGCGGCAGGCACGCGAGATCATGGCCGAAGAAGCGACGCGCTGCGATACCCCGTATGTCGATCAGCGCTGGCTGGGCGGCATGCTGACGAACTTCAAGACCATCAAGCAGTCGCTCAAGCGCCTCAAGGAGATGGAGGTCATGTGCGAAGATGGCTCCCTCGACCGGCTTGGCAAGAAGGAGGCGCTGATGCTGACTCGCGAACTCGACAAGATGCACAAGTCGATTGGCGGGATCAAGGAGATGGGCTCGCTGCCCGACGCGCTGTTTGTCATTGACGTCGGTTACCACAAGATCGCCATTACCGAGGCCAACAAACTCGGCATTCCGGTTGTGGCCGTGGTCGACACCAACCATTCTCCGGACGGCGTGGATTACGTCATTCCGGGTAACGACGACTCGTCGCGTGCCATTCGCCTGTACGCTCGTGGTGTTGCCGATGCGGTTCTCGAGGGGCGCAGTCAGTTTGTCGAGGAGATCCTGGATGCGGTGTCAGGCGACGAGTTCATCGAAGAAGCCGACGACGAGTGAACGCTGCCGCCACGGGTTGCGCATGAACTTGCTGTGGCCAATGGGTTCCGTATTGATTGAGTGTGTATAGCGAGGCGCTGCCGGTGTCACCGGCAGCCTTCGCGTGTGTGGAGATTGTGAAATGGCGGAAATTACCGCAAGTATGGTCAAGGAGCTTCGGGAAAGAACCGACGCACCGATGATGGAGTGCAAGAGGGCGCTGACGGAGTCCGGTGGCGACCTGCTCAAGGCCGAAGAAATTCTGCGCGTCAAGCTCGGTTCCAAAGCCAGCAAGGCGGCGAGTCGTATTACCGCCGAGGGTGTCGTGGCCATCCACCGATCGAGTGACGACAAGCTTGGTGCGATCGTCGAAATCAACTGCGAAACTGACTTTGTCGGCAAGAACCAGGAGTTTTTGAGCCTGGCGCGTGATTGTGCCGTTTTGGTCGCCGGGCACGATCCGGTCGACGTCGCTGCCTTGTCGGCGTTGCCGATGGGTGACGGTAGTGTCGAATCGACGCGCACGGCGCTTGTCGGCAAGATTGGCGAGAACATGTCGATCCGTCGTTTCGCGCGCATCGAGGCCAAGGGAAGGCTCGCTTCCTACGTGCATGGTGGGGCCAAGATCGGTGTTCTGGTGGATTACATTGGCGGCGACGATCAACTCGGCAAGGATCTGGCCATGCACATTGCGGCTGCCAAGCCGCGGGCACTGGATCCGACCGGTGTCGCCGTCGAACTGATCGAGAGCGAACGCCGCATTGCCATCGAGAAGGCCCGGGAAGGTGGCAAGCCCGAGGCGATGATCGACAAGATCGCCGAAGGCTCCGTACAGAAGTTCCTCAACGAGGTCACGCTGCTCGGTCAGGTGTTTGTGAAGG
>Ga0268298_10004771_pt1 | contig 13027 bp, 7 predicted proteins | sample WWTPWeurt_MetaG_FD_194462 | JGI IMG/M metagenome (GOLD analysis project Ga0268298, IMG submission 194462) | Activated sludge microbial communities from WWTP in Nijmegen, Gelderland, Netherland - WWTP Weurt | ecosystem: Engineered > WWTP > Aerobic digester > Activated sludge | place: Netherlands...
CCGGAACATCAACACCGGAAATGTCGAGCAGTCGACGTGCTGTGCAAACACGGCGACCGAACACCGAATGATGGAGAAGTTGATGATCGACTCTCTCCTCGTCTGGGCCAGGGCCTACAAGGTCGACGCGTTTCGGTTCGACCTCATGGGTCACCACATGAAGCGCAACATGACGAAGGCCCTGGCGACGCTTCAGGCGCTCACGCCTGCACGGGACGGGGTCGATGGCTCCAAGATCTACTTCTATGGTGAGGGTTGGAACTTCGGCGAAGTCGCGACGAACGCACGGGGGGTCAACGCCACGCAGTTGAACATGAACGGTACGGGTATCGGCACCTTTAGCGACCGTCTTCGCGACGCAGTGCGCGGGGGCGGGGCCTTCGACAGCGGTCGGGCCCTCGTGAGCAACCAGGGCTTCATCAGCGGGTTGTTTTATGACCCGAACACCCCCGACAAGATGCCCGCCGCCGATGCACGCGCAAAGCTTCTGATCGCAGGTGACCAGATTAAGGTGGGTCTCGCAGGGAACCTCCGAAGCTTCCGCGTGACCACGTATATGGGAAGCACCGTCGCGGGCAGCCTCGTCGCGTACAGCGGGCAGCCGACGGGCTATACCGACGATCCGCAGGAGGTCATCACCTACGTCGACAAGCACGACAACCAAACGCTCTTCGACATCAGCGCCTACAAGACCCCCGCCAACACTGACATGGCGACGCGAGCCCGCATCCAGGCGCTCGGTATTTCATTCGTGGCGCTCGGACAAGGGGTCCCGTTCTTCCACGCTGGCATGGAGATTCTGCGAAGCAAGTCGATGGAGCGCGACAGCTACGACTCCGGCGATTGGTGGAACGCGCTGGACTATTCTCTCGAAAGCACGCGCTGGAACGTGGGGCTCCCTCGCGAGGACAAAGACGGCGGAAACTGGGACACCATCCGCGGTCTGTGTCAGGACCGCTCCATCGCTCCGACTCGCGTCCACCTCGAACGGACTCGCGACCATTTCCTTGAGATGTTGTCGGTCCGCGCCTCATCGCCACTGTTTCGCTTGCGCACGGCCGATGACGTGAAGCGACGCGTCGACTTCGCTAACGTCGGGCCCGCCCAAACGCCGGGCCTCATCGCGATGACGATTACCGACGGCGCGTGCGCGGGCGCCGATCTCGACCCGGTCTTCGATGCGTTCGCGGTCTTCTTCAACGCGACCACGGCTCAGCAGACCATCGAACTCCCCGGCGCCGCGGGTTTTGTCTTGCACCCGGTGCTCGCGGCCTCGACCGACCCCGTCGTTCGCACGGCCACTGCGTCCTCCGGGCAGTTCACGATTCCGGCGCGCACCACGGCGGTGTTCGTTTCGCCGCAACATGGCGCCCAGGGCGCCGGGCTGCCGTGTAACGAGCGCTGACGTGATCTGGCTAGGCGGTCGCCCGCTCGACGACCTCGACCACCGCCGCGTCGCACGCGAGCCGTCGCGACGTCTCCGCGGAAACGCCGACGCAGCCCGCGCTCTCGATGAATCCGCCGCCGTCCTCGAGCTCGTCCTCTGTTACGTGGAGGCGGACCTCGGTGGGCGTACCGCCGGTTCGAGAGCGCGCGCCCTCCGCCAGGAAGCTCTCGGCAAGTACCATCAGCGCGTCGGCCCGCGTGCGCGGCGTCTCCGCGGAGACGTCGAAGCGGGCCAGGTCGAGCGCCGCGAGGAGCCGTGCGCCTTCGTCCGCATCGAGCTCGACGCTCAGCCGCAGCGTCCCGTCATCGGTGTGGTGGACCACGACCTTCCTTCGCTCGTCCGCCTCCTCGGGAGTTTCGCGCTCGGCCTGGGCGACACCGCGGAAGCGCCGGCACAAAGTCTCGAGCACCGAGGCCGGCGCGATCGTCGCCAGGTCCACTAGAGCGCCGAACCGCTAATCAAACCGGCTGCGGCCGAAGATGCCGTCATCCTGGGCCAAACCTGCCGCTCCGGTCCTCGGAGTACATCGAGTGCGCCTCCGGTGCTCGCGTCACGTTTGGCCCATGAATTTAGGTCTAGCAGCGCCTCGTTCCCCGGCGTCGCGACTCGGGTGATCGCGCGGACCTTGGAGTAACTCACCCGCGCTGCCTCGAAGGCCTGGGCGATGAGCGGGAAGTTCGGCAGCACCCGGAGAACAGAATATGTTCCGACGACGTGCTCGTCTGCCAGGCGGGGAAGCGTCGAAAGTGACCTTGCCCCGGTTTGGTGGACACCGCTCTATGCTGCCCTTCGGGCAGAAATCAATTTGCTCGAGTGCCTGCGAGCGCCCGCTCGCGTGGCATAGTTCTCATGATCGAGTACCTTGCCCCGAAGCGAGCGAAAGAAGCTCTCAGCGACGGCGTTGTCCCAGCAGTCGCCCGCACGGCTCATGCTCGCACCGCCCCGGCGGCCTTGAGCGCGTCTGCGCAGTCCTTGCTGGCGTAGGGGCTGCCGCGGGTGGTGCAGAAGGCCAGGAGGGCAGGATCACACGCCCCCTTGCGCAACGAACGCGCACAGTTCAGTGGATGCAGAGGCCGACGACGTATGAATGCCTGTCCCGATAACCAGCCGGTCCGCCCAGCGCAGCGCCGCCGATCGGCCGCGCTGCTCCTCGCCCTCGGCGTGATCCTCCCGGCCGGGCAGGGCTGCACGCGCAAGCCGGCGCCGCCCCCGGCAGAAGATGCGCGCCCCACCACCCAGGGCGAGATCGCGGGCGTGCGCTACCTCGAGCACCTGACGGGCGGGGCGCGACCTGAGGAGCGGGTACCGATGATCGTCGCGCTGCACCCGATGAGCGGAGACCCCGCGGACCTCCTCGAGCTGCTCCGGCGCTACCCCCGCCGCGCCCGCCTCATCCTCCCTTATGGGCACCCGAGCGGCGGCATGTACCTCTGGTACGACTCGGTCAGGGACGACGTCGCCGCGCCGCTAGTTACGGGCGAGGCCGATCGCATCGCCGCCGTGCTCAGCGCCCTGGTCGCCGCGCGCCCCACCGTCGGCAAGCCCCTCGTCACCGGCTTCTCACAGGGCGGCATCATGACCTTCGCCCTGGCGGTCACCCATCCTGAGGCGCTGGCGGCCGCCTTCCCGATCAGCGGCCTGCTCCCGCCGTCGCTCTACCCCTCGGCGGCGCAGAGCTCGGGGCCGCGCCCGCCGACCCTCCCGCCGATCGTCGCTTTCCACGGCGCGTCCGACTTGGCGGTGCCGACCCGGGGTGCACGCGACTCGATCGCCGAGCTGCAGGCCGCTGGGTACGCCGCGGAGCTGCGCGAGTACGCTGGGGTCGAGCACGACATCTCCGGCGCGGAATTGGGCGAGATCTTCGAGCGGATCGGGCGGGCCGCCGACGGGCTCGCCGCTCAGGGGCCTTGAAACGTGCACGAATCCACCGCGAGTACGAGCTCGCGCGCCACCGGCCGTGACAGGATGGCTCCCTCAGCGCTACGTTTCAGGCGTGCGTCGGGGTTGGCTGGTGGTCGCGGCGATGGCCTTTGGACTGAGCGGGGGCCTCCTCTTCGGCGGCGCCGACCGGAGGACTGTGGCCGCTGTGGAGCGCCAAGTCCCGGCCCCCGACCCTCCGGTGCCTATGCTGACCCGTGAAGCGCGCCCGACGCGCTGCACCTTGATCCTCTTGGTGTTGGACCTCAGCGGCCGAGCGATCGCCAATGCCCACGTGGAGGTCGACGGCGCCGCCGCGTTCAGCGCCGAGACCGACGCCAGCGGGAAGGTCGAGCTCTCGGCACTCACCGAGGGCATGGTGGACGTCCGGGTCGATCATCCCGCCGCCGGACACGCCCGGACCTCGGTGCTGCTCTGTCCGAAAGAACGTCTGGAGCGGCGCATCACGCTCGGCGCAGGCCTGCGGATTACAGGCCGGGTGGTCACGCCCGCCGGGCTCGGGATCGAGGCAGCGATGGTCACCTTGGAGGAGGGTGAGGCGGCGCCTCGAACGCTGCACACCGACCGTCAGGGCCGCTTCGTCTTCCTCGGCGTCGACGCCGGCCCCTGGACCCTTCGGGCTCGCGCCCCAGGATTTCGGGCAAAAGCGAAGCTGTGGCTCGAGATCCCTCCCGAGCAAGCGACGGCGCCGATCGAGCTCGAGCTCGACCCTAGTCGCCACATCGCGGGGCGGATCATCGATGTCCTCGGCGTACCGCTGCCGCGCTGGGAAGTTTCGGCGACGCCCCCCGGCGCCAAGGATGCGGCCGCCACCCGCGCGCGCTCCGACGACGCTGGCCGCTTCGTGCTCGAGGATCTCGCGGACGGCCGCTACACCTTGACCGCCAGCGGCCAGCTCCCGGGCGGGCCGGAGACGCTGAGCCTCGAGGCGAGCGCGAACGCTGGCGAGGACGACGTGCTCTTCCGGGTCCCTTTGGCGGCGATAATCGAGGGCGAGGTCGAGTTTCGAGGCCCAGCGCCACCCCCGTTTTACCACGTACGTGCAGGGCGATCCGTGCTGGAGCTAGCAGGCGACACCCCGCGCTTTGAGCTGCGCGTGCTCCAGGCGGGCGCGGTCGAGATCCGGGCGGAGGCCGAGGGCTTCGAACCGGCGGTCGCCGAAGTGGCGGTGACCTCGGGTGGGCGCGCCGCGGCCAAGCTGGTCCTGGTGCCGCGTCGCGAGTTTCGAGGCATCGTCGTAGACCATCGAACGGTGCAGCCGCTCGAGGGGGTCCGGCTCCAGCTCGGCGGCCGCACGTTCCAGACCCGGGCGGACGGTCGCTTCGCCTTCCCATTTGAGCCTGGAGCACAGGGGGTTTGGGTCTCGCACCCGAGCTACCCGGTGTCGCTGGAGCCGGTCGTCGAGGGCGACAACGTCATCGATCTTCGCGAAGGCGTGCGCGTCGGCGGCTCGGTCTTTGCGGGGCGAATGGCGATACCGGGCGCGCGCGTTCGCGTGGAGCGGCCCTGGGATCCGCACGAGCCCCAGGAGACCCTCACGGACGCGGCAGGTGCCTTCGAGCTCTGCCTGCCGAGCGCGGGCAAAAAGCGTGTATCGATCCAGGTGCCAGCGGATCCGCGCTGGCTCGGCCGGGAGCTGTCGTATCGCTGGAGCCAAGAGGTCGAGGTCCCGCTCGAGGGCCTCGCTCGACTCAACCTGCGGAGCGGGCCCTTCACGCCCGTGCTGATCAAGGTCCCAGATCTCCAGAGCGCGGTCGAGCTCGGCATCTCCCACCTTCCGCGCGAAGCGCCAGGGGTGAACGCCGCGGGCGTGCTACCGCCCGGTCCCGCAGGAATCCTCGCGCTCGATCAGCTCCCGCCCGGAAACTATGATCTCATCGTGAGTTATTCGTGGCCGCCCTACTATCGACGCAAGACGCTGCGCTGGCCGCTCGACGGGCCCCTCGAGCTCGCCGATTTCCTACGCTGAGATTCTCTCTCGGGCGCCGCTCGGAAGCCAGCCCAGGCTTGCAGTCACCCCCCACCTCGGTGGATGAAGGGCCGTGCATCATCGCCCTGGCCTGACCCTCCTGCTCCTGCTCGCCGCCTGCTCAGACACCTCTGCTCGGCCGCCGGGGGCCGACGGTGGCATGGTTCAAAGAGATGCGGGTGTCTCTAGCCCCATCCCCATCGATGCCTTGGCCGAGCAGTCGATCTCGGCGCTGTGCCAAGTCCTGTTTCGTTGCCCCGCGCCCTCGGGCGACACGGCGGTCACCCGCAGTTTCTTGGGCAGCGAGGCCTCTTGCCGGGAGCAGCTCGGACGAGCCCATCCCTCGGGCCTCGGGCTGCTGACGGAGATGATCCGCGACGCGAAGGCTGGGCGGACCACCTACGACCCCGCCGCCGCCAGCGCCTGTTTGGCGCGCTACACCTCGAGCTGCGGTTACCTCGCGGCGAACGTCGATCTCGCGCTCCTCTGCGGGCCGGCCTTCGTCGGCGCGGGCGCAGTCGGTGCGCCCTGCAACCACTCCCACGAGTGTCTCCCGAGCCTCTACTGTTCGGGTGAGGACTGCCCAGGAAGCTGTCAGCCCCGCCGCGCTTGGGGCGAAGGCTGTAGCTCCGTCCGGGACTGCCCCGTTCCCTCCGATCCCGCGAACTATGCGGTGTGCGGGAATGGCACCTGCCAGCAGTACGGCCAGGGCGCCGGAGCCCCCTCGCCCGAGAACGGGCCTTGCGGCGTAGAGCCGGGCGCGACCTCGAACACCGTCACCTCGACCTCCTGCGCGACGGGCCTGGTGTGCGGCCGCGATCGCCTCTGCCACCAGCCGATCGCCGTAGGCGCCCCCTGCAGCAGCGCCAACGACCCCTGCGCCTCGGACGCCTACTGCGACAGCGACGCCATGCCGAAGGTCTGCCGAGCGATCGGAAAAGTCGGCAGCGGCGCGGCTTGCGGCCCAAATGCCTGGGCCTTCTGCGACGTCTCTCAGGGGCTGTGGTGCGGGGAGCTCACGCAGCAGTGCGCGCCGAGCGACGGCGCTATGGGCTCGCCCTGTTCGCGCGACATGCCCGCGCAGGCGACCCCTTGTGCCGCGGGCCTGTATTGCGCGGGCCAGGCGTGCCAGCCCCGCAAGGCCAACGGGGAGACCTGCGATCGGGCGAGCGACTGTGTCAGCGCCGCCTGTGACTGCGAGACTTCGGCCTGCGATCGTCAGGTCTGCCTGGAGCGGGGCTGCAGCGTACGCTGGTGACGCGCTAGGCATCGCTCGCGCGCTTTGCCCCTCAGCGCGTGGGCACCCGGCAGTCGCAGCGGAGCGTGTCGCCTTGGTCCTGGTAGGCGATCGTGTCGCCGACCCCAACCCCGTCGTACGCGGCGCGCAAGTACGGGGGCGCGCAGTTGTCGGCGCCGAAGACGCTGGCTCCTCCGGTCATCGTTCCCTGGAAGTGAAGGAGGAAGCAGGGGTCACCGTAGGTGGTCGAGCACAGCGAGGCGCAAGTTGTGTTGCGCGGCTTGGGCAGCGTCCGGTATTGGCCGCTGGTCGAACGGCACTCACAGTTGAGGTCGCTCAAGGTGACGCGCGTCGGATAGTTGGCGTCGATCGGCTGCGAGCAGCTCACGCTGGGGACGGCGCCGATGAAGCCCATGAGATAGGTGCTGGCGGAGGCGCCCGCGCAGACCGCACCCGGGAAGAGGTTCGCGCAGCCGACCAGGCAGTTCTGCGCGTTCGTGCCATCCGGTAGCGCGGCCTCGAACGAGCATTCGTTGCCGGTCGGGGCGCACATCCCGCTCCAGCTGCGCACCGGATCAGTGAAGTTACAGCCCCGCGCGCATGAGCCGCAGTGCTGGGCCGAGCCGAGATCGGTGCAGGTACCTCCGCAGGCCCCCGGATGATCTCCCGACTCAGCGCAGCGGAGCCCGAGCGGGACGGGGGCCCGCGTCTCGTTGCCGGCGGTGTCGAAGAACACCGCGACCAAGGTGCGGGTGCCGGAGCCGACGAACTCGATCGGCGTCTGGGCGTTGAGGGCCGCCCAGCTCACGTCGACCTCGTATCGCCCGGCGCCGACCGCGGTGAAGAGCGCGATCCGGGCTCCGCCTTGATCCTCCAGTCGGCCGCCGCCCAGGTCGCCGAGGCCGTCTGGATCGCTGACCTCCGCGGTCAGGTGGGCGGTCTCGGTCGGGCTGACGGAGGCTCCGCTCGGGCTGATGTTGCCGATCATCGGCGCGCCATTGACGTGCATGGTGCAGCTCAGGCCGTGCGCCTCGTACCCGAGATCGCAGACGCAGAGGACATCGGTGCCGGCGACGGCACAGCGACCGTGGCCAGAGCAGCTGACGCCGCTGCAGGGATCGACCCTCGCATCCTCTCCGGCAGTGGCGTCCGAGGCCCCTGATGCGTCTCGCAGGCCCGCGTCGGTCGCGGCGCCCGCGTCGACCGCGACGCCCGCGTCCGGGACCGCGCGACAGGCCGTGGAGTCCACGTGGAGGCAGTCTGGGGAGCAGGTCAGCGTTCCCGTCCCGAGCCCGAGTCGCGCGCAGCTCAGCCCGCCAAAGGCCGCTCCGTCGCAGGCCTCGACGCCGTCGCGCGCGCCGTTGCCGCAGGTCGGGGGCGGGCCGCAGGACGCCGTGGAGAACCCAGCACAGTTGGCCAGGCAAGCGACCGTACCGGGCCCGAAGCCGAGCGCAGCACAGCTCACGTTGGCCAGGCTCGTGCCATCGCAGAGCTCGGGGGTTTGGATGCGGTCATCGCCGCAGCTCGCGGGCGCCCCGCAGCCAGAGGTGTCCGGGCCCCCGCAGTCGGTCTTGCACCGTAGCGTACCGGCGCCAAAGCCGAAGGACTCACAGCTGCGGCCGCTGGGCCCGCTGGTGTCACAGAGCTCATCGCCCTGAACTCGGCCGTCGCCGCAGACGGCGGTCGCCATCGGCGGTGTCGTGGAGGGACGCGAGCGCCCCTCGTCGCAGGCCAGGAGGAGCGCCGCGCAGCAGATCAGCTTCGACCGCATACTGGAGATACGCCGACGACGAGCAAGCCTACCCCCGCATCGCCCGGAAGGCCCCGTTGTCTGCAGGGATTGGCGGCATCGCGACCTTCCCCGGAGCGCCCGAGGGGGCCACACCCTTCGAACGGTCCGGATCGTCCGGCCCAGCGTGGGGGATCCTCGAACAATCGCCGGGAAATCGAGTGATCCTCGACGCCCCCGGCGCCGGCCTCGACGCTGCTTCGGCGGCGCCCATGAACAAGCCAGTCCTCGCCCTGCCTATCTTCGTCCTCTTCGCCGCCTGCGGTCCGGTCGCTCCGGACGAGACCCAGGACGCCCCCTTCGTCAGCCCCGCTACCGAGCGCGGCGCTGGCCCGTGCTCCGCGATGATCGGCCCTTCTTGGGTCGCGCGCTTCGACTACACGAGCCGCCAGATCGACTGCCATGCAGGCGACACCTGCGTTATCGTCCGCCTCCGCCTCCTCGCCGACGGCAGCTTTCGCCGCGAAGTCTCCTGGCCGACCGCTTCGCGCAACGACAGCGTAGAGCGATCGGTCGGGAGCTACACCCTCGACTGCCAGGTCCTCATGCTCCTGGGCTGCGATGGCACCGTGGTCGAGTACAGCGTCGATGAGATCTCGGACCGCGCTTGGACCGGGAGCGGCTTTCAGTTTCACCCCGCGAGCGGGACCGACGCCGAGCAGCTCTCCGATCACTCCTTCGCCGCACTCGCGCAGTGTTCCTGAGGTAGCGTTTGGACGTCCCCTCCTGCTCGATCAGGTGTTTGGGCGCGCTCGACGCTAGCAGGCTGTCCCCTCGAGAAAGCCGATGCCCATTTTTGGGCGCTTTGAGGCTACACTTGGGGCGGTGGTCCTTGGCTGTGTCGGGCTCCTCGGGCTGAGCCTCCTCTTCGTCGAACCGGAGGAGGCCCTCGATCCCGACCGCTTCGAGTTCGCCATCCTCCCTGCCCTCAACTATGACAGCGATCTGGGGCTGGGGTTTGGAGGGAGTGTGGTCCTGGCGCAATTTGACCGAGACTATGCCCCCTACCGCTGGCGACTGAGCGTCCTGGCCCTGACGGCGATTCGGGCAGAGCGGGGGTCGCCGGAGTTCACGTTTCACAACGACGTCGTCCGGCTCGATCTCCCCGGGCTCTCGAGTGGGTTCATACGGCTGAATCTGCAGGCCGCTTTTCGGCGCCTCTCCACCTCCGGGTGGTATGGGCTAGGAAGCGAGTCGACCATCCGGGTCCACAGCGCTGAGTCGCTGGTCGCGGACCCCAGCCTGGTGCGCGATCAGCAGTTCCTGCGGACCTACCCCAGCCTGCGCGGGGTCACTCGCCTCGCGATCTATGACCAGCCGGTGCCGGTCGGAAAGCGGCGGCTGGAGCTGTTCGGCGGAGCTGAGCTGAGCCGCAGCTGGGTCTCCTTGTATCCGAATAGCCAACTGGCGACCGAGGCGGCCCGCGCCGCAGATCCCCACAGCGCGGATGACCGGGTGCTCGCCGATCTCCTCCACGGGACCCAGGACCATTGGCTGCTCCTCGGCCTCCTCGGGCTCCTCTGGGATAGTCGCGATCACGAGACCGTACCCAGCACCGGCGCCTTCCACGAACTATCGCTGCGCGCCTCACCCGGGGTCGACGCCGGCCTCGACTATCTCGGCCTCACCCTCTCGTTGAGCTGGTATTGGTGCCTCTTCGATCCCTGGCTGGTCTTGGCGGCGCGCGTGGCCGGCGACGCCTTGATCGGGGACCCACCGCTGTACGCGCTCAGCAGCTTTGGCGCCCTGGAGAGCATCAGTGGTCCGGGCGGGACCGCTTCGACCCGCGGCGTCCTGCTCGACCGGTTTCATGGGAAGTTCAAGATCCTCGCCAACGCCGAGGTTCGCGCGCGCTTCCTCCCCCTGACGATCTGGGATCAGCACTTCGAGCTCGGCGCGGCCCTGTTCTTTGACGCTGGGCGGGTATGGGCCGACGCGCGGGGTCGCAGCCTCGATGGTCGGCCGCTCGACGGCGGGCTCGAGCGCCTGCAGATCGGGATGGGCGGCGGCCTCCGCTACCGCTGGGGCGAGACCTTCCTCCTACGAGCTGAGCTCGGCTGGTCGCCCACCGACGGGACCAACGGGGTGTACATCGACGTGGACCAGGCTTTTTGAAGGCGGGGAGGGGCAACTATTCGGCGCGTCCCGCGATCGACCAACTCATCGACTCCATCACCTCGGCCTCGAGCGCCTTCTGGAGGCGCGCCAAGCAGGGCCCGGTGACCTTGGCGATCAGCCCGGGGTCAGTCTCCGCCCCGACCTTGGCCGCCACGGCGTCCAGCTTCCCCTGGAGCGGCTCGAGGCAAGCTTGCCGGATCTCGAGCTCGAGGTTCTCGCCCAGCATGCGGGCAGCGCCTTTGTGAATGACGTGGTCGATCAGCGCCGCCTTCTGGGCAGCATCCAGGGTTTCGCTGACCCCGGCGGCCAAGGCGGCGTTGGCCGCGGCCTCGGCCTGCGCGCGGGTCGCGTCTTTGACCTCGCTCTTCAAGACCCGCAGCAGGGCGGCTCCTGCGGCGGCGTCGATCTCCACCAGCGCCGCTGGACTGAGGGCGGTGCCTTGGCTGGCTGCGAAGCTGTGCGCGGCGGCCCGGCCGGCGGCGATCGCCTCCTCGCTGGCGGCGGCGATCAGCGCGGTCTCGGCGGGGCCGCTCGCGGTCGTGCGGGCCAGCTCCCGGGCCTCTTCAATAAGCTGCGCCCCCGCCAAGCTGCCCCGCAGGTGATCCGTGAAGGGGGCCGTGCCATCGATGTCGAGACTCTCGGCCAGCGCGCTCTGGACGTGCTTGTCCAGGCGGGTTCGGGCCTGGGTCTCGAGGCCGTCCCGGGTCGTCGGGTCGAGGCGCGCGATCACGGGAGCCTGGATCGCGGCGCTGGCCGCCATTCGGGCGTTGATCTCACCGCCGTGCGCGAGCTCGTTGTCGCGCAGGATGGTCACGGCTTGCTCCACCGCGGCGGGCCCATCGGCGGCCAGCTTGGCGGCGATCGCCGCTCGCACCGCCTCCAGAGCCGCGGTCTCGAGGAGCGCCGCCGGCGCAGTCTTGGCCCCACCGAGCGCGTTCTGGATGGCCTCCTCGGCCGCCGCCTCCAAGCTGGCCTTCAGCGTAGGGCCCAGGCGCTTCTGGGTGAGCTCGTCGAGCTTTTGGTACTTGGCGGGGTTTGAATAGTACGCGCGGGCAGCGACCTCCGCCGCCGCGAGCAGCGCGGGCTCGAGCTCCGCGCGAAGCTTGTTCAGCGGGGACTTCTTCAGCGCCGCCACCGCCCTAGCGGCCGCGTCGGTCGCCGCGCCATCCAGGGCCGAGGCCAAGCACGCCTCCGCCGCCTGCTTCATAGGCCCCACCGAGCCCGGCGCAGTGGCCTCGCTCTGCAGCAAGGTCGCCACGCGCTCCTTGAGCTGCGTCGCCAAGGCCTGGCCCGCCGCGGCCACGCCGACCCCCAGCGCCGCTGCGATCTTCGGCTGCAGACCCGCGCCGTAGACCCCGTCCTCCGCGGCCACCACCGGCGTGCGATCCTCGGGTAGCATGAAGAAACCCGGCGAGACGATGATCGCCTCGTCCAAGGTCCGACCGTTGATCTCGGTGATGCCTTGCTGGGTGAGCTCGGCGATCAGCTCTGCTTTGTGCTCCTCCGTCGGGGCCGAGACCCCGCGCAGGAAGCGAGGGGCGTTTCCCACCGGGAACATGATCTCATTGCTCTTGCCATAGTTGCCGTCGATGGCCTGAATAATGGCCACGCCGCGATTCTGCGGCCGCAGGAGCTTGGTGCTCCCGTACTTATCTGCGGTGTAGCCATACCAATCGGTGCGTCCGAGGACCGCCCGGTCGAGGATCAACTTATAGGGGCGCGAGCCATCCCAGTCGTTGAAGGTGGTCTGGTCCTTGGTCTTTTTGCGGAGCCCCGGGCTGAAGGCTTGGGCCTGCCGGGCCTGGTCGATGACCGAGGCGGTGACGAGGCGCGAGAAGACCGAGGTCGCGCCGCCGGTGCCGAGGTCGTCATCGGAGGATTTACCGGCGATGAGCAGGCCTTCATTGAAGCGGGTCACCGAGGACTTCTGCCCGGCCTTCAAGATCTGGGCGACCCGGCCGGCGTCGTCCGCGGTGGAGTATAAGTACCTCGCGCCCGCCGCCCCGGCTTCCCTGGCCAGCTCGGGATCCATCACCGTAAAGAAGCCCGGATAGACCTCGGCCAGCTCCAGCTTCTCGAGGCGCTCCTTCAAGTTCGGGATCCCCGCGCTGTGGAGCGCCGCCTCGAGGTCCTTCGGCTTGAGCGACTCCACGTCGCGGGCGGTCAAGGCCTCGGCGGTGAGCCGATCTCCGGCGGTGAGCAGCGCCAGGTCCGTCAGCGCCCTTTGGCGGGGGCCCGGCACCTCGCTGAGCTTGGCCGCGGCGCGCTCCGGGGCGCCGGGCGGGATCCCGAGCTGGGTGAGCCGGTCCTCGATCGCGGTCAGCGCGAGGTGTTGCTGTGCTCCAGATAAGTAGCTGGCGTAGCCTTGAGCCCAGTCGAAGTAGGTGGCGCGGCTCTCCTGATAGAGGAGGCTCATCTGTCCGGCCAGCGCTGGAGATAGTTTGATCTCCTGACCGGTGCTGAGGTCGGCGCCCTGGAGCGCCTGCTCGATCGCTGGAGCCAAGGCCTCCACCGAGCGGCGACCGAGCG
>Ga0268298_10004772_pt1 | contig 13023 bp, 15 predicted proteins | sample WWTPWeurt_MetaG_FD_194462 | JGI IMG/M metagenome (GOLD analysis project Ga0268298, IMG submission 194462) | Activated sludge microbial communities from WWTP in Nijmegen, Gelderland, Netherland - WWTP Weurt | ecosystem: Engineered > WWTP > Aerobic digester > Activated sludge | place...
CCATGAGGTAGAGAATCCATCCCATAGATATGATTTGCATGAGTAAATACTATCAGCTATTCTTGTTCCAGCTATGACGTATGTTCCAGCAGAAGAGAGAGCTGAAATTGTGTACTGTGATGGGATGTCAAATACGTTATCTGAGTAGGTTAGCGCTGAGTCTACAGACGCAAGGTATTTTCCGTTTCCAATAAGGAGTTCATTCTCAAGTTCCATTATTGGCCTCCAAGTAGGAGTTTGTGTAAATGTCTGCCAAGAATCTGACCAAGTAGCTGAAAGGTCAAATCTTCCCAATTTAGTACCGGCCGTGTAGAATAGGTAGCCGCCAAACGCTTGTTTTGAACATCCTGTATGAGCGCCATTAGCATTTGTATTCACTAGCGAGTAGACACCACCAGTCTGCTTCCATGTTTTTCCGCTAGTAGTAGAAAAGTGGTATACATCACCATTAGGAGCAGTTGCCAGAATACAGTTTTCATTTGGAGTTGAAGAGTCTACAGAAAGAGCGTATTGACACTGTGCGTTTCCGAGGTTGGTAAAAGCATCTACATTCTTCATTGTGTAGAATTTATCTTGCTGTGATTTTGCGAGTGATTGTCCTGGATGGAATGAACCAAAAATCATAATTTAGCAAATACATTTTTTACGTCTACATCTCTCGCAGCGTTCAGTTTCCATAGTGTTAGATTGGTTCTATATGGGGTTAGATTTCGTATTCACCAGAAGCTCTCAATACTCTTGAAACTCCTGCGGAATAGTTTACAAATCCAGAAAGATACGAATAAATCGCTGCTCCAGTGAACACAATTTCAGAAACTGTTGCCGTAGAATCAGTGGAATATCCAGAACCGAATGAGTCCCTTGCTGAAGTAAACGGAAGTGAGGCTCTTATGTTTTGTGGAGTTGAGCTTGTCGTTCCGGAAACTACTATGTCAGCCTTCACTGTCGAACCTGATACTTTATATTTTGCATAACTAAGAGATGTTGTTGTATAGGTTCCAGAAGAAGCACTGGTTGTTGGAACCCAATCCAAAAGCCTCGTCTCATAAATCGGTCTCTGAATAAGGTTGATAGCTGTGTAAGTAGGAACACTCCAGGTATATCCAGCACCAGCAGAGAGAGTAGCGGCAAACCTTCCGATGACTTCGTAGTAGTCAGTTGAAGCGGCGTTTGTCCGAGTAGAAACCGCCATATACTTCTCATTCGTCGTTGTCGTAGACCAGTCACTATATTGGTTTCCGCCTGGATACCTAGAGAAAGCAAGTACGACACCATCCGTTGCGTTGTAGCCAAGTTTTGCGAACAAGTCTACTTCTTTCGTAGCCAATTCCGCTGAGCCGAGGTTCATCCAGTTCGTTCCATCGGCTAGTACCACAGAAAGAGCGGCAGAGATAGTTCGCACCGTATCTCCGATTCGGACATACACAGGGTCAGTAGCAGAAGGGTCAGTACCAGCGAGAGTTTTAATCGCTACCGTGATTCCAGCAGCGTCAGTGACAGAGATTTTCCCGTTGATAAGGAAGCCTTGTGGAGCATAAAGAGGAATACGGGTGAGTAAGGTATTCAAGGCTCTATCCCCATAGGTCTTCACTGCCTTTTGACTCGGGATACGAGTATCAAGATTGCCAGCCAGAGTCCCGTCAGTGTCCATCTTTGCAGTAAGATTGGAAGCCGTCATTGCCCTAGTAGTATCTGCGCCAGTAATTGTTTCTGCATCAGTCAACAGTTCAACTTTTCCTTTTACCGTCGTAGAAGCGTCGGCGATAGTAAGATACTGAGCCTGAACTTTTTTTGTAGTACCAGAAGCAGACATTGAAGTATCAGATTTGTCTACAATGACAAATTCATCTAATGTATCTGGTGTAGCTCCTAATTCTGAATACGCTGATATTTTTGACATAGTTTATGAAGGTCTAGGTATTGAAGTGAAAACGCCAGCTTTTTGTTCCGATTTTAATTTTCCAGATGATTCATCAAGAATTGATACTCCAGACTCATCTAAAATATCATCGTACAGTTCAGAAACTGGCGTATATGATGGAACAGAAGGTCTGGGAATTGTAGTGTAAGATATTGGCATTATGCGAAACTTATTCCTTTAGACCTCATTTGAAAATTTCTTTTCATTCTATTCTTGTAATGCTCCTTAAATCTGTCTACTGTTTCTGTTTTTATTTCCTTGAAAGCAGTTCTCCATTCAGTAGTAAAGTTTTCAGGATGTCTCAGAGCTTCAACTTCAGCTATGTCAACTGCGAGAATGTCATGGAGATTTTGTTCAAATGCTGGAGTTTCAGACAAATCTGATAGAGCTGTTTGACGAGCTTCATACCAGATATGAAGTCCACCAGTGATAGATGTTTCAGGAATAGGTCGAACAAAGTATGAGTCTCTTTCAAATCTGATATAAGGGTTAGCAGTTGAGAATGTGTTGTTTACCTCTCCTGGTTGTTCTGAATCTGAACTATCAGTAATATCGTAAATTTCACATTTTACCGGTGTTCCAGTAGCCGTGTATAGAACTTCAGCACGTACTGGTCGAAGGAAGTCAGTCGGAAATGGATATTCACCGTTATACCCTATCTCCCCAGCAACTAATCCTGTCAAAGATACGAGGTTAGCGTATGATTCAGATAGATTGGCGTTCTTATCTGTCTGAATCTTTAGGATGTCCAAAATACGATGACCATACTTTATATTCAGAATAGTCAAAATATCCGCATCTTCTAATGTAGTAGAGTTTGTGTTTGTTAGGATTCGAGAATAATTTGCTATTGAAGTACCGGTCATATTGTTACTTTAAGCAGCTGTAGTTACGGCAGTCCAAGTGGTGGCACCGTTTGTATTTATGTACATTCGAGTCGAAGTCGTTGAACCATCCGTGCGGATATAGAGTGAACCTTGAGCTGCTGAAAGTGTTGGTACACCAGAACCGAAGAAAATACCGAGGTTAGCTGTAGAGCTAAATCGTAGTCCTGTACCAGCTGTTCCACCTGCAGGGACGGCTGTGACAGGCATGACAGTGATACCAGTGTCAGTGATACGCATTCTTTCGTTAGCAGTTGCTTGACCGTTTGTAGCGAATTTTATTGGCTGGCTGGCTACTGTATCATCTGTTCCAAACACTAACTCGCCGCCAGTGACAGTCAAATATCCAGAATTTGCCGCATATACAGTTAAGTCGTACAAAGATACGACGTTTATGGTACATCCAGTACCAGTACCTCCGGTAGTTGATTTTGTTCCTGTAGTATATCCACTACCATTTTCATTCAATAGAACCGTTGCCACTACTCCGGCTGGTGCAGTTACAACCGAAGCGTTTGCTGTACCATCTCCTGTTGAGATTGTCAGTAAATCACCTACGGTATACCCAGTACCACCAGCAGTCACCGAAATAGTCTTTATGATACCAGTGGCAGCAGAAGTACCGACATATCCAGAACTATTAATACCCATGTCAATATAGTGTCCGGCATTTCCCTCGCCATCAATATCGTTTCCAACGGTTATATCCGCTGAAGCAGTATCACCGTTACTTGTGTTTTTAACATAAAATTGGTAGAAGTTGTTCATACTTCCACTGATTTGTACTGGAGTGTTGACTTCACCATTAAACTGAGTAGGTAATCCTACAGTCAGTTGTGGGGTGATTATATTATTTGGTGCTTCAAATGCCATAGTATTAGTTGTTATCGTATAAGTCAGCTTTCACGGTAACAGAACCAGCTGAACGAGCAGTTACGGTCGCACAAATCCACTTGAGTCCATCAGTGTTCACTTTATAATTCACAACATCATCAGTTCCAGCTACCACAAAACCAGTATCACCAGAGACAAGAAGACCAGTATTTAAGTCGTAACAAGCAATATAATCCCAATGGTTAGATACAGTCGCTGCGGAAGAAAAAGTTGGAGCTGTATCACTGAAACTTCCTTGAATTTTTACAGTGAGGTTTGCACTTGTAGCGGTGCCGATTTGTAGATTGACGTTCCTATAGTCAGCTACACTAATAGTTGACCCAGTAGAAGCTGCCGCCGCTGCGTTTAAAATTGTTACTAACGATGTTGGTCTGTTCATATTGTTTAATTATTTTACTTAATGGGATTGGAAAACCATTTTCCAACCCGATAAATATTCAATTAATAAGCTGCTTATATAGAAACGGCCTTTATAACTGCAAAGTTTATAACGATTGCGCCAGTTTCAGCTGTGCCGGCAGCTACGTTGTTATTGACAACTGTAATGTTAAAAGACCCGTTAGCAACGGCCGTCACTTCAACCTGAGTGTTGAGAGCAACTGAACCAGAACGCATCGAACATAATACAACGTCACCAATTTCTACGAAGCTATTTGTTACAGTAAAAACAGCAGATGCTTCGGCAGCGAGAGAGGCGTTGTGAGTCGTGATAGCTCCACACATTGCGTTAATAGTAACGCCGGTGGCACGGTTTGTGGCCTGAGTCACAGTCGAACCTACACCTTTTCGATAACCAATTCCCGAGAAATGACCTACGCCCATAATATTTGAGATTTAGTCAGTAAGTATATATAGCCTTTCAGTTTATCCTCTAGTCCTCAAACTAGGTCAACCTTACTGAGAGATTAATTTGAATTGCAATGCTTTAGTTGCGAATGTATCGGTCGTTCTATGACATTCCTCACAAAGAGTTCTGCCGTTAGAAATATCGAATCGCAACTCAGGAAAGAACGCAAAAGGAAGTATGTGGTCAGCATTGAGAGTCACTCCTCTTATTCCGCAGAACAAACAGGTATAGTCGTCTCTCTCGAACACTGCTTTTCTCCATGAAATGTACTGAGCTGTTCCACGAAGTCTTTTAAGTTCCTTCGTTTTACCGCCTTGCCAATTCCAGTGGTTTTCTCCAACTCCTCTACCATCTTTTCCAAATGGCTTTGGCGTTTTTGCTCCTTTCTTGAATTGAGTTTCTGGAGATACAGAAATTCCTTTCGTATCTATTCCTTTACATTTGAACGAACAGTATTTTGCAGTATCTTTACGATACGGGTCTACTGTGAATTTTTCTTTACAAGTAAGACATGATTTTTCAATCTGTCCGCCTTTCCATTTCGGATTATTGCTTCCACTAAATAATGGATTTGTTTTTCCAGTACGAGATTTTATTTGACATGCAACTGAGCAGAATTTTCTTCTGTTGTTCCAACACCATTGACTATCTTTATCTTTCTTGAAAAAAACAATATTACAATAAGTACATATTTTAGATTTCATATACTAGTCACTTAGCATTTTATTGGGCTATGTGGGGCGAGTGACCACCCCACATACTTACGACCGTCGTACCCAAATCTACTCTAAAAAGTAGATATTTTGGCTATACTGAGCCATCGCTACCCACTATGCCAACATAGTCCATCGCTCCAACAATTTCGCGGAAGTTAGCCTTGTAGATATAGTTGTTGTTACGCTGGAATTTGTAATCAACGAGGTCGGTTACAATACCCTGGCGTACCCAACGGGTAACACTGTGGTTACGACCGAGCAAGAACCAAGCAGTATCAGAACCACCAGCAGCCGCACCGAGGCGATTGGAAGTAGCAACATTGATACCATATTTGCTTGAGTACACGTTCATGTCGTTATCAGCAGTTCCAGAACGGAGTTCTGATTCCACGATTTCACAAGCAGTCTTAAAGAGCGCAGGTGGAACGAGGAGAGTAGATGGAGTCGAGCCAACAACGATACCGGCCTGGTCCTTCTGCTCATAAAGAGCTACGATAGCAGAGTTCAAAGATGTCTCAGAGAGAACAGCAGTCAACTTGTTATCAACAGTATCTCCACTGATAGTCGTGTGAGAATCAGAGCAGAGAGCAGCACCATCAGCAGTCGTAAAGTTCGTAGTAACAAAAGCACCACGGAAAATTGCGAAAGCATTACTGTCTTGCGTAATACGAGCCTTCATAGCGAAATCCTTCACCATTTTCTCGTAAGAGCTGTGCATGTTGTCGTCGAAGAAATTCTTAGGAATATCAATCGACTTTCCGTAGGTCACCATCGAGAAAGTTTTCTGGTTGGTGATACGTGGCTGGTCATTTGGAACTTCCGCCTCTTCAGCGTAAGACTCAAACAAACCTACCCCTTTGAACACTTCTTGGATTTCAGCTGCACGGTCGCTCGTCTCTTGATTGAAAACGATTGAGCTTGTTGCATCAACAAATCCTGGGTGTCCCTTATAGTTGAATTCCTGCATGAAGACGTCATCGAGAGCGGTCTTCACGACTGATGGATTCAACGCAGATGACATAGACATATATTTGCGTTATTAATCAGTTAGAATTAGGCACCATCGACAGCGTTCGCCACAGGAGCAACTGTGAAGTACAAAGTCTTGGTTACTGGATTACCTCCTACGATTGTGAGAGCGTTTGCAACTGCATCAGCTGCAGCTTCATCAACCGTGTGAACACTCGAAGTAACATCAATAATCTTTCGGTCACCAACGAGAGCGTCAATTTCTGCTTGGGTGTCAACAGAAGCGGCAGTCTTTGCCTTAGCTTCGTAAACAATCCCTGGTAGTGGAGCGTAAATTTCCACTGTACCATTTGCACTTGCGGTATGCGTCGAAGTAGTTGCGGCGAGACCAACGAACTGAGAGTCAGTTCCACGAGTCAAGTCAGCATCTACGAGAGCAATAACGTAAGGGCTTCCTGCGGCTTTGCGCTTGCAAAGTTCTCCTGCATTGAGAGCAGCAGCACCGGCTTCGGTCTGATAGGTAACAGTTGGAACACTGTTAGCACCACCAGTAGAACGAATCCATACATTCCCTGTAGCCATTATTTTAAATTTAGATATGTTAGGCCCCTAAAGGCTTCACATCTTTCGCGCTCAACCCTCTTCGCCGAAGCAAAGCAAGGTCAGCACTGGACAGTTTGCCTACGCTAGCCGGAGCATCATTGGAAGAAGGTTTTCCCCCAAACGGCTTACCTACGCGCCCTGCAGCATCTTCGTCTCCTTGTTTCTCTTCAAACCGAGCCTTAGCTTCCCCCTGAAGGAATCTAGAACTGGAATACAGTTCAAAAGGGTCTTTACCGAGAGCTTTTGCCTCACTCTCAACTTCGTCCCAATATTCTTTCGCTTCTGGGTGCTTATCAAAATACAAGTCTTTCAAAATGAGATTCGACGGAGAAACAGTCTCTTTAGAAACTTTAGTTTCTTCTTTCTCGTCGTCTTCCTTCTTCCGACCTTTTTCTGAAAAGGCTTTTCTTACTTCCTCTTGATGCTTCCTTACCGCGTCTAAGGTTTTATCCTTTCGACCGCTTACTTCATTCCACTTCTCAAGGAAATCTTTGTCTGAAAGTTTTCCAGAGTCGTCTCCTTTGGATGGTGTAGACTTTTCGGTGTCATCCTCTTCGAAGATGTCCATATCGTCTTCCTCCTCTTGGTGTGAGTTCCCCATTTTACTTTGGTTACGAATTACTTATTACTGGTGATGCGAAAACCAGCAAACAGGTAACTCCTAACTTAGAAGTTCTTGTAACACTTTATTCAACTTTTTAACCGCCACTTGATTTGCTAGAACTAATTCGCCTAATTCCTGTTTATCTTTGAAATCTGCTGCTGGAATTTTTGAAAGGTCATTGAGTTCTCCAATCGCCTTTACAATAATTTCCTTGACAACGTAATTCTGGAATTTGGTGCTTGACTTCAGCTTGTCAATATACTGTTGACGTGCTAATCTATAATTAGCCTCGTTTTGCTTTTTTTGCTTTTCACGATGTGATTGTACGTTGTCTTTTGTAACGACTTTCATTTTTTTTGTTTTACACTCTATTAGCCCTCATTGTTTGTTCCTCACCAGTATATGAACCCATTTCACCGCCGGTAATTGCTGAAGCGTTATTTGCTGGAGCTATCATTCCTGCATCAGCCATTTGCTGCTGTCGGATTGCTTCTGCTTCAGCTTGTTTTTCAGCGTCAGTCTTACGGTACATGTTCGGATTCATGTTCATCAGTTGCATAATCTCAGCGTCGATAGCTTCACGAGAACCAGTAAACGATGGGTCATTTTTAAGTTGCAGAAGATTCTGAACCTTACGGCCAACATCGAATCCTTCGTTGTTTACAGCAAACTCAATAATGTAACCAGCCTTACCAATCAGTTCTTTTTTCAACTCAGCAAAACGCATGTTTCCATGACCCTTAATGTCCATTGCTAACTTTTCTTTCAAAGCAGCAACTTCTTCTTCAGTAGGGTACATTCCGGTATCTTCTTTCCATTGAAGAACTTTGTGATTGACAAGATTGTTGATAAAGTATTTATCAATCTCTTCAAATTCACGTGGGTCTCCCAAAACTACCACCATGTCCTCTTCAGTCATTTCTTCGATGATGTCGTCGAAATATCCATCCATGAACAGTTTCACCAAGTAGTGATGCATACGCTCACGAACGAAATCGTAGGTAGTCTGTTGAGACTGGTTGTTGATAACAGATGCAGTAGCAGAAACAGACGATGGCAAATCCTCACCGGTACCCTGTGCGCTGATACCCATAATCAAACGAGCGAGTTCATACAACTTATCAGTCGTAGCGATGAACTCAGAGGTCTTCATGTCAACTACCAAACGCTGGAAGTCTTCTTCGGTTGACATCGAAAGTACAGCACCCGTGTCGAGGTTATCAAGATAGTCTTGCGTTAGGCTGTTAGAATTGTTGGTATACTTATGGACAAAAATACCACGCAAGTCAAGAATATCTTTCTTCCGATAGAGGTTATTTTTTTCATTGTAGTGTTCTTGCAATCCGGATAAGAGTTCTCCACAACCAAACGATAACCAACGTCCAGGAGCATCAAAGAAGTCAGCCTGTTCGTATGGGAACATTTCTTCGTACTCACCGAGTTTTGCTCGAAGCTTACTAGAAGTACGTCGTTTCTTTTCTGGGGTTACAAAGCAGTCAAGTTCAATAAACGGGTCCCACTCAGCAGCTTCTTTCGAGTTAGTAGGAACATTCTTAGAACGGTCAAGATAGACCTTACAAACCTTGTGATATTTCTTCAGTTTCTTATATTCTGGGTGTCCTTCTTCATACAGTTCATCATCAAATGTCCACCATTCGATAATAGGTAAAAGGTGTTCTCCGTCTTTTTCAAGAAGTTCAAACATTTCTTTCACTTCGTCCATGTTCGCCCATTTCTTTGCACGTACTTCATCACGTGTCAAGAATTGACGTTCAGCCAAACCAGATTCCTGGATGTCTTTAATATGTGGAGCGCGAACAATGTTCCGAAGGTCGACAGTTTCAACTTGTCCGTTAACACGCTTGGTAATCGAAGTACCAAACCAGGACATTTCTGAAAGAACTTTGTCAACGAATTTTCCGAAGTAAGTCCGAAGCAAATGTGAACGTACTCCCATCTTCGTAAGCCCGATAAGAGGAATAGCATTTGGATTCATGGCATACATGTTCAGGTCTTTCAGGTCGATGTCTGAAGCCATAACAATTGTACGGTGAACAACCCAGGCGATACGGTAAAATATTGGGTCAAAATCTCCTTCATTCTTCGCTGTTTCAAATTTAGCATGAAGAAGACGATGAGACTTGTTAATAATGTCTGTGAGGTTAACTGTAACCCCAGGAGACACTTCAACCTGTCCGTCAGCGTAATATGCAATGTAATCTGCTATTTTCATATATATTTCATGAAGGGTTTTCTAATGAGTGGAGGTCCCTTAACCACAAGTTGTTCTGCGAGTTGTATTTGATAAGCGAGTGAGTCGATAACGTCATCGTGTTTTCCCATCGGGAATGTCAGTAATTCGTTTTCGAGTCCTTCACAGTGTCCTTTAATGTGAAACACTGTTTTCGATTCATAGTACGGGAGCAACCCACGTATACGAGTTTCCTTATTTGTCTGATTGTGCTGGAGTTCGACTACGTAAGGAAATTTCCCTCGTCTCCGCATCTCATCATTAAAGAACTCTTGAATCGCATCCTTATAAATTGTCTTTTCTATTCCGATTTTTTTTATTCTGTACTGTTCCCACTTCTGAAAAATGAATTCTATTAATTCTTTTGGAGAAAACCTTCGTTGCCAGGTCATTATTCTCCATTTATTCTCTTTATTGACGAAATTCAGTGTGATTCCGGTATAATCTCCCGAAGATTTCTTAGAAATAGCGGTATCTATTGACATAAATACACTATTTTGCTCTTTCAACACATCATCTAAGGCGATTTCCTGAAAAGTTTCTGCCTTAAATTCCTGATTTTCAGCTGTGATTGGATTTTGCTGATAAAGAGCAGACCATTCATATCCTGTAATGGTTGCCTTAATCTTTTCCAACTCAGCGAGTGGATAACCTTTCTCCCACAACGCTTCTCCAGATTTACGATGTTTTTCATCTACCTCAGCCACCGCTGGATAGGAGATAACCTTCATCTTAGGAACATTCTCCCCACCTTCTTTTTGCATTTCAAGCAAACGTCCTGGAACATCATCAGTATGCCAACGAGTGTTACAGAATATATAAACAGGTTTCTTCTGACTCAATCTATTAGCACCACGTGTAAACGCGGTTGACATGAAAAAATCCCAGGCGTTATCTCGATACGACTTTGAGTTCGCCTCAGCACGACCACGAATAAGGTCGTCGATTATAAAGACGTTAGCTCTCTTACCAGTAATAGACCCGCCCAAACCAACAGCGTTGTAAGAACCACCCTTCGTTGTCTCCCAATTATCCTTGGACCGAGAATCTTTCCTCAAAAAGGTCTCGAACAACGATTGATACTTCTTACTTTCAACAATATCCCGAGTATTCGAACCGAATTTCTCAGCCAAATCTCCAGAATATGAGGTCACAATGACCTGAGTTGATGGGTCTTTTCCTAACATGTAAGCCGGAAACAACTGGGTAGCCAAACGACTCTTCCCAGAACCAGGAGGAAGAAAGAACATCAAAATATCGTATTCTGAAGTCCCATTTGCTACTTTCATTAGTTCATCTGCCATTTCTTCATGAAACCACGCGGGTTGATAGAGTTCCCCCTTCTCAGTCCCCATGTAAATCCCGAAGTCAATAAGATGTTCCCGAGCTAAAGACTTTACAGCCTCAATCTCTTCTTTAGAAAGCTCAGTAGAGGTAAGAAGTTTTTTATTTTCCGCTTCTTGTTTCTTTTTCTTTCTATCCCAGTTTTTCTGAATAGCTAGAGAGATTTTCTTCTTCCTTCTCTCTTCACGAATCTCCTTTAACTGAGCGAGCTTTCCTTCTGCTTTTAAACGAACTTCTTCTTGATTCTCTTTCCACTTATCAATCCATCCTTCTGGGGCGGCTAATCCTCTCCATAGAGTAGGGTCTTTTTTTTCTAAATACAGTCTAGGTAATTTCAGTTTCCTTGCACTCACTGGTACTGGTTGATATGCCATATTCTCGACAAAAATCATTATTGGCAGCTATCGTTTCTAAGAAATGCTTTCGACTATAATGTTCTGACTTCTTTCCCTGATTGAAATGCGATACTGGTCTGTGATAACCCATCACCTAACCCGGGTCCAAACCTCGCAACGTACCCTCGCTGCATTGTTGGACCCAGAAATTTCCTTAATCATATTACTTAAATATTTGTATATTGATTGCCAGTATTCAGACCTCTATTCCATGAACCAAATGCTTTACTAAACTTCTTTAACCCATCTAAATTTGGAATCAAGAGTCTATTTTCTATTGCGTGTTTTATGTTTTCACTTGGAGTACACCACTCTAGATTTTCTATTCTGTTATCTGCCTTATTACCATTTTTGTGGTTTACCTGAGTTTGTCCATGGTCAGGTTTTTCTATAAACGCTTCTGCTATTAATTGATGAACAAATTTTTTTATTTGTTTACCATTTACTCTATTAAAACCAATTCTTAAATATCCAAGGTTATGCAGATGCGGTTTGAGTTTTCTTCCACTTTTATTAAAAATATTTCCATCAGTATCAATGAAATACCCTGGTACAGATTTAATTTCACATTTAGTCCTCTCAGTCATCGCTTTCGGTGTTAATTTGAAATCCTATACAGCTCGTTAATTCCTGATGTTCCTCATCAGTGTGTTCAACCGATGAAAGTACATGTGGAGTTTTCTTTTCTATCTTGATTGCCTTATCTAAACTCGGAGCATGAATTTCCTTCTTATACCAGAACGTAAACTTTCTCATACGAACGTTTTAAGAGGTTTTTATCTAAAATGGTATATATGTATCACTTTTCCTTGAAAACGTCTCTAAGAGTCTTCAGCAAGTTTTAAACGCTATGTGGAGATGAGAGGAATCGAACCCCTTTCTGACAGGAACCTTTGATTTGCCAGTCAGCGAACCCTGTTACATCCCCTGAAATGATTTTTGATTTTGAAATGAATTTCAATTTATGAAATTTTTTTTGGAATCACGATTTCCGTTTTTGAATCAGAAAAGTGAGGATTGTTTGGTTGGGGGAATACGTTCTTAAACGGATACAATGACAACCGACTCCCTCCCCCCGTCTCTCTATTCATTAATAGTCTTTATTGCTTTAAATAAGCCTATACATGAATATATCATTTATATGATACTGTTATTTATTATGAAATCATGTCGTATAATACACATTATACGACATATATATTCCTATTCTATGGCTTGTATAAGCCTTTCAATATTATGATATAAAATAACTCTTTTCTTTCTCTAAAATGATTTTTTGGTGCTTTGCTTGGCTATATGCCTATCTTTGATATTATTCTTCAATGTTACTTTATCCTCTATTTTCTAACATCCTATGCTATCCTCTATATTCTCTATCCTGTCCACTATCTTACAATTCTTACTATGTCTTACTACACCTTACTATCTCTTATAACGTCTTATATTCTATCTATAATGACTTTGTATTCTCTCTCTATGCTCTATATGGATTTTCTAGTTCCTCTTTAACCCCCGACCTTTACCCTTATACGTCTCATCAGTATCAATTCCGCTTCTTCTTCACCTATAGGGGATAGAGATTCATCCCTTGCATC
>Ga0268298_10004773_pt1 | contig 13022 bp, 11 predicted proteins | sample WWTPWeurt_MetaG_FD_194462 | JGI IMG/M metagenome (GOLD analysis project Ga0268298, IMG submission 194462) | Activated sludge microbial communities from WWTP in Nijmegen, Gelderland, Netherland - WWTP Weurt | ecosystem: Engineered > WWTP > Aerobic digester > Activated sludge | place...
CGATCAGCTTTTCTCCGCATTATTTGCGGAGATTGACAGCACTTATCTCCGCACGGTCACTAAACCTACGCTTACTCTGGCTTTGCGGGCAGGTGAAATACCACCTCGATCCCGGTCACTCCCACTCGATGGTCGCCGGCGGCTTGCCGGAAATGTCGTACACCACCCGGTTGATGCCCCGCACCTCGTTGATGATGCGGTTGGACACCTTCCCCAGCAGGCTGTGGGGCAATTCGGCCCAATGGGCGGTCATGAAGTCCTGGGTCTGCACGGCGCGCAGGGCCACGACGTACTCGTACGTGCGGCCGTCACCCATGACGCCGACGCTCTTCACCGGCAGGAAGACGGCGAAGGCCTGGCTGGTCTTGTCGTACCAGTCTGCCGCGCGCAGTTCGTCGATGAAGATGGCGTCGGCCCGACGCAGCAGGTCGGCGAAGTCCTTCCTGACCTCGCCCAGGATGCGCACGCCGAGGCCGGGACCAGGGAAGGGGTGGCGATAGACCATTTCGTGGGGCAGGCCGAGAGCGATGCCCAATTCACGGACTTCGTCCTTGAACAACTCGCGCAGGGGCTCCAGGAGCTTGAGATTTAAGGTTTCCGGCAGACCGCCGACGTTGTGGTGGCTCTTGATGGTGTGGGCCTTGCCGGTCTTGCTGCCGGCGGATTCGATCACGTCCGGGTAGATGGTGCCCTGGGCCAGCCATTTGGCATTGGGCAGCTTCTTCGCCTCGGCCTGGAAGACCTCGACGAACTCGCGGCCGATGATCTTGCGCTTCTGTTCCGGGTCTGAAACGCCTTTCAGGTGGCCCATGAACTGCTCGCTGGCGTCGACATGGATGACTTTGACACCGAGGTTGCGGGCGAAAGTCTGCATCACCTGCTCCGCTTCGTTCAGGCGCAGAAGGCCGTTATCGACGAAGACGCAGGTGAGTTGCTCGCCGATGGCCCGATGCAGGAGCGCCGCCACCACCGAGGAATCGACGCCCCCGGAGAGGCCGAGGATGACTTCCTCCTGGCCCACCTGGGTGCGTACCTTGGCTATGGCCTCGTTCACGTAGTCCGGCATGTTCCAGTCATGCCCACAGCCGCAGATCTCATGCACGAAGCGGGCGATCATATCCTTGCCCTTGAGGGTGTGAGTGACCTCGGGGTGGAACTGGACGGCGTAGAAACCGCGTGCCTCGTCGGCCATGGCCGCCACCGGGCATGACGCGTTGCCGGCGATGACTTTGAAGCCCGGCGGCAGTTCGGTGACCTTGTCGCCGTGGCTCATCCACACGTCGAGGAGGCCGTGCCCCTGGTCGTTGCTGCGGTCCTGGATGCCGTTGAAAAGGCGGGAATGACCCCGGGCCCGCACCTCGGCGTAGCCGAATTCCCGTTTGCCGGAGCTCTCCACCTTGCCACCCAACTGCTGGGCCATGGTCTGCATGCCGTAGCAGATGCCCAAAACCGGCACCCCCAACTCGAACACCACCTGGGGCGCCTTCCAGTCCAAGGCTTCGTAGACCGAATTCGGGCCGCCGGAAAGAATGATGCCTTGGGGTTTGAACTGGCGCACAAAGTCGCTTGACACATCGAAGGGATGCAACTCGCAATAAACTTGCTGCTCCCGAACCCGGCGGGCAATCAGTTGCGTCACCTGGGAACCAAAGTCGAGGATGAGAATTTTCTGATGGGACATGGTGCCGGACCCGCTACAGTGGCCAAAAGGAAAGGTGCCGGCGTGCCGGCACCTGTCAAAGATCAAATTTGCTCACGCCCAGTTTGTCGAAGTAGAGCATGAGTTGGGAAACCCCCAATGCGGCGCCCAAGGCCAAAACGATGAGCAGCGCCTTGAGCCATCCAGGCCATTTGGACATGTCTCAGTCCACGTGGTAGTTCGGGGCTTCCTTGGTGATCTGCACGTCGTGAACGTGAGATTCACGCACTCCGGCGGAAGTGATTTCTACGAAGCTCGCTTGCTCGTGCATCTGGGCGATGGAGGCGCAGCCCAGGTAGCCCATGGAAGAACGCAAGCCGCCCATGAGCTGGTGAATCACGGCAAGCACCGGACCCTTATAGGGAACACGGCCCTCGATCCCTTCAGGCACGAACTTGTCCACGTTGGAAGTGTTGTCCTGGAAGTAGCGGTCAGAGGAGCCAGCCTGCATGGCGCCCAGGGAGCCCATGCCGCGATAAGACTTGTAGGAACGGCCCTGGAAGAGCTCGACTTCGCCCGGCGCTTCTTCGGTCCCGGCGAAGAGGCCACCCAGCATGACCGTGTCGGCCCCCGCCGCGATGGCCTTGGCGATATCTCCGGAGTAGCGGATGCCCCCGTCGGCAATCATGGGCACGCCCGTGCCCTTCAGCGCATCCGAAACGTTCTGGATGGCCGTGATCTGCGGTACGCCCACGCCGGCAACGATGCGCGTAGTGCAGATGGAACCGGGGCCGATACCAACCTTGACGGCGTCGGCACCATGATCGACCAGCGCCCGGGCCGCCTCGGCCGTCGCGATGTTGCCGCCGATGACCTCGATATGGGGGAAATTCTTCTTGACCCATCTGACGCGATCGAGCACGCCCTGGGAATGGCCGTGGGCGGTATCCACCACGACCACGTCAATACCTGCTTCCGCCAGGGCCTCGACCCGCTCTTCGGTACCGGCACCGACGCCGACGGCAGCGCCGGCACGCAGGCGGCCGGCAGCGTCCTTGTTGGCCAGCGGGTGCTCGTGGGACTTGAGGATGTCCTTCACCGTAATCAGGCCGCGCAGACGGAAATCGTCGTCCACCACCAACACGCGCTCCAGCCGGTGATGGCGGATCAATTCCTTGGCGTCCTCGACGCTGGCGCCCTCCTTCACCGTCACCAGGCGCTTCCTGGGCGTCATGATGGCCTTCACCGGCTGATCCAGGTTGGTTTCGAAACGCAGGTCACGGTTGGTGACGATACCCACCACCTTGCCCGACTTGTCGATCACCGGCAGGCCGGAGAACTTGTGCTGCCGGGTGATTTCCATCACCTCGCGGACGGTGATGGTCGGAGGAATGGTGATGGGATCCTTGAGAATGCCGGATTCGAAGCGCTTGACCTTGGCCACTTCGGCCGCCTGGGCCTTGGCCGAGAGGTTCTTGTGGATGATGCCGATGCCGCCTTCCTGGGCCAGCGCGATGGCCAGACGGCCTTCGGTCACCGTATCCATGGCGGCAGAAAGCAGCGGGAGATTGATCTTGATATTGCGGGTCAGGCGCGTGGACAGGCTGACGTCGCGGGGGAGAATCTGGGAATGGGCGGGGACGAGCAGAACGTCGTCGAAAGTGAGCGCTTTTTGCAGAAGTCGCATGGCCTTTGTTCCAAGGTCACAAATGGATATTATACAGCATCGTCCTCCTGCCCAAACCGCCCATGAAAGCCCTTTCCTGCGTCATTCTCGGACTTACCGCCACCCTCGCCAACCCCGTCCAGGCGGAAACATGCCAATGGAAAGACAGCGCCGGCCGCACGGTCGTCTCCGACCAGCCTCCGCCCGGCAATGCACGTGACATCCGCTGCTCTTCGGGGGGCACGCCTTCGGTCAGCGCGGCACCCGCTTCGGCGCCAGCGCCCAGAAGCACGGCGGAAAAGGACATGGACTTCAAGAAGCGCCAGCAGGACGGCAAGGAAAAATCCGAGAAATCCGCACAAGAGGAGGCTGCCGCAGCGAACCGCAAGGAAAATTGCGAAAAGGCACAGCGCCAACTTGCAGTCATCGAATCCGGGCTGCGCATGTCCAGCGTGAATGCAGACGGAGAACGCAAGATTCTTGACGACGCCGAACGCCAGGCCGAACTCGAACGCACCCGCCGCGTCGTCTCCGAGAACTGCAAATAAGCTTCAGGACGCACCCCAGGGGTCCTGCGCCTCCCAGGCTGATTCAGCCCTCGGCCCCCTCGCTGTCCCCGGCCCCCTTCTTCATCACCTTGCCTTCGGCGGCGCGTTGTTTGCGGACCTCCTTGGGGTCAGCGATCAGCGGACGATAGATTTCGACCCGATCCCGATCGCGCAGGGGGGTGTCCGCCTTGCTCAGTTTGGCGAAGATGCCCAGCTTGTTCTTCTTCAAGTCGATTTCCGGGTACTTCGTCAGCAGTCCCGACTGCTCGATGGCGCCCTGGACCGTCGTGCCTTCGGGCACGCGAAGCTGCACCAGTTCCTGCTTGCCGGCCAGGGCGTAACACACCTGGACGGTCAGGGTTTCAGCCATGGGGCCTCCCATAAACCTGGTCTGCGCGACGCACGAAGGCATCGACGAAGGTGTTGGCGATGTGGCTGAACACCGGCCCGATGATTTTTTCGAACATCTTGCTGGAAAACTCGTAGTGAAGCCGGAACTCGATCTTGCACGCAGTTTCAGCCAGGGCCTTGAAGCGCCAACTCCCCTCCAGACGACGAAAGGGTCCGTCCACCAGACGGATTTCCATCGTGGACCCGGATTCCTTGGTGTTCTCGGTGGTAAATGAGGACCTCACGCTGTGGTAGTTGATATGCAGCGTCGCCACGGTGCGCAGTTCGTCACGAAACTTGAGCTCGGTACGCCCACACCAGGGCAGGAAGGCAGGGTAATCCTCGCAGCGGTCGACGAGATCGAACATTTCCCGGGCGGAATGCTCGATCAGCACCGTTTTCTCCACCACTGCCATGGAAGGCGGCCTCTCCGATTCCTGTAAAATGCTCGATTTTAATGGATCACCGTCGGCATGAGCATCACGGTCAACAAAAAAGCCTTTCACGACTATTTCGTCGAGGAGAAATACGAGGCCGGCCTTGCCCTGGAAGGTTGGGAGGTGAAATCCATACGCGATGGCCGGGTCAATATCAAGGAAGCCTACGTCGTCATCAAGAGCGGTGAAATCTTCATCGTCGGCATGCACCTGACGCCGCTCTCCACGGCTTCGACCCACATCCACCCCGACGCGACGCGGACGCGCAAGCTGCTCCTGCACAACCGCGAAATCATGAAACTCATCGGCAAGGTAGAACGGGCTGGCTACACCTTGATCCCCCTCGATCTGCACTTCACCCGGGGCCGCATCAAGGCTGAAATCGGTCTGGCCAAGGGCAAGAAGCAGTATGACAAGCGCGCCGACGCGCAAGAAAAGGACGCCAAACGGGAAGCGGCCCGCGCCATGAAGGAGCGGGCGCGATAACCCGCGCCAATACGCCTCCCGACCCGCCAAAGCGGCGGCGGTCGGCCTCTTCCGCCGTCCCAAGCCCGTAGCACCGCGTTCCGGCACCAAGATCAGGATTTCCCTGTACGTCCCCCACGGACTTCCGGTTTATGATGCCCGGCAACCATCCCGCCCCAGACACCACCCCATGTTCAGCCGATTGCGTCTTTCGACACGCATCCATCTGGCCGTCGCATTGCCGGCCATCGCGCTGTTCGTCGTGACGGCCGGCCACCTCGACGGCAAACGCCGCCAGGTCGAGGAACTGGGCAGAGTCAGAGCCATGGCGGACCTCGCCCAGGTCGGCGGGGCCTTGATCCATCGCCTCGCCGTGGAGCGTGGCACCACGGCGACTTTCCTGGGCAGCCGCGGGCGCCAGTTCCGCACCGAAATGGAAACGGCCCGCCGCAATACCGATCTGGCCCTGAACACCTGGAGCCACTTTGTCCGGGGCTCCCAGGACCGTGGAATCGACGATGGTCTGCGCCAGGACATCGAAAAGGCGATGGGTGCCCTGGGCCGGATCGACGAGCAGCGGCACCGCGCCTCGACCCAGGTCGTTGACCTTCAGGCCCCCTCCGCCTACTACACGGATACCAACGCCCTGCTCCTGCGCGCCCTGATGCGCTTTGGCCGCGTATCCACCGACGTGGACCTGGCCACCCTGGTTTCAGCCTACGTCGGCCTCATCCAGGCCAAGGAAAGTCTCGGTCAGCACCGGGCCGCCGGCGCTCTCGGCTTTTCCGCGGGCACCTTCGATTCCGCCCTCCTGCAACGTTTTCTCACGACTGTTGGCGCCCAGAACGCTTACCTCGCACAGTTCTCCGAGTATGCACCGCCGGACATGGCGGAGCACCTGCGCTCGCTCCGTGCCAGTCCGGCCATGCTGGAAGTCGAGCGCCTGCGTGCCGAAGTGGCGCGTACCGGGCCCGGACGCCCGGTGGCAGGCCCCGGCGGGGCCGACTGGTTCAATACGGTCACTCAATTGATCGACAATCTGGACGCCATCGCCCACACCGTCGAAGAAAGAATCGTCACGACCAGCGAACAGGCTTACCGTGACGCCCTCGCCGAGTTGCGCCTGACCGCCGCCCTCACCGTCCTCTTTCTCGCCTCCATCCTGGGAATCGGCTACGGCATCGCCCGCGGAATTCGCGACACGCTGACTGCTTCATCCCAGGCTCTGCAGTCCCTCGCCCAGGGCAATACCCGCGTCGAGTTTCGCGCCGTCGACTTTCCCGGCGAAACTCAGCCCATCTACCACGCCCTCGTCACCTTTCGCGAGAGCCTCATCGGCACGCAGCGGCTCACCGACGAACTGACCCAGGCGCGCGACGAACTCTCCCTCATCAATTCCCGCCTCGAGCAAAGGGTATCCGAGCGCACCGCCGAACTGCGGCTGGCCGCCAGCGTCTTCGAGAACACCGCGGAAGGCATCATGGTCACCGATACGCAGGGCACCATCATTTCGGTCAACCCTGCGTTTTCGAGCATCACCGGATACAGGGCGGACGAAGTCATGGGCCGCACACCGCGGCTGCTCAAGTCCGACCACCATCCGGCGGAGTTCTACGCCACCATGTGGGACGATTTGCATGCCAAGGGATACTGGGAGGGTCAAGTCTGGAATCGCCGCAAGGATGGCGAAGCCTTCCTGGAGTGGCAAACCATCAGTGTCGTTCCCGATCAAGCGGGCAAACCCTTGCGTTACGTCGCCGTCTTCAACGACGTGACCGAATTGCACCACAAGGACGAGCGCCTGCGCCACCAGGCCTATCACGACGCCCTGACCGGCCTGCCCAATCGCTCGCTTCTGCAGGACCGCCTGGGGCACGCCATGGATCTTGCTGCCCGTGACGGTGGTGCCGTGGCCGCCATGGTGCTCGACCTGGACAATTTCAAGCTCGTCAATGACAGCCTGGGCCACGACGTCGGCGACCAGCTCTTGCAGGAAATAGCCCGTCGGCTGGTGGCTTGTCTGCGCCAGAGCGACACTGTGGCGCGGACCGGCGGTGACGAATTCGTCGTCATCCTGGCCGACTTCACCGATGCTGCCGAGATTGCCCACACTGCGGAACGCATCAACCTGGCCCTCGCCCAGCCCCTTCGTCTTGCCGGGCAGGAAATCCATACCGGAGGCAGCGTCGGAATCGCCCTCTATCCGCAGGACGCGCAGGACCCTTCCACCCTCGTCAAGCATGCCGACATGGCCATGTACCAGGCCAAGGCCGACGGCCGCGGCACCTATCGCTTCTTCGACCCCGAGATGAATCGGCGCAGCGCAACACGCATGGCCATGGAAACCGCGCTACGCCGCTCCCTGCAGGCCGGGGATGGCTTCCACCTGGCGTTTCAACCGAAGATCGACCTGCAATCCGGACGCACCCTCGGCCTCGAAGCCCTCGTGCGCTGGACCCACCCCGAACTGGGCCCGCTTTCCCCCGCCGAATTCATTCCCATCGCCGAAGACTCAGGGCTCATTGTGGCCCTCGGCAACTGGGTCATCTCCGCAAGCTGCCGGCAGATGCGCCTGTGGCGCGAAGCCGGGTATGCGGTACCGGACGTGGCCATCAACCTCTCGCCCCGCCAGTTCGGCGACGCGCAACTGGTGGACACCATCCACCGCCATTTGGACGAAGCCGGAATTCCCGCCAGCAGCCTGGAACTTGAGGTGACGGAATCGACCGTGATGTCGGATCCGGAGAAGGCCATCGCCACGCTGGAGCGTATTCACGCCCTGGGGGCACACATTGCCGTGGACGACTTCGGCACTGGTTATTCGTCTCTCAGCTACCTGAAGCGGCTGCCCCTCGATACCCTGAAGATCGATCGCAGCTTCGTGCGCGACCTGTGCACCGATGCCGAAGACGCCGCCATCGCCCGGACCATCGTCGCCCTGGGCCAGACACTGGGCCTGGAAATCGTCGCCGAGGGTATCGAAACCGACGCCCAGCGCGACATGCTCCTGGCCATGGGCTGCACCGTCGGCCAGGGCTACCTCTTCGCCCGCCCGCAGTCCCCCGAGGAAGCGGCCCGCTTTCTGGCCGCCGCCTGAGCTTGGGCTCTCGCCCGCCCCCGCAAGGCGGGAGCGAGGAGATATCAACCCTTGTGCGTCGCCAGCCGCGTCCAGGTATCGACGACGGTGTCCGGGTTCAGCGAAATGCTGCTGATGCCCTGGTCCATCAACCACTCGGCCAGATCCGGGTGGTCGGATGGCCCCTGACCGCAGATGCCGATGTACTTGCCGGCCTTGTTGGCGGCGGAAATGGCCATGGCGAGCAGCATCTTGACGGCCGGATCACGCTCGTCGAAAAGGTTGGCGACGAGGCCGGAATCCCGATCCAGGCCCAGGGCGAGCTGGGTCAGGTCGTTGGAGCCGATGGAAAAGCCGTCGAAGATCTTGAGGAAATCCTCGGCCAGCAGGGCGTTGGAAGGGATTTCGCACATCATGATGAGCTTCAGGTCGTTCTCGCCCTGCTTCAAACCGTGCTCGGCCAGCAGGTCGACGACCGCCTGGCCCTCGCCCACGGTACGCACGAAGGGCACCATGAGCTGGACGTTGGTGAGGCCCATCTCTTCCCGCACGCGCTTCATGGCACGGCATTCCATCTCGAAGCAGTCGCGGAAGCTCTGGGCGATGTAGCGGGAGGCGCCACGGAAGCCGAGCATGGGGTTTTCTTCCTCGGGCTCGTAGAGGTCGCCGCCCAGGAGCTTGCGGTATTCGTTGGACTTGAAGTCGGAGAGGCGCACGATCACCGGGTTGGGCCAGAAAGCCGCGGCGATGGTGGAGACGCCTTCCACCAGCTTCTCGACGAAGAATTCCTTGGGTGAGGCGTAGCCACGGGCGCGACGCTTGATCTCCTCGCGCTTGGAGGCCGGCAGGCGCTCCACGTCGAGGATGGCCTTGGGGTGGATGCCGATGACGTTGTTGATGATGAACTCGACCCGCGCCAGGCCGACGCCGGCGTTGGGCAGCTGGGCAAATTCGAAGGCCAGTTCGGGGTTGCCAACGTTCATCATGACCTTGACCGGCACGTCGGGCATGGCGGAGATGTCGCGGCTGACCACTTCGAAGTCGAGCCGGCCGCGGTAGACGTGGCCGGTGTCGCCTTCGGTACAGGAAACGGTGACCAGGTCGCCGTCGTTCAGGGTTTCGGTGGCGTCGCCGCAGCCGACGATGGCCGGAATACCCAGCTCCCGGGCGATGATGGCGGCGTGGCAGGTGCGCCCGCCGCGATTGGTGACGATGGCGGAAGCGCGCTTCATCACCGGCTCCCAGTTGGGGTCGGTCATGTCGGCCACCAGCACGTCGCCGGGCTGCACTTTGTCCATTTCCTTGGGGTCATGGACGATGCGCACCGGGCCGATGCCAATCTTCTGGCCAATGGCGCGGCCGGAGGCGAGCACCTTGGAAAACTGTTTGAGCTTGAACTTCTCGATCTTGCCGGCGCCGGACTGGGACTGCACGGTTTCCGGGCGGGCCTGCAGGATGTAGAGCTTGCCGTCGAGGCCGTCCTTGCCCCATTCGATATCCATCGGGCGCTCGTAGTGCTTCTCGATGATCACCGCGTAGCGGGCCAGTTCCAGCACTTCGGCTTCGTTGATGGAGAACTGGTGGCGCAGGTTCTCGGCCACATCCTCGGTGATGGTGGATTTGCCGGCAACCTTTTCGGCGGCAAAGACCATCTTGATCATTTTGGAGCCCAGGTTGCGGCGCACCACGGCGGCCTTGCCGGCGGCCAGCATGGGCTTGTGCACGTAGAACTCGTCCGGATTCACGGCGCCCTGGACGACGGTTTCGCCCAGGCCGTAGCTGGAGGTGACGAAAACGGCGTCGCGGAAGCCGGATTCGGTGTCCAGGGTGAACATGACGCCGGCGGCGCCCGTGTCGGAACGCACCATGCGCTGGATGCCCGCGGAGAGGGCCACGTCGGCATGGACGAAACCCTTGTGAACGCGGTAGGAAATGGCACGGTCGTTGTACAGGGAGGCGAAGACCTCCTTGATGGCGTGCATGATGTTTTCCAGGCCGACGATGTTGAGGAAGGTCTCCTGCTGGCCGGCGAAGGAAGCGTCGGGCAAATCCTCGGCGGTGGCGGAGGAACGCACGGCGAAGGACATGTCGGCGTTGGATTCTGCCACCAGGCGCTGGTACTGCTCGGTGATGGCGATGGTCAGCTCCATGGGGAACGGGGTGTCGAGAATCCACTGGCGAATCTCGGCGCCGGTCCTGACCAGGGCGTTCACGTCTTCCACATCCAGGGCATCCAGGGTGGCGTTGATTTTCTTGTCGAGGCCGGACTGGGCGAGGAAGAGGCGATAGGCATGGGCCGTCGTCGCGAAGCCGCCGGGCACGCGCACGCCGGAATCGGCGAGCTGGCTGATCATTTCGCCCAGGGAGGCATTCTTGCCGCCGACCTTATCCACGTCGGTCATGCGCAGCTTTTCAAAGGGGATGACAAGGGCTTCCATGCGTGGTCCTTTCAGGATTGTTCAAGAGTGGGGTTGGGGTAATTGGGGTTGGCGTGCAGGTCATCGCCCAGGCCGACATTCCCCAGGCGCCGCTCGGCCGATTCGCGGCGGGCGGCGGTGCGCAGGGATTGGGCCAGGGTTTCCTGGACGAAGGAAATATGGGTTTCCGCCGCCGCCCGGGCCGCCGCCGGCCGCTGCTCGCGGATGGCCTTGTACAGGGCAGTGTGCTGGGAGTGCAGCAGATCGTTGGCCCCCGGCACCTTGCGCAGCTCGCCGAGGTTGAGATGGATGTTGTCGTGCAGCAGCCGGAACAGGGCCGAGGAAAGATGGCCCACCATGGCGTTGTGGCTGGCCTCGCAAATGGCCTGGTGGAAGCCGATGTCGGAGACCGAACGGCGGGCCAGATCGTCGCCGGCAAAGGCTTCCGTCAAATCTGCGAAGGCCTGGTCGAGGCGTAGCTGATCGGCTTCCGTCGCCCGCTCGGCGGCCCATTCGGCGGCCTGCCCTTCCAGCATGCGGCGGAAGTCCAGCAGGTCTTCCCGCAGGTTGGGGTGAGCCCCCAGCATTTCCCGCCAGGGGTCGATGAAGGTGGCTTCCAGGCGGTCGGTCACGTAGGTGCCGCCGCCCTGGCGACTATGCACCATGCCCTTGGACGCAAGCTTCTGGAACGCCTCGCGCAGGGAGGGGCGGGAGACCCCCAGTTCCACCGCCAGCTCCCGTTCCGGCGGGAGACGGTCCCCCGGCTTCAGGGATCCTTCGAGGATGCGGCGCTCCAGGGACGCGGCGATGGCGTCGGAGATACGGGGAACCTGCAGCTTGCTCTGGGGCATGGAAGATAGACGACGATTGGTAAGACCACGCAATTCTAAGCAATCGAGTCCTGAATCGCAAGGGCTGGGAAATCCCCTATTTATTTGACTAAGGTACGGATATATCGTACATTTTGCGTAAAGCGAACATTTGGTCGGACCATTTTACCATGCAATATTTCACGACCCGATTCAGACAGGAGACTCCATGAGCGGTTCCGCCTCCCCCCTGCCTCGTCCCAAGGACGTGTACTTCTTCGCCACCTGCGTGGTCGACCAGTTCTTTCCCGGCGCCGGGCTGGACGCCATCCGCCTCCTGGAACGGGAGGGCATTCGGGTCCATTTCCCCGCTGATCAGACTTGCTGCGGCCAACCCGCCTACACCAGCGGCTTCCATGACCAGGCGCGAGAAGTGGCCCGGGCTCAGCTCGATCTCTTTCCCGAGGCCTGGCCGGTGGTGGTGCCCTCCGGTTCCTGCGCCGGCATGATGAAGCACGCCTACCCCGGCCTCTTCGCCGCCGACCCGGCCTTGCGGGCCAAGGCGGACGATCTCTCCGGCCGCATCTTTGAATTGACCGAATTTCTGGTCAAGGTACTGGGGGTGCGCCTGGAGGACCGCGGCGCCCCGGCCACGGTGGTGCTGCATACGTCCTGCTCCGCCCGCCGCGAGATGGGCGTCCATCTCACCGGCCGCGCCCTCCTCGACCAGCTCGGCCAGGTCACCGTCGCCCAGCAGGCCCATGAGGCGGAGTGTTGCGGCTTCGGCGGCACTTTCTCGATCAAGCACCCGGAAATTTCCGGCGCCATGGTCAAGGACAAGGTGGACGCCCTCAAGGCCACCGGCGCCGAGCGCGTGGTCAGTGCCGATTGCGGCTGCCTGATGAACATCCTCGGCCATGCCGGCTGGCGGGATCAGCAGGAAGGCCGATCGCAGCCCACGCTGCCCGGCGAGCATATCGCCACCTTCCTCCTGCAACGCACGGAGAAAGCCCAATGAACGCCCGCGACCGCATCTTCGCCCGCCTCCAGGCCGCCCGTTCCTCCCTCCCCCTTCAAGGGGGAGGTCAGGAGGGGGATGGGGTTGTCACCGTTGCCTACCTCCATCCCCACCCCAACCCGTCCGGGGCTGCCTTTGCACAGGCAGCCCGTTCAGGCGGCGCAGAGCAATGCTCCGCGAAACCCCGCCCTCACCCCCTTGAAGGGGAGGGAGCGCGGGTCGAGCGCCTGGTGGCCAACCTCACCGCCGCCCGCGCGGAGGTCCATCGCGTGACCCCCGGCAACTGGGTGCAGAAGCTGTACGAAATCCTCTCCGCCAAAAAGCTCACCAACCTGCTGCTGGCCCCCGGCACCGCTCACGGGGCCCGGGCTGCCCAGAGCCTAGGCGAAGCGGGTATCGCCTGTCTGGCCTACGACCGCCCCATCGAGGCCTGGAAGTCCGAACTCTTCAACGACGTCCAGGCCAGCCTGACAGGCGCCCGCGGCGCCATTGCCGCAACCGGCTCCCTCATCCTGTGGCCGGACGCCCAGGAGCCGCGGCTGATGTCCCTGGTGCCG
>Ga0268298_10004774_pt1 | contig 13020 bp, 14 predicted proteins | sample WWTPWeurt_MetaG_FD_194462 | JGI IMG/M metagenome (GOLD analysis project Ga0268298, IMG submission 194462) | Activated sludge microbial communities from WWTP in Nijmegen, Gelderland, Netherland - WWTP Weurt | ecosystem: Engineered > WWTP > Aerobic digester > Activated sludge | place...
AACAAGGCGTGAGGAGTCATGGCGGCTAGAACCTACATCGGTCCTTCAAGGAATCCCAATAAAAACGGGGCGCCCAGTCCTGGACGCCCCGCTCGGAACAAGGAACGCCTACTTGATGGCGAAGGCGGCGACGAGCACGTAGATCACGAGGGCCTCGATGAGGGCCAGGCCGATGATCATGGTGGTGCGGATGGCACCGGCGGCCTGGGGGTTGCGGGCGACGCCTTCGCAGGCGGCGACCACGGCCTTGCCCTGGCCCAGACCGCAGCCGGCGGCAGCGATGGCGAGGGAGAGGTGGGCCACGAACTGGCCTTCGAAGAGGCTCTTCTGGGCGGCGACGGGGGCGCCCTGCGCGAAGGCGACGGCGGCCAGGGTGAAGAGGAAGGCGGTGGTGAGGAACTTCTTCATGGTGTTGCTCCTGGGAGAGGTGCCCTTGGGGTTCGGAATCCCTCGGACGGTTGAAAGCTTTTCGAAGGCTTTAATGCTCGTGCGAGACGGCGCCACTCAGGTAGATCGTGGCCAGCATCGTGAACACAAAGGTCTGGATCAGGCCGAAGAAGAGGCCCAGAAACATCATGGGCACCGGCAGCAGGATCGGCATGAGGCCGAAGAAGATGCCCGCCACCACGTGCTCACCGGCGATGTTGCCGAACAGACGGAGGGAGTGGCTGAGGATGCGGCTGAGCAAGCCCAGGATCTCGAGCGGGAACATCAGGGGCGCCAGCCACCAGATGGGGCCGGCGAAGTGGGCCCAATACTTCACGAAGCCCTGCTCCCGCATGCCGTGGAAGTTGTAGTAGCCGAACACCACCAGGGCCGCGCCCAGGGTGACGTTCCAGTTGCTCGTTCCGGGGCTGAGTCCAGGGAGCAGACCGAAGAGGTTGTTGAAGAAGACGAACAGAGCCATGGTCCCGATGAAGGGCAGGTACTTCTCGCCATGGTGGGCGATGTTGTCGTTGATCATCTCCTTCAGCCCGCCGACGACGCTTTCGAAGATCTGCTGCAGGGGACCGGGGATACGAGCCAGGCCCTTCCGGACCAGGGTGGTGATCAGCATGGTCAGCAGCGCGGCCAGGGCGGCGTTCAGCAGGTGGTCATAGCGCTCCAGCACGGACAGGGAGGCGCCGTGGGCGAAGCCGGGCCAGGGGTGCTGGGCGAGGCCCAGAACCTGGGTGAGCCACTGGGCGAGCAACGATGCGTGGTGTTCCATGTCGGTCAGACCTCACTCGGGTGGCGTGGCTTCGGGCTTCTGGAACATCAGGCGCAGGGCCTCCAGAAGGATGCCGGCCACGAAGAGGAGCACTCCCAGGGCCAGCGGCAGGGCTTCCGCCGGGTAATTCCCCATCATCCCACGCAGCACCAGGGCGATCAACGCCAGTTTGCCCAGGGACAGGAAGCCGTAGAGCCAACGCAGGCGCACGGATGGGGTGAGCATCCGGGCTGTCAGGACCCGGTGGAGGGCCCAGAAGGCCAGGCTGGTCAGGGAACCCACGGCGAAGACCAGCGCGGCGGTCCAGGAGCGCAGGAAGCCCCAGAGGGGGATGCCCAGCAGGCCCAGGGCCACCATGGCCCCCGTCACCCGGCGCAGGTGGTCGGAGCCATCGTCCCCAGGGTCAGTCATGGTTGTCCCGACCGTCCTGAAGGCGCTTCAGCGCAGCCTCGTCCCGCCGAGATAGGCGCTGGCTGACCTTGTAGAGCTCGTAGAAGGCCGTGGCGATGCCCCAGACCAGGCCCACCCACTGTCCCATCACCGGCCGCCCGAACCAGCCCCCGATCCAACGGCCCAGGAAGAAGCCCAGGGTGATGGCGATGGGGAACACGAAGCCCAGGGACATGAGGTCGCCCCAGAGGGCCCGTTCCCCCGGATCCGCATCCACCCTTTTTTTGAAGATCATCCTGGCCCCAAAGGAAAAGGCGCGGGCCGCCCCGCGCCCTCCAGTGTAGGCCGTGGTGCCGATCCCGGGAAAAGCAGAAGCCCGGCTTTGCCGGGCTTCTGCGCGGGGGTCTGGGGGTGTGTGCGCAGCACGGAACCCCCGGATAACACTAGACCCAGAAGATTTTCCCCGCCCAGTCCAGCAGCCAGGGCCCGAAGGCCGTGCCGACCAGCACCAGGATGCAAGCAAGGGTGACGATGAAGACCTGGGCGGCGCCCATGGGAATGGCTTCGCCCTCGGGCTCCTTGAAGTACATCTCCTTCACCACGCCCAGGTAGTAGTAGGCGCTCACGGCACTGGTCAGCAGCGCGAGGACCGTCAGGGTGACGAAGCCCTGCTCGATGGCCAGCTTGAACAGGTAGAACTTCCCGAAGAAGCCCACCAGGGGTGGGATGCCCGCCAAGCTGAGCAGGAAGACCATCATGGCGAAGGCCAGCACCGGGTGCTTCTTACCTAGGCCCTTGAAGTCCTCAATGCGCTCGCCCTCGCCCTTGCCCTGCAGGTAGATCACCACCGCAAAGGCACCGGTGTTCATCACGATGTAGATGAGCATGTAGAGCCACACGGCCCGGGCGCCGGCGAGGGGGTCGCCCGACAGCACACCCAGCAGCATGTAGCCCACGTGGGCGATGCTTGAGTAGGCCAACAGGCGCTTCATGCTTTCCTGCCTCACGGCGGCGACGTTCCCCAGGATCATGCTTGCCCCGGCGATGTAGCAGAGCGGCAGGACCCAGTCGCTCGACACACCATGGAAACCCGTGCCGAACACCCGCAGGAAGGCCGCCAGGGCCGCAGCCTTGGGGGCGGTGGCCATGAAGGCGGTGATGGGGGTGGGAGCTCCTTCGTAGGCATCGGGAGCCCACATGTGGAAGGGCACCGCAGCCACCTTGAAGGCCATGCCCACCAGCACCATCAGGACCCCGGCATAGACCAGCAGGCTGCTTGTGGTGGGGGTCAGGGCCAGGGCCTGGTTGATGTCCACCAGGTTCGTAGAGACCCCGCCGGCGGCGCCATAGACCAGGCTGATGCCGTAGACGAGGATGCCGCTGGAAAAGGCCCCCAACAGGAAGTACTTCATGCCCGCTTCCACGCTGGTGGCTCGGTCCCGCAGGTAGGCCACCAGGATGTAGATGCAGATGGCCATGAGCTCGATGCTGAAGTAGACCGAGATCAGGTCCGAGGCGCCGCACAGGAAGAGCATGCCCGCCAGGGAGAACAGGATCAGGGCGTAGTATTCGACGGTCTGCTGCTTCAGGCTGTCCAGCAGCTTCACGCTCAGCGTAACGGCGCCGGCGGAAGCCAGGATGCAAAGCATTTGGAAGCCCCGGGTGAGGCCATCCATGCGGAACATCCGGGAGAAACCCTCGCCGTCCGGAACCTTGGTCACCAGGAAGGCCGTGATGGCCAGGATCACCAGGGTGATGGGCGCCCACTTGTGCTTCTCGTTCCGGTTGAAGAATAGGTCGCCGGGCCAGAGCATGAGCGTGGCCACGGTCATCAGGAAGAGTTGGGGCGTGATGAGGGGTGTGTCCCGGAGGAGCGCCGTCAGCAGACCCTGTGCGAAGCCGGTCATCAGTGGCCTCCGCCGTGAGCAGGAGCCGCGTGGGCGGGGGCCTCATGACCAGCCGGGGAAGCCTGGTGCCCGGCAGGGGCGGCTTCGTGGTGGGCGGCCGGGGCGGCCATGCCCTGCATGCCAAGCTTCGCGGCGGCGGCCTGCCTGGCGGCGAGCGCCTCGGCGGCATGGAAGCCGGGGGTGACCTGCTCGACCAGCTTGCGGACCGGGGCATCCATGACGTCCATGATCGGCTTGGGGTAGAGGCCGATCCAGAAGGCGGCGATCACCAGCGGCGCGAAGTAGAGGATCTCGCGGAGATTCAGATCCTCCATCTTCTCGTTGACGGCGGTGATGGGTCCGAACATGACGCGCTGGAACATCCAGAGCATGTAGGCGGCCCCGAGGATGATGCCCAAGGTGGCCACGACGGCGGCCCAGGGGAAGGCCTGGAAGGCGCCCATGAGGATGACGCCCTCACCGATGAAACCGTTCAGCAGGGGCAGGCCGATGCTGCTCATGGTCATGATCATGAAGATGGTGGCGTAGACCGGCATGGTCTTCGAGAGGCCCCCGAAATCCGCGATCATGCGGGTGTGCCGGCGTTCGTAGACGATGCCAACCGCGAGGAAGAGCCCGCTGGTGCTGATGCCGTGGTTGATCATCTGGAACAGCCCGCCCTTGATGCCGTAGGGGTTCAGGGCGAAGAGGCCCAGCATGCAGAGGCCCAGATGGCTCACGGAGGAGTAGGCCACCAGCTTCTTCATGTCCTTCTGGATCATGGCCACCAGCGCGCCGTAGATGATGCCGATGAGCGACAGGGCGATGAACCAGGGCATCAGGTCCTTGGTGGCCGTGGGCAGGATGGGCAGCAGGAAGCGGACGAAGCCGTAGGTCCCCATCTTGAGGAGGATGGCGGCCAGGATCACGGAGCCTGCCGTCGGAGCCTGCACGTGCGCGTCCGGCAGCCAGGTGTGGAAGGGGAACATCGGCACCTTGATGGCGAAGCCGATGAAGAAGGCGAGGGCCATGAGGTGCTGGTAGGTCTTGCTCTGCTGGGCGATCACGGGGGCCATGGCCTGGAAGGAAGCCAGGGAGAAATCGTAGGCACCGGTCGTCTGGTGCTGCAGGAAATAGATGGCGAGGAGCGCCACCAGCATCAGCACCGAACCGGCCAGGGTGTAGAGGAAGAGCTTGATGGCGGCGTAGAGCTTCTGGGGGCCGCCCCAGATGCCGATGAGGAAATACATGGGCACCAGCATCACTTCCCAGAAGAGGTAGAAGAGGAACATGTCCTGGGTGATGAAGACACCGAGCATGGCGGTCTGGAGCACCAGCATCCAGATGTAGTACTCCTTGTGGCGCTCCTCGATGGACCTGAAGGAGCAGGCGATGGCGATGGGCCCGATGAAGGTGGTCAGCAACCAGAGCAGGAGGCTGATGCCGTCCATGCCCACGCTGAACTTCACGCCCAGGGCGGGGATCCAGGTCCAGGCTCCGGCCCACTGGACCGCATCGCTGGCCCGGTCGTAGCCGAACCAGAAGGGCAGGCTCAGCAGAAGGCTGGCGATCATGATGAGGAGAGAGCCGACCTCGAAGACGCGGCGCTGGTCCTTGGGCACGAAGAGCAGGACCAGCGCGCCCAGGACGGGCAGGAAGGTCGCCACCAGCATCAGTGTCGTGTTTGCGGTGAACATGGGGACTCCAACCAGGAAGGACTAGACGAAGAATTTCACGACGGCGAAGACGAGGAAGCCGAGGAACATGACGAAGGCGTAGTGCTGCACCCGGCCACTCTGCAGACCGCGGAACACGCCGCTGGTCTCCTGCACGATGTATTCGGTCAGGTCGACGGCGCCATCGACCAGGTATTCATCAACCCAGTGCATGAGCTCGGCCCAGAGGAGGGTGACGCGGGCGGCGCCATTCACCATGCCGTCCACCACCCAGGTGTCGAAGCTCCAGAGCTGGGCGGAGAAGCGCTTGAGGGGCTCGATGATGGCCCACTCGTAGAACTCGTCCACGTAGTACTTGGCGTTCACCCACTCGAAGACCTTGGGGAAGCGGGTGACGAAGGCCCTCGCCTTGGACCAGCTGGGGTCCATGCCGTAGATCCAGACCGCCAGCAGGATGGCGCCCGGGGCCCAGATGAGGGTGGCCCAGCCCATGAGGGCGTATTCGATGATGGGGGCTGCGTGGTGGCCGTGTTCCGGCGCCGTCACCTGGTAGAGGAGCGGCTCGAGCCACTTGGAGAAGTGGTCGTTGCCGATGCCTGATACCTTGCCCAACCATTCCAGGCTCTGGGGCAGGTTCAGGAAGCCCAGGACCACAGCGAACACCGCAAAGATGAATACGGGCAGCCACATGTTCCAGGGCACTTCCGTCGGCCCGTGGCCGTGGTCGCTGTGTCCATGGGCTACGGGAGCCACATGGCCATGCTGGCCGTGATCGTCATGGCCGTGACCATGGTCGTCGGCGGCGTGGTGGGCTTCGGAGGGCACCGTCAGGTGGTAGGGGTCGTGCCCTGCCCCGCGGTAATCGCCGTAGAAAGTCATGATCATGAGGCGGGTCATGTAGAAGGCGGTCATGAAGGCGCCCAGCATGCCCAGGATCCAGGCCACAAGGTTGAGGGCGGGGCCGTCGTATGCCCCGTGGTGGTACCAGCCCTCGAAGACCTTCCACAGGATCTCGTCCTTCGAGAAGAAGCCGGAAAAGGGAAATATGCCCGCGATGGCCAGGGTGGCCAGGCCCATGGAGAGGAAGGTCCAGGGCATGTGCTTCCGCAGGCCGCCCATGTTGCGCATGTCCTGCTCGTGATGGCAGGCCATGATGACGGAGCCGGAACCGAGGAAGAGGCAGGCCTTGAAGGCAGCGTGGGTGAAGACGTGGAACATGCCGGCGGTGAAGGCCCCGGCGCCCAGTCCCATGAACATGAATCCGAGCTGCGACACGGTGGAGTAGGCCAGCACCTTCTTGATGTCGTACTGGGCCAGGCCCATGCTCGCCGCCACGAACGCGGTGAGCGCGCCCACAAACAGAACCACGGCCAGGGCCACCGGCGCCTGGACATAGATGAAGTTCAGGCGGGTGATCATGTAGAGGCCGCTGGTCACCATGGTCGCGGCATGGATCAGGGCCGACACGGGCGTCGGACCTGCCATGGCGTCCGGGAGCCACACGTAGAGCGGGATCTGGGCGGACTTGCCGGCGGCGCCCACGAAGAGGCAACAGCCGATGAGGTTGAACCACCAGGTCGGTGTGTGCGTGATACCGAAGAGGGTGATGGACTTCAGGCTGGAGATCTCCCGGACCGAGCCCATGAGGGTGTCGTAGTCCAAACTTCCGAAGACCATAAAGATCAGGAAGAATCCGATCATGAAGCCGAAGTCGCCGATGCGGTTGGTGACGAAGGCCTTCTTGCCGGCGATGGCGGCGTATTCCTTGTCGAAGTAGAAGCCGATGAGCAGGTAGGAGCAGAGTCCGACGCCTTCCCAGCCCAGGAACATCATCATGATGTTGGCGCCCAGCACCAGATTGAGCATGCTGAACACGAAGAGGTTCAGGTAGGCCATGAAGCGGTAGTAGCGGCCGTCGTTGCGCTCTTCGGCCATGTAGCCGGTGCTGAAGAGGTGGATGAGGAAGCCCGCTCCGGTCACCAGCAGGGCCATGGCGCCGCTCAGGGCGTCGAACTTGTAGGCCCACTCGATCTTGTAGGTGCTGAGGCCGCCCAGCACCCGGGCTCCGCCCACATCGAACCAGGTCCAGAGGCTCTGGTGGATGGAGCGGCCGTCCGCCGGCAGGCCCACCAGCTGGATGAAGTGGTAGAGGGTGAGCAGGAAGGCCGCCCCCACGCTGCCCAGGGCGATGAAGTCCACCACCTTGGTGTTCCTCAGCTTCTTGCCGCTGAGTCCGTTGATAAGGAAGCCGAACAGGGGCAGGAATGGGATCAGCCACAGCAGGGTGCTGGGCTGGGAGGCGGCGGTCGTGGCGGCGTGCACCAGGGTCATGTCGGCAGTCATGGTCGTCGTCATCCCTTCAGCAGGTTGATGTCGTCCACCTGGACGGTGTCGCGTTTGCGGTAGAGGGCCACCACCAGTGCGAGGCCCACGGCCACTTCGGCGGCGGCGAAGCCCATCACCAGCAGGGCGAAGGCCTGACCGGAGACGGACCCGCTGTGACGGGCGAAGGCGATGAAGTTCAGATTGGCGGCGTTGAGCATGAGCTCCACGCACATGAGGATCACCAGGGCATTCCGGCGGATGAGGACGCCGATGATGCCGATGGAGAACAGAAGGAACGAGATGAGGAGGACCGAGTTCAGGCTGACCATCACACACGCTCCGTCTTGGCCAGCACCACGGCACCCACCAGGGCCACCAGCAGGATCACGCTGAGGATCTCGAAGGGCAGCAGGTAGTCCGCGAAGAGCCCACGGCTCACGGCCTGGGCGTTCTGCGCGGCCACGTTCAGCCCCTGGGCGAGCTCGGGGCGCAGCACCAGCGCCTCGGGCGAGGAGGCTCCGAAGAGGACCTTCCGGAAGACGCCCAGGAAGGCGACCGCACCCAGAAGCACGGCTGCTACGGCATACCGGGACTGGAGCTGGAAGACCTCCTTCTCCTTCTTCTTGCTCATTTCCACGAGCATGACGACGAAGAGGAAGAGAACCACGATGCCCCCGGCATAGACCAGGATCTGGGCCATGCCCAAGAACTCGGCCTCCAGAGAGAGGAAGCACCCGGCGATGCAGAGCATGGCGAAGAGGAAGCCAAGCACGCTGTGCACGGCGCTCCTGGAGGCGATCATGAACGCGGCGCCACCCAGGGCCATGACGCCGAAGATGGCGAACATGTTCCGGCCGATCGTTTGAATGAAGTGTTCCATGGGGCGTCCTCGGGAATGCGCAAATGGTCTGGAAGTCTGGAGGTCAGTCGTCGGCCACGCTGAACTTGCCCACGGGCGTGGGTTCGTACATGTTCTGGCCCAGACCTTCCATACCGATGGAGAAGTCCTCCCGGTTGTAGGCGGCCAGCTCGAACTGGTGGTTGAGGATGATGGAGTCGAAGCCGCAGCTCTCGACGCAGAACTCGCAGAAGATGCAGCGCTCCATCTCGAAGTCGTAGCGCACCGGGAAGGGCATCTTGCGCCCTTCCTTCTTGCCCTTCTCGATGGTGATCACCTGGGTGGGGCAGATCTTCTCGCAGGCCAGGCAGCACACGCACTTGATCTCGCCCTGCTCGTCCTTAAGCAGCGTTAGGCGGCCGCGATACCGGGGCTGGACCTTGGCGGGAATCTCGGGGTACTCGGAGGTGATATGGAACGGCACCTTCCGGCGGTTGGCCGTGAAGAAGACCTTGGCGAAGTGCTTGCCTGTGATAGACAGGCCCTTGGCGATGTCGAAGGGGATGAGGGTCCTCAGGAGTTTGTTCATGATCGGCCCCTAGACGGCGAAGCAGCGGACGAGGGCCGCCAGCAAGAGGTTGAACAGCGTCAAGGGGATCAAATACTTCCACGCCACGCTCATGACCTGGTCGTACCGGTAGCGGGGGATGGTGCCCCGCACCCAGATGTAGGTGAAGAGCAGGAAGATGATCTTCACGACGAAGAAGATGGCGTGGGGCTCGCCGAACCAGGACAGGAAGGCCGGCAGGTAGGGATTCACCAGTCCCTGCAGGCCGAAGGGCAGCAGCCAGGGACCGCCCAGGAAGAAGCCCGCGGCCAGGGCCGCGACCACGGTCATGTTGATGTACTCGGCCAGGTAGAAGAACCCGAACTTCATGCCCGAATACTCGGTGTGGAAGCCCGCCACCAGCTCATTCTCGGCCTCCGGCATGTCGAAGGGGAGGCGGTTGGTCTCGGCGAAGCCGCAGGTGAGGTAGAGCAGGAAGCCGATGATCTGAGGCGCCAGGCCCCAGAAGGGCAGCCCGGTGGCCATGACCTTTGACATCTCCGCGAAGTTCAGGCTGGAGGACAGCACCACCGGAGCAAGCAGGCTAAGGGCCAGGGGCACTTCGTAGCTGACCATCTGGGCCGCGCTGCGCAGGCCGCCCAGCAGGGGATACTTCGAGTTTGAGGCCCAGCCGGCCAGCACGATGCCATAGACGCCCACGCTGGCGACCCCCAGGATCCACAGCAGGCCCACGTTGATGTCGGCGATGCCGCCGGACACCGGTAGGCCGCCCACGAAGGGGAACCAGGTGGGGAAGGTGAAGAAGACGCCGGGGACGAAGGACACCGCCGCGAACACCACCACGGCCGCCACCATGCTGAGGGCGGGCGCGATGAAGAACACGAACTTGTCGGCCTTGGCCGGGAGGATGTCCTCCTTCAGGATCAGCTTGAGCACGTCGGCCACGAGGCCGGGGATGCCTCGCCAGTAGGAGAGGACTGGAATCCGGCCCCACTTCCACATGCCGCGGTTCATCCACCCGGTGATGCCGATGTGGCCGCTGGCCACGCGGGTGGAGCCCAGACGCTGCTGGAGGTAGCCGAGCACCTTGCGCTCGGCGAACACCGTCAGGGGGACGACGACGAAGACGAAGATCACCACCAGCAGGCACTGGATGAGGGTGATCACGATGGACTGGGTGAGGGTCGGAATCGGCATGGGTGGGAATCCTCGTCGACTAGCGGTCGATCTCGCCGAGCACGATGTCCAGAGTGCCGATGGCCGCGACGATGTCGGCGATCAGTCCACCCTCGGCCATCTTGGGCAGGGCTTGGAGGTTGATGAAACCGGGGGCCCGCACGTGGAACCGGTATGGGTTCCCGCTGCCCTTCTCGCCCACGAGGTAGTAGCCGATCTCACCCTTGGGCGCTTCGGTCGCGTGGTAGACCTCGTTGACCTCGGCCTTCAGGATCTTGGGCAGCTTGGCCATGACGGGCCCTTCGGGCATCCCGTCCATGCACTGCTGGATGATGCGGGCGCTCTGCCGCATCTCGTCCATGCGGACCAGGTATCGGGCGTAGGTATCGGCCTCAGTGCGGGTCGGCACGTCGAAGTTCATCTCGGCGTAGGCGGCATAGGGGAAGGCCTTGCGGATGTCGTAGGGGACGCCCGCGGCCCGCAGAACCGGGCCTGTGATGCCCAGGGCGATGGCATCCTCGGCACTCAGCTTGGCCACGCCGATGGTGCGCTTCTTCCAGATGCGGTTCTCGTTCAACAGGTTCTCGTATTCCTCAATGCAGCTGGGGAACTTGGCCAGGAACTTCTTCACCAGCTTCTCGAAACCGGGGGGCAGGTCCTCGCGCAGGCCACCGATGCGGAAGGCCGTCGTGGTCAGGCGCGAGCCGCAGAAGGCCTCGTTCATGTCGAGGATGTCCTCGCGTTCGCGGAACGCGTAGAGGAAGACCGTCATGGCCCCGATGTCCAGGGCGTGGGTCGCCAGCCAGATCAGGTGCGATGCCAGGCGGTTGAACTCGTTCAGCATCGTGCGGATGTACTGGGCGCGCCGCGGCACCGTGATGCCGAACAGCTTTTCGTTGGCCTCGGCCCAGCCCAGGTTGTTGGCCACGGCGGAGCAGTAGTCCATGCGGTCGGTCCAGACCTGGCCCTGGAAGAAGGTCTGGTTCTCGCAGATCTTCTCCACACCCCGGTGCAGGTAGCCAATCATGGGCCGGCAGTGGGTGATGGTCTCACCATCCAGCCGCAGCTTCACCCGGAGCACACCGTGCGTGGACGGGTGCTGCGGCCCCAGGTTGATCTCCATTTCCTCGTTCTTGAACATGGATCACTCCGCCTTGGGCTGCTTCAGGTTGATGCCCAGCTGGCCGGCCTTCTGGAGGGCGATGCGCTCGAGCATGCCGCCGCGGTCTTCGCGGAAGGCGATGTCACGCTGCCCCCAGCCCACGACGGGGTAGTCCTTGCGGAGGGGATGGCCTTCCCAGTCCTCGGGGCAGAGGATGCGGGTCATGTCGGGGTGGTTCGCGAAGCGGATGCCGAGCATGTCGTAGATCTCGCGCTCCATCCAGTTGGCGCTCGGATAAACGGCGCAGGCGCTCTCGGGACTGAACTCCTCGGGCACCAGGATGCGGAGGCGGAGGCGCTTCCGACGGCTGATGCTGGTCAGGTGGTAGACCACGCTGAAGGCGAAGCCAGTGGCCGCGGGGTAGTGCGTGGCGGTCTGGTCGGCGAGCATCTCGTAGTTCAGCGCGATGTCCTGCCGGCAGAGCTGGAGGGCCTCGAGGATCGCCTCCTTGGAAACCTGGCAGGTGAGCTCCCCTGCCTGCTCGAAGATCTCCTCGACCTTGCCGCCCAGACGCTCCTGAAGGCGGTGCAGGTCATCATCCTTGGCCTCCTGCGGCCAGGGGGTCTTCAGGTCATTGTCATCCTTGCGGGGCACAGGCCGCACCGGGGGCTTGGGGGCCTCCTTGCCTTCCGCCTCAGCCTTGGCCTTGGCGGTCTCGAAATCGGCCAGCATCTTCTGCCACTTGGCCTCGTCAGCCGCCACGGCCGCCTTCACTTCAGCCTCGTAGGTCCTCAGGCTGGGCAGGGGCACGGTCTTCGGCATGACGACCTGACGCTGGGGGGACGCGGCGTAGTCGTAGATATAGGGACCGGCCGGCGCTTCCGGAGACTCGGAGGGCTGGGGGAGGGTTTCGTCGGACATCAGCCCACCTCCTCGAAGATGTCCTTGTACCGGTCGGCCAGGCTGCTGGTCATGATCTTGTCCTGCAGCTTCATGAAGCCATAGATGAGGGATTCAGGCCGGGGCGGGCAGCCAGGGATGAAGACGTCCACCGGGATGATCTTGTCCACGCCCTGGATGGTGTGGTACGAGTCGAAGGGTCCACCGGCGGTGGCGCAGGAGCCCATGGCGATGACCCACTTGGGCTCGGGCATCTGGTCGTAGAGGGTCTTGATGACCGGGGCCATCTTGTAGGTGACCGTGCCCGCGATGATCATCAGGTCGGCCTGGCGGGGTGTGGCGCGGAAGATGCCTGCCCCGAAGCGGTCGAAGTCGAAACGGCTAGCGCCCGCGGCCATCATCTCGATGGCGCAGCAGGCCAAGCCGAAGGTCACGGGCCATACGCTGGTGGCGCGTGACCAGTTCATGACCTTCTCAACCTTGGTGGTGATGAGGATCTGCTCAAGGGTGGAGGGTTGATTGAGGCTTACTCCCATGTGAGGGCTCCCTTGGACCAGATGTAGCCATACCCGAACAGCAGCAGGAAGAGGAACAGGCCCAGCTCGATGGCACCGAACACGGCGAGCTCCTTCATCTGGATAGCCCAGGGCATGAGGAACACCGTCTCCACGTCGAACACGAGGAACATCACGGCCACCAGATAGTAGCGAACGGAGAACTTCTCCCGCGCCTCGCTGGTGGTGGTGATGCCGCACTCGTAGGACGAGTACTTTGCGGCGCTGGGCCAGCTGGGGCGCAGCAGCCACGACAGATTCCAGATGATGATCGGCAGGGCCACTGCTACCAGGATCAGCAGCAGGATGGACGCGTACCCGCGCATGGAGCCTCCAGGACAGGTCATTGTGGAGTGCCGATCCCGCGCAGGTCAACGCTGGAAGCCGATCCTCGC
>Ga0268298_10004775_pt1 | contig 13017 bp, 11 predicted proteins | sample WWTPWeurt_MetaG_FD_194462 | JGI IMG/M metagenome (GOLD analysis project Ga0268298, IMG submission 194462) | Activated sludge microbial communities from WWTP in Nijmegen, Gelderland, Netherland - WWTP Weurt | ecosystem: Engineered > WWTP > Aerobic digester > Activated sludge | place...
GCTCATCGCCACGGCCCTCGTGCTGCTGATGGTACCGGGCCTGGCCATGTTTTACGGAGGCCTGGTTCGGACCAAGAATGTGGTAGGCACAATGATGCACAGCTTCGTGGCCATGGCTGTCATCGGAACCCTGTGGGTTGCGGTTGGCTATTCGCTCACATTTGGAAAGAGCATAGCGGGCGGAATTGTCGGATGGAACTGGGACTACTTCTTCCTGAAAGGAATTGATGAATCGGTAGTGAATCACGTTCCAGAATATGTTCTGGCCATGTTCCAGGGAAAATTTGCAATCATCACTCCTGCTCTCATCAGCGGTGCGATGGCGGAGAGAGTTTCCTTCCGCGGCTACCTGGCATTCATCGTATTGTGGTTTCTGATTGTCTACTGTCCCCTGGCCCATTGGATCTGGGCTGCAGACGGCTGGCTGGCTACAACAGGCCCGTTAGGCGTCATTGATCTGGCCGGCGGCCTGGTCATTCATGTATCTGCTGGAACGAGCGCACTGGTTGTGGCACTCTTTCTTGGAAAGAGATACGGCTTCCCGCACAACACGCAAAATCCAAACAACCTGGTGATGACTCTGATGGGTGCGGGTCTCCTGTGGGTAGGCTGGTTTGGATTCAATGCAGGATCCACAGTGCAAAGCGGCCTGGATACGGCGCGCGCCCTTACCATGACGCAAATATCAGCGGCCGCAGGTGCAAGCACCTGGATGGTGATCGAAGCAATTAAATTTCGCAAGGTTACTTCTCTTGGATTTGTATCCGGAATCCTCGCAGGGCTGGTGGTGATCACTCCTGCTGCAGGTGTAGTTCTCCCTTCGGGTGCACTGATTCTCGGGATGTGCTCGAGCGTACTCTGTTTCTTCGCACTCGAAATGAAAAACCGTCTGGGGTACGATGATAGCCTGGACTGCTTTGGAATCCACGGAGTGGGCAGCGGCATGGGAGTACTTGCTCTTTCATTCTTGATTCGCGACTCATGGCTTGCAAAAGCTGCCGGAATTGCAGGATCGTGGGATCATCTAGCACAGTTCGTAGTTCAACTGAAAGGATTTGGAGCAACCGTCGCTCTTTCAGCCGTCGCGACGATCGCCATCTGCTTTGTTGTAGAAAAAACGATCGGATTGAGAGTCTCCAAGAGCGAAGAGCTTGCAGGCCTTGACCACACAGAACACCGCGAAAGCGGCTACGGCCTTATCAACCTCAACTAACACGGATTAAACGGAATTCGCAAATGAAAATGATCATCGCAGTTATCCAGCCAGACAAAGTAGACGAAGTGAGGGAAGCTCTCATTGCAGCAGACATCACGCGCATCTCCATCAATCGAATCACGGGCCACGGGCAGCAGGCAGACACAGAACTCTTCCGCGGCCAGGAAGTAACCCCCAACCTTCTCTCGAAGGTGGAAATCAAAATCGCATGCAATGACCAGTTTGTAGACATCATTGTGCAGACCATCATGAAAGCAGCCCGTCACGGTGAAGGTGCGATTGGAGACGGAAAGATCTTCGTCCTGCCTCTCGAGCGCTGCTATCGCATTCGCACCGGCGAAAGCGGAAATGGTGCCATCTAACCCCGCGTAATCGTTCTTGAAGGTCTGCAGGCAACCCGCACACGTGGCGGGTGAGCCAGTCGGACATCGTCGAATACTATTCCGAAGCCGGCCAGGACTACAGCGCCTGGAGCCCGGCGTTCAATATGCACTTCGGGTATTACCGCAAGTGGATGAATCCGTTTCGACTCGAGCCAATGCTGGAGCAGATGAACGCTGAGATCCTGAGCAGGATGACCGGCGGCAAACCAGCACGTGAAATGGAATTTCTGGACGCAGGATGTGGCCTCGGAGCCACTGCCAGACACATTGCACGCCAGGCCAGCGCGAAAGTCCTTGGAATTACGATTGTTCCCTGGCAAATTGAGGAAGCGGGTAAGCTGGCAGCACGTGCAGGTCTTTCTGTTCGCATAACGTTCGATTTAAGAGACTATCGGGATACAAAGCTCCCCCCCAATCAGTTCGACGGCGTCTACGCTCTTGAATCCTCCTGCTATGCAGGAGCAGGAGACAAAGCGGATTTCATTCGCGAATCGTTCAGGCTACTGAAGCCAGGCGGACGATTGGTCGTGGCAGACGGTTTCCTATCGCGACTGAACTCGAAACCAAACGCAATTTATAGAAAGTGTCTTTCCCTCATGGAAGAATTCTGGGCACTTGAAACCTTTGCTCACAAGGAGCCTTTCCTTGCAGCTCTTGAGAAAGCAGGATATCGCGACGTTCAAATTGAAAATGCGAATTTTCGCATCGCGCCGTCTGTAGCATTCATCCCGTGGGTGACTGCGAAGTTCTTTATCAAAGATGTGATTGCGAAGAGAAGAACTCTCACTCGTAGACAGCTCGGGAATGCTCTGGCGCCGATTCTTGGTCTGATCGTGGGACTACACATGCACCGATTTTCCTATTGCATCGTAACCGCCCGCCGCCCCTGATTTTTTCGATTGATTGCACAATGCACTCTTCATGATGGCTTTGCAATGCAAAGTCAATCCTCACCCATTTCGCGCACAGGACCAAAATGGATCATGGCGGCTGCCGCCGCGGGACTCCTCCTTGTCGGAGGGCTTGTGTTTTACTTTGTGGATTTCTTTCCCAGCCTGTCTCATGTAAATGTTCGCCTGTATTCCGGCGCCACGACTGGAGATTACTACGCAGGCGCAGCGCGATCTGTTCAAATCGCACAGTCTCACCAGGGCAAAATCGAAAACATATCCACAAGCGGATCCATAGACAATCTCAAGCGACTCGAGCAAGAGCGCGAACACGGTCGATTCGCTCTGGTGCAAAATGGAATGCCGTGGCCGCCGGGGCTGCAGCTGGTGGGGCATCTCCCAACACAGGAGACAGTGTTCCTCCTGGGACGCGGCGCGGATCGACTTACCTCTTTCGCAGACCTGCGCGGATTGCGAATTGGTGGAGGCCCTGTGGGAAGTGGAACTGCCTACCTCTCTGAAAGTATTTTTGGCATGCCATCCATGAAGTCCCTGGGTGTGAAGCTGAGCTTTCATCCTTCCGATGAACAACTGCGTTTGATTAAAGAAGGAAAGCTGGACCTGGGCGTATTCGTAATCAGCGAAAAATCAGAATTCATCAAAAAGGCACTTCTTGTAGAAGGACTGCAAATCGCGGGCCTTCGCGGACTGGAAAGCGTCACGATGAACCTGGCTCATCTGCAGGCACGCACCATGCATCAGGGATTGTACGATCCAGTGCGAAACATTCCCCCCGTCGACAAACCGGTGTTAAGCGTCAATACATTGCTTGTGACAAACCAGGAAGCGAGGAGATCCGAAATTGTGGGAATGCTTCAAGTAATGAGTGAACTCTATCCGAATTTCATCAACTACAACCGCACAGTGGTAAATGAAACAGCACTCAATCTTCCGGCGGGTGCTCTTGACTTTTATAACAACCAGGGTGCAGAGATCTTCGACCGCTACTTGCCTCGCCTGATGGATCTCATCCCCATTTCGAATCTGGTGCAGCTGGTGATGGGCGTGAGCATTCTATTCAATTTGATGGGCCTTGCGAATCGTTTCATCCTCTGGCGAATCGATGCAAATCGAATTGCGATTGAAGAAGAGATCGAACAGGTGTTTGGATCCAACGTGCTTCCGGAAGAAATTGAAATCATGAACCCGCTTCCCGAGCATGCGAAAGGAGAAGGACTGCATAGACTCAATGCTCTTATAGGGCATCTCACGGGACTGGAAAGCAAATGCAGAAAGCAATCGCAATCGATTCTGGTTCCTATGGGAGCGGAAATGGCGTACCGGTATCAGGAAAAGTTGATTAGCACGAACCTGATCGCTATCAAGAAATACAAACTGAAGCTTGAGCGTCTTTGAAAGAAAACAATGAACCGGCATCCTCAAACCTGACGAACGTGACTGAAAAACAAATAAACCTGCGACAAAATGCGGCGTGGACAGTGTGGGAAGGATAATCTTTCACAGATTGAGGAGAATACAGAGATAATAGTCGACAGAAAGAAAAGAACTGACCACATAACGCTTAACGCCACGGGCTACCGACCACAAAGACCCTGCACACAAGCAGCCCGAGCAACTGAGACTCCTCATGTTAAACCCTCGGAAATTTTTGACAAGACTCACCGCAAATCTCGAAGCAGTCACGTATCTACTCGGTGTTCCGCTCGGAATCCTGTTCGTAATCTTTCAAGCGGGTTTTAGCGGCCAGAAGCTCATTATCTTTCTCGTCAGCGCGACCGTGGGAGTCCTCGCGAGTATGCTTTACCCGGTTCTCCGCTGGCGCGTGCTTGCACCGGATATCAATGCGTGCATTGAGGGCCAGGTTCATGGACGGCAACGACGCAATTTGCTCCGGCGCCTTTTGAACTATCCGTTCTGGGAAACCATCGGGGTGAACATACAGTGGGCGGGCGGCATCGCTGTTGTTGTTCTAACGAACCATTTGCTCGAACCACTGTCGATGCGAGAGTTTCTGCCCTATGTTTTTGTGTTCATATTTCTTGCGCCAATCAACGCAGTGTCGCACTACCTCGCCATGCAGCTCTCTCTTGCGGAATTGATTCGCAGCAATCGAATCTTTCACGGAGTATTTCTTCGCCGTCAGGATCTGGTGATCGTTTCTCTTTTCCGGAAAACTCTCGGAACTATGTTTTCCGGGGTCTGGCTGTTGCTGGTCTTCTTTGGATACACCCTCTACGCCGCTCTCCATTGGATACATTGATGTTTCGAAACTTAGACTCATGACAGTGGCTGCCGCCGCCCAGGCAGTGGTTCTTGTCGCTGCGCTTTCGTTCGTTTTTGCAACGTATCTGAATCAATTTGTTTTGTATCTGACACGTTTGCTTGGCCGTGTCGCATCGGGAGACCTGACGGCAAAAATGACCATGGCATCTACAGATGAAATAGGAGCGCTTTCCACGGACTTCAACCGGGTCACGCGAAGCCTTCGCAATGCGCGGGGACAGCTGGAGTCTTACGCCACGTCTCTCGAAGAGAAAGTTCAAATTCGCACAGAGCAGCTCAACGCTACCTTGAGCGAAGTGCGCACTGTGAAGGAAAAGCAGGATGGAGACTACTATCTTACTTCTCTGCTGCTGAAACCATTCTTGCGTGCAGGATTGCAGACTCATTCGGTGGAAGCAGCGGCGCTTATCTCACAATTCAAAAAGTTTGAGTTCAGGCATTTCAAAGAACAAATTGGCGGAGACAGTGTCACGCTCGATCATGTGCGACTTCAGGAAAGAGACTACGTGTTCTTCATGAACTCTGACGCAATGGGAAAATCCATGCAGGGCGTCGGCGGGGCGCTTGTACTTGGTGCGGTCATGCACGCATACTTGCAGAGAACGAAAGTTTCGCGTCAGGCGCACGATGTGTTTCCAGAAAGCTGGCTCAATCGCCTGAGAAGGAACTGCAGGGAGTTTTCGAGAGTTTCGAAGGGTCCATGATGATCAGCGCTATCATTGGGCTTCTCGATGGGCAAACTGGTTGCACTTATTTCATCAATGCAGAGCATCCTTCACCTGTCCTGTTTCGCGAAGGCCAGGTTACATTTGCGGCTAACGGTCAATCGTGTTTTAAACTTGGATCGCCCATGCAGGCGACTTCCGCTCGCGTGTTCACGATGCGCCTTCTACCGGGGGACGTCCTGATTTGCGGCTCGGACGGCCGTGACGATCTTCGCCTGGCGGATTCCGCCGGAATCAATACAGACGAAACTTTGTTTCTTCGACTGGTAGCGGACGCGAATGGAGATTTAAACGCACTGGAAGACACTCTGCGTCGCACAGGAGAAATCATGGATGATCTCTCTCTCATTCGAATCGCCTACAAGGGACACAGATCTGAAGAATCGGAGGGATCCTTTGATCGCGAGATTGAAAACTTCCTGAAGCAAACTCGTCGCCAGAGACGCAAGCACGTGGATGATCTCTGCAGAGAACTGAAATTTGAAATCGCCTTGAAGCTACTGGAAGGGGCAGCACTCAAGTATCCGTGGGAATTAGAAATGCTTGGCAGACTCGCGTATGTTCTGAGGAAAACGGGTCACCTGCAGAGAGCGGCGGACCTGGGAGAATCGATTCGATTACGAGAGCCTGACAATGCAGATTTTCTCTGGGAGCTCGCGCGCACTCAGGGCGCCCTGGGAAATCGAGATCGCGTGCGCACTCTTCTGGAAGGAATCCCGGCGGAACACGCGCTTTACACGAGGGCCCGCGAAGGCGAAGCTTGCGCATCATCTATTCTTGGACTGATTGCATTTGGTGACGCATCGCTTTCTGCTGCAGCGCAAAACGGTGGAATCACTACCGTCAAAATCGTTGATTACAGCTACTCAAACGTCCTCGGGGCTCTCTGGACGGGTTCTTGCACAATCGCACACGGCGATTGATTCTTTGAGCAGGAGCGGCAAACCTGCTCCTGCTATTTTCCCGGCCGGGCCTGCCCCCAGGGTCAGTGCGAAAGCCCGGCCTTTCTTCTATACAAAACTAATTTTCACAAAAAGAACTGGACTGAGGCTGCACGCTCCATCAATCTCTGATCTGCAAATCAATTTGCACAGAGGGGTCGTATGAAATCAGGTTCAGGCGCCTTCAACATCTTTGGGCTTATTTTCTGCGTGTTTATGGGATATACGGGTGTCTCCCTTGGTTTTGGGGCTGCCTACCCCCCGCTCAATCTAGTAGCAAAGCCATTTGTATGCTCGAATGGAGAAATGCAATACCAGCAGAAGTCCATCAACCCTCTGCCCGGAAGAACTTACACTATGGCAAGATGGCAATGCACGGATTCGAGTGGCAATTCGGCTCCTGTTTCCAATGCCCACATCGCCGTCTACTCTGGACTCATCTACGGAATAGGCATGTTTGTTCTTCTCAAATTGCTTATGATCTTTCGCGGAAGAAGCTGAACATCCCCCGGTCCGCTCAAAGATCGCAAGCGTGGCGCATCATTGCTGCACACTGAGTAGACTCACAACCGAACCGCATCCAATGGATGCATTCTGCAACATGGTCGCGCTTGTAGAGTTCCCTATACCCTGCATTCCGGATCCCCCGCCTATAGTCCACGCTGTACAGTGGTTTCCACCGCTCGCGGTCCAGTTAGAGTTGAATCCGCTATTGAATGAGCTCGCTGTGCCATCCCAGCCCGCAAGGGCACCCGGAAGAATAAATATTCCATTTGCGTTCGTCGTAAAAATGACCGTGGTCTGATTCACCTGACGATATTCCGTAGCTGGATACATCACCCAGTCTGAATGTTCTGCTATTCCTGACGTCGCGCAATTTGCGGAAGTGCAGGCGACGCGTGCGGCGCCATCCGTGATGAGTGCCTTGTAGGTACCGGTGTTTGCAGGCTTGTTCGCATCCGCGTTGCACTTTGTATCAGCGCCGCTGACTCCACCTACTGCAGTGCCTGCGAAAGTGGACGTTGTGCGAAATACAATGCAATAACCTTGATTTTTACAGATGATGACTGGTGTAGAGGTAAGACTGCTCAATCTGGCAAGCAACACGACAGAACTTTTTTGCAAAAGCTCCTGACTTCCTGTCGAAAGCTCCATGGAGCATGAAATGAGAGAAAGGGCGATCACCAGGTTGATACCGACGAAATGCATCAGCCGCCGCATTCTTCAACTTTCGCACAGGGCGAAAGAATCGTCGAATCTGTTTTTGCGCGCGCGATGCTTTTTTGTCGCGCGCAGAAATGCCCGCGGCAGAACAGACAAAAGTCGGGCATCATTTCTATACACTTCGCGCGCCCTCTCTATATGCTGCGAACAACCGCGATCGGGACACAAAGCCCGCATAGCGCTTGCTTTCGACTACGGGAAGATTCCAGGCACCACTGTGATCAAACTTGTCCATCGCCATCTGCATGCTATCGTTGATATCGATGCTCTGGCGGATGGGAACCATCAAGTCTCTGACAAACTGTGAATCGTACAGTTCACTTTTGAAAATCTGGTCTCGAATATCGTTCAAAGTCACAATGCCGACAAGATCCCCACTCGAAGTTACGACCGGAAATAGATTGCGGCGCGAGATCGCAATTGCACCGATAAGATCTCTGAGCTTTGCATCTTCGAAGACGGTAACGAAGTCTTTCTCCAACAGGTCCCCAAGTCTAATTTGGCCTAGAATTTGTGCATCGCGACGCCGGGTCGGATTCACTCCCTGTTCCTCAAGTTCGCTCAATTCCATCGAATGCGACCTCAATTGAATAACAATCACGTGCGTTAACGCTGAAACGAGGAGCAACGGAACCATGAGAGTATACCCACCCGTTGCTTCGGCGATTAGGAAAACCGCGGTCAGCGGGGCATACATAACGCCGCTTAACGTTCCGGCCATGCCGACGATCGTAAAATTTCCTTCTGGCAGGAGTCCTGGATGGGCCGCGTTGAACGCGTTCGCAAGTGCAAAACCAGCGCAGGCACCAACAAAAAGCGACGGAGCGAAATTGCCGCCGATGCCTCCGCTCTTCAACGTCGCGGCCGTCGCGATGATCTTCAGAACAACGAAAATGCAGAGAGCTACGGCGAAAGGAACCGGAAGCGGAATAGAGTGAAAGAATTCCCGTGGTAATCCCTGAGTCAGACCGGCGATCGCGCGAGAACCTTCTCCTAGTACGACCGGCGCAATGCTTCCGACCGCCCAAAGAATCAGGCCAGCCACCCCCCATTTAAGCAACCACGGAAATGGCGAAAGAAACCTTTGCGCGAGGCGCATGATACCGGAATAAAGGAGTGAGATCATTGAGCAAAACAAAGCAAGTATGAAATAGAAGGGAATATTACGATAGTCAAAGTGTTGAATCCGGGGAAACTCAAAGAGGATTTCATTCTGCTGCAGCACAATCGAACACAAAGAGCCAGTCACGGCAGCCGCCACCAGAGGAATGATTGACGAGAGGGAAACATCCAGCAACAGAACTTCAATCGCAAAGAGCATTCCCGCAACGGGGGCATTAAAAACGGCCGCGATGCCCGCGGCCGCTCCGCAAGAAAGGAGGAGTGTTCTCTCTTTGTAGTTTACGTTACGCCCAAGATTCGAACCAATTGCGGCACCAGTAATCGCGATTGGAGACTCGAGTCCCGCCGATCCAAGAAGCCCGACCGTGAGGGCGCTCCCCACGAGATGCGAGATCATCTTAAAACGCTCTACGACGCTCGAGCGCTGCACGATTGTAACGAGGATATCCGCAGTGGTTCCCGGTTGCGCTCGTAAAACAAAGCGCGTAAAGACTATAGTCAGAAGGAGACCGGCTGCAGGAAGAAAAGAGAAGACGCTGCCGGGCAGACGATTCGTACTGATCCCACTAACCAAATGTACGAGTATCTTGAGGCTAACTGCCGCCAGACCCGCAGTGAGCCCGGTCAAAACAGCGAGAAATAGAAGACGATGACGCGCGAAAGATCGGGCAATCACGCCATCGTTGTTTTCTGGATCTTGACGCAAGTCTCCGCAATAACGAATACTCCATCGCTGTCGATAGATTCTTGCAATTTTCCTCCGGAGTCAGTGACCGTGGCATTGGAAAGCTTCTCCGAATCGCAACCCATTGCACTATGAGCAGGGGGGCCAGGAAAGCATCTTTTCGAGCAGCGTGTCGATTTGCGCCTGACTGGCAATATAATAGGCAGCACTCGAATTTCTGCTCTGGCCTACGCGAATGGTCATGATTTCGGAATCGAAAAGTGCGAATACGTCTTCATCCGTGTCGTCGTCTCCAATGTAGAGGGCGCAATCGCACTTGCATTCTTGCATCATTCTCAACAGGGCCTCGCCTTTGCCGCCAGCTTCCGCCGGAACGATATTGTACACACGCTTACCTCCGATCACCTTCGCATCCGTTAGTCGATTCAAAATTCTACGAATGTCTGGAGATGAGACATTGTGGCGCGTGTGGACGGAGAGTGAAACACTCTTATCCTCGATAGAAACACCGTCGCGCGGCAGCTCGCCTTTGAGCAATTCCTTCCAATTCCGCACCCTCTCAAGCAGAGCATGGTCATGATCGTCCCCTTCCCATTCAGACCCGTGATTTCCCACTATGGCGACCAGGGGAATGCCCTCCAGCCGTGCGCAGACGTCTGAGCGCATGCGGCCAGAAATTACTACGCAGGGAAGACATCTGCTGAGCCTTCTCAGTAGTCGGCGCGTGGAGGCCCGCATGCACGCTGAATCACGATCGTCCACGATGGGAGCGAGCGTACCGTCAAAATCAAAAGCGATCAAAGGTTTCCTGGCAATCAAGAGTGACAGCTCATTGACGTGCTTTCGGGAGAGGATGTCCTTCAATCCCGATCTCCATACCGCGACAACAAACGTGTATGCTGGCGCAGACCGGCAGTATCCATCATCATTCTGCCCGCCCATCTGTACACATTGAATTTGGCAACAGTCTGCCGCATCGCACGCATCCTTTCCTGCTGCTCTTCGGAAGACATGGTAACCGCTGTTGCAAAAGCGGAGCTCGCTTCTTCGAGATCGTATGGATTTACGATCAATGCGGAACTGAGTTCGCGTGAAGCTCCCGCGAAGTTGCTGAGAATGAGAACGCCGCGCTCGTCATCCCGCGCTGCCACAAATTCCTTTGCAACCAGGTTCATTCCATCGTGCAGACTGCTCACATAACAAAAATCACAGGCGCGGTAAAACTGAAATACTTTCGGAGGTTCGTGATGCGCACGGTGATACACGATGGGCCGGTAGGTGCCGCGGCCAAATCGAGCATTGATTCTTTCAACGATCTGCTCAATTTGACTGGAAAGCTCACGATACCTCTCAATCTCCGTCCGACTGGGTGCAGCAAGCTGTACGAAACTGAAACGGCCGCGAAGCTCAGGAAATCTTTCCAGAGCTCTCTCCACTGCGAGGAATCTCTCCGCAATTCCCTTCGTGTAATCCAGCCTGTCCACACCCAGACCAATGACAGCATCTTGCTTCAAATCGCATTCCGTTATCAGAGCATGCCTGCACTCCGAAACGGCAGGGGCCGCCACCGCCCAGGAATTCGGCCATTCCACCGAAATTGGATAAGGGCGAACAATCGTTTCGTGACCCTGATAGAAGACTGACTGTCTTTCGCGATCAATTCGAGTCTCCAGGAATCGATCAATGGCAGAAAGGAAGTTGTTGCAATGAAGCTGCGTGTGGAAACCCAGAATGTCACTGCCCAGAAGTCCAGCAATCAGTTCCTTATGCCAGGGACAAATGCCGATCCGTTCCGCATTTGGCCACGGTATGTGCCAGAAAGTCAAAATCGTTGCTGCCGGAAGTTTCTTGCGGACAAGTTGCGGCGCGAGGGCGAAATGATAATCTTGGATCCATACGATTGGATCGCGCACCTTTCCTTCTTGCGCGGCGGCCGCGGCAAATCGGGCGTTGATGCGCGAATAATGGCGAAAGTCGGTTGCGCGAAACATTGGCCGTGCATGAGCCAGGTGACAGAGGGGCCAGAGACCTTCATTTGCAAAACCATAGTAGTAGCCGCGTTCCTCTTCTTGCGAGAGCCAGACTCTTCGGAGAGAATACAGATTTTCTCCAGGAGGCACTTGCAGTCTCCCATTCTTGTCGGACATCTCACGATCCGCCGAACCGGCTCCGTGTGCGATCCACACTCCTGAGCAAGCGCGCATAACGGGTTCAAGAGCCGTGACCACTCCACTGGCCGGATGAACCAGCTCAATCTCCCCGTCCGACCGGCGCTCATGGATGTAAGGCTCGCGATTGGCAAGAACGATGATTTGTTCTCCATGCAGATGACGATGGAGTACGCTGCGAAGTCGGTCCGCATTCCAGTGCTCGCTGCTTTCAAACTCAGCCGACAACTGGCGCGCAAGCTCCTGAACATCATGTCTCAGTGGTTGAAATTCAGGGCGTGCACCTTCCCCTCGCAGCAACCTTCTGATCTGAGTATCCCACGACCTGCGCACGTAACGCAGGAAGAGGATCGTAATAGCGGAAGAGGTGATAGCCAGTGCACCCAGAGCAAAGAAAGTAAATTGACGGGTCAATGCAGCGCGGCGTTCGGCGTAAGTCATGTCATGAATGATCACGACTACGCAGACTTCGATTCCTCCCTCGTGAACCGGCACCGCGCTGAAATGTTCATTTTCAGTTCCGGGATATGCTCCGTGCCATGATTGATCATTGGGCGCGGGCCTCAAAGCAAGCACACGCGCACAGTCAATTCCGAGCCCCGAATGTCCTGCCATGGCGGCAACACTGCCACCCGGCGCACAGACTCCGGCCCCGGCAATTCGCGTGTCTCGAGTGATTTCTTCCAATTGCTTACGCAAAGCGCCGGAATCGTGCAGATTCCACGCGCGAAGGACTGACGCGCGAGCGCTATTGACGGCGAGTTCAGAGCGCAGAGCAACATCCCTTTCAAACCAGCTCTGGCTGGTTTTGCTTACCAGAAACGAAGTGATCCCGGTGAGCAAAGCAATCGTGGCCAGAAGCGGAATTAGAAAGCGTAACCATTCCTTCATGCTGCTCCTCGTCCGGCGGAGCGACGATTCGTCAGGTCCATGCCCTTACCCGCCCTTCACGCGCAGCCAGGAGTTCCCCGATCGTCATTGCAGTGTGAATCAGCCCGACGTGAGTGTATGCTTGAGGGAAATTCCCAAGAAGCTCTCCCGTCGCCGGATCAATGTCTTCAGAATAAAGACCGAGGGCATTGGCACGCCTTTTCAACTGGGCAAATAGCTCGATCGCAGCGTCAAGCTCGCCCATCAGAGCCAGGGCCTCGCACCACCAGAATGAGCAGATTGTGAACGCGCTGCTGGTTTCGCCGAAATCATCCTGGTTGCGGTAACGGAGCATCAATCCCCGATCCACCAATAGTTTCTCATACTGACGCACTGTTGAAACAAAACGCGGATCCTTTGCGTCGAGCAGTCCAATGGTTGGAAGGAGCAAATTGCTTGCGTCCGGATATTCGCCGCCTAACGCCTGCG
>Ga0268298_10004776_pt1 | contig 13016 bp, 11 predicted proteins | sample WWTPWeurt_MetaG_FD_194462 | JGI IMG/M metagenome (GOLD analysis project Ga0268298, IMG submission 194462) | Activated sludge microbial communities from WWTP in Nijmegen, Gelderland, Netherland - WWTP Weurt | ecosystem: Engineered > WWTP > Aerobic digester > Activated sludge | place...
CGGCATCATGATGTCCATGATGATGACGTCGGGGCGGTGTTTGAGGGTTTGTTCGATGGCGGTGCGGCCATTGGACGCTTCTGCAACAACGGTCACGTCCTTTTCGCGACTGAGGAGCTTGGCGAGCGCGGCGCGGTACGACTCGCTGTCATCCACCAACAGCAGACGGAGTGTGCGGTGTTCTTCGCCGCGATTCATGACGCCCCCGCAAGAAGATGCGTCACGACATCAATGAGCTGCCCGCGCTCGAAGTCACTTTTGGCCAAGTACGCACTGGCCCCTGCGGCCAAACCCCGTTCGCGATCGTCGTCGGTTTTGGCCCCGGAAAACAGCACGACGGGCAGGCGGTTCGTGCGCGAGTCGGCCTTCAAACGACTCAGCAGGCCAATTCCATCGAGCCTGGGCATCCGCACGTCCGAAACCAACAAGTCGATGGGTTCGCTGCGAGCAATGCGCAAGGCTTCGTCTCCGTCGGCGGCTGTGCGCACTCGGTAGCCGCCGCTTTCCAGGACGCTGCGCAACAGTGAGCGGGTCGTAATGGAATCGTCAGCGACGAGCACGGTTTTCCGACGGGTTCGCACATCTTGCAAAAAGCGCAGGTGCATCGCGGCCTGCATGAGCGCCTGGGGAGACAACACGAACAGAACGGGGCCGCTTGGAACAATGGCGACGGCTGACAACAACTTGAGCTGACGAAGCTCGACGGGCAGAGGCCGCAGCACAAGGTCGTTTTCGCCGCGCAATTTGTCGCACGCGATCACAATCCCCGACGAACCACGCAGCAACAAAAGGGGCTGGCGCGCATGCGCATCACTCGAATGGGTTTGCCCCAAAAGCTGCGACAGCGATACGACTGTGTGCGGTTGTCCATCAATGTCGCACACAGTTTGCCCCGCGAGCGGCACCAAGTCCTGGCGGCGCGGCAACACGATTCTCGACACGGCTTGCAGCGGCAGCGCAAACGTGTGGTCTTGTTCTTCAAGGAGCAAAAGTCGCGATGCTGCGACGGTGAGCGGTGCGGTGACGACGAACGAACATCCCTGGCCGGGCTGCGAGTGTACTTGCAGCGACCCGTGCAGCTTTTGAACGGCGGTATTGACCACATCAAGGCCCACGCCGCGACCGGACAGCTCGGTGATTTCCTCGCGCGTCGAAAAATCGGGTCGCAAGAGCAGCTCATACGTGCCCTCTTCATCGAGCGTTTCGGCTTGAGCCAGGGTCAAAACGCCGCGTTCCACCGCAACCTCACGAATCCTGGCGCCGTCGAGACCGCGACCGTCGTCTGACACGGTGATTTCGATCAAACTCCCGTGCTGCGCAAACGACACGGTGACGCGGCCCTCTGCGGGTTTTCCGATTGCTTCGCGAACAGCGACGGGCTCGATCCCGTGATCCACGGCGTTGCGCACCAAATGAACCAGCGGCGAGCGAATGGCCTCGAGCAGCGCACGGTCCAGAAAAACGTCTTCGCCGTCAATCCGCAGGTGAACTTCTTTTCCCGTCGCACGGGATGCCTCTCGGGAAGCCCGATGTAGCGGCTGTTTCAACAGCGACGCGGGCATGAGCTGCATCGCTCGGAGGCCGTCATCGATCTCGGTCGTGGTCGCCTGCAACGTCTCTACGTCGTCGAGCAAGTCGCGGCGCAACGCGCGCAGTCCACGCACAATGTGTGACAGATCCTCGTTGTGTTGCCGCTGGGCTTCGTCGGTGTGTCCTTGCTGTTGGCGCTTGAGTTTTTCGCTTCCGCGCAAGAGCAGCGCGACCTCGCCAAGATGCCGTTCGAGTTGTCCGCGCAGGCGTCGCAGCTCGTCGGTGTGCTTGAGCAACCGATGCACTTTTTCGACCTGCACACGCACGGTGTCGGACGCATCAACTTGGGCGGCGAGCGGTTCGGCAACAACCGCACGGTCGGGCTCAGTGGGTGGAGGTGTGGAAAGCGGGGCGTCTGCTGAAGATGGCTTTCCCGGTAGAGCGTCCTCTTTCACAAGCGGATTGGAAGGGTCGGTTTCCTCTGACAGTGTTTTTTGAGGAACCAGCGTCGAAACACCCTGGCGCTGTTGAGCCAGCGTTTCCAGCATGTGTGCCAGAGCCCTGACTTCTGCAAGACCCACGTCGCTGTCCGCTTGAAGACCGACGACGCGCAACTTGGCGGCGTCCATCGCCCGAAGACCCAAATCCACGTCTTCGTGTGTAAGATTCGTCTGCCGCCGTCGGACAGGCAGCAGCGCACTTTCAAAATGGTGCGCAAGTTGGGACAGTTCCTCGACGCCAAGCGACGCAGACGACCCTTTCAAACTGTGCGCCTGTCGATACACCTCTTCGATTTCCGATGGAATTCGCTCGGGCTGTTGCTCCATCAGCAGCAGTCCTTGTGCGATGCGATCGGCTTGTTCGCGCACTTCAGCGACGAAAATGTCGATGACTTCGCGAAGCAAGTCGTCCATGGTTTACAAACTCTCCTCGACCAACCGAGGGTCGGCCAACAGTTGCGGCAAATCGAGGATCAAAAATCGCTTCCCCAGCACCGTCGCAACCTGTGTGACTGCCGCGTGGCCGCAAGACCACGCCTGACAGGCTGTGGGCGGTATGTCTTCGATGCCGAGCAAACGTTCGGCGCACAAACCCAGCTCTCGACCTCGCTCGGAAACCACCAAGCAGCAAGTCACGTCGTCGAGCCCGCGCTGTCGCAGGTCCAAAAACGTCGCCACGTCCAGCACGGTGACCAAATGTCCCCCAAGCGCGCACACGCCAATCAAATACGGCGGGCCTCCCGGAATCGGCGTCAGGTGCCGCAAACGGCTGGCGTGGACGACGAAATGCAGCGGCACGGCGAACAACTCACCCGCCGATTGAAACGCCACATGCGGCAGCAAAATCGCCTGGTTTTGCGCGGTGTCTCGTCGCGCCAAAAGCGCCGCGCGTTCCTTGAGCAAGCGCGTAAGGTCTTGTGTTCCCCCCTCTGACATCTCCTACTTCTCCAGACCCACCGATCGCATGATGAGCTTGGCCAAAAGCGGCACGTCGATGGGCTTGGTCAGAAAATGACTCGCGCCCGTCCGCATCGCCTCGGTTTTCAGTTCCGGCGACTTCTGCCCCGTGATGAGAATGATGGGCGTCCGTTGCAGTGCGACACTCATTCGTGCTCGTCTGATGAACGTCAGGCCGTCCATGCCCGGCATTTTCAGGTCGATGATGATCGCGTCGGGCCGTTCGTCCAAAGCAATCCGCATCGCATCGGTCCCGTTGTCAGCCTCGAGAAATAGGAGCGATTGGCCGCTCAAATACACTTTGACCACCGCTCGTGTGGTGGGCGAATCATCGACGATGAGCACTTTTTTCACGATCGTCTCTCCATGTTGGCGAGGCCGGCACGCGCGAGCCGACGCGCCATCGCAACTTGCAGCGGCTCGGGGCCGCTTAACATTTCGTCGTCGAGCCTGTGCGCCAAAAGCGTCACGACTGTGTGCAAATGCTCCACACTTCGCCACTTTTGGTGCGGAGGCCTTTCCAGAAGCCCCAGGCTCAGGTGGCCAAGCACATAGTCGGGCTTGTGCTGCAACGCTTCTTGCAAAAGTTGCTCAGCCTCAGTGACTTTGCCCTGTTCGCTCAAGATCATCGCGGCCAGGTGGAGCAAGAACGGCGTCCGTTCGATTTGCAAGAGTTTTTGCGCCAACCTCGCCGCCTCAGACAAATCTCCGCGATCCGCACAAGCTTTGATCGCGCTCACCCTGTCGTCGGAAGAACCGACGTGGTGAGCGGGCAAACGCAGGACGGGTTGCGCGGCGGGCAAGGCTTTCATGGATGGCGCGGGCGGCAGCGCGGGCAACGGCCCCGGTGTTTTGGGCAGCCGTTTGACCGTCGAGCGACAGAGGATCGGAACGCCATCGAACACCTGCGCCTCGAGGCCAAGCACCTGCTGACGTTGGTCGAGCGCCGACAAAAACAGAAAGCCACCCTCGGATAGGCGGTCCCGCAAAGCCGAGAGCACATCGTGGCCGCGCAACGCCTCGAAATAGATGAGCACGTTGCGACAAAAGATGAAGTCAAAGCAACCCGTCACCGTCGCCAGGTCTTCTGGATCTGCCAAATTGACTTGGCGAAACTCGACCAACCGACGAAGGCTGGGCGCGATTTCCAAGGTTCCGTCTGCCGACATGTGGACGAAAGCCGAATAGCCCGTCGGCAACGCTTCTCGCAACGAGTGCGGACCGTATTTTCCTCGCTGGGCCACCGCAAGCACCGTTTGACTTACATCCGTCGCCAACACCGAAACCTCGACGTGCGGCGCAGCTTGGCTCAGCACCATCGCCAGCGAATACGCTTCTTCCCCGGTCGAACAGCCCGCGCTCCACGCTCGGAGTTTGCGTTGTCCACCAAAAAGCCGTTGCGGGACAAGCATTTTCGACAAAACCTGAAATTGCTCGGGATGGCGAAACAGATACGTTTCGTTGACCGTGACGTGTTCGATCGTTTGCTGCCACAGCGCAGGCAACGATTCCCAACCCGTCAATTTGCGACACAGTTCCTCGACGGAAACGCCCAGCGTCGCCGCTTGCCGAGCCAGACCTCGTTCCAGCAAATCGAAGTTGCTTGAGTCAAAACGCAACCCGTATCGCCGAGCGAGCTCGTCTGCCACGGTTTTCACGCTGACCCTCTGGAAAGTTCGGCCAGCTCTTTTGCGAGTTTGGCCGTCGTGACCACCGATCCGAGCCCGCTTGGTTGCAGCAGCAGCGCGCGTTCGTTTTCGGAGATCCGCAGCGACCCGACCACCAAGCCTGAAAGCTGTGGCGACGAGACCGACAGCGGGTCCAGTTGTACGTCGACCAAATCCTCGACTCCATCGACCGCAAAACCCCACACCCCGTTCGAGAGATCCAGAAACACGATGTAGCCCGTCGCCAAATCCAGCGGCTTTCGCGGCGCGCACAAACCCAGTCGCGCGGCCAGATCCAACAGTGGCACCACGCGACCATGAAAATCGACCGCACCGAGCACATACGACGGGACGCGCAGGAGTTTCGCGCAAGGTTCGACCATGCGAGACACCTCCAAAATCGGCTCGACAGGCAGTGCGAGCAGCGCCTGCGGACAGATCAATATGAGTGCCCCGTGTTTCATCCGCTTGGCAAATTCCTACCGACGGCGGTTTTCAACACCGCGCGGTCCAGCGGCTTGCGCAAAAACTCCGCGCAGCCGAGTTCCAAACAGCGCAGTCGTTTTTGTTCTTCAACTTCCGACGTGAGGATGATGACCGGTATCTTCCGCGTCTCGGGTTCGCGTTTCAGGTGATCCAGCCCGTCGATGCCGTCCATGACGGGCATGTGCAAATCCATGACAATCAAGTCCGGCTGCCACGAAAGAGCCATTTGGTTTGCTTGCTGACCATTTTCTGCTTCGGCGTAATCAAATTCGGTTCCCAACATGGCTCGTGCCAACTTCCGAATCGTTTTCACGTCGTCCACAAGCAGGATTCTTTTTCTTTCGTAGGGCATGTTCCCTCGCTAGAAGTTCCGCCGCAGCACCAGCCACAGGCTCACAGGCCATGTTTCTTTTGTGACTTTGATCTCAAATTAAAGGCTATTGGAAAGTCCCCCACGATTTCAACGCTTTTTTCGACGAGAAAACCCACCAGCAAGGGTTCACGGAACAACCGGCCAACACGAAACTGTCCAACGGTCTTGCGCGGTTGGCGCGAGGTTGATCTCAGGGTCGATCTGGCGGTGTGTTGGGGTAGAGAAAAGGGTTGATTGGGAGTGGGGGTGGTGTGCATCCTCGAGGTGGCTTCGATGAGCGAGAAGGTCACGCAAACCGGTCGCTTCTGGGCCCGGTCTGCTTGGCGCAACCGGCCTGTGCCCGTCGTGTCGCTTGCGTTTTTGCTGCTCGGGTGTCCGCGCACGCAACCGCCCGAGCCGGTGCAAACGCCGAGTCATCAAACGCTGACGGTGGCGACGTTTCCCGACTATTTTGGCAGCCGAACGCTTTCGTCTTTTACGCAAAAAACGGGCAACCGCGTCGATGTCGAAGTGTTTGAGTCGAACGAGCAAATGCTTGCGAATCTGGATGGCCGCAGGTTCGATGTCGCTTTTCTGTCGGGTTATGCCGTCGAGCACTTGATCGAACGTGGTCGAATTGCGGTCATGCCTCGCGAGCGCGTTCCGAATTTGGCGCAGGTGTTGCCGGATTTTCGCAACCCTCCGCAAGATCCGGGGCTTTTGCACTGCATTCCCTACACGTGGTGGGTTGTGGGCCTGGCGTATTTGCCGCCGAAAACCGGTCACGTCAAAGAACCGACGGGCCTGGATGAGTTGTTTTCAGAAACCGGGCCGCAGGCGGTTTGGCTGAACGACATGCGGGCGACGCTGGGGATGGCGCTGCGCCGCCTGGGAAAATCGGCGAATACGCGAAATGCAGCGGATGTGGAGCAAGCAAAAATGCTGCTTATGAGCGCGGCAGGGCGAGGCGTGGAACTTGTCGATGATCCGCTCCCACTGTGGCAGGCAGGGCGGCTGTCTGTGAGTTTGTCGTGGTCGAACGACGTGTTTGTACTGGCCCGGAAAGCGCCGCAAGTGCGTTTTCTTTTGCCCAAAGAAGGCACGCTGCTGTACGTCGATTTTGCGTGTGTGTTGCAACACGCGAAGGAACCTGAAGTCGCGTTTGCGTTTCTCGATCATTTGCTGGACCCGTCGGTGTCGGCGGACATCGCGAACACGCAGCTCTTGCCGACGGTGAGCGAGAGCGCAAAAAAGCTAGAAGACACCGACGTGCGGTGGATTTGGGGAATCTTGGATTCACTGCGGTCCAGGCCAAAAAGCTACGAGCCTTTGCGCGATGTGGGGGACGCAACACAACTGTACGAAGCGGCCTGGTCTGAGGTGAAAGCAGGCATTCAAAAAGAAGCTGCGCGTCGGGCAGCGACACCCCCGCCGGAAAAGAAGATCGCGCCTGTGAAAAAACCGAAAAAATAGGCCTTTAGCGCCCGTTTTTTCGCCACAGGTCGTAGTGCAGATAGGCGGCCCACACGAGCGCATGCGTGATTTTTCCCGACGAAAACAGCGACGGCAGCGCATCGACCGGGACACAGCGGACGGCAATGTTTTCTTTTTCATCGAGCGTTTGGTCGGCGATCTTTTTGCAGCCCTGCGCGAGCACGGTGTAACAGCGGTTGTTCAAAATCGCAGGGTTGGGCTCGACGAAACCCAGCACCGACAGAGAATCGGCCACATACCCCGTTTCTTCCGTCAGTTCACGCGCAGCCGCGACGATGGGTGCCTCGCCGGGTTCGATGATGCCGCCGGGCATTTCCAACGTGATTTTCTCGACGCCAAATCGATATTGGTCAATCAAAACGATGTGTTGGTCGGGCGTGAGCGCGACGACATTCACCCACGAATCAGCCTCGAGCACATAAAAATCGTGTTCGGCGTTTGTGCGCGGCGACAGGCAGCGGTCTTTGCGCAGACGAAAAATGCGGTAGTCGGCCAGAAGTTCCTGCGAGAGCGTCGTAAACGGTTTCATACGACAGAGCGTATCAAGGTGAGGACGCTGCACAAGCGGTCAGACGCAGGCGCAACCAACGCTCGTCCAGATCCTCTCCCAAAAACACGAGAACTCCTTCTTGCGGCATGGATTCAACAAGAGCCCCGGACGGTTCCATGAGCTCGATCCGGCGACCGGCCAACTGCACGACGCGCAACGTGGTTTGTTGTGTGTTTGGGTCGTACAGCCGCACAAAACCCTTGGCACGAAGCACTTCGCCAGGCAGTTCGTCGAGCAACTGCCGCAGCGGCGAAAAAAGAAGCGGTTGCGGAAGCGCGACCGAGACGGCCTGAACTTGGTTGCCACCATGCGGAAGGGTTTGCGAAAACGGCGGGCGTCTCGGTTTTTCGCGGGGCGAAAACGCCCACAAAAAAAGCTCGGCCAGCTCGGCGTTCGTGGAATTCAGCGACAGCCCAACGCGGTTTTTCGTGCCGCACAAGTCATCGAGCAAACCGTGCACACGCGCCAAATCCAGCTCGCGGGCCAGATCGAGTTTGCTGAGCACAATGCGATCGGCGCATTCGACTTGCTGTCGCGCTTCGTTTCGTTTTTCGATCGCTTCCTGTAGGTGAAGTGGGTCCACCACGCACAAAAGCCCACGCAAATCCAACCGCCGCAAAATCGCTTTGGGCAACAGCTCGTGTTGCACAAACAACGCCTGCGGCTCGACGAGTCCAGAGGTTTCGACGATGAGCATTTCGGCGGAAGCCCGATCGACCAAATCGAGCGCGGTTTCCCACAGTTCCGTCCCTTTGGCGCAACACACGCAGCCGTTCGCCAATTCGACGATGCCCGAAACGGGAAGCAGTTTGGCATCGATGCCGACCTGGCCAAATTCGTTCACGACCACGCCGATGCGCGGATGATGCGGCGACGACAACCAGCGGTTGAGCAACGTGGTTTTTCCGCTGCCCAAAAAACCGGTCAGAAGCAGAAGCGGCGTCGGTGAACCCGAAACGGGAGAAGACTCGGAAACCACGGCAGGAACCGGCACAGACATGTGTGCAAACTACGCACAAACCAGCGCGCCGTGGCAACCGAGCCGCGCAAGACCTCGATTTTTGTGGTAACGCTGCTCAAGCTTTTTCACGATCTTTTTCGCGACGGGATGTTAAATTCCCGGCCCGCACACGAGAAACCTGCATGTCCAAGACTGTCCCTGTATCGTCCAATCCGTCGGACCTCGAAACCGCCGGCTCGTTTTTGTCCCCTTCATTTACTCGGTTGGCTCGCTATGTTTACGCAGCTGACCTCACCGTCGGAAAACGTGTCCTCGATTTGGGTTGTTCCGATGGAGAGGGCGCGGCTCTTCTTTTGGATCGAGGCGCGCAAAGCGTTCTCGGCTTCGATTTGGATCAGCAAGCGGTTTCGCGAGGCCAATCACGTCAGAATCCTCGTCTGAAACTGCGCACCGCGACCGCCGAGCAGCTTTTTTCGGAAGGCGGGCTTTTGCGGCTGTGCGCGGGTCTTTCGTTTGATGTGATTTTCGTCTCGGGAGATCGTCAGTGGCTGACGGCACCCGGCTTTTTGTCGGCGCTGCGGTGGCTGCTTGGACCGCAAGGTCATTTGTTGTGGGCGACGGCGAGCCGAGAGGCGCTGCCCAATGCTCCGGGCGCGGTGGGTTATTTCGAGCTGACCGATGCGCTCGAGGCAGCGCGGCTTGGACCGGTGATGATGCTGGGACAAAGCCCGTTTTTTGCGTCGGCCTTGGCACCGTTTGGTGTCGAACAGCCCTCGCTCGTTCTCGACGATACGCTCGCGCAGGAAGGCCAATCCGACGAGTATGTCGCTGTGTGCGGACCTGGGTCAGGGAAAGACAGGCCGTACGAAGTGGTGCGGTTGCCTCGGCAATCGGTGTCGCCGCGCATTCGGATCGAAAAACAAGAAGTACGCATCGTCGATCCGCAAGTCGCCCGGGAACGAGACAAACTGGCGAGCGAGTTGGCGACGATCCAGCGAGAACGCGATGGCTTCCGCGACAAATGGGCCGAACAGCGCGTGCAGCTCGACAAAGCCACGGCGCATGCAGACAGCCTTCAAGCACATGCGGACAGGTTGCAAGCACACGCCGATCGCGTTCAAGCGCAGCACGACAAATTGCAAGTCCAACTCGATCGCACCGCAGCGCAGCATCGCGACCTGGAAACCCAACTTGGGCACGCAAACGAACGACTGAAAAAAAGCGAAGACGCTCGACAAAAATCCGAAGACGCTCGACAAAAATCCGAGGACGCTCGACAGAAAGCAGAAGCTGTACGCCTCGAACTCGCAGAACGCGAACGGCAAAGGTCGTTGCGTGAAAGCGAAGTCGCGGATGCTGCGGTGCTGCACGAAAAACAAATGCGCGAGCTTCGCACGGCCATCGAGGAACGCGATGCTTTCGTCGCTGAACTCGAGGAGCAGGCTCGCGAGTTGCCTCTTTTGCAAGAACGACTGCAAAAGGCCGAACAGCGCGCCGAAGAAGCGGCAGCGTCAGAGCGACAAGCTCGTCACAAATTGGCGGAAGCAGAAGGTTTGCTGCTGCGCCAAAAAACCCAGCTTGCCGAACAACAACGAACCGCAGCATTGCCGGAAACACTCGACGCACGGCAACGCGATTTGGAAGCGGCCCGGCGAGAAAATCTGGTGGCTCAGGCCGAATTGGAAGAACGCGCTCACGCCCTTTCGCAAAAAGACGCGGCTTTGCAAGAAGCGCTGAAATCGTTTGAGCAAAAACAAGCGAACGCTGCGCAGCGGGAAGAAGCGCAAAAAAATGCCGAGGCAGCGACGATTGCGCGCGTCGAGGCCGACCGCAACAAACTATTGCTCGAAACGCAGGTGTTGCGCGGCCAGCTTTCCGAACGAGACGAACGGTTGCAAAACCTGGAACAGCGATTGGAGGCTGCTGTCCGAGCTGAAAAACGCCTGGATGATGGCGTGCCGCAACAAGTCGGAGATATTCCGACGGCACCCGTGGTCATCACCGCGCATCCGTCGCGCAGCCAGGAATTGTCGGGTGTCCAGGCACGAAATGCCGAGCTCGAAGCCGAAGTTTTGCGGTTGAAAGAAAAAGTCAGCGAAGCCGAACGCGAGGCGTGGAAACAAATCAAGGCGCGGTCAGAAGCGGAAACGGCAGCCGCAGAAGTGCGTGAGGACACCGTTCGCAAGCTCCGCGATGCGCGAAAGCTGGCTTCGGTGGAAATGACGCGCGCCATGGAAGAGGCCACGAAGAAGGCCGTTGCTCTCAAAGAGGAATTGGGGCGTACGGATGCCGAAAGACGAGACGCGCTGGTTCAAACCAAGCAATTGGCGGCAGAACGAGACGCGGCACTCGAACAAGTGCAACACGTTCGCGCCGAAATGGAAGCGTTGCGGTGGGCGTCGGCAGATGGGCAAATTGGTTCGGTTGCGGAAAGTGAAATGGCGCGGCTCCATCGCGAGGCGCAGGCCGCCGTGCTTTCGTTGCGCGCGGAAAATGCGCGGCTCATCGAGGCGGAACGGCTTGCACAACGACAGGCAGAGGCAAAAAGCGCGCGGGCGTTGGAACTCGAGCAAACCGTGACGGGGTTGGAACAGGCCGTTCGGGAGCTTCGCGAAAAGGCCGAATCGAGCATCAGTCGGCGCGATTCGTCCGGCGAAATCAAAACGTCCGAATTGCACCTCTCGCATGAATTGCAGGCGCGGGAACGAGCCATTGTGGACTTGAAATCGGAACGCGATGCGCTCGGCAGGCTGCTTTCTGAAGTGGAACGCGAGGCGTTTGCTCGAGGCGAGCGGGCCCGGCAATTGAAAGTCGCGTTGTCCGAAAAAGAGCGTGAACTGGAATCCCTCCGCGTGGAACTGGGCGACCGAGAACGCAAACTGTCCCAGGCCGAACAAAAAAGTGCGCCCGTGGGCGAAGTTCGACAACTAGAGCAGGCTTTGTCGGCAGCCCGAAGGCGCGTCGAGGAACTTTTGGCCGAGGCCAACCGGCGCGCGTTGCAAGATGACGAAGTCGTGGCCACTGCGCTGCGCGAACGGGCGCGGGTCGAACGGCTGACCGAAGTCATGGGCCAGACCGCCCGAGAGCGAGACGAAGCCGTCCACCGAGTGTCCGAGCTGGAACAACGACTCGGCGGTGCTTTGTCCGAATGCGAAAAACTCCGCACCGAACTCGCCCGCACGCCCAACACCGACTAGTTCCCATCCAGAAACCAGTCCAATTCCAATTCCGGCATCACAAGCGACGGAAATCCGAATCCCTGGAAGTCAAATTCGCAGTTTCTTGACTTCAGAGATGACAAAAGCGTCCGTCAGGTGCGCGTACACCATCGTTGTCTTGATGTCGCTGTGCCCGAGCAACTTTTGCAACGTGACAATCGACCCGCCGCTCTGCACGAACAGCGACGCATAGCTGTGTCGAAGGCAATGCCATGGTGCGCCAGGCACGGGCAGCCCGGCTGCTCGGTAGACATTTGTAAGTTCAGGCCGTCGCCGTTGTGTTTGATGCCAGCCGCAGGTTCCGGTTTTGTCTTGGCTGAGCGGGCAGACAACATTCTCGCGCGTTGGGGGACATACGGACTTCCAGTGACGCAAGGCTTCGGCGAGTTCGTCTGGCATCGGCACGTTGCGTGTTTTTCCCGACTTCGTTTCATTCTTGTACGACTTCGACACCGTCAGAACACCGCGTTCCAAGTCGCAATCTCGCCAGCGCAACCCAAAAATTTCACCAGCACGAAGACCCGCAAACAGTCCCAAGCGCGTCGCTATCGCAAGAACGCCTCCCCGCCGATTTCGCGAAGTTTCTCGATCCGCGGCATCGAGCAGCTTGCGTGCATCCTGGCCGCTGAGAAATTCGATCCGAGACTCCCTATTGGGCCGTTTGACCTCCCGAAAGGGATTGCTCGCCAACAGCCGTTTTCGCGTTGCCCAGACGAAGACGGCAGAGATGCTCGTAAGCTGGGTTCGTGCCGTGTTCGCTGCGTAGCGTCGCATCAGCTTGTTGCGCAACCGCTCGGCCTGCCCAGCGTCGAACCCGACCACTGGCAACGCGCCAATCTCGTCGAGCACGGGCCGCAGAATCTGCCTCTGTTTCACAACCCACCGTTCCAAATCACGAATGCGCGGCGAGTCATATTCCCTCAAGTACTGCTCGGTCAGCTCGCCCACCGACAGTGTTGTGGCTTTGTCCCGTTCAGGAACCCCCATTTTGCCGCGAACCACTCTTGCTTCGATTTCAACGAGCATCCGTTTGGCTTCCGCATAGGTAGGCTGCCCACTGGCCCGCTGTTTGCGTTTTCCGTCGGCATCAACCCAACGCAGATACCAACCGACAAACCGTTCGCCTTTCATCCGCTTGATGATCTCGCCCATCCTGTGCGCCTTCCGTGGTCCCCGCGCCTGCGCTAGCCACCCTCGCTGCCGCGCCCCCTCAACATGTGAGCCATCGCCTACAGCGACGCGAACCCATTTGTATTGTTACATTTTTTCGTGCCCCCGAATACACGGACATCATGATGCCG
>Ga0268298_10004777_pt1 | contig 13012 bp, 12 predicted proteins | sample WWTPWeurt_MetaG_FD_194462 | JGI IMG/M metagenome (GOLD analysis project Ga0268298, IMG submission 194462) | Activated sludge microbial communities from WWTP in Nijmegen, Gelderland, Netherland - WWTP Weurt | ecosystem: Engineered > WWTP > Aerobic digester > Activated sludge | place...
AACCAGTTCTGCCGATCCCAACTGTATTTTTCCACTTCGGCTTTTTTGCCTTCGGGCGCGAACCAATCGGGATATTCCCAGCCCGCGGTAGAGGCGAAGAACGCGCCGCGCTGCGCCAGCCTGTCGTGCAAAATGGACTTGCGGACGTTGCGCGCGGTTTGCAGTTGCGAGTTCGGGAAAGTCTCTTTGTACATCAGGCCGAGAATTTCCACCACGCGATCCTGCAAGTAGCGCGGGTTGTTTTGGTAGGGCAACATGCGGTCAATGTGAATCTCGCCCACATCCATCGGCGGCTGACCGTCCACGATCCACTGCGCCAGCGTATTCCCCACGCCGCCGCCGAGCAAAATGCCGAGCGAGTTCATGCCCGCCGCCACGTAGAAATGTTTCAGTTCGGGCGCTTCGCCCACCAGCATGGTCATGTCGGCGGTGAAACTCTCGGGGCCGCAGAAAAGTTTTTTGATGCCCGCCGTTTTCAAGACAGGCACGCGTTCCATCGCGGCTTCGATGTAGGGCGACATGCGATCCCAGTCGGGCGGAATCTCACCGAAGGAAAAATCTTTGGGAATGCCGCGCGTGCCCCAGGGTTTGGCGACAGGCTCGAAGAGTCCGAGCATGAGGCCGCCGACCTCCTCGCGGAAGTACGAGTACGTGTCCACGTCTTCGAGGATCGGCAGGTTGGGCGAGACGCCCGCGATCGGTTCGGTCAGCAGGTAGTAATGTTCGGTGGCCTGCAACGGGACGCTGACCCCCGCCAGCGCGCCGACTTGACGTCCCCACATGCCCGCGCAGTTGACGACGAACTCCGCTTCCACCCTCTCCCCGCGCGTGGTGACCACGCCTCGGGCGTAGCCTCCCTTCGAGATGACCTCCGCCACCTCCACGTCCTCGAAGATGCGCACGCCGCGATCGCGCGCGCCCTTGGCCAGGGACATGGTCACATCCACGGGGTTGGCGCGTCCGTCGTCGGGAAAATAGAATCCCGCCACCACGCCCGTCGGGTCGGCCAGCGGCCAGAGTTCCTTGAATTGACTCGGCCCGATCTCGTGGACGTCAATGCCCATCGTGCGACCGAAGGCCGCGTTCTTGCGCAACATGCGCAGACGCGAGGCCGAACTGGCGGCCTGAATGTAGCCGACGGGCTTGAAGCCCGTGGAGACGCCCGTCTCTTTTTCGAGATTGCGGTAGAGTTCGCGGGTGTAATGCGCCAGCGAGAGCATGGTTTCGGTGGCGAACCCGCCGCACACGACGAGCCCCGCGGCGTGCCAGGTGGTGCCGCTGGTCAGTTGCTTGCGCTCGAGGATGATCACGTCCGTCCAGCCGAGTTTGGCGAGATGATAGGCCGCGCTAACGCCGATCACGCCGCCGCCGATGATAACGACCTGTGCGTGGGTGGGGATGGGTTGAGACATGGGCGCTCCTTTGTGGGTGTCGTGGTTTGTTTAGAAATATCCAGCCGAAAAGATTATAATCCTGAGGGATGAAAGAATTGACCGGGCCGCGAAATGTCAGATGCCGATGGGGTCGGGTCCACTGGACTCGAAAGTCTCCAGATGTTCGACAAAGTTATATGGTGAAAGTTTGAAAGGCAGGTTGCCATGAATGTTTCTTTGACTGTACCTCCTGAAATGGAACGAAAATTGAAGCAAGCCGCCAGCCAGATTGGGCTGACCCCCGATTCCTATATCGTGCGGCTACTGCAACAGGAATTGCAGGCGCGCGCAAGTTCAGCGCGTTTATCTTCTGAAGAAACCGAACTTCTGCAACGGATTAATGCAAGCCTTTCCACTGTGGAATGGGAGCGATATCGCTCATTGCTGGCAAAACGTGATGCTGAAAATCTGACTGGCAAGGAGCACGCAGAACTCATTGCCCTCTCGGACAAAATCGAAGAGGCCAATGTGCGCCGCATGGAGGCAGTGACGGAGTTGGCGCGGGTTCGGAAGGTAACTGTCCCTGAATTGATGTCCACGTTGGGATTGACTCCCGCTCATGGCTGAATCGCGGATTTCATCAGCGCAACGCGCTCGCGTCTTTTCACGGGCAAAGGGCTGTTGTGAGTATTGCCTTTCACAGGAGCAATATTCTCCCGATTCGTTCGCGGTTGAGCATATCGTCCCGTTGTCCAAAAGAGGCGCGAACACGTTGGAGAATCTCGCCTTCGCCTGCCAGGGATGCAACAACCGCAAGTACACGAACACTGAAGCCGTTGACCCTGTCACACAAGCGATTGCGCCGTTATTTCATCCGCGTCGAAACCGTTGGAACGACCACTTCGCATGGAGCGACGATGCCACGCTCATCCTGGGACTGACTCCCATTGGCCGCGCGACCGTCGAAAAACTTCAGCTCAACCGCGCGGGACTGGTTAACTTACGCCGAATCTTGGTTGAAGCAGGCGAACACCCGCCTGTGGTGTAGCCCTCCGCATGGACTCTCCCCCGCCGTGGCGCGCAAACAATGACCAGCGGATGAGAAAACGGATTAGCGGATACGCAGCCTCTTCATCCGCTTATCCGCTTAATATCCGCTGGTCACTACGCTGCGAAAAATCACATGCCGAAATCACATGCCGATGGAATATATTTGAACATGGAAAACCCAGACAACCAATTCATTTACAAAGACGCAGATACAATACGTTCCCGAGGCTTGATGCTGTTAGTTTCAAGCGGAGTATTCTTGCTATTAATCAAGGTCAATATCTTTTCTCTTGGCAAGATGGGCTTTGAGAAATTTGTGTGGTTCTTTCTTGTCGTCGGTCTACTTTTTATTTTATTCTCTAGTAACCTGACCATCATCGCCGACAAACCATCGCGGATGCTGCGACTGCACTACAAATACCTTTTATTTCAACGAACAAAAGAAATTCCATTCGATGATATTGTAGATATTCAATCGCAATCAGGCATTGGTAATAATGACTTGCCGCCACGCCTGGACAAAGCCCCTGTAGGGCAAAATGGTTCTCGTTTGGTTGCCATTTTACAAAATGAGACAAAGATTCCTTTCCGGCGCACTTTTACCCCATATGTCAATTACAAAGATGTCGCAGCTGATTTGCGCTCCGCTGTTATTGGTTCAAGGTACTCAAGTGACATCAAGACAACGTCGACCAAATATACTTTGCCGTTAAGAATGACATTTCATCAGTGGCCAAAGATCATCTATATTTTCGATATTATCTTATTTTTGGGGATTGCAGTTTGGGTTTATTTTTCCGAGAACGACATACTTTTGTCTTTAGGTTTTGTTTTCTTTGTCTTACTTGGAGTTTATGCTTTGATTAATATTCGATCAACTCTTGAAATTGATCAAAAAACGATAACGTTTTCTTCTCCGCCACACGGTATTTATAGAATGAATTGGAGCGATGTGCGATATATAGAAACAAATGGGACTTTGTTTGCGCTCTTGGGAGATGACAAGCATTTGGTTTTTTCTTTGGCTTATTTCGGTAACGGAAGAAGTGAGTTTCTTTCATTTTTTGATGAATTTGTGCAGGAACGGAAAATAGAATTGGAACCATTAACTAAAATACGATTTAGCCAGAAAAATATAAAAGTCAGTTGACCTTCAACTGAGATTGGAAACGACATGACCACCCTCCTCGACCTCTTCAAAACCATGGAATACGGACCCGCCCCTGAGTCTCCCGCCGCTGTCACTGCGTGGCTGGAGGAGCATGGACGGAAGTTCGGTCAGTTCATCAACAACGAATGGGTGACGCCCAAGGCGGCGAAGTACTATTCGTCCTATAACCCGTCCACGGGCGAGCTGCTCGCCGAGACGGCGCAAGCCGAAAAGAAGGATGTGGACGCGGCCATCGGTGCGGCGCGCACAGCCTTCGAAACGTGGAGTCAGACTCCAGGCGTGGTGCGGGCGCGGTACATGTACGCCATCGCGCGCAACATCCAGAAGCACGCCCGTTTGCTGTCGGTGCTCGAGAGCATGGATAACGGCAAGCCCATCCGCGAGTCGCGCGATGTGGACGTGCCACTGCTGGCGCGTCACTTTTACTATTACGCGGGTTGGGCGCAGTTGATGGAAACCGAACTGCGCGACTACCAACCCGTCGGCGTGATTGGGCAGATCATCCCGTGGAATTTCCCGTTGATGATGCTGGCGTGGAAGATCGCGCCCGCCATCGCCATGGGCAACACGGTGGTGCTCAAGCCCGCCTCGTACACGCGGCTGAGCGCGCTGTTGTTCGCTGAAGTCGTTGCCGAAGCGGGACTTCCGCCAGGCGTGGTCAACATCATCACGGGCAGCGGCAAGGCGGGCGAGATGATCGTCACGCACCCCGATGTGGACAAGATCGCCTTCACGGGCTCCACCGAGATCGGGCGCACACTGCGTCATCTCACCGCGGGGTCGGGGAAGAAAATTTCGCTGGAGTTGGGGGGCAAGAGTCCCGTTGTGGTGTTCGAAGATGCCGATTTGGACGCGGCCGTTGAGGGCGTGGTGGACGCGATCTGGTTCAATCAGGGTCAGGTCTGTTGCGCGGGCTCCCGCCTCATCGTCCAGGAAAATGTCGCGCCGCGCTTTATCCAAAAATTAAAAACGCGCATGGGCCATCTGCGCGTCGGCGACTCGCTCGATAAGTCCATTGACATGGGCGCCATTGTGGACAAGAGTCAATGGGACACGGTGGATTATTGGGTGAAAATGGGCGAGAAGGAAGGCGGGAAAGTTTTCCAGCCCGACATCCCGCTGCCCACCAAGGGACTCTTCTACAAGCCCACGCTCATCACGGACCTCGACCCTGCCGCGTCGACGGTGCAGGAGGAGATCTTTGGACCCGTGCTGGTTTCTTTAACATTCCGCACGCCCGAAGAAGCCATCGCGCTGGCAAACAACACGCGCTACGGTCTCGGCGGCAGCGTGTGGAGCGACAACATCAATCTCGCGCTCGACGCGGCCAGCAAGATCAAGGCGGGCGCGATGTGGGTCAACTGTCATAACGTGTTCGACGCGGCGGGCGGATTCGGCGGCTATCGCGAATCAGGCTTCGGGCGTGAGGGCGGACGCGAAGGACTGTTCGAGTACGTCCGACCGAAATGGATGGAGAGGCCGCAACCCGATTTGTCGGGGATGGGACTCGACGCGGCGAACGTTCCAGCGGAGAAAAAAGCCTGGGGCGAGCACACCCCCTCGCGTCCCGCGCGACCCGAGGCGGGTCGGGCAAATGGACATGGTCTGCCCCCCGTCGACCGCACCCCGAAGATGTACGTCGGCGGCAAGCAGGTTCGTCCCGATGGCGCCTACACGTTGACGGTACTCGGCGCGAAGGGAAAGATCGTCGGGCAGGTCGGCGACGGCAACCGCAAGGACATCCGCAACGCGGTGGAAGCCGCGCACGCGGTGATCGAAGCCAAACAGGGCTGGGCGATGCGGCACGGATACAACCGTTCGCAGATCCTGTATTTCATCGCCGAGAATTTGGACGCGCGCAACGCCGAGTTCGTCAAGCGCATTGTGGAGATGACGGGGCGCACGCAGAAATCGGCGCAAGCTGAAGTGGACGCGGCTGTGGAGCGTCTGTTCACGTACGCGGCGTGGGCGGATAAATACGGCGGCAACATCCAGGAGACCACCCTGCGCGGAATCACGGTGGCGGTGAATGAGCCTGTGGGCGTGATCGGCATTGCCTGCCCCGATGAGTTCCCGTTGTTGGGATTTGTCTCGCTGATGGCGCCTGCCATTGCGCGCGGCAACACAGTGGTGATGATCCCCAGCCAGCGCTTCCCGTTGAGCGCCACCGATTTTTATCAGGTGCTGGATACATCCGACGTGCCTGGCGGCGTGGTCAACATCGTCACGGGCGACCGCGACCATCTGACCAAGACTCTCGTCCAGCACGAAGACGTGGACGCGGTCTGGTACTTCGGCTCGGCGGAAGGCAGCTACTGGGTGGAGTACGAGTCCGCCGCCAACATGAAACGGACGTGGGTCGGCTACGGCCTGCCGCGCGATTGGATGGATCGCGAGCAGGGCGAAGGTCACGAGTTCCTGCACGAGGCGACGCAGGTGAAGAATATCTGGGTGCCGACGGGGGAGTGAGGGGGAGGAGAGTATGGTAGAAAAACGCATGCAGGAAAGTTTATCTGTTGTTAATTTTGATGTAAAATCAACTCCGATTAGGAAACGATTTGTGCGTGTTTAAAATTTATTAGGAGCAAGGAAATGGATAGCGACAAAATCAAAATCACCATAATTGAAAATGCAAATAGACACGATGTTTATTTGCCAATTGATGTTGCAATGAAAAGACTGCTCCCTGCAATTATTACTAAATTAAACCTGCCTAGATATACTCAAGACAAAAACATTATTGAGTATTCTGTGGTTAGGGAGGATAATGGGCAAAAAATAAATGAAAATTCTTCGATTGCTAGTGAGGGTTTAAAAGAAAACCAATCTGTCCTTCTTGTGTCAAAAGTGTCAACATCAATAATGCCTGGAGAGAAACTCCCGATTCCAGAACGAGAATTAATCGAAGCAGTCGAAAACACTGTTCCAATCTACATTCCAGCAAGAGAAAATCTAGCTATCGGGCTAGTTCCAATAGATTTGGTCTATAGATTAGAAGAATATAGGTCTGACGAAATGAAGTGGGATAGTATATTTTGGATGTTATCAGGTTCCATTCTTGGGATTTTAATTAATTGGGTAACGGCAGAAAATATTATTATCAATAAATATTCAATAACATTATTAGCAGTATTCGTGATTATGGGGGCAATTACGGGAAGTGCGAGAATTTCATATCAAAAGAGGGCACAAGAGGTTAAAAACAAGCTTTACAGTTTTATTGAAAAAAAATAATTCAAAAGGAGTGAAACTATTATGGATTACGCTGTTATTGAGGACTTTACACAATTAATAGATATTGCCAGACAAGAGTGTGAAGGAAAAAAATATTGCCCAAATCTAATAATTAAGGTGTCTTTTTCGATTGACTTAATTGACGATCCATTTCAAGGGCTTTTTGTTGATGATGCCAAATTATGGCTAAATCCTCAAACACCTGAAGAACTTCACTTTAATCATGGTCGTTATTTATATGAATACGGTGATGGAATTCAAAACATCATTAACGAGTTAAAAGGAAAACCTAATAGTAATCGGGCGTTGTATAGCATACTGAGCATGAAAGAAATAATTAATAGTGGAGACATGCCTATCCCATCCTTTTTTGTGACCCAATTTAGTTTAGAAGGGAACGACTTGTTATGCACTTCATATTTTAGAGCCCTTGAGGTTTCAAGATTTTTACCAATAAACATTACTGAAATATGCTTGATGATACAAAGGATACAAAAAGAATTGCCTTCTATAGACAACGTTTATTATTGCTTGCATGCATTTAAAGCATACTATAATCCTGAGTTTGATTGTTTGAAAAAGGCGGAAATAGATCGCTTGCCTAGAGGGGTTATCGCTACAGATGTTCTGTTTGGTAACAAAAAGAGAATTGGCGAGCTTTTGGAATCAAAATTAAACGATTCGTCAGTGGTAGAAATTTCAGGAATCGAAGAATTGTACAATGCATTGATTTCAGGGCAAGAAAAAACAAAAGATCTTTATGACAGTGCGTTTATTAGAAGTGTTGGGAAATCTCTGGAAAGCTTGCGCAAGCTACAACACATTCGAACAAAGGTTTCTTACGGAAGAGAAATCGATAAGCTTGAAGAAGAAATGCGAAAAAACATTAAGTTAGCACTTGAGAAATTATGAAGCAAGAATTTACAACCTTAAGAGTGACTTGTTTGACGAGAAAAACATTCGTCATTGTCTATTGATAAAATTTGTGCAGGATTAATATTTTTCCATATTGCAGATAAACTTGTGTAATTAATATTCCCAACAGCATAAAATTTATGAGCAGCACAAGGAACTACATCTCCATTGGCTTTGATTGATAAAACAGATTTGCCTAATTTGCATTCAGATATAGTGGTCTCTCTGGGAGTGCGGTTTTGTAATACTCTTTTCCAAGCACAACCAACATTAATTTTCGAATCGTATGTTTCGCGTAATTTGCTAATAAGTTTAAGTAATTCCTCTTGGTCTTCCATTGATAATCCAAGTGATGCCTCTTTATGCTTAGCTCGTCCTTGAAATACCAACATGAGGGGTTTTATGTCGACTGCCCCTAAATCAAAAAAACTTACAGCGACATTTTCAATTTCTTTGTAATTCTTCTTTGTTACCACAAAATGAATCCCAACTTGTATGTTCGCTCTTGTCATTCTGTAAAAAGTTTCTGTGACTAATCCGTAGTTTCCGTCAAACCCACTTAATGTATTGTGTATGTGATCTGAAGAAGCATGTATGCTTATATATATTTTATGCACACCAGCCTCTTTCAGGCTTTTAATTAAATCGTATGACACTGAAGCGCGTTGATTGTTGTTTGTGTAGACTATTCCTCCAGAGTAAATATGTGGTTTCATGCCCAGTTTTGAAGTGAGTTCCACAAAATGCACAATATCGTTGCACAGTAGAGGTTCGCCACCGCTAAATGCTACATTTACAACGCCCAAATCTCTTGCTTCATGAATGATACTCTCGACTGCAGATGAAGATAATTGTGAAGAATCTTTTCCAGCAAGAGAAGAACAAAATTCGCAAGCTTGCGGACATAGATTTGTTAATTCAATAGTAATTTCCCGTAAAGTATTTGTGTTAAACATTGTTTTTTCCTAGATACAAAGTTGGATTTTTAAATGGTACTAATGCTAGTATAACCGCTTGCTCATAAAATGAAGCTCTGTTTATTACGTTTCCCGTCATAATACCAACTGCTCCATTATCTTGTTTGGAGTTTTCTCTATGAAACACTATATCATCGGCATCCCCAAGTTCATAGCCCTTTCTAATTAATTCTGCGACAGCGTCAGGCAAAACAAATGTACTTGTTCGACTTTTTCCAAAATATTCTCTTGATCTAATAACGACCCATGCAAAAGATGAAAACTCCCCTTCGGTTTCATGTACACCGCCCTCGATTCCAACCCAAAAATCAGAATCAGTTGAACTGTTCATTATTGCATTTGCTCTTAACAACGCACCATCGAGAGTTTCTTTGTCAGTTTTAGGTTGATTACTTATTGCCAAATGAGGATTAACGCCCGTAATTTCAAATTCTTCATACGAAAACATTTTACGAAATCCGCTTAGTGTAGATTGAATTTTTACTGGATTTTTCGAGGCAACAACAATTTTTTTCATATTTCACCTGCGATTGCTATCTTCCTATTCAAATATCATTTATTTTTTAGTTATTAATTTTATCATTTTTCGCAAAGGTTTCTTTGAGCGCATCTTGCCAAGTAGGTAGAAAAATTTTGAAAACAGACTGGATTTTGGCGCAGTCTAATGATGCAAAAACTGGGCGTTGCGCTTTTGATGGAAAATCTTTACTTATCTTTTTTTGAATTTCTAAATCTTCTTTTTCTGCCTTCATGCCCCAAGTTAGTATCTCAATTACCCATTCTAGCCTGCTTGCGCTCCCGTTTCCCGAGAGGTGGTATGTACCGCTATGTTTCTTTAAGTAAGAATAAATGTCTTTCTTCCCGTAACGCAAAATTTCAAAAGTTTTTAAAGCCAACATCGTACTTGATGTTGGGGAACCTACTTGGTCTATGGCAATATATAACTTTTCTTGCTCTTTACATTTTCTCAATATTTCGGTGACGAAATTTTTTTTTCTTAAACTATACACCCAACTGGTTCGCAATATTAAATAAGGAGTTTTCGTAGAAGTAATGGCTACTTCTCCTTCCAATTTGGTTTTGCCGTAGACATTTATTGGGTTAGGAATATCAGTCTCTTTGTATGGAACTGTACTACGCCCATCAAAGACGTAGTTTGTTGAAAAATGAATAATTACGGATTTAATCTTGTAGGCTTCCTCAGCTATAACCAAGGGGGCTATAGAATTAATTTGTTTCGCTACACCGTAATTGTCTTCGGCATTTTCAATTTCTGTGTAAGCAGCCGCATTAATAATAATTTCAGGACGAATCCGCCTAATTACATGACGGAGTTGATTTAAGTTAAGTAAATTTAATTCCTCGGAATTGGGGGCAATTACTTCTCCTAAATCTGGTAATAATTGATGTAACGCCCAGCCAACCTGTCCATTTTTACCTAATAGAAGGATTCGCATTTTTATTCAAAAACCTGCGCTTCAATGAATTTTTTACCCGCTAAATCTTTTTGAGAAAGTATAGGTTGTTTTCCTTCTATCAAATTCCAGTTTATACTTAAAGTGTGGTCATTCCAAATAATTGTACGCTCCGATTGGGGAGAGTAGTAATTAGTAAGTTTATAAGTAACTTCTGCCCACTCGCTAAGGGTATAAGACCCATGTGCAAAGCCAGGTGGTATCCATAATTGTTGATGATCTTCTTCTGATAAAAAAAAGCCGACCCACCTTCCAAAAGTTGTTGAATTTTTGCGTAAATCTACTGCAACATGATAAGATTTTCCAGTCACTACTCGAATAAGCTTGCCTTGAGGAAAAGAAATCTGATAATGTAACCCTCTAAGAGTTCCTTGCCTAGATTTACTGAGGTTTTCTTGAACAGAGCGTGTGTCCATGCCCCACTTTATAAACTCATTTTCTCGATAAGTCTCAGATAAGTAGCCTCGCTCATCGTAATGAACTTCAAGGGGAATTATTTTCACATCAGGTATATATTCTGATTTTTGAATCATATTGAATGTTAACCAAATACCGCAAGTAAAGTTCGAGAGGCGATTTCGCCAGTTAATGCTGTAGCATACAATGAGGAATTACAAATTCATCTTCATATCTTGTGTCAGGGAATTATACCCGTGAAATTTAATTATTAGACAAGGTAGATGGCAGAGCGCGAGTGGAAGATCGTTTTGACAGGCTCAACGCAAGACTTCGGGGCGGGGGAGGGTATCCGTGCGGTGGGGAAGGACCTCACCCTGATTGGCTTGAGCAATCGGCATGTCCGCTTGGCCCTCTCCCAGAGAGGGTATGAGGTCGGTTTCTTTTCTTGGTGGGTAGGCGAGTCGGTTTTTCAAAGCAAAAAATTATTGCATGAAAGTATGGCTTCTCCCCCGTGGGGGAGACGGGAGAGAGGTTTGTCATGACCTCACCCTGATTCGCTGGAGCAATCGGCATGTCCACTTGGCCTTCTCCCAAGGGAGATGGTATGAGGTTGGTTTCTTTTCTTGGTGGGTAGGTAAGTCAGTTTTCCAAAGCAAATATTTGTTGCATGAAAGTGTGGCTTCTCCCCCGTGGGGGAGACGGGAGAGGGGTTAATGTATTGCGGGCGGAAACAGAGAAAACCGTTTTCGGCCTCTGGCAAGGTAAAATCGGAGCCATCTCACTCCCCAGGAGGCGCGCATGCAAGGGTTGAATTTTTTGATCGTCGGACTGATTCAATTGGCCATCGCGGTGTATGGCACGTTCCAAATTCGCAAGCGATTTACGGTCTATGCTTTGCTGGTTTTGATCGTGGTGTATGGACTGGCCTACGATAACCTGTCCATTGCGGTGGGGGCGATTCTGCCTGAGGGTGGCCTACTGCGGGCATTGAACACGCCGCGCTACTGGATCCACGCGTTGACCACTCCGACCATGATCATCTCCGCGCTTGGCGCGCTGCGCCTCACGGGGTCAAAGTTCGCGCAGAGCAAGGTTTGGCATGCGGTCATTTGTTTCGTGGCCACCGCCCTGATCGGTCTCAGCAGTTACGAGAATATTATCCGTCTCACGCTCGCGCCCGAAGTGCAAGGCGGAGTGACGCGCTACGTCAACACTTTTGATCTTCTCAAGGGACCTCCCATTTCTCCCGTGGTCACCATTACCCTTGTTCTTATCTTTGGCATCGTGTTGTGGAGGAACGTCAAATACCCTTGGCTGTTCATCGCCGCGCTGGTGGAATTTTTAGCGGCGGGCGCGATGGGATACCTGCTCCTCCAAAACCTGGGTGAGATCGTGTTTGCCGCAGGGATGGTTGTTACGCAGATCTTCGCGGCGCAGTATGTGGGAAGGGAACGCTGATCCTTATCCATCCTTCGCCGCGCGCGCGCTTCCGACCGCGCTCAAAATGACGCCGCCCAGCACGACCAGTCCGCCCAGCAGGGCAAATTTTCCCATTCGTTCGCCGAGGAATAAAAACACCCATACTGGATTCAGGATCGGCTCCAACGTCCCAACCAGGTTTGCTTCTAGCGCGGGGATGTGTTTAATGCCTTTGGTAAACAGGATGAACGCCAGCCCGATCTGGAAGATGCCGAGATACGCAATAATGGACCAATTCGTGACCGTCCATGATTCTTTCAGAATGGAAGGGAAGCCGACCAGCCCCATGAACATGCTGGCCACCAGGATGCTATCCTCGGGGTGAGCGTCCTTTTGGGCGCGGAACGCGACCACCATCACAGCCGACGTCACGCCGCTGATCACCGCCAGAATGTTGCCGTAGAACCCCTCTGGGCTGAGTTGATCGCCGAAGAAAAGGAACAACCCAAGAAAGATCACTCCCATCGAGAGCCAGTCGGCGCGGGATGGTTTTTCGCGCAGAAGCCAGTAGCCCAGCAAAACCACATAGATCGGCGCGGTATATTGCAAAAATATGGAGTTCGCGGCGGTCGTCAATTTTGTGGATGTGACGAACAAAAACTGCGTCGTGACCGACCCGCCAGCCGCAAGCAGCATCCAAAGCGACCATCGTTTGGGCAGGCGGCGCATGTAAAGCAGAAACACAACGCTGGTGAACAATCCACGCCCCGCCAGGATGGATACAGGTTGCCAATTCAGCGCTTTAACGAAGACTCCGCTCGTGCTCCATAGCAGGGCGGCGAAAATGAGATAGAGAAGCGCCTTGCGGCGGTCAGAGAGAGAATCCATTGTTTCTGTCCTTACGAGATTTATCAGGGATGTGAAATGTTACGCCAAAACGCCTGGATTATACTGGTAGAAATTTACCCGTCATTTAGCAAAGGAAAATCAAATGACTAC
>Ga0268298_10004778_pt1 | contig 13011 bp, 10 predicted proteins | sample WWTPWeurt_MetaG_FD_194462 | JGI IMG/M metagenome (GOLD analysis project Ga0268298, IMG submission 194462) | Activated sludge microbial communities from WWTP in Nijmegen, Gelderland, Netherland - WWTP Weurt | ecosystem: Engineered > WWTP > Aerobic digester > Activated sludge | place...
GCACGGCCTCGCTGGTGCGCGGCGTGTCGCCGGCGCCGAGGATCTCGGCATTGGGCGAGCGCGCGGCGAGGCTCACGGCATCGCGGTGGCCGCTGCAGCGGCCGCAGGCGTGGCACTGGCCGGCGCCTTTCATGTGCTTGACGTCGAGCAGCGGCGCGCAATCGACGGCGGCGCTACGTTGCGCGTACGCGTCCCAGGCGGCGCGGTCGATGCGGAAATGCACCGGCGCGATGCGCGCCAGCAGGCTGAAGACGCCGGAGACCGGGCACAGGTAGCGGCACCAGACGCGTTTGCCCTTGCCATACATCCAGCCGATGCCGACGGCGGCGACGGTGGAACCGCCGAGGATCAGCAGCGCCGCCTGCGGGTAGTCATAGACGCTGACCAGCTGGCCATAGACCGTGGTGAGGATGAAGGCCACCACCGGCCAGCCGCCCCAGCGCATCCATTTCGGGATCGCGCCGCCGCGCCCGTGGCGGCTGGCGAATTCGGCCAGCGCGCCTTCCGGGCAGAGCACGCCGCACCAGACGCGGCCCATGAGCATGATCGAGAGGATCACGAAGGGCCACCAGACACACCAGAACAGGTATTGCGCGAGCAGCACCAGGCGGTCTTGCCAGCAGGCGACGTAGGCGGCCTTGTCGGTTGGGGTCTGCATGCCCGTGGTGCACAGGTTGGGGTCGATGGCCGAGGTGGCGCCGAAATCCGAGGAGAACAGCCGCGCTTCCGGATGCGGATGCGGCAGGAAGGCGGGCAGGGCCACCAGTACCAGGTAGAAGACCACGATCAGCCACTGCACGATGAGGATGGCGCGCCGGTGCCGCGCCACCGAGTCGCCGAGTCGCGCCAGTCGCGTGCGGCGCGCCGGCCGCCGCGGGTAAAGGGTGATCGATGCGGTTTGCATGGCGACCTACCTGGCGATGACCAGCAGTTCGCCGGTGGCGATGTTGAATTCGTCGACGAACAGGTGTTCGCCGGGCGGCAGCTTGATGACGACGAAGGACTCGGCACCGGCAGAGAGGATTTTCTCGACATGCAGGTCGGCGTTCTCGAATTCGAGCGGCCCCGGCCCTTCGTTCTTGAGGATGAACTTGATGCGCTGCCCGGCCGGTACGTCGAGTCGCTTCGGCTCGAACACGCCGTCCCTGACGGTGATGGTCCAGGTCGGCAGCGCAGCGGGCGCCGCCTGGGCGCGGCCCTCGGTCGCCCAGCCGAGGCCCGTCCACAGCGCGAGCACGAACAGCAGATGGGCGAGCGAGGCCGGCATCATCAGAACCCGAGTTTGGCGCGCAAACCCGCGACCTTGACCGTGTCGGCGCCCTGGTCGCCGCCGGGGTTGCGGATCCACTGGTAGCTCGGCGACAGCTCGATGGCGTCGTTCAGCTTGAAGCGGTAATAGAGCTCGCTCTGGTATTCCGAACCCGATGCCCGGTAGCCGGCGACGGCCAGCGAATCGCGGCGATAGTCGTCGCTGGTTTCCAGGCGACCGTAGGCGAAGCCGACTGCATCGGCGGAACGGCGCCACGGCGTGCCGTCGAGTTCCGCGCCCAGCGTCAGCGCGCGGTCGAAGCTGACCTTGCCCGCGGTGTGGTGGCCGTAGCGGCCGAAGAGGGTCAGGTCCTCCAGGACCTTCTGGTCGGCCGACACGCCCCAGCCGCTGTTGCGGCGCTGCGTCGCGTCGTAGTTCTGCGCCTGGCCGTTGCTCCAGGCATAGGCGCGATACGTTCCCGGCAGGAAATTGAAGCGGGCATTGGTCTCGATCTGGCCGATGACGAAGGGATCGGACCAGGACCCGGAGAAGTCGGCGCCGGTGTCCGCGGCGAAGGCGCCGAGCGAAATCGCCCACTCGCCGCCCTTCTCGTGGCTGTTCTCGTACTTGACGATCGCACCCGGCTGGAAACCGTATTTGTCGGCGCCGATGTCGCCGCCCGAGTCGAGCAGCGGGTTGTGCACGAAGGCGTTGTTCATGAACTTGGCGGTTTCGTCGTCCGCCGCGGCATTCTGGTCGAAGAAGACGAAGGGGTCGATCTTGCCCACCGTCAGGATGAGGTGGTCGCGCGCATCCTCCTTGCGTGCGTCGTAGCCCAGCGGCGTGGTCAGTTGGTACCAGGCCTGGGCGACGATGCCGTAGGTGTCGTCCGAGCCCGCCGCGCCCTGGAAGGCCACCGTGTTCGGGCCGGAGGTGTAGGTCGGGCGCAGGCCGACGCCGTCGCCCTGGCCGAGGCGGATATGGGTGAAGAACTTGCCTTCGCTGTCGCCCATCGAGCCGACCGGCAGGCTGATGCTCAGGTCGCCGCGGTAGTTGCCGCGGGTTTCGTCCCTGCCGCTCGCCGTGCCGCGACCGCCGACTTTTTGCACGACCGCGGTGATGCTGCCTTCGACCTCGATGCCGTCGAGCGCCTCGGCCAGCTTGGTGGCCGGTCCCCTGATCGCGTCTACCTGCGTTTCGACCGCCTTGACGCGCGTTGCGAGTTCGGGATCCTTCTCGGAAATGCGCTCGCTGGCCAGCGCCTTTTCGAGGTCCCTGTTCTGCTTTTCAAGTGCTTCGACGCGTGCCGACAGGCGCTTCATTTCGGCCAGCACCGTCGTCATGTCATCGGCGGCAGCCGGCATGGCGACGCCTGCCGCCAGGGCGGCGGCCAGAATCTTCCTGCGCATGATCAGTACCCGCCCTTCTTGCCGACACCGGCGTAGGTGAATTCCCATTCGGCTTCGACCGGCTTGAACCACGGCCGCACGCCGGTGGCGCGGTCGGTGTGGCGGCCGAACATGTTGCCGGCGGGGTTCTCCTTCGCGTTCGGCGGGTAGAGGGTGAACTTGACCTTGTACTTGCCCGGCCCCTTGAGCTTGACGTTGTCGCCGTAGTGCGGGCCGTCGCTGGCCACCATCGGCATCATGTCGCCCTTGATCACCTCATTGCTGCCGATCTTGGTCAACTCGTACTTGACCAGCAGGTGCGGAATCCAGAAGCCCTCGGGAAAGCCGTTGGCATTATTGGCCAGGGCGTGGATGTCGGCTTCGAGGTGGATGTCCGATTCGGAGGCCTTGCGCATGTGGCCTTCCGGCTCCATTTCGACGGCCTGCAGATAAACGGCGGCGACTTCCATGCCGGCGAGGTTCTGCGGCGAGCCGATGGGATATTCGAGCGCGGCGGCGGAGAAGGACGTCGCCGCAAGGGCGAGTGCGGCAAGGGAACGCAAGGGGAAGGGCATGGCAAACCTCCAAAGGTATTTACGGGTCTTTGGCTGGCTTGCCGTCATTGCGCGAATGGCCGGCTGGCTGGCTGGGAAAAGATGGGCGGCCGCTGGCGCGTCCGCCCGAATTGCCGAGATCGGGAGCCGGACGCGGCTCCCATCTGCGATTAAAGGTAGTTGTGGATGCCGGGCTTCTCGATCTATTTGGTAAGAATCAGCTTGTCCTGCCGGGTGCGGCGCAGGCGGTAGGTTTCGCCCTGATGGGCGATTTCGACTTCGTTGCGGCCGCCAAGCAGCGCGGCGCTGTCAAGCGCCTCCGTGCCGGCATTCGGCCCGGGCGCAGCGGGCAATTGCGGGTCGGCCGGGGTGGCGGGTTTCGGTTCCGGTGAATTCATAATGCGAATGATTCTCATTAATCTAGACGCTTTTGTCAACAGGGGATTCCCACTTTTTGCATTTTTTCGGCGCGGCGCCGTACGGGCCTCGATCCGCGGCGGCGTCAGGAAGCCGAAATCTTCACGGGGCTATAATCCGTCCTTTAGATATCAAAGGAGTTCGCCGTGGGTCTCGATCGCGTGCCTTCCGGCAAGGATTTGCCGAACGATTTCAATGTGGTGATCGAGATTTCGATGCACTCGGAGCCGATCAAGTATGAGGTGGACAAGGAGTCCGGCGCCATCTTCGTCGACCGTTTCATGTCGACCTCGATGCACTATCCCTGCAATTACGGCTACATCCCGCACACCATTTCCGGCGACGGCGACCCGGTGGATGTGCTGGTGCTGTCGCAGTTCGCGTTGCCGCCCGGCGTCGTGGTGCGCTGCCGGCCGATCGGCATGCTGAAGATGACCGACGAGGCCGGTGAGGACGCCAAGTTGCTGGCCGTGCCGGTGGACAAGCTGACGCCGATGTACCGCGACGTGTCCGGCCCGCGCGACCTGCCGCAACTGGTGCTGGACCAGATTTCGCACTTCTTCGCCCATTACAAGGACCTCGAGCCCGGCAAGTTCGTCAAGATCAACGGCTGGGTCGGCATCGAGGAGGCCAAGAAGGAAGTCATGGACGGCGTGGCGGCGTTCGAGGCCGCCAAAGACAAGCCGGCGTACTGATTCGTCCGGCCGGCGACCGTACCCGCCGTGCGACGGGTCGGCTATAGTTTCCCCCCATGAAACGCCTTCGCATTGCCATCGCCCAGATGAACGCCACGGTGGGCGACCTTGCCGGCAACGTGGACCGGATTCTCGGCTTCGCCGTCCGCGCCCGCGACGGCGGCGCGGACGTGCTGCTGACCCCCGAGCTGGCGCTTTGCGGCTACCCGCCGGAAGACCTGCTGATGCGGCCGGACTTCTACCGCGCCTGCGCGGCCCAACTCGAGCGCCTCGCCGCGGCCGCCGCGCTGCCGGTGGTCGTCGGGCATCCGCAAGAGTCTGCCGGTGAGCGCTACAACGCCGCGTCCCTGCTGGCGGAGGGCCGGATAGCGGCGACCTACCGCAAGCACCGCCTGCCCAATTACGAGGTGTTCGACGAGGAACGCTATTTCGCCGCGGGGCGCGGGCCCTGTGTCGTCGAACTCAAGGGCGTGCGCTGCGGGCTGGCGATCTGCGCCGACGTCTGGGAGCCGGGCGCCGCCGAAGCCGCGGTGCAGGCGGGCGCGGAACTGATGCTGACGCTGAATGCCTCGCCCTTCCACATGAACAAGCAGGCGCGCCGCTACGAGGTGTTGCGCGACCGGGTGGCGGCGACGGCGACGCCGGTGGTCTATGCCAACCTGGTAGGCGGCCAGGACGAGCTGGTGTTCGACGGCGCCTCGTTCGCCATGGACGGGCAGGGGCGCCTGACGCACCAGTCGCCGGCCTTCGTCGAGGCGCTGGAGTTCGTCGATTTTGCCGATGGTCATTTGTTGCCCGGCCGCATGGTCGAGCCGGCCTCGCTGGAGGCCGAGGTCTATGCCGCGCTGAAACTGGGCGTCGCCGATTACCTCGGCAAGAACGGTTTTCCCGGCGCCATCATCGGCCTTTCCGGCGGCATCGATTCTGCGCTGACCCTGGCCATCGCGGTCGATGCGCTGGGCGCCGAGCGCGTGCGTTGCGTGATGATGCCGTCGCCGTGGACGGCGCAGATGAGCCTCGACGATTCGCGCGAGATGGTGCGCCGGCTGGGCGTGCAGTACGACGAGATACCGATTGCATCCGCAATGGAGCAGTTCGCCGTGTCGCTGGCGCCGACTTTTGCCGACCTCGGTCCGAAACCGCCCTGGGACACTACCGACGAAAACCTGCAGGCGCGCATCCGCGGCATGCTGCTGATGGCGCTGTCCAACCGCACCGGGCGCATCGTGCTGACCACCGGCAACAAGAGCGAAATGGCGGTCGGCTACGCCACGCTCTACGGCGACATGGCCGGCGGTTTCGCGGTGATCAAGGACGTGCCGAAGACCTTCGTCTATCGCCTCGCCGAATGGCGCAACACGGTGTCGGACGTGATTCCGCGGAACATCATCACCCGCCCGCCCTCGGCCGAGCTCAAGCCCGGCCAGACCGACCAGGACACGCTGCCGCCCTACGAAGTGCTCGACGCCATCATCGAAGCCTACATGGAACGCGACGAAAGCCCGCGCCAGATCATCGCCGGCGGCATCGGCGAGGCCGACGTGCGCAAGGTGGTCGGCATGCTGAAGAAGAACGAGTACAAGCGCCGCCAGGCGCCGGTCGGCATCCGCGTCACGCAACGCGGTTTCGGCAAGGATTGGCGCTATCCGATAACATCGGCCTACGCCGACGAATGGTGAGCCATTCCCCCGACTCCCTTCTGACGGAAGGGGGTGACGGCGGCTCGGCCGCAGGGCGGCTTCGAATTGTTGACAACGAGGAATAGGGACATGAAGAAAATAGAAGCCATCATCAAGCCGTTCAAGCTCGACGAGGTGCGCGAGGCATTGTCCGATGTCGGCGTGACGGGACTGACCGTGACCGAGGTCAAGGGCTTCGGCCGGCAGAAGGGCCACACCGAGCTGTATCGCGGTGCCGAGTACGTGGTCGACTTCCTGCCCAAGATCAAGATCGAGATCGTCGTCGCCGACGAGACCGTGGAACCGGCGATCGAGGCCATCATCAAGGCCGCCCGCACCGGCAAGATCGGCGACGGCAAGATCTTCGTTTCGTCGGTGGAGCAAGTCGTCCGCATCCGTACGGGCGAGGCGAATGAAGCGGCAATCTGACCACTAAGAACGTGCTGAACAAAGCCTGACTTATCATTCCGGCGAAAGCCGGAATCCAGCGGAATCAGGGTACTGGACACCGGCTTTCGCCGGTGTGACGGAGATTTTCACCGGTTCACCAGGCCCGATTAATTCTTCGCGGCGAGCAGCACCACCACCGCGCCGGCGCCGCCCTCGACGGCGCGCGCCTGGCAGAAGGCCAGCACTTCGCTGCGCTGGCTCAACCAGCCCAGCACCAGCTTCTTCAGCACCGGCTCGCGGCCGGGCGAACTGAGGCCCTTGCCGTGCACGATGCGCACGCAGCGGTGGCCGCGATTGCGGCATTCGCGCAGGAAGGTGACGACGGCGTGTCGCGCCTCATCGCGGTTCAGGCCGTGCAGGTCGAGTTTCCCCTGGGTCACCCAGCGGCCGCGGCGCAAATCGCGCAGCCAGGCTTTCGGCAGGCCGTCGCGCCGCCAGGCGGCTTCGTCGCCGCCCTCCAGGTACAGATCGATCAGCGCCGGACCGTGCAGGGATTCGGCCAGCGCGGCGGCTTCGTCAAACAGGTGCTGGCGCGGAATCGCCGGCGGCAGCGGCGGTTCGTGGTGGACGCGGTCCCATTGCAGCGGATGGACGTCCGCCACCGCCGCGCGAAACGCAGTGCGCTCTTCGGCGCTTGGAACTGCCGGAGTGCTTCGAGCGGTGCGAACGGGTCGCTTGGCCACAGCGGGCGGGACCACGCGGGGCACGGCCGGAGCCTCACGCTCCGGCGGTGCTCCGGGTCATGGTCTATTCCAGGCTGTCGAGGTATTTCTCGGCGTCGAGCGCCGCCTGGCATCCGGTCGCAGCGCTGGTGACGGCCTGCTTGTAGATGTGGTCCTGCACGTCGCCGGCGGCGAACACGCCGGGGATGCTGGTCGCGGTGGCGTTGCCGTTGCGGCCGGCCTGGGTGACGATGTAGCCGCCTTCCATTTCCAGTTGGCCGACGAAGAGGTCGGTGTTGGGTTTATGGCCGATCGCGATGAACACGCCCATCAGCGCGATGTCTTCCGTGGCGCCGGTCTTGACGCTCTTGATGCGCATGCCGGTGACGCCGGACTTGTCGCCCAGCACCTCGTCCAGCGTATGGTCCCACTTGATGGTGACCTTGCCCGCCTTCTCCCTCTCGAACAGCTTGTCCTGCAGGATCTTCTCGCCGCGGAACTTGTTGCGCCGATGCACGACCGTGACATGGCTGGCGATGTTGGCAAGGTAGAGCGCTTCCTCCACCGCCGTGTTGCCGCCGCCGATGACGGCGACCGGCTGGTTCTTGTAGAAGAAGCCGTCGCAGGTGGCGCAGGCGGAAACGCCCTTGCCGGAAAACGCTTCTTCGGAAGGCAGGCCCAGGTACTGTGCCGAGGCGCCGGTGGCGATGATCAGCGCGTCGCAGGTGTATTCACCGGAATCGCCGACCAGGCGGATCGGCTTCTCGGTCAGCGCCGCGGTGTGGATGTGGTCGAAGATGATCTCGGTCTGGAAGCGCGCGGCGTGCTTTTCGAAGCGCGCCATCAGGTCGGGGCCCTGCACGCCGTCGGCATCGGCCGGCCAGTTATCGACGTCGGTGGTGGTCATCAATTGCCCGCCCTGGGCCATGCCGGTGATCAGTACCGGCTTCAGGTTGGCGCGGGCGGCATAGACGGCGGCGGTGTAGCCGGCCGGGCCGGAACCGAGGATGAGGAGTCGGGCGTGGCGGGTGCTCATGGCGGGGGAAATCCTGTGGTGGGAATGGAGGGGATTATATAGAGCGGAACAGGGCCTGACTTCCGGAGCCGTCTATCGTCCGGCAGGTGTGAAATCGGTCATGTTCCCAAGCACTTACTTTATCCGTGAAATAGTTGATCATGGTAGTCTTGTTCTTTATCGAGCAGCGAGGTGACACTGGTGCATTGGCTCGGGCAAAGTCGGTTTGTTTTGGCTTTTTCGTCCTTTGCGGCAATGGGTCGCGGCGTTGTCTTGACCGTTTTCCTGCTTGTTCCGGTGAGTTTTGCGTGGGCTCAGTCAAGTCGGCCGTTTGCGGACGGGGCGCTGAAACGGCTGGATAAACTCGACGAACGGCCCGCCGGGACCGATCTTCCGCCATCCGCAACCGCGTCTGCGGCGCCTGCCGCGGATGCTCCGCCATCGGGTGGCGGCGGGTTGCGGTTCGATATTACGCACTTCGTTGCCCATGGCAACACGCTGATTCCGCAGCCGGTGGTGGATGCCCTGCTGGCGCCCTACACCGGTCCCGGGCGCGATTTCGGGACTGTCCAGCAGGCATTGGAAACGCTCGAAAAAGCCTATGCCGCGGCCGGCTTCAACGCCATCCAGGTCTTGCTGCCGGAACAGACGCTCGAATCCGGCGTGGTGCATTTCACGGTGGTCGAGAGCCGGCTGGCAAGCATCAGGATCGAGGGCAACACGCATTTCAGCAGCGAGAACTACAAGCGCTCCCTGACATCGCTGGAAGTCGGCAGCACGCCCAACTTCGACGACCTGGTCGACAACCTGCGGCTGCTCAACGAGCATCCGGGCAAGCAGGCCTCGGTGGTGATGCGCGCCGGCGCCAACGAGGGCCAACTCGATGCGGTGGTGAAGGCCAGCGACCAGTCGCCGCTGCGCTATGCGCTGACTTTCGACAACACCGGCAACGAGTCCACGGGGACCTATCGCGTCGGCGCCGCGGTGCAATATTCGAACCTGTTCGACGCCGACCATATCGTCAGCTTCCAGGCCATCACCTCGCCGAGCAAGCCGGACAAGGTCGGCATTTACGGTCTTGGCTATCAGGCGCCGATCTATTCGTCGAACGGCCTCTTCGGCATGTTCATCGGCTACTCGGACGTCGATTCCGGGCAGGTGAATACCGGTGGTGGCAAGTACGCCATCTCCGGCGCCGGCACGGTGTTCGGCCTGCGTTATGTGCAACTTCTTCCCAAGCGCGGTGATTGGGAGCACAAGCTGGTCTTCGGCTTCGATTGGCGCGCTTACACCAACAACGTGACCGTTGTTAACGACACCACCAAGCTCGTTCCCGACGCGACGGTCCATCCGGTCAGCATCGTCTGGCAGGGCACGGAAAAGAAGGCGGATTCGGAGTTGTCCGCCTATCTCGGCTTCTCGCAGAACATTCCGGGGGGCACCGACGGTACCGATGACGACTTTCAGGCGCTCGGCGGCAGGCCCGGCGCAAGGGCGAACTACCAGCTATGGCGCTACGGTTTCAATTTTCAGAAGGCCTTCGCCAATGACTGGGCCTTTCGCACCAACCTCAACGGCCAATACACCAACCAGATGCTGATCGTTGCCGAAATGTTCGGCGTCGGCGGCGCCGAATCGGTGCGCGGCTTCCTCGAGCGCGAGCATTCCAACGACACCGGACATCGCGGAAGCGTCGAGGTCTATTCGCCCGAACTCGGCCGGAACCTGTCGGACCAGTTGAAGTTGCGCGTCCTCGGCTTCTATGACTACGGCTACGTCAGGCGCATCAATCCGACACCCGAAGAAACGTCTTCGCTCAGCGTCGCCAGCGTTGGCCTCGGCATCCGTGGCGGGCTGGGCAGCGAAACCACCTTCCGCCTCGATTACGCGAAGGTCGTGGATAAGTCGCCGACTTCCCGCGGCATGCGCATGCATGGAATGTTGTCCTATGTCTTCTGAACCCGGTTTGCGGACATTCCTGTCGCAGCGGGTCGCACCCGCGACAAGCCGCGGCGGCCCGGCGGCCGACGGACAGCGCCTCCGCCTGACCCGGATGTCCTTCGCCGTGGCCGCGGCCTTCTCCTCGGTCGCCCTGGGCAATCCGCTGAATCCGACCGTGGTGGTCGGCAGCGCCACCTTCCAGAGCACCGCCAATACGCTGACGGTGACCAACACCAACGGCGCGGTGATCAACTGGAGGGGATTCTCGATCGGGCAGGGCGAGATCACCCGCTTCATCCAGCCCGGCGCCCTGAGCCAGGTCCTGAACCGCGTCACCGGCGGCAGCCCCAGCGTGATCCTCGGCGCGCTGCAGTCCAACGGGCGCGTGTTCCTGATCAACCAGAACGGCATCGCCTTCGGGCCCGGCGCTCAAGTCGACGTCGGCGGGCTGGTGGTTTCCTCGCTGGGTTTGTCGAATGCCGACTTTGCCGCAGGCAGGCTCAACTTCACCCAGCAGGCGGGCGCCGGCGGCATCGTCAACCAGGGCGTGATCCGCACCGCCAGCGGTGGCCTGGTCGCACTCGTCGCGCCCAACGTCGAAAACCACGGCGTCATCCAGGCGCCGAACGGCGACGTGATACTCGCCGCCGGCAAGAGCGCAAACCTCGTCGACCTGCAGCGGCCACAGATCCAGGTCGAAGTGAATGCGGCCGACAACCAGGCGCTCAACGTCGGGCAACTGGTGGGCCGCAACATCGGCATTTATGCCGGCGCCATCCGGCATTCCGGAATCGCCAATGCGAACACCGCGGCGCTGGACGAGCAGGGGCGAGTGGTGTTCAAGGCGGTGGGCGACACGCTGGTGTCTGGCAAGGTCGAAGCCGGCAATACGGCCGGTGCCGGCGGGCGCGTCGAGATTCTCGGCAACCGCGTCGGTCTGCTCGACGGCGCCCGCGTCGATGCCTCGGGGGTGACCGGCGGCGGCACGGTGCTGGTCGGCGGCGATTTCCAGGGCAGGAACCCGGAAGTGCAGAACGCGCAGCGTACCTATGTCGCGCCGACGGCGACGGTCAGCGCCGATGCGCTCGACAACGGCGACGGCGGCAAGGTGGTGGTCTGGGCCGACGGTACGACGCGTGCCTACGGCAGCCTCTCCGCCCATGCCGGGACGCAGGGCGGCGATGGCGGACTGATCGAAACCTCGGGCAAGCAGTTCCTCGATGTCGAAGGAGCAAGAATCGACGCCCGGGCGGCGCATGGCGCGCAGGGAACCTGGCTGCTCGATCCGACCGATATCACCGTGGTGGCGGCAGGGGCGAATGCGGCCTATGCCGATGTCGATGCCTTCGCCGACCCCGATGTCGGCGGCGCCGGCGCTTCCAGGGTCTCGCCGCTGACCCTCGACGGCGCCGGCGCCAATGTGGTGCTGCAGGCGCAGAACGACATCACCGTCACCGATGCCATCAGCCTGACGACAACGCCGAATGCCAACCTGACCCTGCAGGCCGGCCGCAGCATCGCGATCAACAACAGCGTCGCCACCAACGGCAGCGGCAACATCACCATGGTCGCCAACAACACCGATAATTCGGAAACGAATGCGGCCGGCGGCGCGCTGGTCGGTTCCGGCGGCACCAATCGCTCCACCGGCGCCGCGAGCCTGACCGTCAGCGGCGCGATCTCCACCGGTGCCGGCGGCGCGATCAAGCTCGTAAACAGTTCCGCGTCCACGCTGGGTGGCGAGACCGGGGGCGTGACCGTCAATAGCGCAATCACGACCGGGAGTTCCACCGCGTCGGGCGTGGCCAGCGGCGCGATCACCATCGCCGCCGGAACCACGATCACGCTGAATCCGGGTGGCAGCCTGACCACGGGCAATGCCACGGTGGCGAGCACGGCGGGTGTCGATACGGCCGCCAGCGGTGCCATCAACCTGACGGCGGTAACCGGGATCAGCGGGGCCGGCACGGCGACCACGGGCAGCGCGACGGTCGATAACGCCGCAGGCGGCGCCGACAGCGCGGTGTCCGGCGGGATCACCTTGAATGTAAGCGGCGCGGGCGCGATCAACCTGGTCACCGCCGCTGCGCTCGCTGCAGGAGGTGCTTCGGTAAGCAACAATACCGGCGGCACCTCCGCCACCACCGGCAACCTGACGCTCAGCGCGAGTTCCATCAACGCCACGGTGGCGATCCCGGAAGCGAGCGGGGCGACGACCAACACGCAAGGCGTGGTGAATGCCACGGCGACGGGGACGGGCGGTGGTATCACGCTGAGCTCGGCGGGCCCGTTGCGCGTTGGCGTGCTGAACACGGTGGATGGAGACACGGCGGCGGTCGCGGTAACGGTGACCGGCGGCAACCTGCTGGAAATCGCCAACGCCTCGAACCTGGATCAAGACACGCTGACCCTGACTGCCGACAAGATAAAAGTCGGCGCCGGCGTCACGGCGGCGAGCGTGGTGGTGAAGCCCACCGGCGCGCAAAGCATCGACCTGGGCGCAGGAACGGACACCGGCTTTGCGCTGGACAGCGCGGAACTGGGCAACTTCACGGTCACGCACCTGGAAGTCGGCAGTGCGGCGGCGGGCGCGATCACCCTCAGCGCCGACGTCACCCCGGCCAACACCGGCAACCTGCACCTCAGAACCAGCGGCGGCGTGGACGGGGCGACAGGCGGCATCCTTGGCGACAAGAACGTCGCGATCACGGCCGGGGGCACGGTGAACCTCGCCTCGGCCACCAACGACATCGACCAGCTGGCCGTATCCAACGCCGGCAATGCGGTGACGGTGGTGGACGCCAACGGCCTCGCGGTGGGTGACGTCAGCATCATCGGCGGCACCCTGTCGGGCGTGACCGGCAGCACGGTGAGCCTGACCGCGGCCAACGGCACGCTGACGATAGGCAACACCGCGGCCGCCAGCGGCAAGGACATCGACGCCAGCGGTGCGGTGACGCT
>Ga0268298_10004781_pt1 | contig 13006 bp, 9 predicted proteins | sample WWTPWeurt_MetaG_FD_194462 | JGI IMG/M metagenome (GOLD analysis project Ga0268298, IMG submission 194462) | Activated sludge microbial communities from WWTP in Nijmegen, Gelderland, Netherland - WWTP Weurt | ecosystem: Engineered > WWTP > Aerobic digester > Activated sludge | place: Netherlands...
GATTGAAGTCGCAAGGCTCATGCCAGGGCGATCACCAAAGAGAATATTCGGCACGGTATAGATCGGCATACCGACAGCCATTGTCATAAGACCTAAGAGTAAATTCTGCCCGAGCAGCGGCAAACGCCGAAAAGACTCAACCATCGAGCGCGAACAGTTGGCCTCGATTACACCCTGTAAACCAAAAACCCGACTCACCTGCACCGCTTATTTTGTCGCGAAATCGCATTACAGAGCGTCTCACGCATTAGCGGTGGATGCAGTGCGTCAGGTGAAGCACCGTCGCGATCTCAAGGGGAAATTATGAAATACGTATACGCCATTCTATTTGCAGGGGCCCTCAGTTACGGCCCGGTCGCCGCAGACGACGCGGCAGATAAGCTGCAGGTGATCGAACTTAAGCGCGGTGACACGCTTTCAAAGATCTCAAAAAAATACCTTGAAGACCCTAGCCAATGGCCCGCGCTCTTGAAATACAACAAAATAGCAAACCCCAATCTTATTCAGCCAGGCCTGAAGCTGAAGGTGCCGGCGAATCTCGGCAAAAAACCCGCCGCGGTTGTGATCTTCAAATCAGGTAAAGCCCAGTTCGCGCGCGCGCAAGAAAGCACCTGGAAAGAAGTTTTTATAAAGCTCGGCCTGTTCGCTGAAGACCAGGTGCGCACCGGAGCGCTTGCAAGCGTGCACCTGCAGCTCAGCAACATGACGATTCTACGCCTGCAGCCCGAAAGTTATATCATCGTCAATAAGGTCGACAAGAACGCCAAAGAGACAATTTTCACTCTGCAGCAGGGCCGGCTTCAGGCCCAGGTTGAAAGCATGAAAAAAACGGGCGGTCAGCTCGTGTTGCGCACCCCGGCAGCGGTTGCGGCGGTGCGAGGTACGGTATTTGAATTAAGCGCTTCTGATAAAGAGTCTGGTCTCGCATGCCATGAAGGCCAGGTGGATGTCTCAGCTCAAAAGGTGACGGTACAGGTACCTCAAGGCATGGGCACGTTCGTCGAAAAGGGCAAGCCGCCCATGAAGCCATTTGCCCTGCCAAAACCTCCCGAAATTTCTGCTTCTGATATTTGAGAACTATTCAAGGGGTGCGAACCACCCCTTGAGGAGTTGATATCGTGCAGGCCGTCAGGTCCGTACGTTTAACCGTTTGGTTAATTTTTTGGGCAGTGGCCGCCCTGTAGCGTATTTTGTCTCTTATGAACATAGCCGCGTTTTCGATCAAGCGCCCGATTTTTATCGCCAGTCTCGTCATTCTGATGCTTGCCACCGGGTGGATATCCCTGAAGCGTATCGGGGTCGATCTTTTCCCCGATGTCAATATCCCCTTTATTACGATCATGACCACCTATCGGGGTGCGGGCCCCGAAGAGATTGAAACGCTTATCTCAAAAAAGATAGAAGAAGAGGTCGCCTCGATCTCAGGCCTCAAGCGTGTCAGCTCTGACAACATGGAAGGTGTGTCGATGGTCATGTGCGAGTTCTATCTCGGGCAAGACATCAAAGAAGCCGAACAGCAGGTGCGCAACAAACTCGGCCGGGCACGGCGCGACCTGCCCGAGGGCATTGATGAACCTCTGATACAGCGCTTCGACCCGGCAGACCAGCCCATCGTGCGGCTTTCGATCGCCGCAGATATGCCATCGGCGAAACTTTATGACTTTGTCGACCAGCGTATCAAGCCGCGTTTTGAGCAGGTGCCAAGCGTCGGCGCGGTTCGCATTTCAGGCGGCCAGAAGCGCGAAATACAGGTCGAGGTTGACCGCAACCTTTTGAATTCAAACCAAATGACCATGACGTGGATCGCGAACAACCTGCGATCTTACGGTGCAAACGTGCCAGTGGGCAAGAAAGAAAGCGGCGACAAAGAGATTGCTTTTCGAACGCTCGGCCGCTTTGAAACGCTGAAACAAATTGAAAATACGGTTGTGTCATTCGGCGGTGACGCGGGCAGCGCGCTATTGCTGAAGCGCGTCGCAAAGGTTTCAGACGGCGTCGAAGACCCGAAATCAAAAGCTTTTCTCTATCTGCCGGTTGAAGAAGACCCAATTGACCTGAACGGCAAACCTATCGACCAGACAAAGATGGTGCGCGAGCGCAAACCGGCCCTGCTGATCGACGTCTATAAGCAGTCTAACGCGAATACCGTTGCGGTCGCCGACGGCACGCTCAAACTCGTAGAAAAAATCAATGCAGACCTGCGACCACCGGCGCTCAAGAATCTGAACGAGATCAAAGATCGCCTGCGCAAAGGCGACAAGGCTGACAAACTCGAGCCATTGTTCAAGGCAATCGCCGAAGACCCGCTGACAAAAGCTGACGCCAAAGTCGCAGAAAAACTTGCAGCTCTGCAGGCGCAGATCGTGAAGACGCCCAAAGCCACAGAAACTGCAGATGCGCTGCGTGAACTCAAGAGTGAAATCAAACGTGCTTCGGCAGCGCCTGAAATCGCGCTCATTCGCAACACTGCGCACTGGATCAAGATTAACGTCGATGATGTAAAAGAATCGATTATCATCGGCATTTTGCTCGCGGTGCTTGTCGTCTATTTGTTTCTTGGTAACTTTCGCTCAACGGTCATTACCGGCCTTGCCCTGCCAAACTCGCTTCTGGGTGCCTTCATTCTGATGCTCGCGATGGGCTTCACGATCAACGTCATCACGCTGCTCGCGCTATCGCTCTCCATCGGCCTTTTGGTCGACGATGCCATTGTCGTGCGCGAAAATATTTTCCGCAAAATGGAAGAAGGTGAGCACCCCGTCAAAGCCGCTGAAACGGGCACCACCGAGGTTTTGCTCGCGGTCATCGCAACGACTGCAACCGTCATTGCGGTATTCTTGCCAGTCGGCTTTCTCTCGGGAATGGTTGGGCAGTTCTTGCGCCAGCTCGGTATGACCGTCGTGTTCGCGATGCTGATCTCGCTTTTCGATGCGATCACCGTAGCGCCGATGCTGTCTGCATATTTCGGCGGCCATGTGCATGAAAAACCAAACTGGGTTATTCGCAACTTCAACCGCTTTCAAGACTGGCTCGAAGCCACCTACTCGACGATCATGAAATTCACATTGCGCCGGCCGCTCGTCACGGTCGGCATCTCTGTGGCAGTCATGCTCGGCAACTGCGCCTCATGCGGCGCCGTCAAAAAGACATTCTTACCGCCGAATACACAGCCAGAATTTTTGATCAGCTTTGAAATGCCGCCAGGCACCAGCCTTGAAGGCTCTAAGAAAATGGCCGAAGAAATTGAAACGCGCATGCGCAAACTTCCTGAAGTTCACCTGATCGCTTCGGTAGCCGGTTCGTATACCGGCCTTGCGAACAAGGGCGAACTCGGCGTTGTTCTGGTCGACAGAAAATGGCGCAAACGCGAGACCTGGCAGCTGAAAGATGTCGCGCGTGACATGCTGAAAGACCTTGCATACGCGAAAGTATCTGTGAACGACTACAGCGCAGTCGGCGGTGGAGTTCAATATCCGTTGAACCTGAACGTGAGCGGTGAGAATCTCGAAGAACTCGACAAATATTCTCAGGTGGTGATGGCAGAGCTCAAGAACATCAAAGACCTGAGCGATATTTCAGCCGATTTTCAGTCGGGCAAACCTGAATACCAGGTGCAGCTCGACCCCGAGCGTATGCAGCAGGTCGGTGTTGGTCCGTCGGCGGCTGGCAATGAACTGCGCCTGCATATTGCCGGTGGGGTTGTGGGCAAGTTCTATGACAGTGGCCTCGAATACGATATTCGCATGCGCCTGAAAGAAACGCAGCGCGACCTCAAAGGCGCGTTCACCTCAAGTTATGTTCCGAACCTGAGCCAGCCGCCGCGCCCGATACCGCTCTCGATTCTGGGTAAAGGCGAAATCAAATCGGGGCCTTCAAATATTTCAAGGCAAGACCGTTCGCGCGTGATCAAAATTCATGCGAACCTGGCACCCGGCGGTGCTATCGGCAACGCCGTCGATGAGGCACGCAAGATTCTTGACACGAAAATACCGCCGCCGCCCGGCGTGCGTTATATTTTCTGGGGCCAGGCCGAAGACCTGAAAGAACTCATGGAGAACATCGTACTGTCGTTTGGCCTCGCGCTGCTCTTCATCTATCTGGTGCTCGCGTCACTCTACGAATCGTTCATTACGCCGATCACGATCATTACGGCTATTCCTCCGGCGATTTCGGGTGCATTTGTTTCGCTCGCGATTTTCAGAGAACAGCTCAATATCTTCAGTATGATAGGGCTCATAATGCTGATGGGTCTTGTAACGAAGAACTCGATTCTGCTCGTCGACTATGCGCTGCAGCACGTGCGGCGTGGCATGTCGCTGAACGATGCGATTTTCGAAGCCGGTAAGGCGCGCCTCAGGCCCATTCTCATGACCTCGTTTGCGATGATTGCGGGCACTCTGCCGCTGGCGCTGGGTCTCGGTGAAGCGGCGAAGCAGCGCACGGCGATGGGTATCGCGATCATCGGCGGGTTGATCTTTTCAACAGTGATGACGCTGTTCTTCGTACCTGCCGTCTTCGGTTACATCGACAGGCTGCGCGAGGCGATTGAACGCCGCTTCAGACCAGACTATGACATGACGCTCGTCGGTAATTACGCCCCGCCGGCCGACCACCCGGCAGCGGCCACAGAATCGGCAGAAGCTGAACCTTTGAAGCCAAAAGGGCGCAAGGCAAAAGGCAAATAGGCTGTGCACGCCACATTCATCAAGCTGGCCAAATATAACCAGCTGATGAATGTCGCCGTATTTGCGGCGGCAGACGTATTAACCGATGAAAGGCGCAAGGCAGATGCCGGCGCCTTTTTTAAGTCGATACATCTCACGCTCAACCATATACTTTGGGCCGACAAAAACTGGCTGCGCCGTTTTGTCATCGCGGGTTATGGTTATGGCAGATTAACGGCGGGTATTTACGAAAACATTCAAGACAAAATCTCAGACCACCGCTTTGAATTGCATTCTGATTTTGCGGCGCTAAAACAAGATCGCGCCGCGGTCGATGCGAAGCTGCTGACGTGGGTTACCGAAGCACTAAACGAAGAGCGCCTGAATCAGGTTTTGCATTACCGCAACGCAAACAACGAAGATATGTCGCGCAGCGTGGGCGACATTCTCACACACCTCTTCAACCACCAGACGCACCATCGCGGCCAAATCACCACGTTGCTCACCCAGCAAGGTGTCGATATCGGGGTAACCGATTATATCAGCCTGAGCACACGTTGGTAAAACCTTTAAGCTCCCTCTTTTTCGACCAGCTCGCCCGCAGCAGAGAGCTCGATCGATTGCGCACCCCGTTGCCTGAGCTCGCGGCGCGTGCCCTGCTCGAGCGTGTAGAGCACCATACGCTGTAGCTGCAAAGCATCGCGCTCTGTCGCGAAACTTTTGTCGTCGAGATTAAAATTGAGCGCGATTTCATCTTTGGCGCTGTCGATGCGCGTAATGAAACCACATTCGATGCGAATGGCCATCTTCGGCGAGCGCAACGTCACCTGCACTGCATCGCGCAGATCAAGATGGTGGTAGTGGTTGCCTTCCATCTTGATACCCATACCGTTGAGGCTCAGGTTCACGAGGCGCGCAGTCATCGTCGAATCACCCGGCCGGCCGAGATTTTTCACAAACACTCTGAACTCCGCAGCTTCTTTGGGCACGACCCGCAAGAAATGCCTTTCGGGACGTTCGTGCCGGTGAAAAAGTGGCATCGCGTGCGAACGCAAAAATTCAAAGAATGGTTTTTCATAAGCAAGATCACGCTGCAGCAGGCTCACGTCAGCGCGTTGAAAAACATCTTCAACACGCGGTGAAAGCGTGCGCGTCACAACGATGCTGTTATGGCTGCAGAAAGTGTTGATGTAGTCGGCGAGCTTTCGTGCTGCCGAGACCTGCAGCGATTCGCTGTGCGCGCGCAACGTGGGTGCATAATGGTCAAACGAATAGACATAGGCAGTGGTGCGGCCATTTAGCTGAGCAAACGCATGCAACTCGGCCCCCGACGCAGAGTGCAAGTAGATGTCGTGCAATAACAGTCTGAACCGCTGCGCTTCAGAAAGCAGTATGGGCAAACCATACCAGCACAGAATTTTTGGTGCAATTTGCACCAGTTCGTTTTGAAGAGCCATGCGAGCCCCCTGCGACGGTGGCAAGATCGGTAAATACTTTCAGAAAGCCGGCCGTCTACGCATAGATGTGCCGCGGGTGAACTGCAAGGCCAAAATATAGAGAACAAATTGCGGCGAACCTGAACGCAGTGTCTAAAAACGCAAAATGAGGATTTCTGCAATTCATGTTTAATTTTACGATTCTCGGCCAACACACACCCTGCCGTTTTTCTTGACGCGTGTTGCTGCTTCGGCACACGTGTTTACACAGATAGCCTGCTGCTCAACAATGCAGGCTAACGGAACAACCATGGCAACAAAAAAGACACAAGCAGAACCCAAATTTGACCCGAAAAAAATCGCGCCCGCGCTCGTCAAAACAGCGCACGTCAAGGGCATGGAAGCTTACAAGAAGCTGTATAATCAATCGGTGAAAAATCCGTTGGCGTTCTGGGGCAAGATCGGTAAAGAACAGCTGACCTGGTTTAAACCCTTTAAGCAGGTGTTGAAGTCAAACTTCGCCAAAGCCGAGAACCAATGGTATGTCGGCGGCAAAACCAACCTGTGCTACAACGCTCTCGACAGGCATTTGACCACCGCGCGCAAGAACAAAGCCGCCATCATCTGGGAACCTGATAACCCAGCGACGCCTTCGCGCACCTTCACATACCAGCAACTGCACTTTGAAGTGTGCCGCATGGCGAATGTGCTCGTGGCAAACGGCGTCAAAAAAGGCGACCGCGTGACGATCTACATGCCGATGGTGCCCGAGCTCGCGATGGCGACGCTCGCGTGCGCCCGCATCGGCGCGGTGCACTCGATCATCTTTGGGGGTTTTTCTGCCGACTCGATAAAAGACCGCATCATCGACGCGGGTTCAGATTTTGTTATCACCACCGACACGGGTTATCGCGGCGGTAAAGTCATACCGATCAAAGCCAACGTCGACGAGGCTCTTGAGAAAATGTCGGGCCATGTGCGCAAGGTGCTCGTCGTGCGCCACACGGGCGATCACATCAACATGGTTGCGGGCCGCGACCTGTGGTGGCATGAAGAAGCCGAAAAGGTGAGCGCTGTTAATAAACCGGCTATTCTCGATAGCGAAGACCCGCTGTTTCTTCTTTATACCTCTGGCTCTACGGGCAAACCCAAAGGAGTCATGCACACAACCGGCGGTTATGGCGTTTACGCATCATTCACGCACAAGGTCGTTTTTGATATTCAAGAAAACGACACCTACTGGTGCACAGCCGACCTTGGCTGGGTGACCGGCCATAGTTACATTTTATACGGGCCACTCATCAACGGTGCGACGTCTCTCATGTTTGAGGGAGTTCCCACTTTTCCCGATGTGAGCCGCTTTTGGAAAGTGATCGAGAAGCATCACGTTTCGATTTTTTATACGGCCCCGACAGCCATTCGCGCGTTGATGCGCTTCGGCGACGAGCCGGTGAAGAAGCACGACCTGTCGTCGCTTCGCCTCTTAGGCTCAGTGGGTGAGCCGATTAACCCAGAAGCGTGGCTGTGGTACCACCGCACTGTCGGCAAAGGCAAGTGCCCGATAGTCGATACGTGGTGGCAGACAGAAACGGGGGGAATCCTCATTTCACCGCTGCCCGGCGCAACACCGACGAAACCTGGTTCGGCGACTCTACCGTTCTTTGGCGTACAGCCGCTGCTCGTCGACAGCGACGGCAAACCGCTCAAGGGCGCAACCGAAGGCAATCTCTGCATTCAGTTTCCGTGGCCATCGATTATGCGGGGTGTCTACGGCGACAAAGAGCGTTTTTACAACACGTATTTCTCGACGTTTAAGGGCTATTATTTCACCGGCGACGGCTGCCGCCGCGACAAAGACGGCTATTACTGGATAACCGGTCGCGTCGACGACGTCATGAACGTGAGCGGGCATCGCCTGGGCACTGCAGAAGTTGAATCGGCGCTGGTGCTGCACCACGATGTTGCCGAAGCGGCTGTGGTTGGGTTTCCCCATGACATCAAGGGCCAGGGCATCTATGCGTACGTGATCTTGAAAGAGGGCAAAATACCGAGCGACGATTTGCGCAAAGAACTGATTTCGCAGGTCGCGAAAGAAATCAGCCCAATCGCGAAGCCCGATGTGATACACTTCACCCCTGGGCTGCCAAAGACGCGCAGCGGTAAGATCATGCGCCGCATTTTGCGCAAGATTGCGGCGGGCGAAATCGACGCGCTGGGCGATACCTCGACTCTTGCCGACCCGGCGGTGGTCGAGATATTGGTGAAAGATCGGCAGAAGTAACAGACTCGAGCCTCTGGCTGATTTATAGTACACTTACAAATAGACTTGTCTATTTGTAAGTGTAGTGACAAATAGCCATATGCGCTATCTGGTGCCGCACATACTGAAAGATCTGCAAAAGAAGATGGTATTTCTCGGCGGCCCGAGGCAGTGCGGCAAGACCACCATGGCGCACGACATGCTGGCGCAGTGCCGCGGTCGATATTTCAACTGGGATTCAGACGAAGACCGCAATGATATTCTCAAAAAGCGGTGGAGCAATGCTGACGAAATGCTCGTATTCGACGAGCTGCACAAGTTTCCGCGCTGGAAAAACTGGATTAAGGGCATTTACGATACCTCGCAGAAACGGCAGCAGATTTTGGTAACGGGCAGCGCGCGCCTCGATGTTTACAAACGTGGCGGAGATTCACTGTTCGGACGCTACCGCTATTGGCGGCTGCACCCATTTTCGTTATCAGAATTACCGAAGGGAATTTCGGCAAAAGATGCATTGAGGCGTCTGTTGAGCGTCGGTGGTTTTCCCGAGCCGTTTCTCGATAACGACGAGACCGAGGCGCGCCGCTGGCGCAAAGAACGTTATGACAGAATTCTGAAAGACGATGTTCGCGATCTTGAGCCGCTTAAAGACATACAGACTCTCTCACTTTTCGTCGATCAGCTGCGCCGACGTGTTTCTTCGCCGATTGTACTTTCGAATCTTGCGAACGAACTTCAGGTTTCACCGCAAACTCTGAAACACTGGCTTGAGGTGCTCGAACGCATGTACCTGGTGTTCGTTGTCAGGCCCTACACAAAGAATTTGCCCCGCGCTATTCTGAAGCCACCCAAAGTTTATTTTTTCGACAATGCAGATGTCATTGGCGATGAAGGCGCACGCTTCGAAAATCTGGTGGCCACCCATCTGCTCAAGCACATACAGTTTCGCGAAGATTCAACCGGGTTTCGGTATGAACTTTGTTATATCAAAGATAAAGAAGGCCGTGAGGTTGATTTTTGCATCGTCAAAGATCGCGAAGTCGATGAACTCGTCGAGGCAAAATATGGCGACACGAAGGTTTCAAGACCACTCGAATATTACGCACAGAGGCTGAGGCCGCGGCGGGCTCTGCAGGTAGTCGCAGAGTTGAAGAAGCCTTATAGTAAGGGAAAGATTGCTGTTGAGACTGCCATTGATGCATTAAGTAGTTTGGAATAGACTGGTCGAGCATACAGAACAATTATTGCTGAATGCACCATAGCCGGCGCAAAGCATCGCAATAGCGAACAGCACCGCCGGAATTTAGGCTGGCAACGACTGTAGTGTTCTGAATCAGCGTCCGCAGGCTTTGTGCACTTGTGCCGTTCGTGAAGCTCACGCAATTACCGGTAAACAAAGGGCACCCAGGACACCCGGTAATGTACGGATTCCATGAGCCACCCAGTGCGCCGAACCACGATTCGTTGGCTGAGCCATCGACTGAATTGGCCATCGTCGAAAAATTCTGGGAAGCATTTGTGGTCATGATCGGCGTCGTGCCATTAGCTCTGTAATAAGTCGTATTTACGGCGAGCGGCCAATCAACGATGCCAAGCGCGTTTGCTGACGAAAAGTACTGTCTCACACCGCTATCCACCACAAAAGCCTTAAAGACCCGCCGACTGCCCAGCGGCAATGCTGCGTCGGGGTGGCCCGGGTCTGCCATACATTTGGCATCCGCACCAGAAACTCCGCCCAGATTGCCGTTATAAGTGTTCGTCGTCACAAAAGTAACCCGGCTCTGTCTTTGAACGCTCGTAATTCCGGTGAACGCGGGCAGCGTTGTGCCAGTGTACTTGGCATCGGCGCTTGTAGCACTCAGGTTGATCGAATACGTGGGTGCAGGAGTTTCGTTCAAGACAAAATCGTTGTTCGCCGCAATTCGCACGCTCTGCGGCGTGTTCCAGTTTGCCGTGGTAAATGTCAGAGTACATGATGTGGAGTCTGTCGCACCTGCAATGTTACAGGCGCCTGCGTTGTTTTTCAGGCGCGCCTCGGTCGCATCGCTGCTCGTCGCCGTGACGGTTACGGTTGCGGTCGGCTGCGTGTTCAGCACAACCGTGAAATCGAGCGTGGCATTCGTGCTCGCATCTTCGGTCGTGGTTGCAGCGCCTGCCGTGCATTTGGCAGTCGTGAACGTCGTATCGGCAGCGGTGTTGATGCAGGTCATTGTGCCGCCTGCGGTATCGTTGTCTTGCACGGTGATATTGACATCGCTCGGGTCAATGCCGCTGTAGTTGGCATCGTTCGAGGTCGTTGTTGCAATCTGGACGATCGTTACCTTATCATCTTCGTCGATGAGGTCATCTACAGCCGCGACAGCAAACGTCTGCGCGGTCGCATAGTTCAGCGGCGTGAAAGTCACAATGCACGAATTGTTATTATCGACTGTGCCTGAATTGTCGCAGTTGATACCGTCGGCCGAACGCAGTACAACTTCGGTTGCGTCGGCGCTTGAAAGCACCATCGACACGTTTGCCGTGGGTTGGCTTGCGAGTTGAATCGTGAATGTGCTCGTAACCCCGGCTTCGCTGACGATGCCAGTGCCGGGCGTGACAACGACTATGCCGTTAGCTGCCGCCTTTGGCACAACGTGTTCGCGAAAGGTATCGGTAACCTCGGGCGCGGCGAGGCACGAACAGAGCAGAAGACTGAAGCAACCCGTTAACGTTCGTTTCATAGATCTATCCCCATTGTCATGGCGAGCCCGATGAAAATCTGCGCCGAAACACGATTCGTGAAAACGAGCAGTTCATATTCGGTGTGCAGTTCAGCTGCGAGCGTTTCATTCATGCGGTAGCCGCCCATCGCACCAAACGCCACGAGCGGAGCATTTGCCGTGAACGCGCGCTTGCTCACCTCTTGCCCGTCGAGGTCAACCGGCTTTGTCAACAAATTCTCATAGTCGAGCGTGATATTGCCGAGCTGATAACCAAAGCGCACAAGCGGGGCTGCATAATACCGAGACCAAAACGACCAGAGATAACCCACACCGGCTGAAACGCTGAGCGAGCGGCTCGAAGCGCTGATGGCAGTCGTCGCGCGTTCAACGCCAAAACTGCTGCCGCCGGTTGCGTAGCTCAGCTGCCCCGTGACGAACAGGTCTCGATAAAAAGAGCGGCGGCGCGTATAAGCAAATGAAAACTTCAGCGGATGAAAATCTTTTGGCAAAAGCTGACTGCCAGAGGTTAACGCCGCATCGAATGCCCCGGGTGTCGAAATGGCGCCGACCCCCGCCGCAAAGCCGACATGGTGCTGGTAGTCGGCGAAATCGCTGCCACCCGCCTCACGCCATTCGTTTTCATTCGGCAACACAACCACGGCCTCTTTGGCAACGCGCGCGGCGACGAGATCAATAGATTCAAACATTGAAGCGTCGGCAAAACCTTCGACCTCGAATTCAGTCACCAGTTTCTTCTTTGCGATGTCAAACACGCGCACCGTCGTGACAATGACTGGCGCATTCGCCTGCGGTGCGTTGACGAGTTTATCGAGGGGCTTACCGGTAGGCTTATCGCCGTCATAATTTTGCCGGGCGCGCGTGATAGGTTTCTGCACCACGACAAAGCTGCCTGAGATTACGACATCTTGCTTGAGCCAGGCCCCGAGCTGCATGCCTGCTGTATTGGTGTAGAATTCGTTCGGGTGCACGAGATTCTGCCCCGCGACCGACCGCCATTTTTCATCGGCCGGTGACTCGAACACAAAATTCTCTTGCAGCTTCTTCGTCACCGCTTCTGTGATGCTACCTTCGAGGTAATCGTACAGTGCATTCTTTTCGCGATTCTGAAACGGCAAAATCAACAGCTTACGTTTGGCTGAGAAGACCGGTGTTGACAACAGCACAGCCGCGAGATAGATTAAAGGTAGTTTGTTGCCGCGCATATCTACCAAAGACATTGTCTGGGGTGAGACTTATGGAATACAGCAGAATTCAGGCGTCAGATCGAAAGGCCCGCCAACAGCGCCAGGCCCTGCGGCCAGTCGCCGAGATTCGATTCGGCGTTGATATGGCCGCGGGGCCCAATGTTTACGATCTCCGCCCGCCAGACTTTGGCAAATTGTTCGGCCCGGGCCGGCGTCACGAACGGGTCGTCACTGCTCGCCACGACGATGCTACGGAAAGGTAGCGGCGCAAGCGGCATCGGCGCAAAGCCGCGCACGCTGTCGGGCGTATGCGCTGGCGAATCGACGTCGCTCGGCGAAACGAGCAGAGCGGCTAGAACCTTGCTGCTATGGAATTTCAGAGCCCAGTGGGCCACCAGAGCGACACCGAGACTGTGCGCTATCAGAATGCAGTCGCCACTCACCTTCTGCAGCGTCGCGTCGAGCGCGGCCAGCCAGTCAGCAAGCTGAGGATTTTCCCAGTCACGCTGCATAACGCGTACCGCATTTGGCAACGAATGCTGCCACAGACTCTGCCAGTGCTTTGGCCCCGAATCACCGAGGCCCGGGATAATGATGTGGGTAGCGTTCTTCACTTCACCTTCACGCCATTGCGAATTTTTTCGCCGGGAAAAAGCACCACCTCGTCACCTTCGCCAACACCCGATTCGACAAGCGCGGTGCTGCCACTCGTTTCGGTGATTTTCACGAGCGTCTTGAC
>Ga0268298_10004782_pt1 | contig 13005 bp, 11 predicted proteins | sample WWTPWeurt_MetaG_FD_194462 | JGI IMG/M metagenome (GOLD analysis project Ga0268298, IMG submission 194462) | Activated sludge microbial communities from WWTP in Nijmegen, Gelderland, Netherland - WWTP Weurt | ecosystem: Engineered > WWTP > Aerobic digester > Activated sludge | place...
AAACACCGCCGGCACGCCCGTGCGGAAGCCCTCGAACAGGGACCACCGCACGTCCGCGCCGCCCACCACGATGCTCGTGCGCGCGACGTAGCCGACCGTGCCCGTGAGCTCGAAGCCGAAGGGCAAGCCCTTGCGGATCTTGAGCATGTACGTCTGGATCACCGAGTCAGGATCGCCGGAGATGCTGAACTTCTTCGTCGACGGATCCTGCGGACCCTGCGTGCCCTGCTTCCAGTAGTCCTTCGTGTTGTCGATCGACGTGTAGTTCGCCTCGAGCGACAGCTCGAACCCGCCGTAGCCCGTCGTGCGCGAGCCGTGCATGCCGCTCGGAGCGAGCGCGGCGCCGTACTGCGAGACGAGGTTGGCCCACGGAGCGTCGTTGGGCGCGCAGCGCGAGTACTTCGACAGGGGGCTGTAATAGACCCCTCCGCCGGGGCCCGAAACGCGGCAATCCGCGTGCGCAGCGTCGACCTGGACGAACCGGTTGAGCACCGGATCCATGGTGTCCGCGCGCGCCGCAGAGGTGGCGAGCGCCGACGTGCCGATCACGGCCAGCGCAACAAAGATGGAGCCCAATCCGCGCATCGCGTTTCTCCGAAGGGCGAGGCTACGTAGAGCACGCTCGGCTCGTCAAGCGCGGCCACCACGATCCCGCGGCCCGATGGCAGGATCGGCGATATAAGGGCGCCGTGGCCAAGGATCAGAGACCACGCCTGCGCGCCGCGCCCCTCGCGAGCCCGTTCCACGTGGTGCTCGTCGATCCGGAGATCCCGCAGAACACCGGCAACATCGCGCGCCTCTGCGCCGCGACGGCGAGCAAGCTGCACCTCGTGGGGCGCCTCGGATTTCGCATCGATGAGAAGAGCGTGCGGCGCGCGGGCGTGGACTACTGGCACCTCGTCGACATCGAGCAGCACGTGTCGTTCGCGCACTTCGTGAACGCGCACCCGACGGCGAGGCTGCGGCTCTTCAGCTCGGTCGCGACGAAGAGCTACCTCGCGGAGCCCTTCTTACCCGGGGACGCGCTGGTGTTCGGCAAGGAGAGCACCGGGCTCGACGAGGACCTCCTCGCGGCGCACCCGGACGCTTGCTTCGGCATCCCGACGCTCGGCCCCGTGCGATCGCTGAACCTCGCGAACGCCTCGGGGATCGTGCTGTTCGAGGCGCTGCGTCAGGTGGGCGCCCTCGCGGAGCCGTTCCTGGAGGGGACGTGAGCGCGTCCCAAAGCGGATGCCGCAGCCGCAGCGTCGGGACTCCGTCCCCCAGCGGATGCCGCGCGTGGGTGCTCGCGATCGCCCTTGTTTTGCAGGGGATCGTGGGTTGCACGAGCCGCGCCCCGAGCGCGACGCCGGAGGGCACCGTGCGCGAGTTCGTCGAGCGGATGCGGCGCGTGCAGGGCGATCCGGCGGACGCGAAGGCCGCCTTCGAGCTCCTCTCGCACACCACGCAAGCCAACCTGAAGGCCCGCGCCGAGCGCTACAGCGCCGCGAGCGGGAAGCCGATGGCCCCCGAGGCGATGATCGTCCCGTCGCTCTTCCTGCTGCGCTTCGAGCCGCAGCGGTACCGCGCGCAGATCTCGGGCACGCGCGCGCTCGTGGAGGCGCAGGGGCTCTTGCCCGACGAGCGGGCGCAGATCGGGTGCGTGTACGAGGACGAGCGCTGGAGGCTGGAGCTGCCAGTGCCGCCGCTCTCGCAGATCCAGATGCGCCCGCGCGACAACGAGTGACGAAGGCGCACGCGAGCGGAGGCGGCGCGCACAAAACGCCGCGAGGGCCGCTCCGGAGAGCGACCCTCGTCGGGCTTGTGATCGAGCCTGGTGCGTGGTGCGCGCTCGCGCGACCCGCAGCCCCAAACGCGACGTCAGTTGGCGAGGAAGATGGCCTCGATCTCGGTCTTGACCTGCTCCTCGGTCTGGCCGCGCGCGATCGCGATCTCCTTGACGATCAGCGTGCGCGCCGTGTCGAGCATGCGGCGCTCGCCGAACGAGAGCTGCTTGTCGGTCTTGAGCCGGTAGAGATCGCGGAGGACCTCGGCGACGTCGTAGATCGAGCCCGTCTTGATCTTGTCCATGAAGCCGCGGTAGCGGCGGTTCCATGTCTGGTTGTCGAACGCGATGGTCCGCTCGCGCAGGATGTCGAAGATCTCGCGGATCTCCTGCTCGGAGATGACCTGCCGCAGACCGACGGCGCTGGCGTTGTTGACGGGGACCATGATCTTGCGGTCCGTGTCGAGGATGCGCAGGACGTAGAACCTTTGCCGGTTCCCGGCGATGTCCTTTTCCTCGATGTTGACCACCTCGGCGACGCCTTGCGCGGGATAGACCGCCTTGTCACCGACTTTGAACTGGATCTCCGAACGAGCCTGCATACTGTCTCCTTGATATTTCCGGACGGCTCGGCCTAACAGGGCTATGCCGAGCCGACGGATGCGGCCGGGAAGCGACCGCCTGCGGACAGAAAAGACCGGCGCACAACCGGTGTCAGCGAGCCAAGATTCCCCCGCGTCGCGCAAACATCGATCCCGCCGTCCAAACGGCCGAAAGTAGAGCAGCGCCGAGAAGGGACCTTGCTAGAAACGGCGCCAAAGGACCGGCTTTCCGGGGTGAGGTGAGGTTGCCCGAAGCCCGGCCGAACACCGGGGAAACGAGCGAAAAAGCCAAATCTCAGGCTGAACAGCGTGGCCCCAGGGGGCTATCGTGGGACACCGGCATTGACGTACTGACCGCCAGTGGGCGCGCACTCTAGTAGGCTGTCTTCATTCTGTCAACTCACCGCGTCGTACAGGACGCTGGATCTGCTCATGCGTTTAGCTTTTTGAGGCCCTGAGTGAGGCGCCGGAACAGCGATTCTGGGTCTGAAAAAAGCCACTTTCATGAGGGGAAATCATTGAGTGTGTCGGGGGAGGGCATTGCGGTGGAAGGGGGGCGCGCCTTCTTCGTACGGCGCGCGGCGCGCCTTCTTCGTACGGCGCGCCAGATCGTGCCGCGGCTCAGATCGCGCCGTTCGCGCGGGCGACGAGGCCCCAGCGGACTCCCCGGTCGGAGACGATCATGCGGTCGGCGCCGCAGAATCGAAGGAGCTCCGAGGCGAGGACGGTCCCTGCCACGATGACGTCCGCGCGGCGCGGATCGATGGCGGGGAGGCGCTTTCGCTCGTCGAGCGAGAGGCGGGCGAGCTCGGCCGCAGCGCGATCGACCTCGTCGGCGGTGAGCACCATGCCGTGCACGCGGGCGGCGTCGTAGGGCACGACGTCCTTCGCGAAGGCGGCGATCGTGGTGACGGTGCCGGCGACCCCGACCGCGAGCCCGCGCGGGTGAAAGGGCACGCGCGCGAGCGCCGCGCGGACGTCGGCGCGGACAGCTTCGATCTCGGCGGCGGTGGGGGGATCGCTGCGGACGTGTCGTTCCGTGAGGCGGACGCTCCCGACATCGAGGCTGATCTTCGGCAGCCCGGCGTCGGCGGATCCAGCGGGCGCTGCCGTCGCGGACGCGTCCCCGACGATGATCTCCGTGCTCCCGCCGCCGATGTCGAAGACGACGACGTCGCCCTCGACCGAGAGGCCGGAGAGCGCGCCGAGGAACGTGAGCTCTGCCTCTTCGTCCCCGCTCGCGACGCGCGGCTCGACGCCGAGGATGGACTTCGCGCTGGCCCGGAACGACGCGCCGCCCTCGGCGTCACGCATGGCGCTCGTGCCGACGGCGATCACCTCGGCGACGCCGTGCTCCGCGATCTCCGCGGCGTACGCGCGCAGGCAGTCGAGGGTCCGTTCGATGGCCTCGGGCGCGAGGGCGCGCGTCTTGTCGACGCCCTGACCGAGGCGCGTGATCGTGGCGCGCTCGATCAGCGGACGGGCGGCGCCGCCGTCGATCTCGGCGATGAGGAGCAGGACAGAGTTGGTGCCGATGTCGATGGCGGCGATGCGTCGCATGCCGCGAACGCTAGCACCTTCGGATCACGGGGTGGCGGGGGCCTGCGTGAGCGACTTGAGGTCGAGCACCTCTTCCATGTTGGGCACCACGACGAGCTCGCAGCGGCGGTTCGCTTGCTTGTTCTCCGGCGTGTCGTTGGGCTTCATGGGGTCGGTGTCGCCGTAGCCGGCGGCGCTCCACTTCCCGGGGTTGAGGCCCCCGCCGCCCTTGTCCTGCGGCTGGATCAGGAACGTGAGCACCTCGCGGGCGCGCATCGCGGAGAGGCCCCAGTTGTCCTTGAAGCGCCCGCCCTTGAGGGGCGCGCTGTCGGTGTGGCCCGCGACCTGGAAGGAGCGATCGGAGAGGCCCTTGTCCGCGCGGATGACCTCCGCGACCTTGAGGAGGATCGCCTCGCCGTCCTTCTTGAGGGTCTCGCGGCTGGAGTCGAAGAGCACGTCGCCGGGGAGCTGGATCACCATGCGGTTGTTGCGCGTGGTGACGTTGAGGCCGAGCTTCGTGAGGGCCTGGAGCTTGTCGCGGAGCACCTCGAAGCGCTTCTTGATCTGCTCGAGCTGGTCGGCGCGCTTGCGGTAGTCCTCGAGCGCGCGGGCCTGCTGCTCGAGGTTCGCGTTGAGGTTCGAGATGTCGACGCCGGCCGCCGCGAGCTGCTTCTTGAGCTGCTCGATGCGGACCTCGGCCTCGTCGAGCTCCCCCTTGGCCTTCTTGCTGCGGCCCTGCTCCGCCGCGAGCTCGCCCTTCAAGGCCGTGATCTCGCTGAGCTTCGCGCGGTACTCCTCCTCCGAGGGGCCGCACGCCGCGGGGGCGAGGGAGAGGGCCGCGGCGAAGGCGAAGAGGGCCGCGGGCGAACGACGAAGAAACATGGCATTGTCCTCAGCGTGGGGATGCGAAGCGGGGGCAGCGCGGCTGCACGAGGGTCAGAGGGGAGCGCCGCGCCGAGGCCGGCGTCCTGCCGGGAGATGGATCCCGAAGAGCGCTCCGCGAGGCGCCGGACACGCCACGGCTCCCGCGGCGAGCCGTCACGACGCGCTCCGCGAGGCGCTCTGGAGGCGCCGCCGCGAGCCGAAATGACGAAGGCGGGAACGTTAGCGGGACGGGGGGAGCTTCTCAAGGAGCGCCCGTGGCATTGCGTGAATGTCAACAAAATTCGCCAAGGAAAGCAGCTTTCTCGCGCTCCGGGATGCTCCCGGACGGTTCGGGGATCCTGCTCGGGCGTGGGGGTCACAAACGCGCATGGAAATGCTTGCGAGGTCCCGTCTCGAAAGGCGCCGAGCACAATCGTCGGGACCTCGCAAGATTTTCCTTGACCATCACGATGCGTGGCAATATAGGTGGTGCAACATCTGTTAGCCTCGGTCTCGCGGGACGCGCTCGCGGGGCTTCGAGGCGGCCACTTATTGGAGGGTCACAGATGGCTGCTAAGAAGACTGCTGCAAAGAAGCCCGCGAAGAAGGTCACCAAGACGGCGAAGAAGCCGGCAGCGGCGAAGGCCGCGAAGGTGGCGAAGAAGCCTGCCAAGAGGACGGCAGCGAAGCGGACGACCAAGCGCGCCGCTACCCCGAAGAAGACCACCAAGCGCACGGCCGCGAAGAGGACTGGTGCAAAGCGCGCCGCTCCGAAGCGCAAGGCCAAGGCTGCCGGCAAGCGTGCCGCGTCGCCGCGCAAGGCTTCTTCGCGGAAGAGCGCCAAGGCGTCCGCTCCGCCCGCCCCCGTGGCGGCAGCTTCGTCGTCCGACGAATCGGAATGAGCGGATCACAGAGCGCGCCCGTCGCGCCTGCGTGAACGTTTCGGATTGAAGAGGGTCCTCGATGGCGCGCCCCAACGCGCTGGTGAGGTCCGTCCGAGAATCGGAGCGCCTCGTCGGCACGAATGCGCGAGAAGCGGCAGGCCGTGCTTGCCAATTCACATCGAGGACGTCGGCGTCAAAAGTCGGCGTCCTTCGTGTTTTGTGGTCTGTGACGGGACAAACGGCGGGGGTGAGGCGGCAGGCTGTTAGCCTCGCGAGGTGATTTCGAGGCCTGTCTTCATCCTCGCGCTGCTCACGCTGCTCAACTTCGTAAACTACCTGGATCGATTCCTCGTGGCCGCGGTGGCGCCGAAGATCCAGGAGAGCCTCGGGATCAACGACGCTCGGATCGGATGGATCACGAGCGCGTTCATGTTCGGGTACTTCCTGACGAGCCCCGCGTTCGGGTGGCTCGGGGATCGGCACAAGCGCAAGGGGCTGATCGCGGCGGGGGTCGCTGTGTGGTCGCTCGCCACGATCGCATCGGGGCTCGCGACGGGGTTCGGCTCGATGTTCGCGGCGCGCGTGATCGTGGGCATCGGGGAAGCGAGCTACGCGTCGCTCTCGCCCACGATCATCGACGACATCGCGCCCCCGAACCGGAAGAACCAGTACCTCGCGATCTTCTACCTCGCGACGCCGGTGGGCTCGGCGCTGGGCTTCGTGCTCGGCGGCTTCTTGCAGCACAGGTACGGGTGGCAGAACGCGTTCTTCGTGGCGGGAGGCCCGGGCGTGCTGCTCGCTCTGGTGACGCTCTTGATCAAGGAGCCCGAGCGCAAGGCCGCGGAGGCGAGCGACGCCGACGACGCTGGATCGAAGGGCGCGGCTCGATCGACCGGTCGCTGGGGATCGTCGCCTTATGCGCTCCTCGCGCGCGAGCGGATGTACGTGCTCGCCGTCGGGGGCTACATCGCGCAGACGTTCGCGCTCGGGGGCTTCACCGCGTGGGCGCCGCAGTACCTCAAGCGCAAGCTCGGGATGGAGCTGCACGAGGCCGACTTCTGGTTCGGGACGGTCACGGTGGTGACAGGGTTCGCCGGCACGGGGCTCGGGGGCTTCTGGGCGGATCGGATGAAGGGCGATCGGGTGGTCGCTTGCTTGAAGATCTGCGCGATCTCGTCGGTGCTCGCGACGCCGTTCGCGGCCGCGTGCTTGTTCATGCCGACGCCCACGCTCTTCTTCGTGGCGATGGCGCTCTGTGAGCTCTCGCTGTTCTTGAGCGTGTCCCCAACGAACGCGGCGATCATGCTGAGCGTGCCCGTGATGGTGCGCGCCAACGCGATGGCCGTGTCCATCTTCGCGATCCACCTGTTCGGTGATCTCGTGTCGCCGCCGCTCATCGGCACGATCTCGGATCACTCCGGAGCGGGAGCGTCCGGGCTTCAGCTCGGGATGTACCTGCTGCCCGCTGCGCTGGCGGTGTCGGCGATCGTGTGGGGGCGGGGGCTGCGCGCGAGGCCGGCGACGGCCCCGGCGGCGACGTGATCGCTACTTGACGAGAGAGGATTTGATCGCGGCCGACTTCGCCTCGCCCTCGGGGGAGCTCGGCGCGTTGAGCAGCTCGGTGACGAGGTCGCGGCACTCGGGCTTGTTGCGGAGGTTGTTGAGCATCGTGTTCGAGACCTCGGCGAACGCCTTCTCGAACGCGAGCCCCTCGCGGGTGCGCGCGGCGACCTTCTCGCGGCTCTGCGCGAGGTCCTCCTCGAGGGCCTCGGCGTAGCGCGCGAGCTGGGCGCGGAGATCTTCGATCTGGCGACGGAGATCGCGCGCGGTGGCCTCGCGGACGTTCTTCTTGTGCTCGTAGCGACCGAGCTGCTCGCGCTTGGCCTGGGCCGTGGCGGCGGCGGCCCCGGCGCGCTCGAAGATGCTCGGATCGTAGGCGCCTTGGCGCAGGGCGTTGTCGGCGATCTGGCGAGCGGCGACAGCGGCGCGCTCGGCCTGCAACAGCTCGGCGCGGACCTTCTCGACGTCCTCGCCGTCGGCCGCGGCCTCGCGCAGCACGCGCGACTCTTCGTGAGCGAGCTCCTCGACCTTGCGGCCGATCTCGGCGCGGAGCGCGCGACCACGGCGCTCCTGCGCCTCGAGCTTGCGCGTGTAGCTGGCGACCTCGCCCTCGAGGCGGTTCGCGCGGGCCGCGAGATCCCACGCCTGCGCGAGCGCGTTCGTGACCTCGGGCGTCGCGTTCCCCGCGGGGTACGCGCGCGACACCATCCGGCTGAAGAGCGCTGCGCGGCTCGCCCACTCCGTGACGCCGGCCGTCTGCGGAGGGGGAGGCGGCGGCGGCGCGGGCACGCCGTCACCTGCTTCCGAGTCCCATGCCTGCGAGGGCAAGCTGCGCTGGAGCGCCTTCAGCTCTTCCTGCAAATGGTGGGCGTCTCGGTAGCGCTTGCGGATGTCCTTCTCGAGGAGCCGCAAGCAGATCGACTCACCTTGCGGGTGCGCGTCCGGACGAATCGAGCGCGGTCGCGGCGGAGGCTGCGATCGCTGCATCTCCAGCAGCGTGTCGCGATCGTTGGCGCGGAACGGGAGCTGGCCCGTGAGCATCTCGAAGAAGAGGACGCCGAGCGCGTAGAGATCCGACTGAGCGGCGGCCTCTTCGCCGCGGGCCTGCTCGGGAGACATGTACTCGGGCGTGCCGAAGACGGCGCCCTTCGGGGCGAGGCGAGGATCGCGCGCGATCGCGGCGAGGCCGAAATCGAGGATCTTCACGAAGTCCTTCCGGCCGCCGCGCTGGGTCAAGAGGATGTTGTCGCTCTTGAGATCGCGGTGCACGACGCCGAGGTCGTGCGCGCGAGCGAGGGCGGCGCACATCTGCTCGAGGATGTCGACGCCGCGCGCGATCGGCATGGGACCGCGCGCGAGCTCCGCCGAGAGCGGCGTGCCGACGAGGTACTCCATGACGAGGTAGAGCTCGCCCTCCTCGGTCTCGCCGATGTCGTGGATGTCGATGATGTGCGCGTGGTCGACGCGGTTCGCGGCGCGCGCCTCGCGGAGCATCCACGCGCGGAGGTGCGTCTCGCCGCGGAGATCGGGGCGGATCAACTTGAGGGCCACGACGCGTTCGATGAGCACGTGGCGCGCGCGGTACACGACGCCCATGCCACCTTCGCCTAGCCGCGCTTCGAGTCGATACCGGCCCGCGACGACCTTCCCGATCAAGGGATCGGCGTTCGTGCGAGAGCTGCCTGAAGAGCGGACCGAGGGGCGGTTCTCCATAACGACCGTTTTTTTCCGTGGCTCCGAGGCGCTGCGTACCCCGAGCGTGGTCATCCTAACCCGAATCGAGTCGAAACTTGTTCGTCTCGAAGCTCGAATGCACCAGCACGGCGCGTGCCCCGCGATGCTCCACGGGGGATCGCCTCGTCCGGGCGGGCTCGGCGATGGGTGACAAACCAGCCCCGCCGCACGGAAGGCAGCAGAATGAGACGAAGTCTCAGAAGAGCGCGGCGTCGGAAGCTCAGAGCTGCGTCGAGATCGGGCGGCCGCTCGCCTTGGGTCTCGCGGTGGGGGCCCCGGATCTCGATGGATCAGGAGAGTCTCCCGTGGACGTGGCAGCGGGCGGCGCGCGTCGGGGATCGGCCGAACGGACGGTGGCTGCCGGACCAGGCGGCGCGACGGCGGGAGACGTGGGGCTCGCGCCGTTTGGATCCGAGGGCAAGGGGATATCGATGGGCGCGTCGTCGTTCTTCGAGCGGCACGCCGTGGTGAGCGCCGCGGTCACGACGAGCACGTATGGAAAGAACCGCCACGTCACAGACGGAGCATACGCGGAACGTCGACGGCGTCGCGGGTCCCCATGTGGAATCGACGCTACCACCACGGCGCTCCGCCCTCGGGCGCTCGGATCGTGGAGAGCACGGCGCGCGCGTCGTGCGCATCCTTCGCGATCTGCGAGCGCAGCTCGTCGAGCCCCGAGAAGCGCTGCTCGCCCCGGAGGCGTGAGATCAGATGAACGCGGAGCTGGGCGCCATAGAGGTCCTCTTCGAGGTCGAAGAGGTGCACCTCGATCGATGGCGGCGCCCCGACCTTGACCGTCGGCCGCACGCCGATGTTGGCGACGCCGCCCGCGAGGCCGCTGGATCGCAGGGGTGATCCGAGCGCTTCGAGCGTGGAGCCCGTGCGCGCCGCAGGATCGTCTGTGGAGCTCGCCAGTCGATCGACGGCCACCGCGTACACCCCGAAAGGAGGCAGCGCCTCTTCGACGGAGGCGAGGTTGGCCGTGGGAAAGCCAAGCGTGCGACCGCGCTGATCCCCTCGCACGACGACCCCGGAGATCGCGTGGGGCCGACCGAGGACGGCGCGCGCAGCATCCAGATCTCCTGCAGCGATCGCCTCCCGGACCCTCGTGCTCGAGAACGTCCCGCGCTCGTCGCCCACCAGCGCGTGGGATCGCGTCTCGAAGCCGAGCCGGCTCCCGAGAGAGGACAGCACCTCGAAATCACCAGCGCGGCCTTGGCCGAAGCGGAAATTCTTCCCGACGATCACGAGCCTCGCCGAGAGGTCGCTCACGAGGACGCGCTCCGCGAAGGCCGCGGGGCTCTGCGAAGCGAACGCGCGATCGAAGCGCTGCACGACCACGCGCACGCCCGGCTGCGCTCGCTCGATCAGCTCGATCTTGCGGGACGCGAGCGTGAGCATGGCCGGAGCACCCCGCCCGATGACCGCCGCCGGGTGCGGATCGAACGTCAGCACGACAGGCTCGATCCCGCGCGTCCGCGCGTCCTGCGCTGCGCCGTCGAGGACGGCTTGGTGGCCCCGATGGACGCCGTCGAAGTTGCCGATCGCGACGAGTCGGCCGGACATTGGTTCCATTTGCAGGGGCGCTTCGTAGCGAATGCAAGCGTAGACCGCAAACGGGTGCGCGGCCGGCCAGCTTGACGACGCACGGGCCGTCGGGTAACCGCGCGCTCGCTCAGGAGAGCGGAGGCTCGCGATGTTCAAGAAGGTGGCCATCTTCTCCGGGGGTGCGAACCCCGCTCTCACAGCGGAGATCTGTCAAGCGCTGGAGCAGCCCGTGGGGCGCAGCAAGGTGTCGAGGTTCAGCGACGCCGAGACGTTCTGTGTGATCGAGGAGAACGTGCGCGGCGCCGACACATACGTCGTGCAGCCGACCTGCTCCCCCGTGAACGACAACGTGATGGAGCTCCTCATCATGGTCGACGCGCTCCGGCGAGCGTCCGCGGGCTCGATCACCGCGGTGATCCCTTATTACGGATACGCTCGGCAAGACCGGAAGGTCGCGCCTCGCACGCCCATCACGTCAAAGCTCGTGGCGGACCTCATCGTGGCCGCGGGCGTGAACCGCATCGTCGCCCTCGATCTGCACGCCGCGCAGATCCAAGGGTTCTTCAACATCCCCTTCGATCACCTCTTCGCCATGCCGTCGATGCTCGATCAGCACCTGCGCGAGCACTACCAGCGAGACGTCGTCCTCGTGTCCCCGGACGCGGGGGGAGTGGAGCGCGCTCGCGCGTACGCGAAGCGGCTCCAAGGCTCGCTGGCCATCATCGACAAGCGCCGCGAGCGGGCGAACGAGAGCGAGGTCATGAACATCATCGGCGAGGTCGAGGGCAAGCGGTGCCTCATCCTCGACGACATGATCGACACGGCCGGGACGCTCGTGAACGCCGCGGGCGCGCTCATGAAGGCGGGCGCGAAGAGCGTCGCCGCGTGCGCCACGCACCCGGTGCTGTCGGGCCCCGCCGTGCAGCGGATCAAGGAGAGCGCGCTCACCGAGGTGGTGGTGACGAACTCGATCCCGCTGCGCGACGAGGCGAAGGCCACAGGCAAATTCAAGGTGGTGAGCGTCGCGCGACTCCTCGCCGAAGCGATCCGCCGCATCCACAACTCGGACTCGATCAGCTCGCTGTTCGTCTGAACAGCCTCCTCTCCTCTTTCTCGATCGTCTCGACCGGCCGGCCCTCGATCTGCTATAGGGCTCGCCCCGTTTTTCTCGGAGCATTCCCATGACCATGGAACTCATCAAGATGACCGCGTCGCCGCGCCCGGCGAGCGGCAAGGGCCCCTCGAACCGCCTCCGCCGCGACGGCATGATCCCCGCCGTTGCGTACGGCCGCGATCTCAAGGCGACCCACGTCGCGATCGCGCCGAAGGCCCTGCTCGGCGTCCTCGGGTCCGACCACGGCCAGAACGCCGTCGTCGAGCTCGCGATCGAAGGCGGCGACACCCTCACCGTGATGGTGCGCGACTACACCTATCACCCGATCTCCCGTGACCTCCTGCACGCCGACTTCGTGTCCGTGAAGCTCGATCAGCCCGTCGACGTCGACGTGCCGTTCCGCACGACGGGCAAGTCGAAGGGCATCGCCGAGGGCGGCATCCTCCAGCAGGTCTTCCGCAGGATCCCCGTGCGCTGCCTGCCCGAGAAGATCCCCGCGTACATCGAGGCGGACATCACCGAGCTCGGCATGGGTGATTCGCTCAAGGCCGCGTCGTTGAAGCTCCCCGACGGCGTGAAGGTGCGGCTCAGCGACGATCAGACCGTCGCCGTCATCAACATCCCCGAGAAGGGCACCGACGAGGCGGCTCCGGGAGCGGCAGCTCCGGGCGCGGCGGCGGCTCCGGGCGCGGCGGCGGCTCCGGGCGCGGCTCCGGCGGCGGCGGCCCCTGCGGCTGGCGCGAAGGGCGCGGCCCCTGCGGCGAAGGCCGCGGCTGCCCCCGCGAAGGCAGAAAAGAAGAAGTAAGAGTCGTGCTCCTCGTCGTTGGCCTGGGGAATCCCGGGCGGCAGTACGCGAGCCATCGCCACAACGTCGGCTTCATGGTCGTCGACGAGCTGGCGAGCGTGTGCCGAGCCGACGGGTTCCGCAGCAAGTTCAACGGCGAGTACGCGAAGGGCGAGGCTTCGGGCGAGGACGTCGTCCTCCTCAAGCCTCAGACCTTCATGAACGACTCCGGCCGCAGCGTTCAGTCTGCGGTCGCGTTCTTCAAGCCCGCGATCGACCGTGTGCTCGTGATCCATGACGAGCTGGATCTCCCGTTCGGGACGGTGCGGCTCAAGGTGGGGGGCGGGCACGCGGGCCACAACGGGCTGCGCTCGATCATGGCGTGCATCGGCACCGGCGAGTTCGGTCGCGTGCGCTTCGGGATCGGGCGCCCCCCGCCCGGCTTCCGCGGCGAGGTCGCGGACTATGTGCTCTCGAGCTTCGATGGAGCCGAGCGCGCCGAGCTGCCCGATCTCTTGAAGAAGGCGGGCACGACCGTGCTAGAAGTCGCCACGCGCGGCCTCGCGACCGCGATGAACGTTCACAACGTCCGGCCAAAACCGGCAAAAAAG
>Ga0268298_10004783_pt1 | contig 13003 bp, 10 predicted proteins | sample WWTPWeurt_MetaG_FD_194462 | JGI IMG/M metagenome (GOLD analysis project Ga0268298, IMG submission 194462) | Activated sludge microbial communities from WWTP in Nijmegen, Gelderland, Netherland - WWTP Weurt | ecosystem: Engineered > WWTP > Aerobic digester > Activated sludge | place...
ACCCGGAAGCCCAGGTTGCCGCGCTCGAAGTAACGCTTCTCCAGGTGCTGGAAGCGACGCCACGGCTCGTGCTCCGCGTGCCCCGGCAGGTGGATCTTGCGATAGCGCCCGACGATCGCGCCGGTCTTGTCGACCAGGATCGAGGTGTTGAAGCGCCGCGTGCGCCCGTCCTCCTCGACGAGTTCGGCGTAGCCGAGGCAGAAGCCGACGCGGTGCGCGCGCGCGGCATCGAACAGCGGCGCGGTCTCGGGCCCCGGCATCGCACGCTCGAAGAAGCGGTCGATGTCGGCCTGCGCCTCGAAGAACCAGCGCGGGAAGAACGTGGTGAGCGCGAGCTCGGGGAACACGACGAGGTCGCAGCCGTTCGCTGCGGCCTGCGCGAGCAGCGCGACCAGGCGCGCGACGACCTGCGTGCGCGATTCGTTCAGGGCGATGGGCCCGAGCTGGGCGGCGCCGACGGTGACGATGCGGGTCATGGCGATTCCCGGGTCTGGAATTGGGGGGCAGGCGCGTGGAAGGGCAGTGCTGGCCGGTGGATCGGTGGCGGTGGCAACGGGCGGAGCGCGGTGCGCAGGCGGTCGCGACGCGCGCCTACGAGGCCAGCTCGAGCAGCGTGCGCAGCAGCACGTCGGCACCGGCCGCGAGGTCCTGCGGCGCGGTGTCCTCGGCGGGATTGTGGCTCACGCCGCGAATGCTGGGCACGAAGATCATCGCGGTCGGGCACATCCGCGCGAGCATCTGCGCGTCGTGCCCGGCGCCGGACGTCATCCGCCGGCACGACAGCCCGAGCGCTCCGGCGTGGCGCTCGATCACGCGCACCACCGCCTCGTCGAACTTCACCGGCTCGAAGCGCGCGAGCCGGCGCGTGCCGATCTCGACGCCTTCCTCGCGCGCGAGCGTCTCGAGGAACGCGGCCAGGCGCGCCTCGGCCTCGCGCAGCCGCGCCTCGTCGGTGTTACGCAGGTCGACCGTGAGCGTGGCACGCGCGGCGATCACGTTGATCAGGTTCGGGTGCAGGTTCACCGCGCCCATCGTGCACACCTGTGCGCCGCCCATCTCGTCCGCGAGCCTGCGCAGGTACGCGCCGACCGCGGCGGCGCAATAGCCCGCGTCGTGGCGCAGCCGCATCGGCGTGGTGCCCGCGTGGTTCGACTGCCCGACGATCGAGACCTCCTGCCACGAGATGCCCTGCAGGTCCTCGACCGCGCCGATGCGAATGCCCTCGGCGTCCAGCACCGGGCCCTGCTCGATGTGGAGCTCGACGTACGCGTGCGGACGGTACAGGCCCGGCGCCGCGTCGCCCGCGTAGCCGATGCGCGCGAGCTCGTCGCCCAGGCGCTTGCCGTCGATGCTCACCGTGTCGAGGGCGGCGTCGAGCGCGAGCCCGCCCGCGTACACCAGCGAGCCGAGCATGTCGGGCGCGAAGCGCGCGCCTTCCTCGTTCGTGAAGAACGCGGCGACCAGCGGGCGGCGCGTGACCACGCCCGCGTCGTCGAGCGCGCGCAGCACCTCGAGCGCGCCGAGCACGCCGAGGTTGCCGTCGTACCGGCCGCCGGTACGCACGGTGTCGATGTGCGAGCCGGCCATGACGGGCGCGAGATCCTCGCGCCCGGCGCGCAGCCCGAAGACGTTGCCGATCGCGTCGACGCGGACCTCGAGCCCCATGTCGCGCATCCATCCGGCGACGAGGTCGCGCCCGGCGCGGTCCTCGTCGGTGAGCGCGAGGCGGCAGCACCCGCCCTCGGGCGTGCGCCCGATCTCGGCCAGGCGCTCCAGGGACTCGAGCAGCCGCTCGGGGCGGATGCGCGGCGAATCGATTCCGGGTGGGTTCATGAGCGCAGGTGGCAGGCCACCGAGTGGCCGGGCGCCACGTCCTTCATCGGGGGAGCCTCCTCGCGGCAGCGCGGCTGCGCGATCGGGCAGCGGGTGTGGAACCGGCAGCCCGGCGGCGGGTCGACCGGGCTGGGGACGTCGCCGGAGAGCAGGATGCGCTGGCGCTCGACCGTCGGGTCGGGCACGGGCACCGCCGACAGGAGCGCCTCGGTGTACGGGTGGCGCGGCGCGGTGAACAGCGCGCGCTTGGGGGCGATCTCGACCACCTTGCCCAGGTACATCACCGCGACCCGGTGGCTGATGTGCTCGACGACCGCGAGGTCGTGCGCGACGAACAGGTACGACAGGCCGAACTCGTCCTGGAGGTCGATGAGCAGGTTGATCACCTGCGCCTGCACCGAGACGTCGAGCGCCGACACGGGCTCGTCGCAGACGATCAGCCGCGGCTGCACCGACAGCGCGCGCGCGATGCCGAGCCGCTGGCGCTGGCCGCCCGAGAACTCGTGCGGAAACTTCACCAGCTGGTCCGGGCGCAGGCCCACGCGCGCGAAGAGCCGCTCGACGCGCTCGCGCACCTGCGCGGCCGGCAGCGACTCGAAGTTGCGGATCGGCTCGGCGACGACGTCGGCCGCGCGCATGCGCGGATTCAGCGACGAGTACGGGTCCTGGAACACGGCCTGCAGTTCGCGACGGAACGGCCGCACCTGCGCCGCCGACAGCGGCGAGAGGTTCGTGCCGCGCCACAGCACCTCGCCGGCCGTGGGCTCGATCAGGCGCAGGATCAGCTTGCCGGTGGTCGACTTCCCGCACCCGGACTCGCCGACCAGCCCGAGCGTCTCGCCCGGCCCGATCGAGAAGCTGACGTCGTCGACCGCGCGCACGCGCGCAGTGCCGCCACCCGGCCCCTTGCGGCGCACCGGGAAGTGCTTGGTCAGGCCGCGGACCTCGAGCAGCGGCGTCGCGTCGGCGGACACCGGCACGGGCGTCGGGCTGGCCGCGGCGTTCACGCCCGCCCCCACGCGCATCGCGTCGCGGCGCTCACGCCGTCTCCTGCGCGCCCTGCGCCTGCGCGACCCGGTCCGAGTGCCAGCACGCCGCGACGTGGCCCGGCCCGTGCGCGCGCAGCTCGGGCACCTCGCGCCGGCACTGCTCGGAGGCGAATCCGCAGCGCGGCGCGAACAGGCAGCCCGGCGCCGGGTCTTTCAGCGACGGCACCATGCCGGGGATCTCGACCAGGCGCTTGCGCTGCGGCGCGAGCGCGTCGCCCAGGCGCGGCATCGAGCCGAGCAGCCCGCGCGTGTAGGGGTGCCGCGGGCGGGCGAACAGCTCGCGCACCGGCGCCTCCTCGACCTTGCGCCCCGCGTACATCACGACCACGCGGTGCGCCATCTCGGCGACGACGCCGAGGTCGTGCGTGATGAGCACGATCGAGGTGCCGGTCGCGTCGCGCAGCTCGCGCATCAGCGCGAGGATCTGCGCCTGGATCGTCACGTCGAGCGCGGTCGTGGGCTCGTCGGCGATCAGCAGCCGCGGCTCGCACGCGAGCGCCATCGCGATCATCACGCGCTGGCGCATGCCGCCCGAGAGCTCGTGCGGGTACTGCGCCACGCGCCGCGCGGCCTCCGGGATGTGCACGCGCCCGAGCATCTCGACCGCACGCTCGAGCGCCTGCGACTTCGACATTCCCCGGTGCAGCACCAGCGCCTCGGAGACCTGGCGCCCGATCGTCAGCACCGGGTTCAGCGACGTCATCGGCTCCTGGAAGATCATCGAGATCTGGTTGCCGCGGATGTCGCGCATGCCGGCGTCGTCGAGCGCGACGAGGTCGCGGCCGTCGAACTCGATGCACCCGGCGACGATGCGCGCCGGCGGCGTGGGCACGAGCCGCAGCACCGACAGCGCGGTCACGCTCTTGCCGCAGCCCGACTCGCCGACGATCGCGAGCGTCTCGCCCGGCATCACGTCGAGCGACACGCCGTCGACCGCGCGGATCACGCCGTCGCGGTTGAAGAAGTGCGTCTTCAGGCCGTCGACGCGCAGCAGCGGCGCGGCGCCGGTCGGGGCGGTCGCGTTCGCTGCGCTCGCAGACGCCGCCGCGCTCACATCCGCCTCGCCAGCCGCGGGTCGAGCGCGTCGCGCATGCCGTCGCCGAGCAGGTTCACCGACAGCACCGTGATCGCGAGGAACAGCCCGGGGAAGAACACCAGGTAGCCCGCCACCTGGAAGAGGCTGCGGGCCTCGGCCATGATGTTGCCCCAGCTCGGGATGTTCGGCGGCGTGCCGGCGCCGATGAAGGACAGGATCGCCTCGGTGATCATCGCCGACGCGCACACGTACGTGGCCTGCACGATGATCGGTGCGAGCGTGTTCGGCAGGATGTGGCGCCACAGGATCGGCACGAAGCGCGTGCCGGAGGCGACCGCCGCCTCGACGTAAGGCTGCTCGCGCAGCGTGAGCACCAGCCCGCGCACCAGCCGCACCACGCGCGGGATCTCGGTGATCGTGATCGCGACGATCACGTTCTCCAGGCTCGCCTTGGTGAGCGCGATCAGCGCGATCGCGAGCAGCACCGACGGGATCGACATCAGGCCGTCCATCACCCGCATCACGATCGCGTCGGCCCAGCGCAGGAAGCCGGTCACCAGCCCGATCGTCAGCCCGATCACCGAGCTCAGCAGCGCGACCGCGATGCCGACGGCGAGCGACACGCGCGCGCCGTAGACGACGCGGCTGTAGACGTCGCGCCCGAGCATGTCGGTGCCGAACCACCACTCGCCGCCCGGCGGGCGCAGGCGCCGGATCGGCGACACCGCGAGCGGGTCGGTCGTGCCCAGCCACGGTGCGAGCACCGCCGCGATCACCATCGCCGCGAGCACCACCGCGCCGGCGATCGCGGTCGGGTGCCGGCGCAGCGTCGCGAGCAGGCGCGACGACGCGCTCGCGCCGCCCGCGGCCGGAGCGGGCGCGGGTTCGAGGACGGCGGGGGCCTGCGTGTCCGTCACGGTGGCTCAGTACCGGATCCGCGGATCGAACAGCGTGTACGACAGGTCGACCAGCAGGTTCACGAGCACGTAGACGCCCGAGAACAGCAGCGTCACGCCCTGGATGATCGGGTAGTCGCGGCGCAGGATCGCGTCGACCGTGAGCCGCCCGATGCCGGGGATCGCGAACACGGTCTCGGTGACGACGACGCCGCCGATCAGCAGCGCGATCCCGATGCCGATGATCGTCGCGATCGGGACCGCGGCGTTCTTCAGCGCGTGCCCGGTCAGCACCGCGGGCGTGGACAGGCCCTTCGCATGAGCGGTGCGCACGTAGTCCTGCGCGAGCACGTCCAGCATGCTCGCGCGGGTGATGCGCGCGATCAGTGCCATGTAGACGATGCCCAGTGCCGCGCTCGGCAGGACCAGGTGCTTCAGGAACGGGCCGAAGCCCTCCGCGAGGTTGCGGTAGCCCTGCACCGGCAGCCACTCGAGCTGTACCGAGAACAGGCCCACGAGCAGGTAGGCGAGCACGAACACCGGCAGCGAGAAGCCGAGCACCGACACGCTCATCACCGCGCGGTCGATCCAGCCGCCGGCGCGCGCCGCGGCGAGCACGCCCAGCGGCACCGCGAACGCCACCGACACCACCAGCGTGCACACGGTGAGCGCGACGGTCGGCTCGATGCGCTGCGCGATCAGCGTGGAGACCGGCAGCCCCGTGAAGATCGACACGCCGAGGTCGCCGTGCGCGAGCGCGCCGAGCCAGCGGCCGAAGCGCACCAGGTAGGGCTGGTCCAGGCCCAGCCCCGCACGGATGCGCGCGATGTCGGCCTCCGACGCGTAGTCGCCCGCGATCACGACCGCCGGGTCCCCGGGGCTCAGGTACAGCAGCGAGAAGACGAACAGCGCGACCAGCCCCACGACGGGGATGGTCGCGAGCAGCCGCCGGACGACGTACCAGAGCACTCGGGTGTCCCGCGCGCCGCGTCAGGCGGTCACTTCTTCTCGACGCTCCACATGAACACGATCGGGCCGTTGATCACGCCGGTCAGGTTCTTGCGGAACGCGGTGGGGATGATGAACTGCGCGGTCGGGATGTACGGCACGGTCTCGAACGCGCGGCGCTGCATCTCCTCGGCCGCCTTCTTCTGCTCGGCCGCGGTGGGTGCGGCGAACCAGGCGTCGCGCAGCTCCTCCATCTTCGCGTCGGACGGCCAGCCGAACCACGACTTCTCGCCCGCGCCGCGCAGCGGCGAGTTCAGCGCCGGGTTGACCATGTCGGGGCCGACGAACCACGTGAAGAAGATGCTCCAGCCGCCCTTGTCGGTGCCTTCCTTGACGGCGCGCCGGTTCAGCAGCGTGCCCCAGTCGCTCGCCGCGAGTTCGGCGTTCACGCCGATCTTGCGCAGCATCTCGACCGTGATCAGCGCCTGCGAGTGGACGATCGGCTGGTCGGTCGCCGACAGCACGATCGCCTTCTCGCCCTTGTAGCCCGAATCCTTGACCAGCTGCTTCGCGCGCTCGAGGTCGCGCTTGCCCGACAGGGCCTCGGAGCCCACGGTGTTCGCGAGCGGGGTTCCGCACGTGAAGTACGACGCGCACGCGTGGCCGTTCTTCGGGTCGCCGGCGATCGCGAGCGCGAAGTCCTGCTGGTTGACCGCCGCCATCACGGCCTGGCGCAGCTTCTGGTTGTTGAACGGCGGCTGCAGGTGATTGAAGCGGATCAGGCCGATCGAGCCGAGCGGGTCGGTGTTGCGGACCTCGATGTCCTTGTTCTTCGAGACCACCGGGATCAGGTCCGGGGGCAGCTGCTGCCACCAGTCGACCTCACCGTTGTTCAGCGCCGCGGCCGCGGTGGCGGCGTCGGGGATGTAGATCCACTCGACCCGGTCGACCTTGACGACCTTGCCGCCGGAGCCCCACGACGGCGCCTCCTTGCGCGGCACGTAGTCGGGATTCTTCACGTAGACGACCTTGCTGCCCGGGACCCACTGTTCCTTGACGAACTTGAACGGGCCCGAGCCGATCGCCTCGGTGACCTGCTGGAACGCGTCGGTCTTCGCGAGCCGCTCCGGCATGATGAACGGCACGTTCGACGACGGCTTGGCGAGCGCGTCCAGCACGTACGGGAACGGCTTCTTCAGCTTGAGGCGGAACGTCTTGTCGTTGACGGCGCTCCAGGCGTCGGTCATCTCGGCGAGCTTCTGGCCGAAGACGTCGCGCTTGGCCCAGCGCTCGATCGACGCGATGCAGTCGGCCGAGCGCACCGGCGCGCCGTCGTGGAACTTCAGCCCGTCGCGCAGCGTGAACGTGTACGTGAGCTTGTCGGCGCTGACGTCGGTCTTGTCGACCATCTGCGGCTGCACGTGGAACTTCTCGTCCACCGCGAAGAGCACGTCGTAGACCATGTACCCGTGGTTGCGCGTGATGTACGCGGTGGTCCAGATCGGGTCGAGGCTGCGCAGGTCGGCTTCGGGGATGAAGCGCAGCACCTTGCCCGCCTGCGCGAGCGCGGGCGACGCGCCCAGCGCGCCGAGCGTGATCGCGCCCGCGGCGATCGCGCCGACGGCGGCGCGCAGGATCGGACGGACGAGGCGGCGTGCCGCCGCGCGGGGCTGGGTGAGGCTCATCGTGGGGGCTCCCTTGGCGTGTCGATGGCGTGGGTGGTTCGGTCGTGGAAGGGGTCAAGCAAGATCGGTACCCGGTCGTTGCGGCTGCGTCGCGACGTCGCGCGCACCGCGAAGGTGCCTGTCGAGCCCGGCGAGCCCCGATCCCGCGCAGCGCGACGATTGTACCGTCGTCGCGCATCCGCCCCGGCGGCGGGCACTCGCGAGGTCCGGGCCCGAGGGTCGCCGTGGGTGCGGGCGGGCCGTGCCCCGCGCCTGCGCCACGCCTGCGCCACGCCTGCGCCACGCCTGCGCCACGCCTGCGCCGTGTCCGCGCGGACGATCGGCGCGGACCCGCCGCTCGGCTATAGTCGGCGCAGGCGATCGAAGCGAGGCGAGACGGCGATGCGAGCGATGCTCTACGAGGGCCGGCCGGGCGAACTGGTCGAGCGCGAGGTCGCGCCGCCGGCGCCCGGTCCGGGCCAGGTGCGATTGTCGGTGCGCACCTGCGGCGTGTGCCGCACCGACCTGCACGTGGTCGACGGCGAACTCGCCGAGCCCAAGCGGCCCGTCGTCCCCGGCCACGAGATCGTCGGCGTCGTCGACGCCCTCGGGCCCGGCGCCACCCGCTTCGCCCTCGGCCAGCGCGTGGGGGTGCCGTGGCTGGGCACCTGCTGCGGCAGGTGCGAGTACTGCCGGTCCGGCCGGGAGAACCTGTGCCCCGGCGCGCGCTTCACCGGCTACCAGATCGACGGCGGTTACGCGCAGAGCGCGGTCGCCGACGAGCGCTTCTGCTTCGCGCTGCCGGACAACTACACCGACGTCGAGGCCGCGCCGCTGCTGTGCGCGGGCCTGATCGGATACCGCGCCTTCCGGATGGCCGGCTCGGGCACCCGGCTGGGCATCTACGGCTTCGGCGCCGCCGCGCACCTGGTCGCGCAGGTCGCGCGCCACGACGGCCGCGAGATCTTCGCATTCACGCGCCCCGGCGATGCCGCGGCGCAGGCGTTCGCGCGCCGCCTCGGGGCATCGTGGGCCGGCGACAGCGACCAGCTCCCGCCGCAGCCGCTGCACGCGGCGATCCTGTTCGCGCCGGTGGGCGCGCTCGTGCCCGCGGCGCTGCGCGCGGTCGCCCCCGGCGGAACGGTCGTGTGCGCCGGCATCCACATGAGCGACATCCCGTCGTTCCCGTACGCGCTGCTCTGGGGCGAACGCACGGTGCGCTCGGTCGCGAACCTCACGCGGGCCGACGGCGAAGCCTTCCTCGCGCTGGCCGGCCGGGTCAAGCTCGAGACCGAGGTCACCGAGTGGCCGCTCGCGCGAGCCCGCGAGGCGCTCGACGAGCTTCGCGCCGGGCGCGCGATCGGCGCGGCGGTGCTTCGCTGCCACGACGCGTGAACCGGTCGCCGATCGGCCGCGCGTTGCCGCTGGCGTGCGCGATGCTCGCGGGCGCGTGCACCTGGGCCGGCGCCCCGGTCGCGGAAGGTCCGCCGGCGCCGGTACGCGCGGCGAGTGCATCGATCGTCTCCGCGCCGCCGGGCCCGGCGCATCCCGCCCGGCGCGTGCATCCGGCATCCGCGGCATCCGCGGCATCCGCGGCATTCGCGGCATTCGTGGCACCCGTCGCATCGGTGGCACCCGTCGCAGCCATCGCCCCCGTCGCCCCCGTCGAGCCACACGCTCGCGAGCACCCGGGCGGCGGCCTGCGCTGTGCGAGCGCCACCGCGGTGCTCGACGGCGACTCGGTCGTTCTTCGCACGCAGGACGGCGAGACGCTCCAGGTGCGCATCGCCGCCATCGACGCGCCCGAGCGCGGGCAGCCTCTCGCGGACGAGGCGCGCGCGCACCTCGCCGAGCGCGTGCTGCAGCGCGCGCTGACGCTGCGCACGCACGAGCGCGACCGCTACGGCCGCACCGTCGCCGACCTGTGGGCGGGCGCCCCGCTCGCCCCGCTCGCCCCGGCCGCCGCGCCGAGCTGCGCACCGACGGATCTCGCCCTCGACGTCGGGCTCGCGCAGATCGAATCCGGCTACGCGTGGCACTTCCGCCGGTATGCGTCGAAGCAGTCGCCCGAACGCCGCCGCGCCTACGAAGCGGCCGAGCGGCGGGCGCGCGCCGCGCACACGGGGGTCTGGCGCGACAGCGACCCGACCCCGCCCTGGCAGTGGCGCACGCTGACCCGTTCCGCGCGCGCGACACCCCCGAGGTGAAGCGCGGTCAGCGTGCCGCGGCGGCGCGCGCCTGACGCACCGTCTCGTAGAGAACGACGCCGGCGGCCACCGAGACGTTCAGGCTCGCCACCTGCCCGGCCATCGGAATGCGCACGAGGGCGTCGCAACGCTGCCGCGTGAGACGGCGCAGCCCCTTGCCCTCGGCGCCGAGCACCCACGCGACCGCGCGCGGGATCTCGAGCTCGTAGAGCGTTGCGGCCGCCTCGTCGGCGGCGCCGACGACGAACACGCCGCGCTCCTGCAGGTCCAGGATCGCGTTCGAGAGGTTCGTGACCATCAGGTACGGGACCGACTCCGCGGCGCCGGACGCGGTCTGGATCGCGACCTCGGTCAGCGGGCAGGCGTGGTCCTTGGGTGCGACGACCGCGTTCACCCCCGCACCGTCGGCGACGCGCAGGCAGGCGCCGAGGTTGCGCGGGTCGGTGACGCCGTCGAGCAGCAGCAGCCGGGGCTCGGGCACGCGGTCGAGCAGGTCGTCGAGGCTCACCGCCGGCGCGGGCGCGTCGTCGACGATCATCGCGACGCCCTGGTGGCGCCGCCCGGCGCACATCCGGTCGACGCGGGCCATGTCGACGACGTGCGGGCGCACGCCCGCGGCCTGCGCGAGCCGGGTCAGGCTGCGCACGCGCGCGTCGTCGCGCTCGCCGGCGACGTAGAGCTCGCGAACGCCCTGCCCGCCGCGCTTCAGGCGCGCCTCGACCGCGTGGAAGCCGTGGATCAGCATCGATGTCCTCTCGCGCGCCGCGCGCCGCTCAGCGGCGCTTGCGCTTGCTCTTCTTCTTGCCCGCGCCGTGCCGCGCCGACGGTGGCGGCGCCTTGCGCCGGGCTTCGGCGCGCGCGGCGCGGGCCTGCTGCGCACGCTCCGTCTTCGGGGGCGCCGCCTTCTTCTTCGCGCCGGCGCCCGCGCTCCCGGCCGCCGCCGCGCCGCCGACGGCCGACGCCCTGGGCGCACCCGCCGCGCCCGGGTCGCGCCAGCCGAGCCGCTGAACCGGCCTGAACTCGATGCGACGCGCCTCGAGATCGACGCGCGAGACGAGCACGTGCAGCTCGTCGGTCAGCCGGAAGCGCCGCCCGGTGCGTTCGCCGCGCAGCTCGTGCGACGCCTCGTTGTACTGGAAGTACTCGGTGCCGAGCTCGGACACGTGGACCAGCCCCTCGACGTACAGCGCGTCGAGCGTGACGAACACGCCGAACGGCGCGACACCGGTGATGCGCCCGGCGAACTCCTCGCCGACGCGCTCGCGCATGTACTGGCACTTGAGCCACGCTTCGACGTCGCGCGAGGCCTCGTCGGCGCGACGCTCGTTCGCCGAGCACACCAGGCCGTGCTGTTCCCAGGCGTCGACACCAGCCGCGGCCCTCGGCTTCGGCGCCGCGACCGGCACCGCCGGCCGCGCGCGGCGGCGCACCGGTCCCGCGGCCTCGGCGCCGGGCAGCCGCTCCTCGCCGCCGTCGTCGGCGCGCGCGGGCTCGGGTGCGTAGCGTTCCCCGCGCAGCAGCGCCTTGATCACGCGGTGCGTGAGCAGGTCGGGATAGCGGCGGATCGGCGACGTGAAGTGCGCGTAGGCCTCGTACGCGAGGCCGAAGTGCCCGCAGTTGTGCGGGGAATACACCGCCTGCTGCATCGAGCGCAGCATCATCGTCTGCAGCAGCGGCGCGTCGGGCCGCTCGCGCACCTGCGCCGCGAGCTCGGCGTAGTCGCTCGGCGCAGGGTCGTCGCCGCCGCCGAGCGCCAGCCCGACCGAGCGCAGGAACTCCCGCAACAGCTTCAGGCGCTCGGGCGTCGGCCCCTCGTGGATCCGGTACAGGCCCGGATGGCGGCTGCGCCGCATGAAGTCGGCCGCGCACACGTTGGCCGCGAGCATGCACTCCTCGATCAGCCGGTGCGCGTCGTTGCGCGTGCGCGGTTCGATGCGCTCGATGCGCCCGGCCGCGTTGCAGACGATCTTCGTCTCGACGGTGTCGAAGTCCATCGCGCCGCGCGCCTCGCGCGCCTTCGCGAGCACCCGGTACAGGTCGTGGAGATCCTGCAGGTGAGGCACGAGCGCCGCGCGCTGGCGGATCGCCTGCGCATCGCGCCCGGAGAGCACGCCCCAGACCTCGTCGTAGGTCAGGCGCGCGGCCGAGTGCATCACCGCCTCGAAGAACTGGTACGCCTTGAGCTGGCCCTTCGCCGTGACGACCATGTCGCAGACCAGCACCAGCCGGTCGACGGCGGGATTCAGCGAGCACAGCCCGTTGGAGAGCTTCTCCGGCAGCATCGGTATCACGCGCCGGGGGAAGTACACGGAGGTCGAGCGCAAGGCGGCGTCGCGGTCGATCGCGTCGGACGGCCGCACGTAGTGGCCGACGTCGGCGATGGCGACGATCAGCCGATGACCGCCGCGGCGCTTGTCGCCGATCGGCTCGCAGTACACGGCGTCGTCGAAGTCGCGAGCGTCCTCGCCGTCGATCGTCACCAGCGGGACGTCGCGAAGGTCGACGCGCCCCTTGAGGTCGGCGGCACGCACCGCCGACGGCAGCTTCGAAGCGAGCCGCTGGGCCTCGTCGCCGAACTGGTGCGGCACGTCGAACTTGCGCACCGCGATCTCGATCTCCATGCCGGGATCGTCGATCTCGCCGAGCACTTCGAGCACGCGCCCGATCGGCGCGGCGTGGCCCGACGGCGGATCGAGGATCTCGACCGTGACCACCTGGCCGGGTTGAGCGAGGCGCGACTCTCCGGGCGGGATCAGGATGTCGTGCTTGATCCGCTTGTCTTCCGGCACGACGATCGTGACGCCGCGCTCCGACAGGAAGCGGCCCACCAGGCGCCGGTTCGCGCGCTCGGTGACCTCGACGATCACGCCCTCCGGCCGCCCCCGCCCGTCGAAGCCGACGCGCTTGACGAGCACGCGGTCGCCGTGCATCGCCTTCTGCATCTCGCGCGGCGGCAGGAAGACGTCGGGGCCGCCCGCGTCCGGCAGCAGGAAGCCGAAGCCGTCGCGATGGCCCTGGACCCGCCCGGCGAGCAGGTCGAGCTTGCTCGCGAGCAGCAGCACGCCCTTGCGGTTCGGCAGCAGCTGGCCGTCGCGCTCCATCGCGAGCAGGCGCCGGTTCAGCGCGTCGAAGTGGGCCGACGGCACCGACAGCTGTTCGCCGAGCTGCGCGGGCGTGAGCGGCCCGTCCGCCTGCCGCAGGCACTCGAGGATCTCCTCGCGTGTCGGAGGCACCCAGGCCGGGCTCGTTTCGGTTCTGTCTTCGTTCTTCATCGTGTGCCGCAGGATCGCGCCGGACCCGATTTGACAAGTCCCGGCGCTGCTTTATACTTCGCGCCTTCCGTCGGGCACGCCCGCCGGAACCGCAGCCC
>Ga0268298_10004784_pt1 | contig 12996 bp, 11 predicted proteins | sample WWTPWeurt_MetaG_FD_194462 | JGI IMG/M metagenome (GOLD analysis project Ga0268298, IMG submission 194462) | Activated sludge microbial communities from WWTP in Nijmegen, Gelderland, Netherland - WWTP Weurt | ecosystem: Engineered > WWTP > Aerobic digester > Activated sludge | place...
TAATGCCCTCCTGGACTATCTCAAACCCCTCATCGAAAGTCGCCGCAAAGCTCCCAGGCAAGACCTGATCAGCGCTCTGGTGCAGGCCGAAGAGGAAGGCAACAAATTATCCGAAGACGAGCTACTGGCCAATCTGGTACTACTGTTAGTGGCGGGTCATGAAACCACGGTCAACCTGATAGGCAACAGCGCCCTGGCTCTGCTACGGCATCCGCAACAATTTGACCTGCTCAAATCCCAGCCTGAACTGCTGGAAGGTGCCGTGGACGAATTCCTGCGCTATGACAGCCCCGTGCAACTGATTCGCAGAAGCGCCAGCCAGACCATGGAACTGGCCGGACAAACCATCGCCGCAGACGATACCGTCTTACTCCTGGTGGGAGCCGCCAATCACGATCCTCTGCAATTTGAAAACCCGCACCAGCTAGATATCACACGCAAAAATATCAAGCACCTCTCTTTCGGAGCCGGTATTCACCATTGCCTCGGTTCCAGTTTAGCGAGAGCGGAAGGCAAAATTGCCCTGGCTGCATTAATGAAACACATGCCCGCTCTTGCCTTGAAAAGCGACGATCTTGAATACAGGGTGCCTTTTGCCTTGCGCGGAGTCAAGACCATGCCCGTCACTTTCTAAATCCGGCCTGCTGCGTTCCGGTTCCCAGATTAATTGCGCTTGCCGAAAGGAAAAGCCGGCTTTACACTTGAGAACCACCTCTTCCTTTCTCCTTTTCTACATGGACAGACCAAGTACAGGCAATGACCACTCCGTGGAGGCAAAGCCCTCTACCAATCCGGCTGCGGAAGAGTCCGCTGTGCTGCTGGCCCTCAAGGGCAGCGGCGCGGAGAAGGTAAAGCCGTCTTCTCCCGAATTTCTCACCCTTACCGATCCCTTCACAAACCGTGTCTCGGTAAACGAGACGGATTCACCGTCCTCACCCAGGCGCTGGACCATGGCCATAGATCTGACCGCCTCCGGCAATGTGGAATTTCAGGGCGAAAGACGCCCCACCGGCGCCGACAATAAGCTGCAACAAATTCTCGACCTGGCCCAAAGAACTAAAGACACGCCGGTCACCCTCTATGTGCAAGCCGCGCTGCCCCTGCCTGAAACCGTGCGAGCGGACGGCTCGGTCATGACCAACCGCAACGATCAACAGGTGGCAACCTACCGCCTGGAAGACGGGCAGATCAAACTGGTGGACCAGGGGCCCAGTCAGGGTTTCCAACAGAATCTGGAAAACCTTCTGCAGCGCGCCTCCCAAAGAGCCGGTCAGGGCAACCTCGGTCTCATGATTCAATCCCATGGCTTTGCCGCCAATGGTCTGGGGGGGTGATACCGGTGAAGCCAGCCTGGATGAGCTGGAACAAACCATCCGCAATGGTTTGAAAGCCTCCGGAAGAGAGGCCCTCGACATTCTCAACTTCGACTCCTGCTCCATGGGCAATCTCAATGTAGCCCAGGCCATGCAGGGCGAAGCCAGACACGTGGTAGCATCCGCCGAGGTGGAACGTTCACTGAACGACGCCGACGGTCAAAATGTCCGCACCACCCTCGGTGCCATCCTCGACCAGCCGGACTTGAGCCCTCAGGACTTTGCCGACCGCTCCATTGCGCTGGCCCGCCAGGGACACAACGACGACACCGGCAATCTCAACCCCGAAGCCTCCGGTACGGAGACTCTCGCCCACCTGGACCTCTCAAAATACCCACAAATGGAGGCAACCCTCGACAACCTGGGCGAGAAACTGATGACGGCCGCATCGCAGCCGCAAAATCGGCAGGCCCTGGTGCAAATCATCGACGGCGTCAACCCCTTCGCCAGCGAGGGGGCCCGTATCAGCGGCGCCTTTGAACCTTCAAGGCGCGATCTCGGACTCTTCCTCAATGCCCTCGAGCAGGGCCTGAAAGAAAACAAAATTACCGATCCTGACGGCAGTCTCAAGCAGGCCCTGGAAGCAAGCCGCAGCGCCCTCAAGAGCCTGGTGCGCGACTTTCATGGCGAAAACTACAAAGGTTACAACGAAATGGCCGGTGTTTCCGTATTTCTTCCCGGCAGCGACATACTCAGTCTGGATGCTCACATTGCCGCCAATTCACCACTGACGGACATGCTCACAAGCAGTACGCCGGGTCGCAAGTTTGCCCGCTTCGACAACCGCGAAAATTTAGCGGAGAGTTTGAACCGCTCGCTGGAAGATATGGAAAATCTTGGCGATACAAAACCCCTCGCTCAAGCCGTAGAGAAAATGGCCACGGCCAAGAATGAAACAGAATTCGACCAGTCGCTAAGACAACTGCAGGATTTACTACGAGAGACTCAAGCCGGGCCTCTAGGTCGGGCACTCATAGAAGCCCAAAGACAAGATATGCAGGAGCGCCGCAACCGCCTTTTTGAACAACAACTGAATCGCCTGCCGCCACACTGGCAGAACTTCTTGAACACAATGAGAAGCTGAGGCTCAAAATTTACTTCCTCGTCCTGGCAACCTCGTCTCGCTTCGAGACTACGACCCGGGTCGCCAATAAGATAAACTAGCCGTCTATCGCCGGGGGATGCCATGAAGAGAAAGCTACTGATATCTACGATTTTGGGCGCCGTCTCAATCTCGTCCTTGAGTTTGACTGCCTGTAGCGAACCAAAACAACCATCAGGTTTCATCGATAAGTCAGGGGGCATGGTACTCAACCTCGACAAGCTCAGCCCCAGACCCACCGTCCTGGGAAACTTCAGCGAAGGTCTGGCCGTAGTAAAGACCGAACAGGGCTGGGGCTGCCTCAGCAAGACCGGCGAATTGGTCTTCGACCAACCCTTCAAGTATTTGTCTCCTTTTGCCGAAGGAGTAGCCGCCTACTGCACCACCGACGGTGCCAGCCGCGAACGCTGGGGTTACATATATAAAAACGGCACTACGGCCGTTAGACCGGCCTTCGCTGCCGCTCAGAAATTTAGCGGTGACCTGGCAGCGGTGAAACTGCCCGAAGAACATGAAGATCCGAAGAAGGCCGGACGCTGGTGCTATATCGACAAAGGCGGGCAACAAGTCATTCAAGATACTTTTGAAGCGGCCGAACCTTTTCACGACGGGCTGGCCGTCGTAAAAGTGAACGGTAAGATGGGCGCCATAAACACAGCCGGAAACCTGATTGTGCCGGCCAGATACGACGTGGTTTATTCGGCCAGCAACGGCAATATAGTAGCGGGCAGAGGCACCGGTCTCTCCGGTGAAAATCCTGATCAGGTGCTGGACTATATGGACGCTAAAGGCAAGGTGCAATTTCAAAAGACCATTCACGGCGTCACTCTCAAAAATTTAAGACCCAAGCTCTGGGTCAAGTTCGATCCCAAAGAGACCGCCGAAGCTGCAGTAGAGAGCAGTTGGCACAGACCGCTCAGTTCCTTCGTTTCACCCGGCTTCAGCGAAAACAAATCCATCGGCCAGGTAGATGCCAAATTCGCCATCAACCAGCAATTCGACGCCCGGGCCTTCGCCGGATTTTACGACTATATCTATCCCGTTACCGGTGGCTACTTCGTCGCCTATGAAGACGCTAACGGCGGCAAAATGGACTATCGCGGCGGGGTACCGGAAGAAGCAGCAGGCATCTGGAACTCCAAGACCTTCCGCTTCTTTGATGCCGCGCCCTTTTCCGACGGTCTTGGACTGGTGCAGGAAAGCAAGGACGGCCGCTTTGGTTTCGTCGATAAGAGCGCCCAGTTTGCCCTCAAACCCACTTACAAATATGCCCGCTCTTTCAGAGACAGCCTGGCCCTGGTAGGGGACGCCCCCATTCAAACACCGGAAGAATACAGACAGGCGGAGCTGGTGAAATTTTCCAAGGATGCTTCTAAAGGTCCCGATGAATCCACCCTGACGGAATCTCTTTCCGGTATTCGCTAGATCTACGCAGCCGACCATCCCACAAGAGAAAGCAAAAGCAGCAAGCACTATGACCGGACCAGAAGGTGAAGTCGAAGAAGAAGAACTGACCTTGCACTTTGTGCCCTTGCTGGGTTCGGTGCTGGCCCTGGAAGAAGGCTCGCTCAAAAGAAAACTGACGGAAGCCGAAATCATTGACGTAAGAGACCGCTCTGTCTGTATCAGAATGGCTAAAGAGCATGTAGAAAAGCTTGAACGAGAGCGCGGTCTGGCGGATATCGATGCCGAGAACGTTGCCGCCGAATGGAACCGCCGCCGCATCGAATTCACAGAGTCTTATTGGCCCACCCTGGTTCTCTACGTACCGACCTCGGGCCCCGGCACCAGAGCCTGCCGAGAAATTCTGGAAAATGCGAAAAACGACAGTGAATACGAGGGCCTGGAATTTGAAGCTAAAGAGCATGACAAAGGTCTGGCGCGCCATCTCATAGATCAAATGAGCCTTCTGCCGCCCAAAGCCGATAAGTCGGAACTGAGCGACCTGGCCAGGCATCTGCAATACTTCGTGGTGCGCAGCAAACCTTTCAACAGCGACCAGGCCATGGAAGTAGCTTCCTGCTATCTGCGCCTGATAGGCAAATTGCTGGCGGCCGGGGCCCTCACCGTCTCGGTGGAAAGCTCCAACTTAACGCATTCCAGAGGGGCCTGGCAGGATCTCCTGGAACGCTTTCAGGAAACACCCCTGGTATCCCTCCTCTTCGGCTTCGTGCAGATGCCGGCTGTGTACAAAAACGAGTATTTCTCAGTGGGCATGCACAGCCTCGGCAGGCCCGACTTCGTCATTAACAAAGAAACTCTCAGGGGTCTTGAATATCCAGAGGATAAGCTCGATCAGGCCGCCGGCGAACTCTTCCAGGTTTTGGCTTACTACCTCCTCGATGAATGCCCCATCTCGCAATTCCGCTCCGGTAATACCTTCAGTTTGAGTGCCGACAGCCCTCAACTGAGAGTAAACATCGAACCGGCATCCTTCTTCAAAGAATCGGACATCCGCTCCAATCCCTTTGGAGTATGGCGCCTCAGTGCCAATTCTTGAAGGAGACAAGATCATGAACTACTTTCAGCCGGCTCCCTACCCTGATCCCGCTATTGAAGTTTTAGACAGTCGTTTCAACAAATACCGCATCGGCAATGCTTCCGTAGAACGACTGGCCACCGGCTGCCGCTGGAGTGAAGGTCCTGTATATTTTCCGGCCATGGGCTGCCTGCTCTGGTCGGATATTCCCAACAATCGCATCCTGCGCTATACGGAAGACTCTGCCGGCGGGCATTTGAGCATCTTTCGCCAACCATCCAACTACGCCAACGGCAATGCGAAAGACAGAGCCGGCCGGCTCTATACTTGCGAGCACGGCAGCCGCCGCGTCACCCGCACCGAATATGATGGCACAATCACAGTCCTGGCCGATAACTTCGCAGGCAAACCACTCAACGCTCCCAATGATTTAATTGTAGATAGCCTGGGCCATGTCTGGTTCACCGATCCAGGCTACGGCATCATCAACGACTACGAAGGCTTCCAGGCCGAGGAAGAACTGCCCCGCTGCCTCTATCGAATTGATGGAAACACAGGCAAACTTTCCGTCTTTGCCGACGACCTGGTCAGACCCAATGGTCTTGCACTAAGCCCCGACGAAACAAAGCTCTATGTGGTAGACAGTGCCATGGGCCATGAAGGGCGAGCCTGCATAAAGATCTACGATGTCAATTGCGAGAGCGGCAAGCTCAAACCGGGACGAATCTTTGCCGACGACTTTGCCCCCGGCACCACCGACGGCATCAGATTAGACTGCCACGGCAATCTCTGGTGCGCCATGGGCTGGGGCGATGCCGGGGAAAACGGCGTACGCTGCTATAGCCCGGATGGTACCCTGATAGGCAAAGTGCATCTGCCTGAAATCTGCGCCAACCTTTGTTTTGGCGGTGAGAAAATGAATCGGCTTTTCATGACGGCAAGCACATCACTCTACGCGCTCTATGTGGGAGTGCGCGGCTTGCTGTGAAGTAAAAGAGTAAAGTGCAAAAGGAAATCAACTGAAGGATCGAAGAAGATGGCGCTGAGAAGTCTGGAAGAACTGATTAACCGGCAAGAACCCGGCTGGGCTCTCGTACAAGAATGGATGGCCGAAGCTAAAAACCATGTGGAAGTCTTGCCGGCCGATGATCAGGCCAGGCAGCAGGCCCTTTTGCAAATTCAAGTAACCACCAGATCTCCCATGGGTGCCATAGTTTACGAAAGCGGCGGACTGCTGGTCGATCACGGCTGGCTGAGGATACTGGGCTCCGGGCACCCCCGCTTGCCGCGCAGCCTGCCTGACTGGACCAGGGAAGCCACCGGCATGGACCCGTTGGAGGCGCCCTACGTGCTCATTGCCGACGACGTTCTGGGAGGTCTCTTCGCCTTAGACTCAGGCTACCTGGGCGACCACGGCAAAGTCTTCTTCCTGGCACCGGATACCATGAGTTGGGAGAACACCGAGCTTGGCTACAGCGACTTCATTTACGGGCTCTGCTTCCAGACCGATCTGGATAAATATTACAATAATCACCGCTGGCCGGGCTGGCAGGAAGACATCAAAGACCTAGGCGGTGATCAGGCCATGTCGGTGATGCCGCCCCTCTGTCTTAAATACGGCATCAAGTCTGAAGCAAAACTCTTTCAAAACCGCAGTCGCAAACCAATTCCAATGCTGGAGTCATACCGGCTCTTTCTGGATATGAACCAGCAACTAAGCGGTCTCAAGGACGGAGCGGTGGTCATGTTCGATCCCGGTCAGTAAATGGCAGGAGCAAGCAATGAAAAATTCACGCCTATTTTCTATCCTGGCCACTACGGTGCTAATGCTCCAGACTTGGTCCGGGGCGCAAAGCAAGCCGGAGACGACCGAGAAAGCAAATACCGCTGCACAAAAGGTGGAGCAAACCACCAAACAGAGGAGGCCGCCTAAAGTGACAAACCTGCCCCAGGCCTGGCAGACCCTCAAAACAGCAAAACAATTCAGCAGCGCCACCGTCGGGGAAGCAGCCGCACCATCGAAGGAATACCAGGCCTTCCTGGCAGTAGCTCCGCTTGCCGGCAGCCATCGCGGCGAGATAGACAGTTTGATCCGCGAGGGCAGCCCGGCGGGGAAACTCTATGGCGCCAGCCTGCTTTACGCCGTAGATCACAAGGCCGGTCTTGCCGCCCTCAATAAGCTGGCCGACTCGCAAGAAAAAGTCACCTACAGAAGCGGCTGCGAAGTGATGAACGAGACCGCGGGAGCCATTGCCCGCAGTCTTTTGAAAACAGGAAGATTTATGGATTGGACCCTGGGAGCAAAGTAGTAAGCTTCAGTCTACAGCCGGGGCAGCCAGTTAGGCTTTCGCCTGGGCAAAGGCAAGCACATGCCCATCCGGATCTAAACTGTAGGCAACCGAATCACCCCAGTTTCGCTCCGCCAGGGGGCTAAGTTCTCTCGCTCCATTGGCCAGGGCGGCGGCATGGTACAGCCGGGCCTCCTCAACCACAAGATAAAGTTCCGCCCTCGGTATTCCGGCAGCCTTTGAGGGGTCCGGCAGGGTCTCCCCCAGCAAGCGTTTAATACCAGCCACCGGCATCAGGCCAAGCACGCAGTCTCCGGCCAGCATAAATTCGGTCATACCTTCCACATGCAGTGACGGCGCCATACCCAGCACCCTTTCGTAAAACTCTTTGCTGCGCTCCTGATCATGCACATAAAAAATCATATGGGTTCTCACGGCCGTCACTCCAGAGGTCTGAAAGGTTCTCATTTATAACACTCCCACAGGCTGAGAACCACAGTAGCGCCAAAAGCCCGCCCATATAGCTCAGTCAAGATGCTAGAGTTTCTCTCGCTCCCTGCCAGGCATGTGCACAGTGCTATTCAACGCCATTACCGCTCTCTATGTGGCCATTCTCGTACTGGTTCCCTCCGTGGCATCCAAATTCATTGCCCTTGGTCCGGTCAACATCTCAGGCGCCACCCTCTTCTTCCCCGTCACCTATATATTCAACGACATTCTCACCGAGGTGTACGGCTACTCACGTTCCCGCCAAATTATCTGGCTTGGTTTTGCCGCCCAGATCTTGACGGCTTTCGCCTACTGGCTGGTAGGCATTATGCCGGCCGCTCCCTTCTGGCACAACCAGACCGCCTACGATACCATCCTCGGTATCGCCCCTCGCATCACACTGGCCAGTTTAATGGCTTATATCATGGGAGAATTCGTCAATAGCGTCATACTCTCCCGCCTCAAGTTCGCCCAGGGCGGACAGTCGGGAATAGCCCAGGCAAGCCGCTTTGTCCTCTCCACTATCGCCGGTGAAGCCGTAGATTCCATTGTCTTCCTGGGCATTGCCTTTTACGGCACCATGGCCTTCAAAGATCTTGTCGAGACAGCTCTCACCATCTACGTGGCAAAAGTTCTCTATGAAATAGTGGCTCTGCCTGTCAGCATGCGCCTCGCTCAATACCTGAAGCGGGTGGAACATGTAGATCAAATCGACAATCCAAGCACCACCAACTACAGCCCCTTCAATCTACATTGAAGTCTGTGAAAAACTAAAACTTGACTTTGCGCATGATAAGCGCCGACTGGTCTTCAAACACTACGGTCCAATCGGAAAGCGACTTGAGAGCCCGGGCAAGGGGTGCTTGCGGCTTGATCATCACCCAGTCGATGCCGTACTGCCCCAGTTTTTCCTTCCAGCCGCTCTCGCACTCATTTATGGAACGGTAATCCAGAACAAGCTTGTCGCCGTACATATCGAAGCGTGTATCGATGAATACCTTAGGCTGCCCGGGCCTGCGCCAGATAAGCACATCGCCTATCTGAGGATCGTTAAAGAGACGTCCCTGTAAGTTGCTCTTCTCTCTTTCCAAAACCAACATAGCTTGCTCGGAAGGCGCCTGAAAAGCCACCGAGGAAGCAGGCAACTCCGGCTTCACCACCCTTCCGGCAATGAGGGCCACGCCGGCCAGGGCGCAGAAGCAAACGATGGCCAGTTCACCGGAACCACCGGTCTTCCATAAATCCAGGGTGTGGTGATTGAAATTCCACCAGAAGCCCCGGTGATGATTCTCAGATTGCACAGGCGTCAATTGCTTTTGGTCTTGCTCGGCGCTTTCAGCGGTAGCAGCAGTAGCAGTAGCAGTAGCAGCAGCAGGCAGTTTGCCGGCGCCTCTCAGCAAATTAGCGAGCCCCAGCAAAGCAGCGATTTCTGCCACCAGCATCAGTGCCACAAAGGGAATCAAGCGGCTGGTCTTAACGGCATTGTAAGTTCCGATGGTACCGATCAAAAAAGAAATGATCAGTTCGCAAAGCAAAAGCCCGGCTGTGGCAGTCAGCTCCACCGAAGCAGCTTCCTTGCGAAGCCTCAGATAGAGGCGCAAGCCCACTACAAAGCTGACCGCATAGAAAGCCACCAGTAACAGGAAGGGATAGTAAATAGGCTTGGCAAAATCGAGAGGAGCCAGTTCAATAATGAATTTATTGGTGGCAGAGAAGAACAAAGACGGTATATAAAGCCAGAGACCGACGCCGAAAGGGTTTACTAGACTGGCAAGCAACATGCCCAGCATGCTGACGGCGAACGTAACAAGCATACTGCGCACCGGCGACTTACCGAAGACAAGGGCGAGAGTAGTGCCGATCAAGCAAGCCAGAAGCACGCTAAAGGCCGTAGTAAAACCGGTGTGCATGTTAGACCACAGCACCACTAGCGGTGCGGCCACCAGCACCATGGGGAAGAGCTTTTTCTCGCCCGCCAGGGAGGAAGCTCTCACCGAATGCACCAGTTGCAAAAAGACTGAAAGGAACACAAAGGAAAACACTTGCGGTCTCACCAGAGTGTGGAAGCTGGCACTCAACATGCCCAGAATCACGGCAATAAGAGCCAGCAAGAAGGGCGCTTCTCTCCTCACGGCCACGCTCAAAGGCAGCGAAAGAAAAGCGGTGACCATACAAGTTGCCGTCAACATAAGCAAAGGCAAAAGCCCGCCCGGTACCGTCACCAGGTAAAAGATAAGCTCCGAGAGCCACTGATAGGGCACGAATTTCTGCCCGCTCAGAGCCTGGGAAAATGGCGCAAAAGTATAAGAGAAGGGGTCGGTGGAGGGAAGGGCACCGGTCTGAAAAATCTGCCGGCCCATGGCCATGAGCCAGCAGGTATCAGGGTCGTGCAAAGCCGTTCCGGCCACCCAGGCTCCGGCCAGAAAGGCGATGAAGAGAATCAGCCCCAGGGTGACACGCGAACAAATATGCCCCAATAGTTCGGAGCCGGAGATTACTACTTGCTGCTTGTTTGGATCCCTGGGCGGCGGCGCAAAATCAAAGCCCTCCGAGCGCGCAAACTCCATCCAGTCATGGCCGCCTTCCTTTCCCTCGGACGGCGCTTCATTCTTGTCTTTATTGTCTTCAGCGCCCATGCCGGGAGCTATTCCCACTCAATAGTGGCCGGCGGCTTGGAGGTAATGTCATAGACCACCCGGTTGATACCCGGCACTTCGTTCACTACCCGAGAGGAAATCGTAGCCAGTAAGTCATAGGGCAAGCGCGCCCAGTCAGCGGTCATACCGTCTTCAGAGGTTACGGCCCGCAAGACAATCTGGTTTTGATAAGTGCGCTGATCGCCCATCACACCCACAGACTTGGTAGGCAGCAAGACAGCAAAGACCTGCCAGATCTGCCGGTAGAGCCCGGCCGCTTTAATTTCTTCCCGAATAATCCAGTCGGCTTCGCGCAGGGTCTTGAGCCTGGGCTCGGTCACTTCACCGAGCACCCGGATGGCCAGACCGGGACCGGGGAAAGGATGTCTCTCCACAATGCCTTCCGGCACTCCCAGTTCCTTACCGACCAGACGCACTTCGTCCTTAAAGAGCTTGGCAAAGGGCTCCACCAGTTCGAATTTGAGGTCCTCAGGCAATCCGCCCACATTGTGATGGCTCTTGATTTTGACCGCCACCGGCTTACCGGTTTTGGGATCAACCTTGGTGCCGGCTGACTCCACTACGTCCGGATAGAGGGTACCCTGGGCGAGAAAATCGAAAGGTCCGAGCCGTTTGGATTCGCTCTCAAAAACACGAATAAACTCCGCCCCGATGGTCTTACGCTTCTGCTCGGGATCTTCCACTCCGGCCAGCTTGGATATGAATCTTTCAGCAGCATCGATGGCATGCACATGGATGTGGAAATCTCGCTCGAATGTTTCCACCAGCCACTGCGCTTCGTTCTTACGCATGAAGCCCTGGTCGATGAACATGCAAGTGAGCTGATCGCCGATAGCCTTGTGCAAGAGGAAGGCCAGGGTGGAACTATCCACACCGCCTGAAAGAGCCAGCAAGACGCGGCGGTCTCCCACTCTCTCCTTGACCGACTTACACGCTTCTTCCACAAAGCGGCTCATGGTCCAGTTCTGGGGACATCCACAAATATTGAGGGCGAAGTTGGCGATAATTTGTTTGCCGCCCACGGTGTGTACCACCTCAGGGTGGAACTGCACGCCGTAATACTTGCGCTCTTCATCGGCGATGGCCGCCACCGGCGTGTCGGCGGTGCAACCCACCACAGCAAAGCCTTCCGGCAAGTCCACCACACTATCGCCGTGACTCATCCAGCTCTCGATGGCCGGGTCAAGACCCTCGAAGAGTTTGCCATGATGCACGACGGTGAGCAGGGCCCGGCCGTACTCACGCACACTGGCCGGCTCCACTTTGCCGCCCAGGTCGTGGGACATGAGCTGCATACCGTAGCAAACTCCCAGAACCGGCAGACCCATTTTCCAGATCTCCGGGTCGAGCTTGGGGGCGTGTTCTTCATAGCAACTGTTGGGACCGCCGGAAAGTATGATTCCCCTGGGGTTCATGCGCTTCAGCTCGGCGGCGGTGACGCTGTGAGGCAAAAGCTCGGAATAGACCGAGTGCTCGCGCACCCGGCGCGCAATCAACTGAGAATACTGAGAACCGAAGTCCAGGATTGCTATAGCGTCTTTGAGAGCATTCTCCTCATACCTGACCTTGTCGCCCTTGACTTGACTGGTTGTCATATCGCCCCCCTCAGTGTTGCCCATCCGGCTTTGGCAGACTATTATCTTTCAGTGCGGCGCCCAGCGGTGAACTTTAAGGGGTCATCTTTACTTGTCTTTTGATTTTAACGAAGAAAATAAAGAGACCCTGGCCCTCTTTCCCGAGCTGGCCAAGATGCTTTCCGACCTGCCCAATTACCAGGTCATCAATGAGACTCTGCTGCGGGGCGGCCAACCCACCAGGGACGGCTTCACCAGGTTGCGGGGCGAAGGCGTGAAAACCGTGGTCAATCTCAGGGAAGAGACCGGTCAAATTCTGGAAGAAGAAAAGCTGGTGCAGATTCTCGGCTTGAGTTACGAGAGCATCCCCCTCAACCCCTTCCACCGACCCGGGCACGAAAGTGTGCTTCGTTTTCTGGAGATCGTCCTGGAGCCTGAAAATCAGCCCGTCTTCGTACATTGCCTGCACGGTCAAGACCGCACCGGCATGATGGTCGGTATCTACCGCATGGTGGTGGACGGCTTCGATTTCAAGACCAGCTTCAATGAGATGCTTGCCCTTGGCTTCCACCAGGAATTCACTTACCTGACGGAAACGGCCAGAAGCTACGAAGGCAAAAACCACCGGGACCTCCTGCAAAAGTAAATTAAAGGCTTCCATGAAGGCACTGGTTAAAAACCGAAATTCCGTGCAGGTGGTCAATACCGCTGCTCCGAAAATAACAAGAGAAGATGACGTTCTCTTACAGGTAGCCCTGGCCGGACTCTGTCGCACCGATATCTACGCCGCCACAGGCAAACTGAAGGTGAAAGACCCCCTCGTTTTAGGTCATGAGCTGGCCGGCGTGGTAGAGGCCGTGGGCCCATCGGTGGAAGGCATCAAGCCCGGCATGCGCGTCACCATAGACCCGGTGCTGCGCTGCCGCCAGTGTCACCGCTGCAAACACGATCTCAGTTGCACCAACTCCGGCTTCGTCGGTCTTGATGCCGATGGCGGCTTTGCCGAACAGGCAGTCGTTCCGGCCTATGCCGTC
>Ga0268298_10004785_pt1 | contig 12995 bp, 10 predicted proteins | sample WWTPWeurt_MetaG_FD_194462 | JGI IMG/M metagenome (GOLD analysis project Ga0268298, IMG submission 194462) | Activated sludge microbial communities from WWTP in Nijmegen, Gelderland, Netherland - WWTP Weurt | ecosystem: Engineered > WWTP > Aerobic digester > Activated sludge | place...
ATATTCGGCTGGTGCAGCCGAATATATCTTTACGTGTTCTCACACACATGGCAGGCCCCATCTATGCCAAGGAACCCAGGCGACTGAGGTAGGGGCGATCCCGCCTGGCACGAAAAGGTGTATTGCCATTACGGAAAGGATCGCCCTGTATTGGGTAATTCGGGCGACCCTTTCTATGATGGCGATGTATTAAAAATGCCAACCGTGTCGCCCCTACAGCGGCAGAGGTGATTTTATGCGTAGTTTCTTTACAGATTCCGAACCGAGGTTGCTCAAGGTGTCCAGTAATATTCCAGCAGCAGGCTGATATAGGGTGTGTTTTCCACATAATCCACCCCAACCGCCCAGGTGCGCCAGTTCATTTCCTCGGTTTCAGGGGCGGGCCGGTGCAGGGCAACGAAATTTACCGCGGTGTAGTCGTAAGGCCAGGCGATCTGGGCGCTGGTGGCGCCAATCCCCTGCCCGGTTTGCAGGCTGTTGCAGTAACGGGTGCTGCTGCCACCCAGCACATCCACCAGTTCTGGCAGCAGAACAGTCTTAAACGAGCCGATGACAGATTGTCCGCTGGCACTGTCGGCGCCCCAGACATATTCAAACGAGCTGCGGAACAGACCGGCAGTCTCGCCGGGGTCAGAAATCGTTACGATTTCAGCGCTCCCTGGGGCGCGATTGATCGAAAGACCATGGGTCGGGCTGACCAGCGCAGCCAATGCACCGCCATCTTCAGCACGCACCGCCATCACAAATTGGTCGAGCAGGGCGCCAACTTTGGGATCAGCGCAAAAGGCTTCGGCTGGCACTTCTTCAACCACAAATGCGCCGCTGACCCAGCCCGTTTGGCCGGCTGCCTGCGGATCGGGCAGGTGAATTTCGACCCATGTGAATTCATCGGCGGTTTCGGTCTTACCGGTCGGTTCAAGCTGGCGGGTACCGGCATCCAGGGTAGCGACAATTTCGCCCGAAACGGATGGCGTACTGCGTACATTCAAAACCTCACCCTCAGCCAGGTTAAACACCGCCAGACGGTGTGGATAAACAATCGCCGCACCGGGGGACGAAGGTGTCAGGCTCAAATTGGGCAGCGGTCTGGGGGTGGAATCGACCAGGGCGCCTGGCGCGCCCGGGGTTGCGCCAGCTTCAGCTTGGGTCGGGACCGGGGTCGTGAACCCCTCAACGGGAACACTGGCAAAAGTGGCGTAAGGAATTTCGGTTGGCCCGCCGGCAGTCAACGAGCGGGTGCAGGCAGGCAGCCCGCCCAGCACAGCCAGGAAACCAGCCAGCAAAAACCAACGGCGCAGCAGGGAAAGTTTCAACATAACGATGCGCATGGCAATACCCTCTTAAGCCCCATTCCGGCTGGCAGAGCCGGTTTTCTTTAAAATATAATAGGTCGAGCGTTTGTCACCGATTTTGATCAGCACACCCTGGCTGACCAGGTCTGCCAGGTCGCGGCGCAGGGTTTCGCTGTGGACATCCGGGCAGAGCTCCTGAAAGTCCCGGCTGGTGATGCGGTTATTATGCCCCAGGTAAACCAGGGCAGCCTGCTGGCGTGAATTAAACGACCCGGAAATAGTCAGCTCCTGGGCAGGAGAGAGGGCGGCGGAGGGTAGATCATTGAAGAGTGTCACCCGGAAGGCCCCGCCCAGTTCCTCAAAACGCGGCGGGCGCAGCATCTGCTGGCGCATCGAGCTGACCACCCGGTCCAGGCCGTAGCCCAGGCGCTCCACAAAACCCAGGTCTGAAAGCACCTGGGTGATGACGGCATTGCGGGCAAAGCGGGCATCCAACAGGTTGCTCAGGTTGACCGGCCCCGGCAGCCCGCCCGGAGAATGAATTTCAAGATGATCGGAAAAGATATGCAGATGGATGGTGTCGCCCTGCAGGTTATAGTCACGGTGGGCCACGGCATTTACCAGCAGCTCACGCACGGCCTGGTAGGGATATTCGGGGGTTTCCTGGCGCTCGAGACCTGCCATCCGAACCACCGAACGTAAATTTTGCTGCAAAAAGGCCTCGGCCTGGCGCAGCTGGTCTGGCAGGCAGCCGGTGAGATCCTGTTTGAGAAACTCGTCGCCAAAGGCCGGGCCGGGAAAACGGGCGGCCAAAATGCTGGCGCTGGGCAGCCACTGCTGAGGGAAACGGCCAAACAAAAGAATGGCAGCGTTGGTTGGGCAAAGTTTGTCATCCTGGCGCACCAGGCAGCCGCGGCGCAGCAGCACCTGCTCCCAGGGCTCATTGGCCGGCAGGCCGAGCCGGGCGATGTAAGCAGCCACCCGCCCAGGATCAAGATCGTTCAGCGTGGCGCCGGGCAGCGGACGGGATTCGAAATGGAGCGCGCCGCGTTCCATCAAGAGCTGCCGCATCCGGCGGGCAGCCAGCGGGTTGGTCTGAGCGCCTTCCCGCACCCAATAGCGCCCATCCACGCTGTAGACATTCGGCAGACCGTGCGGCACACTGATCTGCAGGACCTGCTTACCGTGATAAGCCAGATAAACGGGGATGGGCAGCACCAGGGGCGGGTCAGCCAGCAGGGCTGCCTGAAAAACCTGGTCCATGACCTCTACGGGTTGGAGGATACCGTGAACTTCACGCGTGCGGGGTGCGATACCCAAAAGAACCTGCCCGCCGGAGGCGTTGGCCATGCCAGCCAAAATTGCCCCCAGGCGGGCGGGGGTTACATCTTCGGGAAACCAATGCAGGTTCTGGCCCATACCCTGGTCTAACAGGTTTTGGACCTCTGCACTGTCGGCGTCTTTAGCCAGCGGGCGGCGCTCTGGAATCCGGCGCTCAGTCACCTGGCGCGGCTCAACCGGGGTCAAATCCACCGGCAGCTTGCCGGTAAACTTCGCCGCAGAACTGCCGCTTGTCCCCATGTCTGCCTCGCTTAATCCTGCTGTTCGCCGGCGTCTTGTTCGACAGCCGGTTGGTCAGCTTCGTCATTGGATTTTCGCTTGCGGCTGGGTTTGCGCTTGGGCTGAGCCGGTTCGGGCAGGAGGGCCACTTCCAATACCTGGAGCATATCCTCCACTGGGACCAGATTCATCTCAGCCCGCGCCCGTTTGGGCACATCGATCAGATCTTTCACGTTGCGGGCAGGGATGATCACCGTCTTGACGCCGGCGCGATGGGCCGCCAGAACTTTTTCACGCAAACCGCCGATCGGCAGTACCCGGCCGCGCAGGGTAATTTCACCGGTCATGCTCACTTCTTTGCGCACAGGCCGGGCGGTAAAAGCCGAAACCAGGGCCGTACACAGGGTGATCCCGGCGCTCGGGCCATCTTTTGGAATGGCGCCTTCCGGAATGTGGATGTGAATATCGGTGTTATCGTACACTTCGGGGTTGATCCCGATTTTTTTGGAGATCGACTTGACATAGGACAGGGCGGCCTGGGCCGATTCCTGCATCACACTGCCAATCTGACCGGTCACCTGGAGGTTGCCCTTGCCATCGTACAGCAGCACTTCCACAGGCATAATCTCGCCGCCGTTTTCCGTCCAGGCCACGCCGGTGGCAACACCCACTTCGTCTTTGCCTTCGGCTTCAAAGTTGAAGAACTGCGGCGGGCCAAGCAGGTCATCCACCATTCCGGGAGTAATCCGAGCCGGATAACGCTTGCCTTCCGCCTTCAGTCGGGCAACCTTGCGGCACATCCGGCCAATCTCGCGTTCCAGGTTGCGCACGCCAGCCTCGTAGGTATATTCACGCACCAGGCGCTGGATGGTTCCAGCCGGGAAGCGCAGAGAGTTTTCACCCAGGCCACCCTCTTCCAACTGGCGGGGGATCAGGAAGCGTTTGGAAATTTCAAGCTTTTCCTCTTCGATATAACCGGGGAATTCAATCACTTCCATCCGGTCTAACAGGGCCGGCGGGATCGACATGGTTGAATTGGCGGTCGTAATAAACATTACCTTGGAGAGGTCGTAAGGCAGCTCCAGGTAATGATCGGAGAAGGCGTTGTTCTGTTCGGGGTCAAGGACTTCGAGCAAGGCTGATGCCGGGTCGCCGCGAAAATCCTGGCCGAGTTTGTCGATTTCATCGAGCATAAAAAGCGGGTTGAGCGAGCCGGCCCGGCGCATGGTTTGCAAAATTCGGCCAGGCAGAGCGCCAATATAGGTCCGGCGGTGACCGCGAATTTCAGCCTCATCCCGCACGCCGCCCAATGACAGGCGCACAAATTTGCGCCCCAGGGCTTCGGCGATGGAGCGGCCCAGAGAGGTTTTGCCGGTGCCGGGAGGCCCAACAAAGCACAGAATGGGCTGGCGCAGGCGTTTTGGTTTCAAACTGCGCACAGCAATGTATTCCAAAATTCGTTCTTTGGCGCGCGGCAGGCCAAAATGGAAGTTATCCAGCACACTGCTGGCATGTTTCACGTCCAGGTTATCATCGGTCGCCTCAACCCAGGGCAGGTCGAGAATCCAATCAATGTAAGTTCGGATAATCCCAACCTCGGGCGACATGGGCGGCATTTGCACCAGGCGGTCCACCTCTTTCAGGGCGCGCTGCTGGGCTTCCTCCGGAAGCGTTGCCGATTCAATTTTGGCTCTCAGCTCCACCAGCTCGCGCGTCCAGGGGTCGGTCTCGCCGAGTTCGGTCTGGATGGCACGCAGCTGCTCGCGCAGGTAAAATTCGCGCTGCGAGCGGTCGACTTCGTTTTGAGCCCGGCTGTGGATTTCATCTTCCAGCTCTAAGACATCAGCCTCTTTGGCCAGGATCGAAACAACCTTGTCCAGGCGGTCCGTGGGATCCAACAGTTGGAGCAGTTCGAGGCGTTCTTCCAGGGTGGGCGTGACCGAGGTGGCGACCATATCTGCCAGGCGGCCGGGTTCTTCAATATTCAGGGCGTAGAGGTATGCCTCTTCGGGCAGGCTGCGATTAAGCTGGACACAGCGGTCAAAAAGCTGGAGGGCGGTGCGCATGGTGGCTTCAGTTTTGCGATTGACATCCACCGGTTCGTAGAGCGGTTTCGCCCGGGCGATCAGGTAAGGTTCGGTCTGGATAATTTCAACAATTTCCACCCGCCGGCGGGCCTGAACCAGGGCCGAGCTGGAACCATCTGGCATGCTCAGCAAACGGCCAACCGCCATTTCGACCCCGATGGAATAAAAATCGGCTTTGCCAGGCTCGTCCAGGTCCGGATCCTTCTGGTTAAGGGCGATCACGGTCTGATCGGTTTCCTGGGCTTCTTCAATGGCCAGCAGGGTAGCCTCGCGCCCCACAAAGATGGGCGAGATCATATGAGGATAGACCACCAGGTCGCGCATGGCGATGACGGCGCATTCGATCAGCCCGTTCTCATCTGGTTCAGCATCTGGTACGCTGTACAATTCTTCTGTGCGGTGATGCATGGCATCGCCAAATTCACCCTCATCTTCAACATCCTGGGGGAACCAGGATGAGCTGCGACCTTCTTCGGTCGACCGTTTTTCTTTCATTCGTTCTCCTTATCAGCCGGGTGATGTAGTTTCAGCCAGGCGATTCGCGCCCCTGCGGCCACAAAAATACTTCCTGTCACCAGGATCAAATGCTGTTTGGGCTCGCCAGAGGGTGTGAGCGCAATTTGAAGCGCTTCTTCCACATCTTCGATGACCCTGACCGGACAGCGCATACCCGTCAACTGCTCGACAATCAACCCAGGCTGAGCAGCGCGGGGATGAAATGATTTTACCACGGTCACTTCCTCCAGGAGGGGCGCCAACTCAACCAACATCCCGGAAATATCCTTGTCTTCGGAGGCCCCAAAAATCATGTGGACGGGCACAGCGGGGAAGTAATCCTCCAGCGCCTGGCGCAGCCGCAAAGCCGAATCGCGGTTATGGGCGCAGTCTAAAACCAGGGGAGGGTCGAGCTGAAGCACTTCAAAGCGCCCAGGCCAGATGGTGTGGGCAAAACCAGACGCAATCGCTTTTTCGCTCAACCGATCCAACCCCTGCTGGCGGGCGATTTGCAAGGCCGCATAGGCGGTAGCGGCATTGTCCACCTGGTGGGCACCCAGCAGGCTGATCTCCAGATCGAGCGTTTCGGCGGGCTGTCCGGCAGGCCACAGACGCATGGACTGCCCGGCCAAACTGTGGGCCAGGGGGGCAAACCCCCAATCCAGCCCAACCTGCGTCAGGGGTGAGCGTCGTTCAGCCGCAAGCTCAAGAAAAACCTGGCGCGCCTCGGGCTGCTGGGGTGCAATCACCACGGGGATATTGGGTTTAATGATTCCGCCTTTTTCAGCGGCAATTTTTGCCAGTGTGCTGCCCAGGATCGCCATATGGTCGTACGAGATGGACGTGATCACCGAAACGAGCGGGGTGACAATATTGGTTGCGTCCAGCCGCCCACCCAGCCCAACCTCAATCACCGCAGCGGTCACCCCCCGGTCTGCAAAGTGGGCAAAGGCCAGGGCGGTCGAAATTTCAAAGGTGGTCAGCCTGGGAATGGCAGCCACCACCGGGCGTAAGCGCTCAATCAGCGCCACAAATTCGGCGTGCGAAATTGGGACGCCATCCACCTGGATCCGTTCGGTAAAATCATCCAGATGCGGCGAAGTGTACAAACCCACCGAATAACCGGCTGCCCGCAGGGCGGTGGAACAAAAGGCGGCCGTGGAGCCCTTGCCTTTGGTGCCGGCGATATGGATGATGGGGTACTGCAAATGCGGGTTGCCAAGGGCAGCCGCCAGCGCATGCATCCGCCCCAGCTCAAACTGGTCGGGTTGAAACGACCAGTTGCGCTGCATGGAATAGTCTACAAATGAATATAAATAGTCGAGGGCAGCCTGATAGGCCGAAGGGTTTGTCATCGTCCAGCGATTGTAACCGCGCAAGGATGAGGATGCAAGGATTAATCCTTGCGGGGTTCATCCTGCGAACGGGCTAACCCGCCTGACTGCGCAGATCATGTACGGTCCAGACGTTGGGCTCAATGTACATGCCCTGATCCTGCTGGGCGTCAAATTCAAGCGGCGCCAGACCACCCGGCAGGATATACTGCCCGCTGCCGGGGAAGGTCAGCCCGGTCCAGCCCTCCCAATCGGTGCGGCTGCCGCGAATTTCCATCGCCTGGTGGCAGGGCTTGATAATTTTGGCCCCCAGGCGCACATGCACCCGCAGCCAGGCGTCAAAGGGCAGGCCGGCGGCAGTCTTCCATTGAATGTACTCTGCCATAGGGATCAGCGGGTACTGACTTTTTTGGCTGGGGCGGACCGGTGCGATCAGCCGGGCAAATCCTTTGGCTGCGCCGATCGAGCGCATGTGCTGCACCATCCAACCGCTGAAACCCTGGCCGCGGTAATCGGGGTGGATGGCAATCTGCAAAGCGCACTGGGTGCGCGGGGCCAGACCCTGAGCCTGGTCTGCCACACCCTGGGCAAAGGCCCAATCCCAGCCGCCCTCCGGCAGGTCAAACGGGTCGGCGTCCCAATGCAGGGGCAGGCTGTTGGCCTGGGCAACGGCCTTGCCAGTTTGCAGGTCGCGCAGGGCAAACTGATATTCGGGAAAATCTGCCACCAGATGATCCCACAACCGATCTGCGATCGGGTCGTAGAGCATAAACAGCGGCCAGGCGGCTTCGGGCAGACCGCGCAGGCAGGCATCGTAATCGGGCGTATCCAGGGGTGTGAAGAGTTGAAAACGGGTTTGATCCATAGCTGTGTTTCTCCAATACTTCCATTTTACCTGTAAACTGGGACTAAGATTGGGCCAGGGTTTGCCTGAAGTCCGAAAACCCTGGCGAATTTTTGGGCGTTTATTGCGGGCGGCCGCCTGCAGCAATCGTACAAAACCCCGACTTTCAAAAAGGGGCGAGATTGGAACAGCCGGGTGGTGTAAACGGCAAATTTTCGTGTTAAAATCCAGACAATGTTGAAAAAATTACTCTCCCTGATCATGCGCCTGGCAGCCTGGAGCGCCGGGCTTGGGCTGGCGGCGCTTTTGCTATCGCGCCTGGTAACAGCCCTGACAGCGCTGCCGCGCCTGCATACCGTCCAGAGCGCCCCTGTTGAACGGGCTGCAATTGTATTTGGCGCCGGTCTATGGCGCGATGGCAGCCCAACCCCGGTTCTGCGCGACCGGGTCAAAACCGGGGCCGACCTGTACTTCGCCGGGAAAGTGGAAAAACTGCTCTTGAGCGGGGATAACAGCACCGATGCCTATAATGAACCGGCCGCAATGCGCCAGTATGCCCTCGAGTTGGGTGTGCCGGACTCAGCGATTGTGCTGGATTACGCCGGGCGGCGAACCTATGACACGTGCTATCGGGCCAAAGCGATCTTCGGCCTGGATTCGGCGATATTGGTGACCCAGGAATTTCACCTACCGCGGGCGCTGTATATCTGCCAGGTCCTGGGCCTTGAAACCATCGGTGTGCCAGCCGACCTGCGCCGCTACCCGCGCTCAGCACTCATGTGGTGGAATTTACGCGAACTGCCTGCCACGCTGACAGCCCTGCTCGAAGTCCATATCACCCGCCCGCTGCCGATTTTAGGCAAGCCGGAACCAATTTTTCAAAACACCAGTGAAATCTCCCATCTTAATAAAAAGGATTGGTAAGTGTTTTTTGCGGGCTTCGTCCGCAAAAAATACCCAACTGCCCCCACTTATTGCGATGATTGAGTGAAATCGGATTGGAGGAATCAAAATGAAGCGTGAAGAAGCCCTATTATTGGTGCGGGAGTATGTTAAAAACGAAGGTCTGGTGCGCCACATGCTGTGTGTGGAGGCATGCATGCGCTTTTATGCCGAGCAATTTGGCGAAGATGTCGAAACCTGGGGGCTGGTTGGCCTGATCCATGATTTTGATTGGGAGATCCACCCCACCCTGGAAGAACATCCGCAGGCTGGGGCGCCGATCTTACAGGAGCGCGGCCTGGCGGAATTGGTCGTGCGGGCAGTCCTCAGCCACGCAGACCACACCGGGGTCAAACGAGAGAGCCGGATGGAAAAAGCCCTGCTGGCCTGCGACGAAATCACCGGGCTGGTGACGGCAGTTGCTCTGGTGCGGCCATCTCGCTCGCTGTACGATCTGGAACCCTCCTCAGTGAAAAAGAAGTGGAAAGACAAAGCCTTCGCAGCGGGCACCGACCGGGAAGAAATGGCCAAAGCCGCCGCCGATTTTGGGGTTGAGCTCTGGACACATGTCGGCAATGTCATCACTGCCATGCGCCGGATTGCTCCTGAACTGGGCCTGGAAGGTAACATGAACGCTGAATAGCGCAGGAACAAAACAGGGGTCGAATATCCATTCTTGAAATGGGGCTCGAATGCCTGCCCAACGTCTTGACACCAGCGCCAAGCCGGGCTAAAATAACACTATACGCAATTTTTTATTAAAGGAAGACTGAGGACAACATGACCGATGGAGCCAACCAACCTTCCGCACATCTGACCACCGCAACCCCAATTGCCCCGGCGGTTAATCTTTGGCGAGTCTTTCTCGCCGACCAGGGCAACTCTCCGCATACGGTTAAGGCATTTGCTGCCGATATTTTGCTTTTGGCCAATTATCTTGCACCAGACCGCGGCCTGGGCAGCCTGACCACCAATGACCTGAACACCTTTTTGAAATGGCTGCAGGAAGGCCGGGGTGTGCCGTGCAGCCCCAAAACCCTCTCGCGCCGGATCACCTCGCTCAAAGCTTTTTTCCGCTGGCTGAACCAGTACGGCGTCATTCTAGCTGACCCGGCCGAAAAAGTACTTCAGTTTTCAGCCATCAGCCCCCTGCCCCAGGTCCTCAGCCCAGATGAGGTCCAGGCTGTGCTTGAAGCAGCCAACACAATCCGCCGGGCCCAAAAACCAGATGCCCGCTCGTATGTGCTGGTCAGCCTGCTGCTCAGTACCGGCATCAAGAAAGTGGAGACCCTGGCAATTCACCCCAACCATCTGGAGCTGGATTCGCCCGATGGGCCGTTCCTCTTTGTGCGTTATGCCAGCCCGCAAAACCGGTTTAAAGAACGCAAGATCGCCCTGCTGCCCGAATGGATCGAGGCCTTCCACGAATACGAAGGTCAATACAAGCTCAACGAGCAGGTTTTTCCCTGGTCGCAGCGCCGCCTGGAATACCTTTTGGAAGATCTGGGCAAACTGGCATCACTGGATAAACATCTCTCGTTCGATATGTGCCGCTGGACATGCGCCCTCAGCGATTGGCAGTCGGGCATGGAACCGAACAAAATCCGCCAGAAATTAGGGATTTCAAAAATCCAGTGGCGTGAAGTGGCCAACAAGCTTCAAACCCTGGCCAACAAGACAGAGGGTTAGTTCAAAAAACAGCGTGGTTTGGGCGGTCGCTCAAACCACGCTGTTTTTTTATATCCTGAACCCACAGTTCGGGATAGTTTTGCGTCATTGGGATTCACCGTGATAAAGACCATAATTGGGGATGTTCACGGCAATTCCCAGAGCAACTTAATAGAAACACACTTAAAAGCACATCCAACTGAAGTAACTATTGTTCACCCAACGCATCCAATGCGTGGGCATGTGTTTTGTAAAATAAAAACCGACCACCTTGACTGAAAATTAATAATGAAAAACCGACCACTGAGGCTCAAACTCCGGGTACCATAACAGGCCTGGAGGCTAAAGGAGATGAGAACAGTGGAAGATTACGAAGGAATAAGACGAGCCTACTTTATCGACAAGCTGAGTATCCGAGCAATTCATCGGACCTTGGGCTATGATCGAGAGACAATCCGCAAAGCAATCGTGCTGGCGGCGCCGGTAGCGTATACGTTGGAAAAGCCACGCGAAGCGCCGGTGATTGGACCTTACAAACAACGAATAATAGAATTGCTGCAAGAAAGTAAAAAGAAGAAAAGGAAGCAGCGGTATACAGCGCATAAGATCTACGAGATATTGAAATCCGAGGGATATACAGGCAGCGAAGGAGCAGTGCATAATTTTGTCAGTCGAGAAAAACGGAAGGATGAGTACAAAGAGAAATATATTCCGCTGGAATTCGATCCGGGGCAAGACGCCCAGGTAGACTGGGGCGAGGCAGATGTCATGCTCTCAGGAAAACAAGTGACGGTGCAATTCTTTACACTCCGGCTGAATTACTCCAAGGCGCGATTTGTAATGGCATTTCCATTCCAGAAGCAAGAAGCCTTTTTCGAGGGGCACAACCAGGCATTTCGCTTTTTTGGTGGAGTGCCGAAGCGGCTGACCTACGATAATCTAAAGACAGCAGTCTTCAAGATTCTGACAGGTCATAATCGGCAGGAGCAAGAGGCTTTCAAAAAATATCGCAGTTATTATTTGTTTGAAAGCAATTACTGCAACCCGGCCCAAGGCCACGAGAAGGGTGGCGTTGAGAATGATGTCGGTTATGTCCAACGGAATTTCATGACACCACTCCTGGAAGCAAACAGTTATGAGGAACTGAATGCGCAATTATGGAAAGCTTGCCAGGAAAATCTGCATCGAAAGGTGCGCGGGCAGCTAGCCAGCGTGGCAGATCTGTTGGCCGATGAACGCAGTCTGTTGCTCCCCCTGCCAGGCGAATTGCACCCAGCTTGTGTCAGTTTCCCGGTGAAACCTAACGGTTACAGCCAGATTGAATTGGATACCAATCGCTATTCGGTACCCGCTGAGTATGGAAGCAGCCAGTTGGTTCTCCGGGCCTACCCGTTCCGAATTGAAGTTTTATTCGAAGACAAAGCGATTGCAGTTCATCCGCGATGTTTTGAGCGTGAACAGGATATTCTTGATCCACTGCACTATTTGAGTTTGATCGAAAAGCGTCCTGGAGCGTTTGAACATGCCAAACCAATGCGGCGATGGAGAAAAGTATGGCCGCAGGATTACACCCGTTTGCTGGAGGAATTGCGCTCCCGCTTGCCAGAGGGTCGTGGTGTGAAAGAGTTCATTGCTGTTCTAAAGTTGCATAAAGATCATCCGGCGTCTGAGGTTGAGCAGGCTGTGCATGATGCTTTAGCGTTGGGAGCTGCCAGCCTGGATGGGGTTGTTCTGTGCCTTCGTCAAATACAACATGCGCAGCCTCACCTTCCAACATTGGAAATTGAACGGTTCGCAAACCTGGCTGCTTTTGGCAGCCAGCCAGTGAATCTACAACAGTATGATCGTTTGGTTTCGAGGTGAGCATGGAACGCAACGAACTTCTTGAATCATATCTGCGCCAGCTTCGTTTGCCCAGTTTTGTGCGCAGTTACCAGTCCTTCGCTACGGATGCTGCTCGGAATAATCTGGACTACACCCGTTACCTCATGGCTTTGGCAGAACAAGAGGTACACAAACGCGAGCAAAACCGTTTACAAAAACGGGTCAAAGCGGCCCGTTTTCCAGTGCTCAAAGAAATGGCCGATTTTGACTTTTCTGCCTTGCCGATGCTCAACAAAGCGCAGATCCTTGATCTGGCACGCGGTGACTATATGCGTAAAAAAGAACCCATCGTATTCATCGGCAATCCTGGCCTCGGAAAAACTCACCTGACAATTTCACTAGCCCTGGCAGCGTGCCGTCAGGGGCGTAAAGTCCGTTTCTGGACAGCCGCTGGACTGGTTAACGAACTGCTCCAGGCCCAAGACGACCATCGCCTGCATCGTTTTGTCTCTGCCGCCCTTAAGTTGGATCTGATCGTTATTGATGAAATGGGTTTTATCCCATTTTCTGCCAGCGGCGCGCATGCCTTATTTACTTTCTGCTCCGAAGTGTATGAACGTTTAGCTTTGATCCTCACCACAAACTTGAAGTTTGCCGATTGGGTTCAGGTTTTGGGTGATGAACGGCTCACTGCTGCTTTGCTCGACAGAATTACGCACCATGCCCATATTATTGAGCTCGTCGGCGAGTCATATCGCTTCCGAGAGAGGTTTCGTGATGGCTGAAAAGGTTTATCGCTTTTGGCACCATTGCCAGGGCGAAAAAAAGAGCAGAGACGACCCAACATTGGGTCTAAATCTCTGCCCTGGCAACGGTACTCGCCCGGCGCTCAGGTCGCTCCTCAGCGTTGCCCTATCCTCCGTTCGAGTGTGTAAATTCTACCACTTTG
>Ga0268298_10004786_pt1 | contig 12995 bp, 11 predicted proteins | sample WWTPWeurt_MetaG_FD_194462 | JGI IMG/M metagenome (GOLD analysis project Ga0268298, IMG submission 194462) | Activated sludge microbial communities from WWTP in Nijmegen, Gelderland, Netherland - WWTP Weurt | ecosystem: Engineered > WWTP > Aerobic digester > Activated sludge | place...
AGTTTTTATTTTTCTCACCGCATGCATTGTGTTGCTTAGCTCAAAAATGGTCATCGCTTTATTTTTACTTTTTTTAATAAGTTACCTTATTTTTAAAATACGTTTATCCATAAGGCTTAAAATAACAGCTGCCATATGCACCCTTCTTTCATTTGTAATCATTATCGGGTTCACCCCATTTCTTCAGCAGCGCTTTTTAGCCGAAATTAAAAGTGATAAGCAAGTAATCACAAAAGAAAAATTCGTGTATAATACCCCCTTCAGCGGCTCCACGCTCCGAACAGTTATCTGGAAGCATTCCCTATACATCTTATCTGAAAAAAAGGCGTGGCTAACGGGCGTTGGCACAGGCGATTTTCAGCAATTGCTCAATGAAACATACAAAACCAGTGGAATGTATATGGGAAATCCTTCGCTTGGCGATAGCGGATACAGAGGCTACAACCCACACAACCAATATATTGAATTCTTATTAAGCCAGGGATTGTTAGGTTTACTCTGCTGGATACTGTGGATAATATGGATGTGGTTTAAAAGTATATCGGGCAACCATTTTGCCTTTGCCATGCTCTTGGTAGTTGTGAGCTTATTAAACTTGACCGAATGTTTTTTAAGCGCCAACAAAGGAGTTGTATGGTTTGTTTTTTTCTGTTCCCTCTTTATAGTGAACAATAAAATACAGGCCAATAGCAACAAACAGCTATCAAGTTCGTAATTTTGACCCGTTAGACATGCCCTTATACAAAAGAAAAATTTCCAAATTACCCTCACGTATTAAATCACTGTACGGTTCTGAAGGCTTTTATGAGGCCCGGATATTAACCTTTAGGCCCGACAGAAAACCGCTGGATTTTAGGCTTAACCGTTACATCAAACGCACTATGGATATTGCCATTTCATTTGTGGTGGTGACCACGCTTTTGTCATGGCTTTTGCCATTGCTGGCTATTTTAATTAAACTTACATCTAAAGGACCGGTGTTTTTTATTCAGGAACGCACCGGTATTGCTCATAAAACATTTAAGTGTTTTAAACTTCGTACCATGAAACTGAATGAAGATGCACATTCTGTACAAACCACACTCAACGACCCGCGAATTACCCTATTCGGAAAGTTTCTGCGAAAATTTAGTTTGGATGAGTTACCCCAGTTTTTTAATGTGCTCATTGGCGATATGTCGATTATCGGGCCGCGGCCACATATGCTCAAACACACTATTGAATATTCCAAGCAAATTGAAAATTTCCATCTTCGTCAGCAAATTCGCCCCGGCATCACCGGGCTATCTCAGGTAGAAGGTTACCGCGGAGAAGTGAAAGATGCATATATGCTTCGCAGCCGCGTGCGCCTCGATTTACTTTACATCAAAAAATGGAATGCGTTTCTGGATTTATGGATTATTTTTAAAACCGCCAAATTGGTGATTTTAGGTGATAAAAACGCTTACTGATTCATCCCGCAGCATTACCTTCTGGCTGGTTTCAGGCCTGCTTTTTACATATCTTATATTTCATTCCTTTTCTGTACCACCCGGTGATTTCGGCAACTATTATTTTGGTTCTTTATTCTTTAAAGAAGGAATTCCGATAACCGATATTTATGAACCTGCTGCTTTCAATCTGAAAATTTACGAGAGCGGCATCCGAAACAGCTTTGTAAGCTATACCGCAGTTCCTCCGTTTTCAATACTGGCCTATTTACCTTTTACCTTTTTAGATTTTACTGCTGCTAAATTTATCTTCAATCTGCTTTCTGCAATTCTTTTTCTTTACACGATGAAACGCCTCCTTAATCATCTTCATATTCCTATACCAAATGCAGTGCTTCTGTTACCTGCTTTGCTTTTACCTATACAATCCAATATTTATCAGGGACAATCTTACTTATTTATTTTCAGCCTTACAGCCGAAGGGTATTTAGCCTACGAAAAAGGAAATCGCCATAAAGCTTCACTGTTTTGGGCCGTGAGCATTTTACTGAAGATATTTCCAGCCATATTGCTTTTCTATCTTATAGCTGAACGTGATGGAAAAAGTTTTTTTAAAACCGTACTTTACATAGTTTTATTCAGCATGCTCACAAGCCTGGCTATTGGCACTGAAAACTGGATCTATTACCATCAGCATATACTTCCGCGCTTGTTTGCCGGAGAAATAAATAACACTTTTGCTTACCAATACCAAAGTGTACAGGTGTTTTTACGAAACCTGTTTGTTCCGGATTTAATGCATAACCCTAATGCTCCCTTAAACGCTGTAATCGGTTATGAAGTCCTCGCCCGTTTGTTCAAAGGAATAGTTATCGCCTGCACTTTTGCAGTATCCCTAAACCGAAATACCCCTTCTATTCAAAAATTATCCGTCTGGCTTCTTTGCGGATTATTGGTAACCGGATATGGAACTACTTACAGCCTTGTTTTACTTGCACTCCATTTCATTGCATTTACATTAAAGCCTGATGGAAAACCCGATTGGCGGTTGTTTGGTTTGGTTTTTATCATTAGCAATATTCCGGTTTACCTGCTGCGCGAATTCCCGTTACCTCTTCAATATCCCCGGTTAATTGCCTTAATCGTTTTTTGGGTAATTTGTATTCGAAAACTACAACCAGTGTGGAAGCCGGTATTAATTATACTATCCCTTGCATTTCTGCTGCCTCTTTTATGGATACGAAATGAAACACCTGACGCTTATTTTTTAAAACAGGAAGAAGCCTTGCTCATTTACAATTTCGAATTGGAAAATAATCATATCCGGTTATTTTATTTTGACCAAAACGGACCGCAAACAAAAATCATCCGTTCGGGCGAATATTTCAATCACATAAAACCGTATCCTTTCAGCAAACACCAATTAGGAATAGAAATAAGAACCCGTGAACAAATAAAAAAAGCGGTTTATTCGAATAACAAAATAATTTACCTTACCGACAAAGGAAGAGGGCCAGGATTTTACACCCTGAGATTTAAAAACATGCATGGCATTAATTAAAAATCTGAAACGGTTAGTCAGCATTGTTAACAATGCACTTTTCAGTCTGGCGCCCGGTGTAGGGAATCAGCTTTTCTCCATTTTGGTAAACCGCTATTTTTTCCCGCAATGGTGGGGTATTATTGTGGAACTGCAATTGATTCAATACTTCGTTACCGGCATATGTGCATGGGGAAATAAAGAATTTCTTACCCGCGAATTTGGTAAACTTCCATTGAAGGCAAAATCGCTCTGGAATCTTTCACTCAGCTCCCGATTCTATTTGTTGTTGTTTCCGTCTTTGCTTGTATTGTTCTTTTTCCTGCCTGCCGCAACTTTCGTTCATGTATCCCTATGGATAATTAGTCGCTTTTTTGCGCAATCGTTTGAATCAATTATAACAACACATAAAAAATTTGGTTATGCTCTTGCGATAGAAATTAGTTCTGCCCTCATCTTATCTGCCGGAGTCATTTTGCTATTTAATACTATCACCCTTAACCAAATTCTGTTGCTCATTACACTCTCAAATCTGGCACGACCTTTAGCCTATTTAATTTTATTCCGCTCATGGGTATATCCATCACAATGGTTTAAACCTGCGGTCAAAATACTAAAGCAGTCAATCCCGTTTATGCTGCTCGCTTTTACCGGACTTATTCAAACTAAAATTGATCTGGCTCTTTTGGATATGCTGATGCCAAAAACAGAACTTGCCCGATACCAGATATTCACTAATTTCTTGATTCTTATACGAACAGGATCCGCGTTTTTACTTTACCCGTTTCTGTCTAATATTTACCGTCTTCCTGTTGAAAAAATTAAACGTGTTTCTAACGTACTGTTTTGGGCAGGAATGATAATTTCTGATTGCGGGTTAATGGCACTTTCCGTACTAATGCATTATGTATACCTGATGCCCGATGAACTGAACTGGTACCTTTGGGGTTTAATAGCTTGTATTCCCGGATATTGGTTTGGTCCGGTTGTGTTTTATCTGTTCAGGCAAAATCAGGAGATGAAAGTTATTACAGCAAACATCATTGGTATCGTTCTAAATGCGATAATATTAATCATCTCCATTGGTGCTTTTGGAATAAGTGGGGCATTGGCTGCTATGGCCATATCTCAAATTGCCATGATGATATTTTATTATTTTGAGTTAAATAGTAAACCGGGTACACTGAATTCCGGGACTGGCTGAAAACGTTATATTTTGAAAACAACAAAAAGGAATATTAATTTGCTGCAATGAGGCTCAGACATAATACCGCTCTTTATGTATTTCTGCTTTTATCAGCATTCATAAGCACTGATGCCTGCCGTCATGAACCTGAGTCTGCTCCTGCTTCACTTACCGTACTTTTGCGCTGGAGTCCTTCTCATGGCGGACAAACACAAGAACAAGTAGTAACAGGTATACGGTGGTGTTTATCATTTTGGGCGCATCACTTCCCGCCTCTCAGGATAAGCAGTTGTTTTATTGGAAAACAAATTCCCTGTTGCAGGTTAATTTAGAAAAGGCCGGATTTTCGGAAGAAGCTAAAAGAGTATGGCAAAAATTGGTTACACGCTTTAAAGAAAGCGGAGAGTACACCGAAAAAGGGGGATTGGAAATAGGTAGATTTGTTATGCTCACCCTCAATTCCAGTAATCACTATTACGCGCTTACTGGAACCAGCAACAATTACCAGTCATTTAGAAACCGCTATTCTTTTGAGCCTAAAAAGGCTGCCGTAATTGAGTCCGAAGTTTCAAAAAAACACCGCATCATTGAATTTCCGGGCGACAGCTCAATTGCCAAAACAGCCTATATTGCCCACGAAGTTGATGGTTCTGTAATCTCAGGAACATACAGCCCGGTTGAATTTGAAGTAATGGATATTATGTCGAACGGACAATTGCGTTTTGGAATTTACAATACAAACGGTCAACAGGTGCCGGCTTCCGATTCAACAAAAAGTAACGCAGGAAAACCAGCCAAATGCCTGTGGTGTCATGAGGTGAATATTCTTCAGCCATTTACTGCAGTAACAAGCGTCCCCGGTTTTTACTCGCCCGAAGAATTTAAAAATAAGGTACTGGGAAGAAAAACTGTATTGGAAAACCAGCGCCTTCTGCTTACAAACTCTTCTCTTGATTACAACAAAAAACAAGACCATACGCAAATGGAATTGCTATATATTTCATTTATGGAACCCTCGGCTGAAAGGCTTTCAAAAGAATGGGGAAAAACAGTAAACGAAGTGCAGCAAATACTTTCCGGATTACCTACACATATTCATTCGGAATTTCCATTTCTTGGAACTTTATATGACAGAAATGATGTTGACCCGCTATCTCCTTACAATTACCTTAGAGTTCCCGAGTCGGCCAGAGAAGTTTCTGCATACGAACCAAACTTCATTTACTAAACTTCATGCACCGGAAACTTAAAAATATAAACATCAGAATACACCCTGAACATTTATACTTCCAACCCGAGTGGTTAGTGCTTGGAGTAAACAATGTGTGTAACCTGCATTGTAAAATGTGTGATGTAGGAACCGGATACACTGAAAGTAATTTTGCCCAAAACCTGATTGGTACCCGCCCTTTGCACATGCCGCTTGATTTGATTAAAAAAATCTTAGATCAGGCTGCATTATATTTTCCTAAAGTAAAAATAGGTTATGCTTTTACCGAACCAATGGTTTATAAATACCTTACCGAATCGTTGCAATATGCGAAAGAGAAAAACCTGTTTACTTCTATTACCACAAATGCACTCACTCTTCCTCAAAAAGCTGCTGAGCTAAGTGATGCCGGCCTCAGTGAACTTTTTATTTCGTTAGACGGACCTGAGGCAATTCACAACGAAATACGTGGCCATGCAAGCTCATTCCAAAAAGCTATAGAGGGAATAGAAAAGTTATTCAGCTTAAACGAAAGACCCGAGGTTTCCGTTTTTTGTGTCATTACCGAATGGAATATTGGCCATCTTGAAAATTTCTTAAAGTTCTTCAACAAATATCCTTTGAAAGAAATCGGGTTTATGCACACCAATTTTACACCCGATACCCTTGCGCTGGAGCATAACAAAATTTACGGAGAAAAATACATGGCTACCCTGTCGAACACAAACGAGATTAGCCCGGATAAAATGGATTTAAATTTATTATGGAAGGAAATACAAAACATCCGGTCAATTACCTGGAATTTCCCGGTCACATTTTCTCCCGAACTGACCGATAAAGAAGAACTGCAACGATTTTATCTGCGACCCGAAAGTAAATTTGGTAAAATATGCAATGATGCTTTTCGCAATATCATGATCAAATCTGATGGCACAGTAATACCCGCTCATGGTCGCTGTTACAATCTTACTATTGGCAATTTGTATAAGCAAAACCTGAAGGAAATCTGGAATAGTAAGGTTGCCGGAGAATTCAGAAAAGATCTGATAAAGGCAGGTGGATTATTTCCTGCCTGTAGTCGTTGTTGCAGCGCCTTCTAAACCCAAAAAATGTCAACTAAACAAATACCTGATTTTCGTTTATTGAATCAATGGGCCAAAAAAGGGATTTCCTATTTACATCCTCTTGGGAAACGTGGCACTGCAAAATTAATTAAAACACTGAACCTTTCCTGCGGAATGCAGGTTCTGGAATTTGGTTGCGGAACCGGTGCCACCTTAGCCAACCTTAGCTTAATTCCCGGTCTTAATTTGAAGGGCGTTGATATTTCTTCATCCATGATTCAGACGGCAAAACAAAGATTGCGTTTTTGCGGAATACATCGCGATGTACAAATAAAGTTAATAAAACCCGGTGAAAAGTTACCATTCCCTGATGCGAGTATGGATGTTGTTTATGCCGAATCGGTATTGGCTATTGTTGACGAAACTTTACTGCCATCCTTACTGATGGAAATTTTAAGAATTCTTAAACCGGGAGGTCGTTTTGCCACATTGGATGCTATATGGAAAGAGGAATGTTCGGCAGAACAAATTGCCCTGATAAATCAGCTTTGCATGATTCATTTTGGCATGGTGCAGTCATTAGCAAATCCGTCCGATAAAAAAGATTGGCAATGTATGTTTGAAAAAGCCGGATTCCGTATCGTCTCCTCTCAGTATCTTTCACACGAAACAACGACCTCATGCACGCATCGGATTAATCGTTTGTCTTCCCTTTTTACAAAATTGAAAAAAATATCTATTTTGCTTTCCCCATGGTACTGGTATGCGCAGCTAAAGACTTTGATACTAATAAAAAAGTGGCATACGCATGACAGGGACTATCTCCAAAACTATCTTTTTTTATTGGAGAAACCCGATACAAGGTAAGCGCTCAGAAACGCGGCTTCAATCCTTTATTTTTCCAATACTGCATGATTGGTTCATAAGGGCCGAATTTATGCTGCGCTTCTGAAAATGTATCGATATAGGGCCCTTTACCGTAATCAATGGCTTTATCTTCCGGAAAAGGGAAGTCTAACGTAGCCGGATTGGGTCTGCTATGTATTCGGTCGTCATTTACAAATGCGGCAATATCAAATGCCTCTTCATCGGTAAGTACCGGTTTATCCCACTTAGCAGAGTCAAACGGCATATTCGCTTTAATCCATTGTGCCTGCTTAATTACCCTGTGCATACTTGAACCGGGCTGATAAGCCTGGTCTCCCCACAACGGAGGATACAGAAACGAAACAGAATCTGCATTCATTCTTCCCTCTCCGTTTGCTCCATGACAACGCGAACATCTTTCTACATAAAGCCGGCTTCCTTTTTCAGGATTAGAAGCCTTAGCCGGGAACTCAACCGGTAATGCTTCCTCACCTGTCATCCATTTATCCTTTGGCACTGTTTCGTTAATCCATTTCAGGTAGCTTAACATAGCAATCATTTCTTTGCTGTCTAACGGCAAGGGAATTCCGTTATGCGGACGTGTAACACAATTATTGATACGCTCTGCCAAAGACAGCACCTTTCCTTCCCTGGCCCTGTACATCGGATACCTATTGTGCGATTTCATCAGGTTAAATGAAAACGGTTTAGTTCCTGCCCATTGATGGCAATGCGTACAGTTAATTTTGTTCCCTGTATATTTCCCGTTAACTCCTTCCGGCCCTATATAGTAGGCGGTAAACAAAAATAAATCCCTTCCATAGCGCACGGCTTCACCTAATTTGCTTTTAGGCATATTCAATGTGTCAGGGAAAATAGCAGAAATGGTGTCTGATTGAACTGATTTTTTTCCTTCCACAGAAGTTCCCTGCCGGCAGGCAAACACAGCAGAAACAATAATCGCTAAAATGATATGCCCCTTTGCTGATTTCATAATCTTTTCAAATATTATCTAACTCCCGGTCCTTTTCTGTCTTCCTTTTAAGTTTTTCAGTTGAAAGATATGTGACCGTAAAAATCCGATTCCGTCAACCGAAACATAAACAAAATAAACTCCCGGAACAGTAACCGGAATGGTTTCAGTTGTAGCTCCGGTTGACCATTTGTACCTTGCACCTTTTATATTCGTATGTAAAATATAGCTTCCGTTAGCTGCTTTTTCGGCAACTATTTCAGGTTGTTTTATGCTTTCGGGCAGGTTTAGGTAACCGAATGTGCGGTAACTTCCCGTTGTGTCGCCACCAAAATATTCCATCAGCTTTTTCCCCTTTTTTGTTACAACCACAAACGTGATTTCAGGCGAAGCCTTTGCCAGTTTCCCATAGTTAATCACCCCATTTCCGTTGGGCAATTTTTGAGAGTTTCCCCCAAACTCGGTGATTAAATTATCGCTAAAACTATAACTCCATAATAACTTAACCGTTTTGTTCGCTGTATCTAACTTGTATTCCACGGCTCTGGAAGCATGTTTTTTTTGTGCCGAAGCGTATCCGTTATCAAAAAGGGAAATAATACCGGGTTTTAGTTCGCGCGCATCATGCTGGGCCAGAAAAAAAACAGAATCCCCTTCAAGAGAAAATTGATTATTCTCACCTCCTAATCTCCAAATTACACTTCCGGTTTTTCGATTCACTTTAATTACTTCGTTATAGTATCGCACCGAAATTAGCCAATTAGAATCAGGTGTAACAGCCACCGAATTAAAATGAGTAAGATCAACCAGTAAGGTATCGTCCAAAAAAAAAGGATCTGCCTTTTCAATATCGAAAAATCTTTTACTTTTCCATTCGTTAACTAATTCTTTTTTTGGATTCAGCTCCTGAATAACTCCGGTAATCACTTTTGCATGCCTGCTGCCCGTTACTCCCTTATGCAGAAAAACGCGAAATGCACTTAAATCCATTTCTGTTTCCTCCTTTCCTAAAAGTAAATAATTGCCATTGGGCAGTATCTGAAAGTCATGATTATCGGTTTTGATTCCGTTTACACACGAAACAGAATCAATAATCCGGAAGGCAGAATCCATCAGATAATAATTTTTCAGATAAAAGAATGACATCATCCCGTTCGGATACGCCTTAAAATCGGAAGCATTTTCAATAGTTCGGTAAAAAATAATATTCCCTGAACCATCTAAAATTAACTGAGTAGGAGCAAGAGTTTTTGTGGTTGTATCAACCATAAATTTTTTGATGTGCAGAAAATAGTACCCCCCCGCTTCTTTACCGTAAACCTCTACTGCAGGGGGCTTTTGGGCAAATGCACCTTCGGCATACATGAAGAAAGTGAATAAAAGTTTAAAAATCCTCACCTGTGCAAGTTATAATTTAGTTTTTAAACCGTAAGCAGCCATTGCAAATTAACAAAAACACGAGGTTTTTTGTTAATTTGCAACTCTTTTGATCCTTATGAATAAGAGTGTCCTGCTATTTAATCCAAAAAGTGCCGAAAATAAATACCGCATTCCCATGTCACTATTGCAGGTAGCAGCCTCTATTGACGGAAAATATAACTGGGTAATAGTGGATGGTAACCGAGAAACAGATCCTTATGCAACAATTACAAAGCACCTGAATACCGGAACTTTTAGCTATGTTGGTTTTACCGTGATGCCGGGGCCGCAGTTAAGGCAAGCTATTCCCTTTGCAAAAAAAATAAAACAAACCTACACTGATTTAACCATGATTTGGGGCGGATATTTCGCAGCCAATCAACATAAGTCGGTGCTTCAATCGGGATATGTGGATTATGTAATCAACGGCCCGGGTGATTCTGCCTTTCCTGAACTATTAGATGCCCTCGATCGTAATAAACCCGTTGATGGCATTCAAAATCTTATTTACCACAATGGAAATACAATAGTAAAAACCTCGAAAGCCGACTTACCGGATTACGATAAGCTCCCAAGGCTGCCATACGAAAAATTGCATCGTATTTATCCTTTGCAAAAATACCTAGGGCGAACGTATCTTGGCGAAAAAACACTTGCCTATCACAGCAGCTTTGGCTGCCCGTTTACCTGTTCATTTTGCGCAGTAGTTCCCATTTACGAAGCCCGCTGGAAAGGCAAATCGGCAGCCGGAATATATGAAGATGTGATGCTGGTGAAAGAACAATGGGGAGCAGACTCCATCGAATTTCATGACAATAATTTTTTTGTGTCGGAAAAACGCGTAGTTGAATTTTCAAAACTTATTCGCCCGCATAACATGATTTGGTGGGGCGAAGGGAGAATAGATACCATTGATAAATACAAAGACGAATCACTAGCTTTGATGAAGGAAGCCGGGTGCAGGATGATTTTTTTTGGCGCTGAAACAGGCAATGATGAAGTACTGAAAAAAATGGATAAAGGAGGAACGCAAAGCGGAAAACAAATTCTTGAATTTGCAGCCCGAATGAAAAAGTTTGATATTATTCCCGAATACTCTTTTGTGCTGGGAACCCCTGCCGATACGCCTGAACAGGTAATGAAACAAATTGACGGGGACATTGCTTTTATCAAACAGGTGAAAGAGGTAAATCCGGATACCGAAATAATTATTTACGTATATAGTCCGGTACCAACGGAAGGTTCGGATATGTATAATCAGGTTTTAAAAAGTGGCTTCCGTTTCCCCGAAAAATTAGAAGACTGGCTGGGGAACGACTGGGAAAATTTTGACCTGCGTAAAAACCCGCTCACCCCGTGGCTCACTCCCGAAATGGTGGATAAAATTAAGGACTTTGAAACGGTTCTCAATGCCCGTTACCCCACGGTATCCGATATCCGTTTCAGTCCCAATCAGCGATGGATTATCAAACAACTATCAGTCTTCCGCTACGAAAACAACCTCTACAAATATCCCTACGAGCTTAAGGCCCTGCAAAAATTATGGAGATATCGCCAACCCGAAATACAGGGATTTTAATGCATCATGCTTAGGAAATTCGTAAAGAAAATTATTCAGTACACCTACAGACCTTATGTAATATGGCAAATAAAAGCCGATAGATTTTACGAGGCCGAAGGAATTCGTATTCTTGTGAAAAAAGGAGTATTTCATCCGGGATTTTTCTTTAGTTCACGTTTCCTGTTGCAGGAATTAAAAAAAGAAAATTTAACCGGTAAAAAGGTACTTGAACTGGGTGCTGGTAGCGGTATGCTTTCTTTTTGGGCTGCTGGCAAAAAAGCATATGTAACAGCTACCGATATAAGTAAAACTGCAGTTGACGGATTGCTGTTAAACAGAAATTCCCTGAGGCTTGATGAGGAAAATTTTCAAATCATTTTGTCAGACCTTTTTGATAAAATCCCCCCCCGCCATTTTGATTATATTCTCGTAAACCCACCCTATTACCCCCAAACTCCCAAACACGAATGGGAACTTGCCTGGTACTGCGGCAAAGATTATGACTACTTTATAAAATTATTTTCAGAAATAGGAAGGTACATGCAACCCGGCACAAGGGTTTGGATATCTTTAAGCGAAGATTGTAACATACAACAACTGCAACAAATGGCTCATGCCAACCAGCTTTATTTACAATTACTCAAATCGAATTATTTTTGGGGTGAAAAAAACTTCATTTTTGAATTAAAGACAGTTTAATGAGGGGGGAACAATAAAAGGGAGGAATAACCATACTTGTTTTATATTTGAACATTGGAATCGCACTTTATAAAATCGGGAAAAGAGATGCACGGCTTTGAGGCCGGTAAAACCATTATACTCGTAAATGAAGTAGACAAGGCTGTTATTCGTAAACTGCTTTACTTCGATATTTTCCGGCATCCGTTATCGGCTTCTGAAATTTACCACTTTTGCGATTTAAAAGAAGCTACCCCCGATCAGATAAACAACAGCCTTCGCAAACTTTCGCAACAGGGAATTATTTTTCACTATGGTGGTTATTACTTTTTGAGCAACGATAAAGAGGCCGTAACCAAACGAATTAACGGAAATAAACTTGCAGCCGAATACATGAAAAAGGCTCTTTTTATTTCTGGCATTATCGCCCGGTTTCCCTTTGTGCGGGGGGTACTTGTTTCCGGTTCCCTTTCTAAAGGGTATATGGACAAAGGTTCTGATATTGACTTTTTTATTGTAACCGAAACAGGAAGATTATGGCTATGCCGGAGCATGCTGGCCGCTGTGCGCAAATTATTAATAAAACCGCTGCGAAAATACTTTTGCATCAATTACTTTATCGATACATCCTCGCTGGAGATACCCGATAAAAACTTATTTACCGCCACCGAAATTGCCTTTATTCGCCCTACTTACAATCCCGTTATTTACAATAGAATTTTAACTTCCAATTCATGGATAAGTACGTTCTATCCGAATAAGTCTTTTCAGTTTAACGACATCATAACCCGCAGGGAGCCTTCGGGTATTAAAGCTGTAATAGAAAAACTACTGAATGGAGGCGCGGGTGAAAAACTTGACACATATATGTTTCAGGTTATGCTTAGAAGATGGAAAAAAAGATACCGTGATTTTGACGTTGAGCAGTTTGACCTGAATATACGTACCAAAAAGAATGTTTCGAAACAGCACGAAAAAGGGTATCAGTTTATAATTCTGGAAAAATATAAAAACAAGGTGCAATCATTCGAAACCGAATTCAAGGTCACCCTTTATTAGCATGGCAG
>Ga0268298_10004787_pt1 | contig 12994 bp, 5 predicted proteins | sample WWTPWeurt_MetaG_FD_194462 | JGI IMG/M metagenome (GOLD analysis project Ga0268298, IMG submission 194462) | Activated sludge microbial communities from WWTP in Nijmegen, Gelderland, Netherland - WWTP Weurt | ecosystem: Engineered > WWTP > Aerobic digester > Activated sludge | place: Netherlands...
ACCCCAACAGGGGTATGGGGCTCCGCCGCAGGGATACGGGCCGCAGGGCGGCGGGATGCCCCCGCAGCAGTGAGGGTGTGAAGGGGGGAGTTTGCTGCGCTACCGGACCTTGGCGCCGCCGAGCAGCTTGGTGGCGCGGGGGAGCAACAAGAGGCCCAGAACGCCCTCGATCGCGAGGAGGACAAAGGCCCAGCTCAGCGTGCATGCGGCGATGGAGGCGCGGCGGGCTTCGTCGGTGGCGCCGACTCCGTACTGGAGAAACAGCATCGCCGCGGCGGCGTCGCGGGTGCCAAAGCCCTGGGGGGTGATGGGCAGCGTGACGACCACCATCAAGACAGGGATATACGAGAAGGCCGCACCAGCAGGGATGTGGACGCCGAAGAGACGGAAGGAGATCCAGACTCCCGTGAACTGGACCGCGGCGTGGGGCACGCGAGCCGCGGCGGCGATGAGGTGGCCCTTGACCCCCGCCTCGAACAGGGGCCGCAAGAGCTCGATCTTGGCCAGTCGAGCGGGGCGGAGAGCCAGGATCGCGAGATAGGCTGTTCCGGCGCCGAGGGGGAGAAACAGCCACGCAGCCGGGGAGCCTGTCGCGAGCACTGCGCCGCTGCCGAGGAGGAGGAGGCAAGCCGCCCACGAAGCGTATGCGACGATGGTGCCGCCGGCCATGCGGGCGAGGGGCACGTTGTGGGAGCGGGCCAGAAAGACAGTGACGAAGGCTTGGCCGACGTGATGATTGAGGATCGAGGGGAGGTAAGAGGCGCCGCGGACCACCCAGAGGTCGCGGAAGCGGATGCGTCCGAGGATGGGCCTGTATACAAGCACCGTTGCGAACGCGTCCGCCGAGAGGAGACAGGCCACGAAGAGGCCAGAGAACCCGAGGAAGAGGGGGACGTCGATGTCCGCGAGGCGCGCGCGGATGGCCGCGAGATCGGTGCGGGCGAACAGGAACGCGAGGAGGGCGATCGCGAGGACGAAGGGGGCGACAGCCTTCCAGCGAGGGGTGGGCTTCGCCTGACCTACCTGGGAGACAGGAGGGGACGCCGGGGCCAGCGGAGCAGCGGAGGAAACTCCCCCCGCGTCCGACGGACCTTCTCGCGCAAGATCCGCGGACGCGGAGGGAAGCTGTTCGTCGCCGGGAGGGCCGCTCACGGCCGGCGTACTAGCACTTTCCGACACGCGGGGGGACCGGGTCTTGGGGGTAGGTCAACACCCTGAGGACAAAAGAGCCAGTCGAGGAGAGGCTCTTCCCGCGGGGTGGGAAAACTCTGTCGAGGGTGATGGGGAGTCGGAAGAAGATGCGGTGGTGGTCAATCGCCCACGCCGGCACGGGACCGGGCGGCGGCGAAGGAGTCGCTGACGGTGAAGACCATGAGCTCACGAGCCTCGGCGTTGCGGCCAATCCAGGTGAGGCGGTCCTTGCCATTCGCGGGCGGTGCGTTGGTGTTGCCCGCGGACCAGGCGATGCCCGAGAGCGCCGCGTTGGCGTCGCCGACAGCGAGGAAGCCCGTGCGGTTGCCCCAGCCGTTGACCGCCGTGCCCAGCGTGGAGGCGCGGTTGCCGATGCTGCCGATGACGTCGGCGGCGAGCGTGCTGAGCTGGACGTCGGGCTTGCCGCCCATCGCGCGCGTCACGCGACCGTAGAAGTCGTTGAGCTTGCTCGCGTCCACGCCCTGCGGCTGGAACGAGGGGCTGTACGCGCGGAGGAAGGCCGCGAGCAAGGGCCAGAGATCGATCGGCGCGGTGCGGGCGAAGGCCCCGGCGTTGATCTGAAGGACCTTGAGCGCGCGGTGGACGAGGAAGGTGCGGACCTCGGCGCGGGGGGACGCGACGAGGGCTTGACCGAAGACGATCGTCGGCGGGTGCGCCGTCGCGGGGACGCACACGGCGCCGAGCGCGGCCGACACGACGACGCGGACATCGGTGAGGCCGTAGTAGCCCGCGAGCGACGTGACCTCGTCGCCGATGTCCGCTTGCTGCGGGGGCAGCGGGGTCGCGCGGATCGACGTGAGATCGAAGGGCACCGCCGTGTCGAGGACGGGGCCGCTGCGAAGGAGGAGCTCGCGGAACGCCGGGGTGAGGACCTCGGGCGCGAGGAGATCGTCCAGCGCAGGATCACCGGCGGCGCCGCCGATGCCCTCGAGCATCGCGTCGTCGCCTTCGAGCGCGGCGACGGCGACCTTCGCCGTGCGCGACGCGTCGATCTTGCCGCGGATCTCGGCGACGGTGGCGAGCGTGGAGAAGAGGTAGGGCTCGAAGCGACCGGCGCCCAGCGCGCGACGAGCGTCGGTGACGGCGCGATCGAGGAGCACCGTCGCGGACTGCGCCTGGTTGGTGCGCTGGTAGAAGCCGGCGAGCGCCACGAGGGCGACGTCGTCCTTGGGGTAGGTCTTGCGCGCGCCGAGGAGCGTGGCCTCGGCCTTCTTCGCGTCGCCCATCGCCTCGTAGATGCTCGCGAGCTCGGTGGTGCGCTTGCACTTGGCCTCGGGGGCCTCGGCGTTGTTGATGAGCACCGTCTGCTGCTCGAGGGCCTTCGCCGTGTCGCCGGTGCGCTTGTAGAGGGCGACCAGCTTCTCGCGAGCGGGCTCGTTCGCGGGCTCGCGCTTCAAGATCTCCTGGTAGGAGAGCTCGGCGCGCTCGGGGTTCGGCAAGCGATCGTCGTAGAGGTCGCCGAGCTTGTTGTAGATCGCGATCTGCTGCGCGGGCTCGGAGGCGAGGCGCGCGAGGCGGATCCAAGCCTCTTCGGCGCCCACCCAGTCCTCTTCGGCGGCGCACACGTCCGCGAAGGCGGAGAGGGCCTCGACGTGATCGGGGTTCGCGTCGAGGGCCGCGGCGAGCGCGCGCTTGGCGGCGGCGGGATCGCCCACGTCGGCGAGCGCACGACCGCGGAGGACCTCGAGCTCCACGCGCTCGGCGGGATCCGTGACGGCCGCGAGGCGCGCTTCGAGGAGGGACGCGAGCTCCTGGCGCGCGCCCTCGGCGATGTAGATCGTCTGGAGGCGAGAGAAGACGTCCTGGTACGCGGGATCGAGCGAAGCGACGGCCTCGAGGGAGGCGCGCGCGCGGCTCGGATCGTTGGCCTTGTCCTGCCAGAGGGTCGCGGCGCGGTAGAGGTTCGCGGCCTTCTCATCGTTGGTGGCGCTGGCGTTGGCGGCGGCCTCGAGGGCCGACGCGGCGCCCCCGAGATCGCCGGACTCCTCGGCGACAGCGGCGAGCGTGAGGTGCGCGACGATGTGCTCCGGCATCAGCTCGACGGCGCTGAGGAGGAGCTGCTTCGCCGTCTCGAGATCGCCCGCGGCGCGCGCGCTCTCGGCGGCGCGGAGCGAGAGGGTCGCGGCCTCGGAGGCGCGATCGGTGCGCTCGATGAGCTGACGATCGGCCTCGATCGCCAGCGTGTGCTCGCCCTTGGCGCGGGCGTGCGCCGCCGTCTGGCGGAGGACCCACGGGCCGCGGGGCTCGTGCTTGTACGCGAGATCCACGGCCTCGCGCGTGCTCTCCCACGTGGAGCTGCCGAGGCGCAGGCGCGCGCAGAGCATCGCGTGAGCGACGGACTCGCCGCCGCTGAGGGCGCGCGCGGTCTCGAGGGCGATGGGCTCCAGCTCTTCGTGACGCCCGCTGGAGATGAGATCGCTCGCGACCCGGCGGAGCGTCGGGAGGTGCGAGGGCGTCTCTTCGAGGATCGTGCGGCGCCAGAGGAGGCCGCTCGTGGAGTCGCCGCGGCCGCGCTCGTCGAGATCGGCGAGGCGCTCGTAGATCTCGAGGCGCTCGGTGGGATCGGTGGAGGCGCGGGCCTGCGGCAGGAGGGCGTCGACGAGATCGCCGGCGCCGTGCCCCGCGAGCGCGGAGCGGAAGGCGACGATCGCGGCGAGCAGCTCGTCGCCGAAGGGAGCGCCGTCGCCGTGCGTGACCATCGCGGTGCGCGCGGCGGAGGCGGCTCGCTCCGGATCGCGAGCGCGCTCGAGCTCCATCGCGGCCTCGAGGGCGAGGCGGGCCGTCTCGGCGCCGCTCGACTCGGCTGCGCGCGCGAGGCGCCAGGTGGCGCGATCGGGCGGGGGCTCGGGCGAGAGGCGCTCGAACATGTCGCGGAGACCGGAGTCCTTCGGGCGAGCGCGGAGCGCCTGCTCGAGGAGCGCGGCGGCGGCGACGGGCTCGGCCTGCGAGAGGAGCATCGCCTCGCGGATGAGGTCGTGCGCCTGCTCGAGAGGATCCGTGGAGGACTCGCGACGCGTGCGGAGGATCTCGGCGATCTTGTCGTTGTCCTCGGCGGTGCGCGCGGCGCGCTCGGCGAGGTAGGCGGGGATCGGGAGCTTGGGGTTCTGCGCGACCGCCTTCTCGAGGAGGCGATCGATCTCGGCGGGATCGGCGCCGCTCGCCGCGAGGCGCGTCGCCGCCTCCGTGAGGAGGACCGCGGCGTGCGGACCGGACGCGTTGTCGGCGTGCGTCGCGAGGATGCGCGCGAAGTCGTCGGCCTCGCTGTGCGCGGCGCGGGCGCGGACGGCGCCCTCGTGGACGGGATCCGCCTCGCGAGCGCGATCGAGGTCGAGGACCGCGCGATCGGGCTCGCCGGAGATCTCGGCGAGGATGGATGCAGCGAGGGCACGATCGCGCTCCGCGCCGCTGTCTTCGGCGTGCCACTCGGAGATCGCGCGGGCGACGCGACCGCCGTTGCCGGCGTCGGTGTCGAGCTCGATCGAGAGCGTGGCGGCGAGGCCGTTGCCGTCGGCGACGTCGGAGTAAGCGACGAGGGCCTCGGCGAACGGGTGCGAGCGAAGGGTGCCTTCGTGCTCCAGGACAGCCGTGAGCGCGCGGCCGAGGGCGGCGCCTGCGCGGGCGCGACCGGAGCCGATCGTCTCGACCTCGCGCTCGGGATCGTCGAGCGGGCTGAGGGCCCCGCTGGCCGCGGCGGCGATGGGGGCGAGCTCGTCGTCCGAGAGGACCGAGCGCGTCCAGGGCGCGAAGTCGGGGGCCCCTTCGGCGCGCGGCGCGAGGGCCGCGAGGACGAGCCTGTCCGCCGCGGTGAAGGCGCCGGATCCGGTGTCGTCGAGGGCCCACGCCATCGCCTGCGCGTCGCCGCTCTCGATCGCGAGCGCGGCGACGTTGCGGCGCGCGATGTCGCCGTGCGATCCGGTGGCGACGGTGCGAAGCGACGCGATCGCTTCGCCTCGGGTCTCCTTGCGAGAAGAGGCGAGGACGGCGGCGAGCCACCCGGATCCGCCGGCCATGGAAGCGCTCTCACCGAGCTTCGCGATGCCGCCGAGGGCGCCTTCGAGATCGTTCGCCTCGAGCGCGGCGCGGGCGCGGAGGAGCGTCTCGTACGCCGTGGCGCTGTCGCTCTTCGAGGCCGCGCGCGCGGCGGCTCCCGTGCGACGATGGGCAGCCACCTGCGCGGTCGCCGTCGCGAGCTCCGCGAGCTGCGGGACGTCGGGGACGTGCACCTTCGCGATCGCGGGCGTGGCGCCGGCCTCCGGATCGGGCGCGGCGAGCGCCTCGCAGAAGCGCTGCACGTGGCCGCGCGGATCGTTGGCCTGCGCGCGGATCGAGAGCTCGACGCGCTTGCTCGCGGCCTCGGGATCACCGAGGCGGAGGCGCGCGACCTCGGCGCCGAGCGCGGTCGTGTGAGCGCGGACGGCGGGGATGTGGACGGCGCGGGCCTCGGCGTCGAGGGTGTCGAGGACGCCTCGGAAATCAGCCTCGCGGACGACGAGCGCGCGCACCTGCTGGTGAGCGAGCGCCATCGAAGGAGCGAGCTCGCGGGTCTCCTCGGCGATCTGCTTCGCTGTCGCCTCCTCGCCGGCCATGGCGAAGAGCTCGGACACCGCGAGCAGGGCGCGGGGACGCCGATGCTTGTCGTCGAGGGCCTCCGCCTCGGCGCGGAGCCACTCGGCGCGAGCGACCCACGCGTCGCGTTGCTGCGTGCGGAGGAGGTGCGCGGCGGCGTCTTGCTCGTCGGGGAAATCGCCCGCGGGCGGCGCGATCGAAGGCAGCGCCGGCACAGGCCGGATGGAGCTCTTCGTCGTCGGAGCGGGGCGCTCGTCGAGGACCGCTGCCGCGGCCTCGGGGGCGAGCTCCGCGGTGGGCGCGTCCTCTTCGGCGGGGACAGCGGCGTCGGTGAAGGCGATGTCTTCGGCCGGGGCCTCGTCGAGGGGAGCCTCCTCCCCGAACAACGGAGCCGGCGGCTCGGAGTCGATCTTTCGCCCCGCCACGTCGAGCACGACGCGCTCTTGCTCCTCGAGGCTCAGCGCAGAGAGCATCCGCGTGGGCTCATCGATGCTCTCGTCGTCGTTGCCCATCGGCGCGAAGAGGCCTGCCTCGGGCATCGTCGGCTCGCTCACCACCGGGAACGGCGGCGGCACCGATCGCGCGGGCGGAGCGGCGCTCCCCGAAGGATCGGGCGTGAGGCCCGGATCGGCGAGGAGCTGATCGAGCAGCGCGTCGCCCTCCTCTTCGGTGGGCAGCGCGCCTCGGATCGGAGCGGCGTTGTTCGAGAAGATCGAGCCGCCGGTGGCGCCGACGGGCGTCTCGCGATCACCGGAGCCGGCGTCCTCGAGGAGGTCTTCAGGGACCTCGCGCATCACGGTGGCCTCGTCTTCGCCGTCGGCTCCGATCAAGGGGAATTGCGCGGGGTCGAACGGAGGTTTGCCGGAAGGTCCCATATCTCGCGGATCGTTGCTCACCGGACCCCCATGCCGAGCTTCTTGCGAAGATCGAGGTAGCTGGGTGAAAGGACGAAGCCCAGGAGGCGCTTGGCGCGGTCGTTCGTGGTCACGCGCGGTCCGAGCTTCTCTCGCGGCGTCGCGAGGATATCGGAGAGCACGAGGGACACGTCGCCCGCGGCGATCACGGCCATGCGATCGATGCTTCGACGCGCGGCCTGGGCCCACGCCGCGGCGTCCTGCCGGCTCCCTGCCACGCGCTGCGTGAGCTCGGGGAGCACTTTCTTGAGATCACCACCGCCGCCGAAGAACCCGAGCTCCGAGGAGAGGGCCTTCTGCAGCGTGCTCTGCACCTCCGCGAAGATCGCGTAGGAAGGGTTGGGGATGCTCTGCCCCATCTGCTGGAGCGTCGCGACCACGAGCGAGGCGATCGTGGCGTCGTCGCGGTGCCGCAGCGACGTGATGCCGCGGCGGAGCGCGAACACCTCGCGCGCGATGGCGCTGCGGGCGGCCGGCGTGAGGGGCGTCTTGATGTTGGCGCCGACGACGATCGAGGGCGTCTTGCCCGCGACCCCGTTGACGCCGTTCGGGTCGGTGCCCCCGACGTAGAGGTCCCACTCCGCCATGCCGAGCGCCCCTGTCCACTCGGCGATCGCCACGCGGAGCGGAGGCGCGCCGCGCGGGTCGATCTTCTCTTTCTTCGAGACCCCGAGCGACGAGAGCGACGGGCCGAGCGCGTTGCTGATCGTCCCGGCCAGCGTGACGAAGAGCTCCGCGATGGGGCCGTGATCTTCCGGATCGGCGATCTCGGACAGCGCGCTCGCGTCGAGGGCCACCTGCGGCCTCGAGGCCACCTGCGCGTCCATGCGCGCGAGCTCTTCGGAGAGCCCGTTGTCCTCGCGGCCGAGCGACGTGAGCGCGCCGAGCGTCGCCTGACGCAGCGTCAGGTCCTGACCGGCGTTGGCGATCTTCGCGAGGAGCGCCACCCGATCCGCGTCGCACGGGTTCTGCGCGAGCGCCTGCACGATCGTCGACTTGGCGCGGCCGAGCGTCTTCGATCGGAAGCCCGCGTCGAAGCCGGTGGTGAGGACCAGATCGACAGCCTCGCCGTCGTCGGGGGCCTCGTCCAGGAGCTTGGACACGGCGGCCTCCGCGCGGAGCGGCTTGCGGATCTTGTCGGTGTAGATCGCCATCGCGAGGCGCGCGGCCTCGATGCGACCCTCGCGCTTGTCGCGCTCCTTCATGAGCTGCTCGAGGATGCTCGTGGCCTGCTCCCACGCGCCGACCTTCGCCGCGACCTTCGCGAGGCGCTCGCGGATCGGGAGCGTGGAGAGCCCGGATTTGTGCATCCCCGCGAGCACCTCCAGCGCCTTGTCGGGCTTCTGGAGCTTGCCCTCGTAGAGATCCGCCGCCGCGACGCCGGACATGAGCCGCTGCTGCTTCGGCGCGGCCTCCACCTCGGAGAGGCGCGCGAGCAGCGGGGCCGCCTTGTCGAACGCCTGCTTCGCGATCTGGATCTCGCCGGCGAGCGCGAGCGCCCCGACGTGATCCGGCTCCAGCATCGTGACGTCCTCGAGCGCGGCGAGCGCGTTGTCCACGTCGCCCTTCTTTCGGAGCACGCGGGCGCGCTCCCAGAAGAGCTTGAGCGTCTCCTGCTCGTCCTCGACGACCTCGAGCCGCTTGTTGATGATCGCGAGCAGCCTGTCGTCCTCGTTCCTCGCGCGCACGCGGCGGAAGAGCTTGTCGAAGGCCACCGCGCGCCGCGGATCTCGCTCGAACGCCCGATCGAAAGCGATCTCCGCGTCGTCGTGGGCCTCCGTCTTCTCGAGCAGGATCATGCCCGCCTGCTCCCAGAACACGGCGCTGCGCTCGTTGTTCTTGCAGAGGTTCCCGAGCTGCGCGCACGCGACCGCCGTCTGCACGTAGTCGCCGAGCGCCTCCGCCGCGGACCGCACGCCCTCCCACGCGACGATGTCGTCCGCGCGGTTCTCGACGACGGTCTTGAACGATCCGAGCGCCTTCTCCAGGTCGCCCGCGCAGAGCTCCGACCACCCCGCGAGCCCGATCGCGTCGAGGTGCGCGTCCTCGCCGAGCACGTCGCCCAGCGCGTGGAGCGCGGCCGAGCGGCGCCGCGGATCGCACCCCGCGCCCGCCACCTCGATGTTCATGAGCTGCGCCGCGGGGCTCGATCCCTGGATGAACCGCTGCGGCACGTGCGGCTGATCGAGCATCGACACCGCGATCGCCGACGCCTCCATCGCGGCGCTCGCCTCCCCTTGCAAGAGCCCGGAGATCGCCCTCCGCGCGGAGATCTCCGCCTCGCGATCCTCCGCGGCCATCGCCGCGCCGAGCCACTCGAGCGTCGAGTAGAGCGCCGGATCCGCCTCGGCCCACGCCGCCGCCATCGCGACCGCCTGCGCCCGATCCTGATCGATCGTCCTCGCGAGCCGGAACCTCTCCGCCCGCGCGATCGCGAGCGCGTCGCCGCCTCGCTCCTCGAGCCTGTCGAGCGCCCGATCCACGAGCCCGCGCTGCTCGATCGCGGGACCCCACAGGAGCCGCCCGAGGGCCGCCGCCATCTCGAAATCGGCGGTCGCTTCGTTCTCGACCGTCTCGAGCGCGGTCATCGCCTCGCCCGGATCTCCCTCGCGCGATCCCGCCTCGAGGCCGAACCGCGTGAGCGCGATCGTCACCGCATCGGCACCCGCCTCGCTCTGCGCCTCGAGCGCGCGACGACGACCTTCGAGCGTCTCGTTGTCGACGCCGCGCAGCGCCCAGCTCAGGAACCCGTTGGCCGCGCGAGGAGCGTGCGCGCGCGCCGATTCCATCTCCTGAATGGCCTGGAGCCGATCGCCCGCGCGCCACCTCAAGATCGCCGCCTCGAGCAGGAGCGACGCCGCCAGCGCGCTGTCCTCGCTCGCGGCCGCGCACGCGGACAGCGCGTTCGCCGCCCCGTTCGCGTCCCCCGCCCGCCGCGACAGCTCGGCGAGGAACACCGCGATCACCTCGTCGCCCGCCGCGTTGTCGTGCAGGTCTTGCAGCACAGCGCGCGCGCCCTGGATGTCCCCGAGGCGCGCTCGCCGGAACGCCGCCACGAGCCAGAAGCCCCGCGCCACTTGCGGATCCGACTCGACCTGCGCGAGCGCCTCGATCGCCTCCGCCGCCGGACGCACGGGCTTCGGCGTCCCGTCATCCTCCGTGGGCCGCGTCGCGATCTCGATGCCGTAGCTCCCGAGCACGCGCCCGAGCCACGCCGACGGACCGGGGGCGCCGCTGTCCCCTTCCCCGCCGCACGAGGCCAGCTTCGCGAACGCCTCACGCGCGCCCGCCTCGTCGCCCCGGAGCAGCTTGCTGCGCCCGAGCTCGAACCACAGCGACGCGTGCTCCGCCGCCTCCGCGCCCGACGAGAGGAGCCGCTTCGTCGCCTCCTCGTACCAGGAGCTGTCGCCGCGCATCGCCGCGATCGCGCGACCGAGCCGCGAGATCGTCCCCGCGTCCACGCCGCACACAGAGGCCTGCGAGAGCGCGCCCTTCGCCGACGTCGCGTCGTTCGCCTGGCAGCCCCACACATAGGCCGCGAGCAAGAACGCGCGCCCCTTCGCCTCGTCGGTCGGGAACCCTTCGGCCGCGACCTCGAGCGCGTGCGCCAGCGCCGTCGCGTCCTCGCCGGACGACAGCAGATCCAGCTCCAGCGCGCGCGCCGGGAGCGACTCCGCGTCCGCCGCGAGCGCCTTCCGCAGAGCCTCGAGCGAGCCCGCGCGATCGTTCGTCAGCCGCGCGACCTCCGCCATCCGCAGCCACAGGCCGGCCGCGCCCGCGGGCACCGCCGGAGGAGGCGCGCCCTCTTCGCCCTCCGCGAGAGCGCCGATCCGCTCGAGCTCCTGCTTCGCCAGCTCGGCCGCCGCCTCGAGCTCCCCGATCGACTCGAGCGCCGCGATCCTCGCCCGCGCCACCGCCGCCGAGTCCGGGAACAGCTCCGCCGCGCGCTGCAGGCACGACGACCAGCCGCTCGTGTCGCCGAGCCGCCGCTTCACCTCGGCGAGCCGGAGCCACGCGTCCGCCGCGAACTCGGGCTTGCGCATGTACCGAGGCACGCCCGTCTCGTCGCCGCGATCGCCGTCCTCGATGGCCTCGATCAGCAGATCGGCTTGCCCCTCGAGGGCTCGCGACAGCGCGTCCAGGTTGTCGTCCCGCTGCGCGATCGCCTCGAGCGCCACCTGCGTGCGAAACCGCGCCTTCCCTTCGAGCGCCGCGGCCGTCCCGAGCAGCTCGTACGCCCGATCCGCGTTGTCCGCCTGCGCGTGCATGCTCGCCAGATCGATGAGCAAGAGCGCCTTCCACGTCGCGTCCGCGGAGAGCTCGGCGCGCGCCTCGACGGCCCGCATGCGCCCCTCCGGATCGTTCTCTCGCGCCGACAGGAGCTCCAGCTCCAGCCACGAGGTCACGTCCTCCGGGTTCGCCGAGACGGCCTCCTCGAGCGACTCCTTCGCCGCGGCGAAGTTCTTGTCGAAGTCCTGGTGGTACGCCGCCTTCTCCCAGTGAGCGCGCACCCGCTCCTCGGGCGTCACGGCGGCGCGCGTGAGAGCGTCGAGCAGCTTGCCCAGGCTCTTCAGCGACTTCCTCCGCGTCAGGATCCGGACGAGCGCCTCGAGCGGCTCTCGGAACTGCGGATCGGCGTTGAAGGCTGCGAGGTATTCGCGCGCGGCCACAGGCTCTTCGCCGCGCGTCTCCTCGATCACACCGCATTCATGGAGCAGCAGGGCCTGGATGCCGCGGTCTGTCTGCGCCGCGTGCTCGGCGCGGAGCCGAGTCGCCAAGGTCGCCGCGTGGTCTACCTGCCCCGTCGGAGTCTCTTCGGTCATGGGATCGTCGGCCCTTGCGGTGGAGCCACGTGGGACGGGAGCCGCTCTCGGCGCGGCATCACCTGCATCGCGGGCTCATGAAAGTCATAAGACCGCGGCGTTTCGCGCTCCATCGGTGGGGCGGGAGAGTAACGAAACGAAGCGCGCCGAGTCCAGCCGAATGCCGCGCGAGGGTGGATTTCCCTCAAACACGGCGCTCGCAATTCGTTCGCGCCTTGGCGGCCCCTTGGGGGCTCAACCCATGAGCTTGTTCAGCTCGTCGTTCACGCGGCCCTCGATCGTGCCCTTCACCGCGCGCAGCAAGAACGGCAGATCGATCTCCACGCGGACCTCCTTGTCGCTCACGCTCACCTGCCCGTTCGCGCCCTTCGCGGCCCCGCTCGGCGCGTTGAACTTGATCTGATCCCCTTGCCAGGTCCACTCGATCCCGAGCTTCGCCTTCATCCCGTTCGCGAGGCTCTCCGCCTTCTCCCTCGCGACGTCCTTCCCGAGCGAGTGCGCGCGCTTGATGTCGATCGTGGCCATGTGAAGATCTCCTTATTTTCTTGGGTTATCGTGAACGGAGCCGGCGAGCCGGCGACACCTTGACGAACCGTCTTCGCGCTGTCGAGGGGCCTGTGCGACGCGCCTCCGTTCGAGCCGACGACGAGCTCGGAAGAGAGCGCGCGACGGCCGCTGGAGGACGTCGCCCGCTACTCGATGCGCTGCATGATCCAGAACCCGCGCGGCGTGTCCACGGCCTCGCTCACGCCGCCCTTCGCCAGGCTGAAGAGCACGAACTCCGGGGCCGGCTCCAGCATCCCTCGCGGCATGCGCCCGGCGTTCTCCACCGAGCCTTTGTCGCCCTTTTGAAGCGCGGCCTTGAAGTCCGTCTTCGCCTCTTCGGCGAGCTGCTTCGCGAGCGTCGCTGCCTCTTCCTTGGGTCGCGCCGTCGGCGGGGCCCCTTGCGCGCCGCGGTACGTCACGAGGATCACCCCGAACGTCACCGACTTCGGAGCCTCGCCTGCGAGGGCCGGCGGAGCCTCCCCGTCGAGCAGCGTGCCCGCGTCGCTCGCGGCGGGATCTTCGCCCCCGTCCCCTGTCGCGACGCTCGCGTCCAGATCCGCGCTCGGGGCCGCGTCGATCGTCGCGGTGCTCCCGTCCGGGCCGGCGTCCGCGTCGGCGGCGGCGTCCGCGCTCACGACGACCGACGTCTTGGCGGGGCCAGTCCGGAGCACCACGAGCGCGATCGCGCCCGCGAGCAGGAGCCCCATCACGATTGCGCTCCAGGTCCGCATGTGGCGGGCGCGTTAGCACAGTTTTCCCTCCGGGGGCGAGGCCACGCCGCGTGCGCGTCTCCTTTCGCGGGCTCGTCCGGTTCTGTGAGGCGCTCTTAACCGGCGCCCATCTCGAACGAGAAAGAATCCCCGCCGCCTTCGGTCACGAACCCTTGCACCACGGCGCCGTGGATCGACCCTCCGGCCTGCGGGGTGCGCGTGA
>Ga0268298_10004788_pt1 | contig 12994 bp, 10 predicted proteins | sample WWTPWeurt_MetaG_FD_194462 | JGI IMG/M metagenome (GOLD analysis project Ga0268298, IMG submission 194462) | Activated sludge microbial communities from WWTP in Nijmegen, Gelderland, Netherland - WWTP Weurt | ecosystem: Engineered > WWTP > Aerobic digester > Activated sludge | place...
CGGAGTAACGGCTTCCTTGCCCTGCTCACGTCGAGACCGATGGTTAGAGGTTGGCGCAACGGTTGCGATGTGCCGCGGCTATGGTCGCCGATTCACTCCGAGCCAAGATCCTCATCGTCGAAGACGAGCAGCCTGGGGTTCGAACCCTCCTGGTCCGCCGACTGGAGCGCGACTACGACGTCGCCTCCTGCGCCACGGCAGAAGAGGCCGAGAGCTTGTCCCGCCGGTTCCTCCCCGACGTGCTCCTGACCGACGTGCATCTCCCCGGCGCCTCCGGGCTCTCGCTCCTGAAGACCATCCGGGCCGAGATCCCCGAATGCCTGACCCTGGTGATGACCGCCTGCTCGTCGATCGAGACGGCGGTTGAGGCCATGAAGAACGGCGCGCGAGACTATATCGTCAAGCCGATCAACTTCGAGGCCCTCGAGTTCGTCCTCCGCCGCGAGATCGAGCACCAGAAGATCGCCCTCGAGGTGAAGCACCTCCGCGAGGCGCTCCACGATCGCATCAAGGACGACGAGATCTGGGGTGACAGCCCGGAGATGCAGGAGGTTTTGCGCACCGCGGTGGACGTGGCACCCTCCAGCGCAACCGTGCTGATCACCGGCGAGAGCGGCACCGGCAAAGAGGTGCTGGCGCGCTTCCTCCACCGCCACTCCCACCGGGCCAGCGGCCCCTTTGTGGCGGTCAACTGCGCCGCCATTCCGGAGACCCTGCTCGAGTCCGAGTTCTTCGGGCATGAGAAGGGCGCCTTCACCGGGGCCATCGCCAAGACCGAGGGCCGCTTTGAGCGGGCCAAGGGCGGCACGATCTTCCTCGACGAGATCGGCGAGCTCTCCCCCGCGCTCCAGGTGAAGCTCCTCCGGGTCCTGCAGCAGCGGCAGATCGAGCGCGTGGGGGGGACCGAGCTGGTCAATCTCGACGTGCGGGTGATCGCGGCGACCAACGAGGACCTTGAGCGCCGGATGCGTGAGCATCAGTTCCGCGAGGATCTCTACTATCGCCTCAACGTCATCCAGGTCGACATGCCGCCGCTGCGCGAGCGCAAGTCGGACATCGCGATCTTGTGGTCGCGCTTCCTCAAGCGCTACGGGGATCGCGAGGGTATCTCGCCGCCGGAGACTTCGGCCGACGCCATGCACGCCCTGTTCGCCTACGACTGGCCAGGAAACGTGCGGGAGCTCGAGAACGTGGCCGAGCGCGCCGTGATCATCTCCCACGGCCTCCCGATCCAGGCGGCGCACCTGCCCGGAACGGTTCGCCACGTGGCCTCGGCGGTCGAGAGCACCAGCCCGCGGATCCCAGGATCGACCTTGGCCGAGGTGGAGAAGGCGCTGATCTTGAAGACGCTGGCGGCGGTGGGTGGAAGCACCAGCCGCGCTGGGGCGATGCTCGGCATCAGCGCTCGCAAGATCCAGTACCGCCTCCGAGAGTGGCGCAGCGACAGCGCCGCGGGCCTCAGAGCGCCCCCTCCGGCCCTCAAGATCGTGGAGCCGACGGCCGCCACCGCGCGCCGCTGACCGAAGAACGGTGTGCCCACTATGCAGGCGCTGATCGCCTGGGGCGCGAGGTTGGTGCAGCGCCGCAGCTGGGCGGTGCTGATCTCGCTCCTGGCGTTGCTCCTGCCCGCGACCTACCTCGCCGCTCAGCTCAGCCTGGAGTCGAGCTTCACGGCGCTCCTGCCGGACAGCGCGCCCGCCGTCGCCGAGCTCAAGGCGGGCAGCGCCAAGACCGGGGGTTCGGCACTGGCCTTGCTGGCGATCGACGCCCGGGACCAGGCTACGGCCGAGCGCTTCGCGGATGCCTTCGCCGTGCGCGCCCGGTCGATGCCCTGGGCGCGCTTCGTCCAAGCTCGCCTGGATCTCGACTTTGTTCGCTCGCGGGCGCTCCTTTACCTGGACCAGGCGAGGCTCGAGGCGCTGACCGAGGACCTCGCCGCGGAGATCGATCAGCGCACGCTGGGCGCTGCCGGCCTGGGGCTCGATCTCGGCCCGCCCACCAAGGGCAGCACCGGGGCCTTCGATCTCGACGCCCGCTACCTGGCCGAGGCCAAGCGGATGGGTCTGCCCACGACGCCCTACCTGATCGACGCAGCGGGGCGCTGGCTCTACGTCTTGATCGGCCTGCGCGGGGGCAGCGGCGAGATGGACTTTGCCCAGCGTACCCAGGCCTCCATCGAAGCGCTGGCCGAGGAGGTCAAGCGGGAGACCGGCTCGCCGAAGCTCGAGCTGAAGCACACCGGCTCCCTGGTGTTGTGGCTCGAACATGACGGCTTTTTGCGGCGCGATCTGACCCTCGCCTCCCTGCTGGGCTCCCTCAGCGTGGTGGTGCTCCTGAGCCTCTACACCCGCCGCCTGCGCTCCTTGATCTTGCTCGGGTTGCCGCTGTTCATCGGCGTGACCTGCACCTTCGCCTTCGCCTACCTGGCGGTGGGCCGCCTCAACATCGTCAGTGGCTTCTTGGCTTCGATCCTCTCGGGCCTCGGCATCGAGCTCGGCATTCACCTCTTGTTTCGCTACGTGGAGGAGCGGGAGCTGGGACATGACCCCGAGCAGGCTCAGGCGCGTTCTTTGGCGAGCTCCGGTCGATCACTGATCGGCAGCGCGCTCAGCAACGCCGCCGCCTTCGGAGTGGTGGCCCTGGCTGGTTTCCGCGGCTTCCGCGAGTTCGGGCTGATCGCAGCGGTGGGGATGCTCCTGACCTTGGTGATCACCTTGCTCGGCTTCCCCGCGCTCAACCTCATCCTCGAGCGCCACCGGCCCCTCCGCCTGCGCCCACCCCGGACCGGCGCGGGCCTCGAGCTCCGCGTCCCGCGCGGCCTGCGGCGGCTCATCCTGTTCTCGGTCCCGGCCTTCGCGATCTACTCTGCGCTTCAGCTCGCGAGCGGCCAGGTGCGTTTCCGCAGCAACTGGCGGGAGCTCAAGGGCGTGAGCCCGGAGAGCGACTTTTACGACGCGGCGGTTCGGAGCATCGGCGGTGCGCTCTACAACTCCTGGGTCTTGGCCGACAGCCCCGCCCAAGTCTCGGCGGTGGTGAAGGTGGTCGCCGCCCACCGCGAGGCCTATCGGGAGCGAGGCCAGGCCAGCGGGATCAAGGGGACGCGCAGCCTCGACGATCTCATCCCCGCCGACCAAGAGGCCAAGCTCCCGCTGCTCCGCGCCCTCGAACGTCAGCTGCGCCGGCTCAAGCCCGAGCAGCTGAGCGCCGTGGAGCAGAAGAGCCTCGGCGCCGCGCTGGCGTTGACCGAAGCCCGGCCCTTCGGTCTGGTGGACCTCCCCGATTCCCTGCGGGCGGCATCGGTCGCCCCCGACGGACGCACCTCGCTGGTCACCTTGGTCAGCGACTGGGAGTTCAACGACTCCGACGAGCTGGCCGCCTGGGCCGAGGAGATGAGCGCGCTTTCCGCGGAGCTCCACCGCGCGGGCCTCGACACGCCGATCATCTCCGAGGACTGGATCGCGGGTTCGGTGTTTCAGACCATGAAGCAGGACGGCTGGTTCATCATCGGGGGGAGCCTGCTGGTTGTGTTCCTGGTCGTCTGGGCGGACTTTCGCAGCCTTCGGCAGGCCTCGCTCGTGCTCGTGGCGCTGGTGATCGGGCAGGTCTCCATCGCCGGAGCGATGCGCCTCTTCGGGATCGAGCTCAACTTCATCAACTCGGCGGTGCTCCCGATCGTGGTGGGCGTCAGCGTCGACAACGCGATCCATATTCGCCGGCGCCATCTCCAGGACGGGCCCGGGTCCATCCCGCGGATCCTGCGCCGGACGGTGTCGGCCACGACTTTGTCCTCGGCGACGAACCTGATGGGCTTCGGCGCGATGATCGTGGCCCACCACGCGGGCCTGCGCAGCGTCGCGACGCTGGCCTTGATCGGGATCGGCCTGACCTTCTTGTCGACCAGCGTCTTCTTCCCGCTGGCGCTGGAGGAGCTCGACGAGCGTCGGCGACGCCACAAACGATAAAGGCAGCAGAGCCGCTCGCTGCGACCCTGCTGCCACCGCGCGTCAGCGCGTACCCCCGTCAGTCCTTCAGGTTACCTTGACGTCGATGGCCCGAGGCTTGGCGTTCTCGGACTTGGGGAGATGCACGTACAGCATCCCGTCCTTGAACTCAGCCAAGACCTTCTTGTCGTCCACCTCGGTCGGCAGCTCGAAGGCGCGGTAGAACGATCCGAAGGTCCGCTCTACGCGATGGAACCGCTTGTTCTTCTCCTCCTTCTCCTGGTGACGCTCACCGGTGAGCATGACGTAGCCGTCCTTCACCGTTACCTTAACGTCCTCCTTCTTCACTTCTGGCAGCTCCGCCTTGATCACGTACTCCTCGTTCGTCTCCTTGATGTCGACGGCCGGGGACCAAGTGGCGAAGGTCATCTTCTCCTCGCCGCGAGACAGGAGATCGTTGCGCCCGAATACTCGGTTCAGGCGGGAACTCATCTCCTCTAGCTCCCGATAGGGATCCCATTTGATGAGACTCATACAGCCAACGCTCCTCTCTCGTCGGGGCTCTGACCCGACGTTGCGCCGCTGCCCTCTACAAACGGCGGGCCAGCGGTGGAGTCTGAACGCCAGGGCAGAGAGGCTGAAAACAATGCGTGCGCGCGGTGGGGCGGTGAAAGCGTTTCACTGGGCGGGGTGATGATCGAGGTACTCGGCGATCTCAGCGGGCGTACGTCCGGCCAGATCGTGCGGGATCTCGGCCACCGCGCCGCGTCGCTCCAAGGGTTCAAAGGCCTTCCGCAGGCGTCCCAGCATCCGCGGCTCGGCGACCAAGGTGAAGTAGCGGAGGCCGAGCTCCTGCGCCAGCCGTTCGGCCTCCTGGTACAGCAGGCCGACGAAGTGCTTGTCGGTCTCCTCGCGGTGAGCCTCCCGCCCATCGTCCAGCGTGTAGCTGCGACCGGCGACGCGCCCCTGTGCATCGCTGCGCGGATCCGAATACAGCTCGTGGCCGGGCACGTTGTGCTCAGGGTTGACCAAGGCGCTGTGCTCCAGGAGCCGCGTGGAGCCAGGACGATCGCCCATGCGGGTGAAGAAGCGCCCGCGCGCGCCGTCAGTGACGAGGATGCATGTCGTGGTGCTCATGGCGCTCAGGTGAGCAGACCGCGTGCCAGGCGTCGCCCGGCCGGTCCCTGCGGTGTCTGCTGCATCGCCTTCGCGAGCCCTGGTGGCTCGCGCAGAAGCTGCGGCGCGAGTGGGGGAAGTCGCTGCAGCGCGCGCGGAACAGAACCTGCTTAGGTCTTGGCCATGACCATCACGATCGACCGCTATATGTCCTCTTCGGTGCTCACCATCGACGTGGATAGCCCGCTTCGTGAGGCCCACGCGCTCATGCGCGGTCACGACATCCGGCACCTCCCCGTGCTGGCCAAGGGACGCCTGGTCGGCCTCGTGAGCCAGCGCGATCTACACCTCATCGAGACCCTGAAGGACGTCGATCCCGACCAGGTGAAGGTGCGGGAAGCGATGAGCACTGAGCCCTTCACGGTCACGCCCAAGGCGCGCCTGCGGGAGATCGCCGGCGCGATGGCCGAGGGGCGCTACGGCGCGGCCTTGGTGATGGAGGAGGGGAAGGTGGTCGGGATCTTCACCATGGTCGATGCGTGCCGGGCCTTGGCGACGCTGCTCGATGCCTAAGAACCTCGGGAATCTGTGGCTCTGGAGCCAAAAACCTCGGTCCCTGGGCGGGCGCAGGACTTGATAAGCCATGCATCATGTCGAACCGCTGGACCGTCTTGGGCCTCGCGCTCCCGCTCCTCGCCGCCTGTGGGGACCACCCCGCCGTCCTCTTTCAGCTGAACAACAAGACGGTCGGCCCGGTCTTCCTGAGCCCGGGAGGCCTCCAAAGCGGATGGGTGTCGATCGGTGATGCCCAAGGCGCGCCGCTGCTCATGGTGGCGCCGGGCTGCGCGGCGAACGAGACCCCCCAGCCTGGTCTACCGATTGTCGCCCCAGAGCCGCCAGGGCCGCAGCGCCTGGAGCCGGGCAGCACCGCTGAGCTGCGCTGGGACGGGCTCGTCTACCGCTCGGTGGCCAGTACGGGCTGCTACGAGCAAGTCCCTGCGCCTGCGGGGCGCTACAACGCGACGATTTGCTGGAACTACGAGGACACGCACGGCGGCTTCGAGGAGGTGTGCACGATCGAGAGCTTCGAGCTCGCCACCACCCCTGAGCTTGTCCACAACGTCATCGCTACCCCTGCAGCGCCGACCTCGTTGACGCTTCAGAACGTGTCGGCTGCCTCGGTGTGGATCAACTCGAGCGGCTTTGACGTGAGCAATCCCAGCTGGCTCTCCTTGCGCGACCCCGCGGGTCGGCCGGTCACGCAGGCCGGCGGCTGCACGTGCATCTGCAACCGGACTTGCGCGCTGTGCGCTCGCTCGGCCGTCGCTCCACGGCCGAGCGCCGAGGAACTTCCGGCGGGACAGGCCCGCGTAAGTAGCTGGAACGGCATCCTGCTGGCCACGGTCACGACGCCCTCTGGCAACACCTGCGCGCTGCCGGTGCTGGCTCCCCCAGGCAGCTATCAGGCCCACTTTTGCTGGGGTCTTGGGCACACCGGCGATGTCACTGGCATTGGAGCCGATTCCCTGGCCGACGTGCGCTGCGAGGATAAGGGCTTCGAGCTCGGCGTGAACACCGACGTGGTGCTCCAGCTGCGCTGATCAAGAGAGGTGAAAGAGCGTCCCCACGGGGATTCGAACCCCGGTTGCCGACGTGAAAAGCCAGAGTCCTTGGCCACTAGACGATGGGGACGTGGGGCGAAAACTGGGCGAGTCAGGCTTGTCTGTCAAGGCGTTTCTGGATCAGGTCGGACAGCGCGCGCGGGGGGTCGGGCAAAGGCCCGCGGTCGCGGTCAAGGTGATCGGAACGGTCCGCTCCCCTTCGGTGATGACGATCCAGTCCGAGCAACCCTCCGCTCTTAGCGCCTGCCGCGGGGGCGTCTTGTCCGGGTAGTTCTGGCAGGAGACGCTGTCGCCGATGGTCGCGGTGCAGGTCCCGTAGGCGGTGAGCCAGAGGGAGAAGGCCTTCCCAGGGATCAGCGGCAGGGCCAGCCGCGGCCCAGCCACCCCGCCCATGAATGGCACGTCCTCGCTGTAGAGGACCCCGAGGCCCTCGCAGCGATTCACCTCCAAGGAGAGCCGCACGAAGCGCTCGAGGGTCTCCACATCGGGGCCGGGGACCACCTGCAGATGCACGATCGGATCGGCCGCGCCGCAGCCCATCGCCAAGAGGAGGAGGACGAGGGAGCGCCTCACCGGGGCCCCGAGGGCAAGACGACATCGATGATCGTCTGCGTGGGGGCGGGCCGGCCGGCGGCGGCGATCGCGATCCCGCCGCCCGCGACGGCGACCGCGCCGATGATCGTCCAGAACCACCAGCGGCTGACCAAGGACGGGGATTCCTCGGGCGGCGGTGGCGGGATCGCCCCCGGGGGCAGCTCGTCCCGCGGGACCTCGGTCGGCGCCGCGTCGGGTCCGGTGCGCACCCTGGGCAGCTCGGGTGGGACGAGGAGGCTCTTGCCAGGGCTGTAGATCGCGTCGCCCAGCCCGGGATAGGCCAGCGTCTGTGCCCCGGCCAGCACCGCGCCCCTTGGGCCCTCGGGGGCGTAGAGCACCTCGAGGAGCCGACCCACGTCAAAGCCGATGCCCGCGCCTTCCGAGGCCTGTTTTTGGGAGGCGGCGCGGAGTACGCGGCCGTCGTCGCCGTGCCGAGCCAAGACGAGCACGATCGCTCCGTCCTCTTCGCGGGCCGCCGCGACCAAGGCTTCTTCGGCCGAGGCCATGGTGCCGACCCGCAAGAAGCGCTCGGCGACCACCTTGGTGCCCAGGCGGGCGGCGGCGCTCTCCAGCATCTCTTTCTTCAGATCGTCGGCGGGACCTTTGCGGCTCAGACGGAGCTCGGCCCGTTTGCCGCTCGTGACCTGCACCGTGCTCAAGATCAGAAAGTCGTGCAGCACGGCGGCCACCGCGTGCGTCCCCGGCAGCACGCCCTTGAGCTCCAGCGGCGACCTCCCGGCGCGCACGCCGTCGACGATCAGCTCGGCGCCCGGCGGATCGGTGCTGATCGACAGCCTCCCCGGGCTGCCCAGGCTGCGCGAGGCCTCCTCCCACAGGTCGACGAAGGCCCGCGGGTGCGTGCGCAGCGTGGGGACCACCGTTGGCTTCAGGGCCGCCAGGCGTCGGAGCATCGTCTTGGCCTGCTGCCGCTGTCCGCCGCCGACCAGAGCCTCGGCCTCCGCGAGCAGCGCGTCGTGCAGCACGGCGTGGTCCGCGGTGGCGAGGAGTTGAGACTCAAAGAGCAGCACCGCCTGCTCTAGGCGCTCCCTGGCCGCGTCGAAGCGCTGGCGGAGGAGCTGGTCGACGCCTTCCTTGCGGAGCGCATCGGCCCGCGCGAGGTCCTGCCGCTGGGACACCGGACCGAGCGGGTGCCCGGCGGCGTCGACCAAGAGGAGCCGCTCGTCTTTGGCCAGCGCCCGGACCAACGCGTCCTCGAGGGCTCCGGCTTCCAGCGGCGACAGGGTGCCTGGGACCAGACCGATCCAGGCGGTTCGGCGGGCGATGGCCGGTTCGGCCGCCGTGGCCGAGGAGGACACCAGCAGCAGCGCCAGCAGGATCGCGCCGGAAACTGGCAGGGTGGGGTAGGGCTCTGGGCTTGCCACGGCGTCTAGGGGGCCGGATGATAGCGCGACGCGTCGCCCGCCAGAAGCGATCGATGCGCGGACTCAAGAGTCGTGGCGGAGCCCGGAGCCAACAAAGCAGGGCCGACGCCCCCCGTCGGCAGTACGGCCGAGCTGCGCCTGCTCGGCGCGGGCACCCAGCTCGGGCGTTACACGCTGCTGCGCCGGATCGCCGCCGGAGGCATGGCCGAGGTCTATGCCGCGCGTTCTCGGGGGATCTCCGGCTTCGAGAAGAAGGTGGCGATCAAGAAGATCCTGCCCCAGCACGCCATGAACAAGCGCTTCGTCGACATGCTGGTCGACGAGGCCAAGATCACCGTCAGCCTGGCCCACCCCAACATCGCCCAGATCTACGAGCTCGGCCTCGATGACGAGACCTACTACATGGTCATGGAGTTCGTGGAGGGGCGCCCGCTCAACCGCCTGCTCCAGAAGGTCGACGCCCGCGGTCACCGGACCATGCCCCTCGAGCACGCGGTCCACATCGTGGCCGAGACGGCCAAGGGCCTCCACCACGCCCACGTACAGCGCGATCACCGGGGCAAGCCGCTCGGGATCGTGCACCGCGACGTCTCTCCGCAGAACGTGATGATCGCCTACAGCGGCGATGTGAAGCTCATCGACTTCGGCATTGCCCGGGCCCGCGGCCGCGCCGCCCAAACCACGGTCGGTACCATCAAGGGCAAGCTCCGCTACCTGGCGCCCGAGATCGCGATCGGCCTCGAGCCCGACCACCGCGCCGACGTGTTTTGCGCGGGGATCGTGCTGTTTGAGCTGCTCACCGGGGAGGCGATGTTCGCGCCGCGCACCGACGTCGAGGCCATCGAGATGGCCAGCGAGGCGCGGGTCCGCTCGCCCCGCGCCCAAAACCCGGACGTCCCACGGGAGCTGGACGACATCGTCATGAAGGCCTTGGCCCGGGAGCGGGATGATCGCTTTCAGTCCGCCAAGGATCTCCACACCGAGCTGCGCCGCTTTCTGAACCAGTATTTCCCTGCCTACGTGGGGAGCGAGCTCGGCGACTACATGCAGAGCCTGTTTCAAGCGGAGGTCGAAGAGGATCGCCGCCTGGACGGCCTGGCCGAGAAGGTCGTGGAGAAGCGGGCCAGTGAGCCGCCGCCGCCGGCGTTGGCCGACGCGGAGCTCCCCAGGGCTGAAGGGACGAAGTCCGGGGGCTACCGCGAGCTGGTGACCCGCTCCGAGATCGACCTGGTTCGCCCGGTCGACACCTCGACCGGCGGGGAGGCCGCGCAAGATCCCGAGACGATCCACGAGAAGGTTAGCGCGGGCGACACCGCCGAGACCGTGGCCCATCCCCCCTCGGCGCCGCTGGCCTCGCTCACCCCGCGCCCCGCGCCGCTGCCTCCTACGGCAGAGCGTGCACGCGCGCCGATCGCTTTGATGATGGGGATCTTCCTGTTCGCGGCGGGAGGGCTCTTCCTGCTGCGGTCCAGCGACGGGGGCCCCGAGCCCGCGCCTCGCCCGAGCGGCGCCGCGGCCGCCATCTCCGAGCCGGCCCGCGTGCGGATCGACATCTCTCCCGAGGTACCGGTGCGGGTGCTCATCGACGGGGAGCTGCAGGCCCATAACGTGACCCCGCCGGTGCGGGTCCGGGTGAACGTCGGCGCCCTGACCCCGGTGGCCATCCGCATCGAGGCCCGCGGCTACAAGCCGAAGATCCTCGAGCAAACCTTGTCCCCCGGGAATGAGACCGTGATCGCCACGGCGCTGGAGCCGGAGCGCTCGGCCGTGGAGCTGGTCGGGCCGCTCAGCGGCGCCAAGGTGGAGGCCGATCATGGCCGAGTGGAAGGCACCCGCATCACCGACCTGGAGTTCGGACAGACCGTCCACATCAAGGTTCGGCGGCCCGGGGCTCGCGACTTCGAGACGAATGTCGCCGTCGACGAGCTGGGCACGATCCGCGTGGAGATCCCCGCGGCGGTGAACGTCCCCAAAGGGACCTTGTACGCCGCCTCGCGCCCGATCTCGGAGGTCTTCGTCGATGGCCGCTCGGTGGGCCAGTCGCCCGTCACCCTGCAGCTGCCCGGCGGGAGCTACACCGTGACTTTCAAGCGGGAAGGGCTGACCGAGCGCCGGGTGGTGAAGATCTCCCCCAATCAGAGGATCGAAGTGCTCGTTCAAGGCTGGCGGTAGCCGACCCCCCTCCGGTCTGCTATGGTCCGCCCGCCATGCGTCGCTGGGCCCTCATCCTCGCCACTTTCGCCTCGGCCGCCTGCGGAGATGTCGCGCGTCTCAAGGTCGATCTCCGCTTCCCGGACGTCGGCATGCAGGAGTCGATACAGCAGCTGCTCTTCGTGGCCCGCGAGCCCCCGACCAGCGGCGATCCTTGCGCACCCTTGTGGGGCACGCCGCCGTCTGGCCTCGGTCAATATGCCCGGCTCATCGACTATCCCAACCCCGAGGACATCGTAGCCGCCCCGCTCAAGCCGGGCACCTACACCATGTTCCTCTACGGCTTCGGCTCGCGGATCGACACGATCTGCCAAGGCGACAGCGAGTGTTCGGGCTCAGCGGTCGGCCCCTCCTGCCGCGTGATCGCGGGCGGTCAGCGCGGCTGTCTGCCCCAAAACGCGAGCCTCCGGCCGCTCGGCGGCGGCTGCGGTCAAGACACGGTCAGCGAGGAGTCGGGCGCGGCCAAGCCCCTGACGATCAGCTTCGAAGCAGCGCCTTAGGCCTTGGTTGCCGTGCCGTTCACTTAGGCCTTTAGGGCCTTTGTTCCTCTGTACTTCTTGGTGGCGTGGGCATTCTGTCCGAGTGGCCTTGGTTGTCGTGCTGTTCACTTCGGCCTCTAGGGCATTTGTTCCTCTGTACTTATCGGCCGCTTGGGCATTCTGTCCGAGTGGCACCAGTCGCGCTTCGCGCGCCAGCCACTGCGCGCGAGGACGCGCGGGGGGAGCTTCGATTGGCGCTCGTCGCCGCGAGGACCTGTTTCCCCGGCTGGAGCTAGCTGCGGCGAAACAGGCGCGAGAGGGCTGAGCGCTTGCCGTCCTTGTCATCCTTGGATTCGCGCATCTCGAGGAGTCGGAGCTCCGCGCTGGCGTCGCGGTGCTTGGGATCGAGCGCCACCGCCTTCGCGAATGCCGAGCGCGCGCGCTCGCTCTCCTTGCGCTCCTTGAGCATGCGCCCGTGATAAAAATGGAGCACCGCCTCTTCGGGGGCTTGGCGCAGCGCCTCTTCGATCTGGTCCATCCCCGTCTCTAGCGCCTCCGCCCGATCGCCGGTCGGGTCCGCGTAGATCGCCCAGGCGTGCGTGCCGCGGTAGAGCCCGTTCTTGGGCGCCATGTCGACCGCTTGCTTGAGCGTCTCCCGCGCCTTGCGGAAGTCGTGCTTCTTGAGGAAGACCAGCGCCATCTCGTACTTGACCTTGGCCCCGGCCGAACGCCCGGCCGTCTGCTCGTCTCCCGCCACGTTCCCTTCGCGCATCTGGGCGAGGTAGCGGGTGCGCCGCTCCGCGTCGGTCAGGGTCGCGTGCGCCTCGTTCATTGCCGAGGCGACTTCGCGCGCGATCGCCGCGAGTTCCGGGGTTAGATCGCCGCCGAGGGCGTCCGGGTGCAGCCGCTTGGCGAGGTTGGTGAAGCTGACGCGGATCTCGCTCGGCGGCGCCGTCTCCTTGACCCCGAGCAGCTCGAAGTGACTCACCTTCTTGAGCTTGGCGTACAGCGCGCGCAGCTCCTTGATCTCGGGGGCCTCCGCGCCGGCGCGGCTGCTCGAGCGAGGCGGCGGCGTGGAGTGGCTCGGGACCTCCTCGACCGGGGTCTCGACCACCTCGACCGGCGGGGATTCGGGTTCCGCTGCCTGCGCGCCGGGGTAGGTGCCGGGCAGGGGGACCTTCACGGCTTCGCGGATCGCCACGCCTTCACGGGCCGGACGCTTCTCGAGGTGCCCGAGGAGCAGCAGCGTCTTGAGCAGCGCGCGCAGGTTGCGCCGGCTCGAGGCCACGATCTCGAGGTGATGGGTCTTGCGCGGTCGGTTGAGGCTGTTGATGACCTCGTTGTCGGCCTCATCCAGCGCCAGCGGTGAGAGTACGCTGCGCGGGCAGGCGATCCTCACCGCGTTGCCGAGGAGCGCGTCGCTGGCGTCGTTCAGCTCCGCCTCGCTGGCCTCGGCTTTGAGCGCGGACAGGAGCAGGGCCTCTCCGCCGACCTCCACCTCGACCCGCTTGATCTCGGCGAATTGCTCGGTGGAGATCTCGTAGCGCCCCTTCTCCAGCGTGAACAATCGGCGCACCCTGCGGTCGATCTGAACGCGGACCGCGCCTTTGACCTGGGCCTCGGTGGCCGCGCCGTTGGTGGTGAGGATC
>Ga0268298_10004790_pt1 | contig 12989 bp, 12 predicted proteins | sample WWTPWeurt_MetaG_FD_194462 | JGI IMG/M metagenome (GOLD analysis project Ga0268298, IMG submission 194462) | Activated sludge microbial communities from WWTP in Nijmegen, Gelderland, Netherland - WWTP Weurt | ecosystem: Engineered > WWTP > Aerobic digester > Activated sludge | place...
TCCGCCCGCCGGCTTCACGCACGGCATCTTCGCTGGCAGTGAGCAATTTGCGCCCCACGCCTTTCTGGCGGACATTTGGGTCCACGGCGATCCAATACAGGTCGAACACTCCGTTGGTCAGGTCGCGAGGGCCGTAGCAGGCGTAGCCGAGGACTTGATCGCCCTCTCGTTCTACAATGAAGTTGTATCCGCAGAGTTCCGGTCCGCCGGTGAGATATTCCTCCCAAAGCACGGCTACGCAATCCACTTCTTCCTGGTTGAATACGCCTGCTCTGGCTGTGATGTCCTGGATCTGGTCTCCGTCGGGCTTGGTTGCTTTCACGATCATGATGTCCATCCTTCGCGTTCGATTTGATTTGGCGTGCAGATTATACCGTGATGAAAACGCGAAGGATGATTCGAATCGTTTGGGATCTGTCTATCGGAGGATGCCTCTCAAGCCGGGCTTGTAACCGGGGAAGATCATGTCGAGCGCGGAGTTGTTCAGGCGTTTTGCAATGACCTCTGAAAGCACATCCCGGTAATCGGTTGTGACAGCCAAATCGCCGGGACCGACCAGGGCGCTTTCGTGCAGCCCCGGCCACTTTCCGTGCATACCGCCGTTCACATTCCCGCCCATCACCATCATCATGCTCCCGTGACCGTGATCTGTGCCGAGGCTGCCATTCTCAGAGCAGCGCCGCCCAAATTCAGACATGGTCACCGTGGTCAATTGAGAAGCCTGATCGAGCATATCCGCATGGAAGGCTGAGAGTCCTTCGGCGAGGTCTTTCATCAGGTTGGGCATTTGACCGGAGGTTACACCCTGAGCAAAGTGGGTGTCCCATCCGCCAAGATCTATGGCAGAGACTTCCAGCCCGACTTCTGCTTTGATCAGCATGGCGGTTTGTTTGAGTGCGAGCCCGAATTCAGAATCGGGATATTTCACATTGCGGGCGGGGATATACTTTTCAGGGTCGAGCTTCGTGAGCGTGTTCATGATGTCCAGCGTATCCTGTCCCTGTTGGTTGTTTTGGTACACGGTGTTCAATGCGTTTTGCATTTGCTGCAAGGCACGCATATCGCCGCCCAAATGAAAATCTGCGATGGAGCGCAGGACCGAGATCGGAACCGACCCTGAAAGACTCTTTTGCGGACGGGTTCCCATGCCAACAGCACGCAAAGGCGAGGAGTTGCCGGTATCGAGTGAGGCGAGGTGGCGTCCGATCCAGCCGGAAGCGGGACCGCGCTCGTCATCCACGCCGCGCTCCATGAGTTCCATGGCTTTGAAGTGACTGCGGGATTCGTCTGGTGCGCCGCAGGCATGAATGATCGCAAGTTGTTCACTGTCCCACGCATCCGTTAATGCTTTTAGGGATGGGTGAAAGCCAAAGAAGCCATCCAGATCGAGAGAACGCTCTTCTTTTTTTGCGCGAGAGTCATCTGGTCGGGGAATTCCCAGAGTTGGGCGAAGTTGATAATAGGCGTCTTCGCCGTGCGGCACGACCATATTGAGCACATCTGCCGCCCCTCGTAAAAAGACCACCACTAAAGTATCTCCGCGCGGCGCGGAGCCGACAGGTGAGAAGGCAAGGCGGGGCATCCAGTTCATTGTTTTTAACATGGTCATCTCCATTGGAATGCGGGTGAGGCGATCAGTGCGGCGGTGACGATCTGAAGAGTTTCTTCTTCGTCTGCTCCGGCGGCTTGAATGGAACGGATCAGTTCATCACGGATCGCGGCTTCTGTGGGCGCGCCCAACAAAAGGGCAGCGACTGAATCAACACCATTTTTTAGATCACCCGTGGAGACGGTCTCCATCAGGTCATTGAGGTGATGCTTTGTGCCATTGATCTCGTTCCGCAACAATGCGAAAGCGAATTGCCAGCGTGGCATTAAGTTACCCTGCCAGGCTTCACTGCGGTCGGGATATCCATCCGGTGTGGTCCAGTTGAAGTAGAGCTGTCCCATGCGGAGCAGGTCGTCCTGCACTCCCACAGCGTTCGTTTCGACATTCAACATCCGCATGGCAGAGAGTATGAAATTTGCAGGGCGTTTGTATTTAGGTTTCGCCAATGCGAGCCCATCCAGAAGGATCACCCGCATCACCGAGCGGATGTCACCTTTTGTAGCAAGGAATGCCTGCGCGGCTTTTTCTACGATCTCGACGGGCGGGTCATCCGCGATGAAACGGCGCGCCAGTTTTGTGGAAATGAAACGAGCGGTATTGGGGTGCGCCGCCAGCATTTCGATCACCTGCTCTGCTTCCGAGATCCCTGCGTTGGGAATTTCCATGCCCAGAACTTTTTTCACGCCGCTGTCATGTAGATTTTCCTTGAAGACGAAATCTCCGAGCCAGAAATGTTCTTTCACATTCCAGCCGGTCAGGCAGCGCGCCAGTTCCATCACATCCTGCTGGGTATATCCGCCGTTCACGCCGAGGGTGTGCAATTCCATTAACTCGCGGGCGTAATTTTCGTTCGGCGCGCCTTTGTGATTGGCTTGATTATCCAGATAGATCATCATCGCCGGGGAGTGTGCCGAAGCCCAGACCAGATCACGGAATGAACCGAGCGCGTGCTTGCGGATCACTTCACGATCGTCCACAGTCTTCAGAATAAAACACTTATCCTTATCAATGTAGATATTAAAGTGATCGTTCCAAAACTCGACCATTACCTCGTAGAGTTGGCGCTTGCTGTAAAGCTGACGCAGGAAGGTAGCCTGTCGAAGTTCTTGCGGGGCTTTCTCACGGTCATAATTCTCAAAGAGTTGGTTGCTGACCGCTTCGATCTCGTTGGCATCCATGCCCAAGGTCTTGAAGGGAGAGAGCTGCAGTTCGCAATCGAAGTCGTTGATGGATTCAAAGTCAAGCTGTTCTTCGACCCACTCTTGTAGTCCGATCTCAAGATACCGTGCTCGTTCTTCCACCCGCGGGCCAAAGGTCATGCGCTGGAGGGCGAGGAAATCTGTTGCGGCAAGCGGCGACCATGCCTGTGAGGGAAGGTCTCCTGCCAGTCGGCGGTAGACGGGTGCGCAGGAGGAGAGCGTTGCACCGGCGGTGACCAGCGCTCCGAGTTTGAGAAAGTCGCGTCGAGTTAGGGTCATGGTCTTTTCTCTTTCCTACGGATTCGCCCGGAAGGAATCCCATACTTGCAGGGCGGGCTTGGGCGTTCCGTCTTTTTCACGCAAGCCGACATTGACGAAGAATCCAAGAGTGTCGATGTCATTTTCTCCAATGCCCTGTTCGCGGAAAAATTTGGCATAGGCTTCTTGATTCAAGTCACTGAACAGCAGATAAATCCAGAAGTCGAGCCGGCTGCCGATCTGTGAATGGATGGCATTGAGGTAATCCACCTGATCTTGCGGGGTGCCGGGGATCTGCCCGGTCTGGCGTGAGACGAAGCCGCCTTCTGCGACAGCCAGCGGTTTATCGGTGCGCTCCAACAAGGGAGTGTAGTAGTCTGCAGGGATCTCTGCCCCGGTGCGGAATGCGATGAATGGATAGGAAGAGATCACCCACAAGTCCAGCCGCGGCTCGAAGACCTCGATCTGTTCCCATTTGACCTGATACGGCACACCGGCAGTTTCCACCATCGCGAGGCTGTTGAGTTGCTCCCATTGAAAGGTGACGAAAACTTTAGTGTCCGGCGCTTCGGTTTTGATGGCATCGTACACTTCCTGATACAGGCTTAGGAAATTTTTGAAATCTTCAGGGTTGGCTTCGGCATAGGTATTGATCTCAGAACCCAGTCCCAGGTATTCAGGTTTAAACTCTCTCAGCACCCGCAGTGTGAAATTCGTGAATGCTTGCCGGACTTCAGGGGTGGAGAAGTTCGCGCCCGCCCATTCAGCGGGCAGCCCTGCAAATTCACGTCGGTTCAGCCCATTGAGCGGATCAATGACATAGATCGATTCAAGATTGTTCGCAGTCGCGAGCGTGCGTGAATTTTTCATGTCCTCGATCTTTTGAGATTCAACATCAATGCCTTGAGCAAATTCAACCCAGGGAATACCTTCCTGCACCAGCGATACATCGGCGTGCTGTCCCATGTCTTTGAAGCTGGCAAAGACGCTTTCGAGGCTCACCTCGGGCGGGGTCGGGAAAAATCCATAGGCGGTGCGCCCGCTGTTGAAGACCGAAGCTTCCGGGGTGTAGGTGGGGCTGGGGAAGGGAGATGCGCTTTGTCCGCAGGCGAGGCTGATGATCAACATCAGCGCGAATGGAACAAGCACGCGGCGCATGGAACTTGATCTACGCATGGGTGGTCGCTGCTTCGATGGGGGTTGAGGATTGCACTTTATTGCGCGGCATCCAATTCAGCAGGGCGAATCCAGTCGCGCCAAGCGATGTGATGATTGCGATCGGCAGCAGGAAGAACCAGCCAAGGATGGGCAGAAAAGCTGCCAGTTCCAAAATGACCGCGCCGCGGATGAAACCGGCCAGCGGTGTGGGGTTGCTTCCCTCCCGACGCATCTGCTCGCCCAGATGGGCGGCGATCCCAGCCGCGCCGACAGAGGATACTGCCAGCGAGATGGTGAGGATCGCCCACCCGAAAAATTTTGCCGGTCCGAAAGGCAGCGCGAGCAGGATCGTGATCGGAATGGTTAATGCGATCAGAAGGATCAGTCCCATCCAGATCGTGCCGCCCAGGGTTTTTTCCACCCGAACCTGTGCGCGTTTTACAACAGCGGGGAATGTCAATTGCAGCAGTGTGAGCGTGCTTGGGTATGCAACAGCAATGATAAGCAGGATGAAGAAGATCGCGGATATGTCAGCCATGAGTTTATTCCTTTCGTTTGTTTGATAATGGGTGTACAGGCAGACGTGCGAAAAAGTTGCAAACAAAAAAGGATGCGTTTGCGCGCATCCTTTTTTGCACGGATAAAAATGGGTTATGCGTTACGTTGGAAGAAACCCAGGATGGTTGCCCCAATGCCGACAAAACAAACATAAGGCAGAAGCAGGAACCAGCCGACAAAGGGCAGAGCACATGCAACGCACAATATCACTGCTGCCCAAAAATTTTGCTTCCAGGCGGAAAGGTCTGGGAAGAGTTTTTCTCCAAGCTGACCCACCATGCCCGTCAGCCCTGAAGACAACAGCCCGGTTATGATGGCAAGGATGACCAGCGCCGGGATCGTGAGAATACCTTTCACGAACGCGCCTGCATTCTCTGCAACAGAAAGCAGCACAAAAGCGATCACTCCAAAGAAGAGCAGGTTCACCAGCCCAAGCCAGAATGCGCGTGCCGGCATTTGCCGAATGGCATTCCGGGTTTTTGTCACGCGGTCATTGAAGAGAACACCGATCACAAGAAAATACGCGGCAAGGGTGAAGGTCAACAACAAGGCAATCAGGGAAATGCGAAGGATGTCATCCATGAGGGTCTCCGATCTATTTCATTTGGTTTTTCAATAACAGTCCGTTCCCCAACAGCCAGAGTACAGATACACCCGCCAGCGCCATCATCAGGCTGGAGAATTCGGCAATGGGAATCTCGGGAATGGAAGGCATCTGCACTTGTGAGAGCGAATCCAGAAACCCGGTCCATTGGGATTGGGCTTCGACTGCCAGGTCTACAAGAGATCGGGTGTCGATCATCGGCAGCAGGTCTGCCAGGAACGGTATGGCAATGATGATGGCGGCCAGGGCGATCGCCGATTGGACAGCCGCTGTCCATGTCAGCCAGCGCGGGAGGGCGTATGCCTTTGCGAGCGGAATTACAACCGGGCGGGAAATCGGCATTTCGGGCAGGGAATCCAGCTCCGCGAACAAAGCCTCAAGATCAGCCAGCCGACTGGCGCAGTCTGCGCATGTGGAGAGATGCTCTTCAATGCCGGCGCGGTCTTCCGCTTCATGGTCGAGATATTCGTTCAATAGTTCGTCTGTCAGGTGTTTCATTTCAGTTTCTCCGCCAGGATTTTGCGTGCTCGAAAAAGATGGCTCTTCACGTCACTGACCGGGATCTTCAACTCCAGGGCAATTTCATCGTAAGACAGTTCCTGATAATGCCGAAGTTCCACCACGGCTTTGTATTGAACGGGTAGCGCAGCAATGGCGATCCGGATCAATTCGCTGCGTTCGCGAGCCTCGTAAATATTTTCAGGCTGTTCGGTCTCACCTGAGTCGTGTTCATCGTCCAGTTCGGCGGTGACCTTTTGCCCTTCGAGGTGATTCAAACACAGATTCACCGCGGCGCGGCGTACCCAGGGTCCGAATTCGCGATCAAGGTCGAATGCTTCAAGCCGCGAGTACACACGCAGAAAAACCTCCTGTGTGAGGTCTTCCGCTTCCCGTCTTTCATGCGTCATGCGGTAGCAGACGTTGAAGACGCTGGTCTGGTAGCGCATGATCAACTCGCCAAACGACTCGGTATCACCGTGACGGGCGCGCAAGATCAGGTCGCGGTCTGTGAGTGCATTCATCGCTTAAGGATAATACAGGTAAAGGTGTAAAAAAGTTGCAAATTGCGAAGGAAGTCCTTTTGTTACTGGGCAGGGAATCTGCACAAAAGCGCGTGCACGAGAATAAAAAACTGCCAACCGTGAGGCTGGCAGTTTTTTATTCCATCCTGAGCGATTATTCCGCAGGGACGGGCTTCTTCAAGACGAAGAGCATGCCGGTGGTCACGAGAGTTCCAACGAGCAATGCCACCACGTACATGGCAAGGTTATCCACCGCATTGGGAATGGGCAGAACAAAGATACCACCGTGGGGAACATGGAGCTGGCAGCCAAAAGCCATCGAGAGCGCGCCAGCAATGCCTGAACCAACCATGATGGAGGGGATGACCGCGAACGGATCGCGGGCCGCGTAGGGAATCGCTCCTTCAGTGATGAAGGAAATGCCGAGAACGGCGGTCGCGCTGGCGGATTCACGCTCATCTTCCGTGAAGCGATTCTTGAACAAATAGGCGGCAAGGGCGATGCCAAGGGGAGGGGTCATGCCGGCAGCCATCACAGCGGCCATCGGAGCGGTCACCTGGGTGCTGAGCAAGCCAACGCCGAAGGTGTAGGCAGCCTTGTTGACAGGTCCGCCCATATCGAAGGCCATCATCAAGCCAAGGATCAAGCCAAGGACCGCGGCGCTTCCGGCTTGCATGCCCTTCAACCATTCGGTCAAGGCATTGAGCGCTGCGCTGACAGGTACGCCCACAACGTAGAACATGATCAAGCCAACAACGAGGGAACTGATGAGGGGCAGGATCAAAACAGGCTTGAGACCTGAAAGGTTGCGGGGCAGTTTGATCGCGCCGTTCAACCACTGGGTGAAGTAACCGGCGACGAAACCGGCGATGATACCACCGAGGAAGCCGGAACCGGTTGCGCCGGCGAGGATGCCGCCGATCATGCCGGGGGCGAGACCAGGGCGGTCAGCGATCGAGTAGGCGATGTAACCGGAAAGGATCGCAACCATCAATCCAAATCCGCCTTTGGCGCCGATGGCGAAAATGTTCGCCCAGAAGGTGGTCCAGGCGGTGGCTTCCATGGTGGAGCCGTCGAGGGCAAGGGTGGCATCGTAGGCGTAGATACCACGTGCGGCGAAACCGATGGCGATCAAAAGACCTCCAGCTACGACGAACGGGATCATGTATGACACGCCCGTCATCAGGTGTTTGTAGGCACCTTTGAATGAATTACCACTTGCAGTTGACATTTTATTCTCTCCTTATAAATTGATTTATGAGTTCAGGGCTGTGGTGATCACACCTGCCCCGTCTTTAATAGCTGCATTGCTGGCTGTTTCATAGATCTTCTTTCCAGCAAAGCGGCTAAGATCAACTTTGACATCCGCCGCGATGACCACAATGTCAGCTTCTGCGATCTCGCTATCGGTCAGGCGGTTTTCAACACCCACAGAACCTTGAGTTTCCACTTTGATGGTGTGTCCCAATTTCTTCGCGCCGCGCTCCAGTCCCTCGGCGGCCATGTAGGTGTGTGCAATTCCAGTCGGGCATGAGGTGATTGCTACGATCTTTGCCATTCAAATACTCCTTTCAAAAATAAAGACAAACTTCATCAGCCGTTGGGCTGCTTGATCACAAAAGGTGTGATATCAACCTGCTTTTGGAACTCATTGATGACCTTGGAGGGGGGCAGGTCTCGACCAAGCCGGGTGACAGCGCTGAGGGAAAATGCAGTTGCCAGGCGGGCGCAATCTTCAAGCGAGAGTTTTTGACTCAAGCCTGCGACCAATCCCGCTACCATTGCGTCTCCCGCGCCGACCGTGGATTTGATCGCGATCGCGGGCGGGCGCGCCACGAACGCTGAATCTTTCTCGATAAAAAGTGCGCCTTCGCTTCCCATTGAAACGATCACGATCTGAGTTTCATCATTGACCAGGGATATGGCCGATGAGTAGGCATCCTTGAGATTTTTCATTGGCAGGTTGAGTAAGGCTCCAAGCTCGTGAATGTTCGGTTTGATAATGTCCGGGCCGGCTTTCAAAGCTTCGGCGAGCGCTTCGCCGCTGGTATCCAAAACCACCGAGCGTTTTTTTGATTTCAAGATTCGGATCAAGTCAGCATAGAAGTTTGCGGGAAGCCCGACTTGCAGGTTGCCAGAAAGCACGAAGCAGCCGCAGGTCTCAGCCATCGACTCGACCTGCTCGTAAAAACGAGAGACAGCGTACTCCCCGGGAGTCAGCCCCGGCGCGTTCAGATCTGTCGTGATCTGATTCGCTTCGTCCATGATCTTGATGTTGATGCGCGTTTCACCCGGCACCCGGATAAAACGATCTTCGATCTTTTTTCTCGCGAAGTGACGTTCGAACACATCGGCATTCTCTTCGCCGAGGAAGCCGGTCACTGCCACTTCGAGCCCGTAATCCGAAAGGAAAGACGCGACATTTACGCCCTTGCCGCCCGCATCAAAACGGATAGCCCGGCTGCGGTTAACCGTGCCCGTTTGAAAGTTATCCACAGAGACGGTCTGGTCGATCGCGGGGTTGAGGGTGATGGTCGCGATTTTCATAAAGCGCGCACCTCTGCGGCAGTGCGGCAGGAAAGTGCTTTCTGCGCGAGCGCTTGCAGGTCAGTGAGTGAAGTCTTGCGGAGATGCGCCTTAATGGTCGGGATGGTCGGCACTGTGACGCTTAATTCCTTCACACCAAGACCCACCAAAATAGACGCGCCTTTTGTGTCACTGGCGGCGCCGCCGCAAACAGCAACCCACTTGCCTTCTTTCGTGGCTGCTTTGACCGTCATCTCCACCATGCGCAGCACAGCGGGATTCAAAGCGTCGGCTTGCTTTGCCAGTTGCGGGTGAACGCGGTCCATTGCCAGGGTGTATTGGGTAAGGTCATTCGTGCCGATGGAGAAGAAATCCACCAATTGGGCGAACTGATCCGCCATGATCGCGGCGGAGGGAACCTCCACCATGATGCCGATCTCGATCTTTGGCGCGCCCAACTCTGTGCGAATCTTTTCGGTCAACTCGAGCGCCTGTTCAATATCTTCCAGGGTGGAGATCATGGGGAACATGACCCGGATGTTTGCTTCTTTCGCCGCGCGATAGATCGCGCGTAACTGCGGCAGGAAGAGGTCTGGGCGGGCAAAGCACAGACGAATGCCGCGGATCCCCAAAAAGGAATTATCTTCCTTGGGCAGATTTAGGTGCGGAACTTGTTTATCTCCGCCGATGTCTAAAGTACGGATGGTAAGCGGCGACCCGTTCAGTGCCTTGGCCATATCCCGGTAAACTTCGTATTGCTCGTCCTCGGTCGGAGTTTTTCCGCTTTCAAGGAAAAGGAACTCGGTGCGCATCAAGCCAGCGCCTTCTGCGCCATATTCCATGGCTTTGACCGCATCGGCAACGCGATTTACGTTGGCGAAAACTTCCACATTGAAGCCATCTAATGTGTTAGCAGGGGAGAGGCGTTCTGCAAAGTCTGCATTGAGTTGGCGTTTCACCTCCTCGTGCAGTTCCTGTGCGCTTTCGATATCTTCTGCTTGCGGGTTGAGGTACAAGCGCCCATTGAAGCCGTCCAGAATGCAGTTCGTGTGGCTGGGAATATCAAGGACCGATTCGCCTGCGGCGACAATGGCGGGAATACCCATGGCGCGAGCGATGATCGCAGAATGAGAAGTGGGTCCGCCTTTGGCGGTGATGAAACCGAGGATCAGATCGGGATCGAGATTGGCTGTGTCGGAAGGTGTGAGATCATCCGCGATCAAAATGGATGGGACATGGGTGGTCGCCGGGGATTCGTCTTGAATTCCGAGCATGTGGCGCAAAACACGCTGACCGACATCGCTCAGGTCCATTGCACGTCCGGCGAGCACGGGGTCATCCAGCTTTTTCAACTGGTCGATTCTTATCTGAATGCTTTGCTGCCATGCCCAGGCTGCATTGTGCTTTTGGGAGATCAGCTCTTCGGTTTCCTGAATTAATTCCGCATCTTGTAATACTTCAGCATGGACCAGAAAGATCGATGCCTGACTGGAGCCGAGGCGGACCTTCACTTCCCCGTACAGTTTGGTCAATTCCTTGTGCGCGGCTTCGATGGCGTTCTTGAATTGCCGCTTGCCTGAAGTGGGATTGGAGACAGCATCTTCAACGCGGATCTCTTTTCGGGCGTGCTGGCTGATGGGTCCCACCACGATCCCGTCTGATGCGGCAACGCCTTCGAAAGATGCCGCAGATTTTGGCGACCAGGTCAATCGGTCCCGGTTTAAGACCGGTGAAGATGACTCTTCCTGTTCACCGAGACCGGTTTCGATTCCGATCTTGAGCGCAGCCAGAGCATCATCTTCATCCACGCCCTGCGCAGATACACGAACTTTTGCGCCTTTTCCCGCGCCAAGTTTAAGCAGGTTAACGAGACTCTTTGCGTCCACGATCACTTCGCCATTGCGAACTCGAACGTCTGATGAATATTGCTTGGCAATATTGACCAGTTCGGTCGCGGGGCGGGCGTGAAGTCCCGTCGGGTTGATGATGACCGCGTCGAAATATTTTTCAAAATCAGGTGTATTGTGTGGGTTGGGGGATTCGGGTCTTTCGCCCGTGAGCGATTCAATAATGTCCAGCTTGTCAGTGGTGACAGCCAGGCGCGAGGCTTCTTCTTCGTCTGATACCACGCCAGTGAGCTTGCGCAGAATGCCAATGTGATCACTGGAAGCGGCTGCAATTCCGACCACAAGGTGTACTATCTCGCCTTCGTTCCATGTCACGCCGTTCGGAACTTGCAGGACCGCGATGCCTGTTTTGAGGATAAGCTCGCGGTTCTCGGGCATGCCGTGCGGAATGGCGATTCCATTGGCGAGGTAGGTGTTGGCAACCTTTTCGCGCTCGAACATGCTGTCGAGGTAACGCGCATCCATATTTCCGTTCTGGATCAATAGTCGCGCAACCATGCGGATCGCGTCATCCTTGGTTTTTGGAGAAGCGTTCAGTTCGATCTGCGCAGGACTGAGTTCCAACATGCAACCTCTTTTTGAAGGATGGTACTAATGGACTACAACGTGCGGTAGTGTAAACGATTACATATTTTGTGTCAAGGGTTTTCAGGTTAATTGCCAATATATGGGTTTATAAGCTCAAAATATTGTTCATTTTTGTGTTTGGTGGTATATTGAAACAAGAAGTAACACCGGATTTAGGTAATCGTTTTCATTTTTATTACATCAAAATGGTATAATTCTTCCTATGACTAGCATAAAAGATGTTGCCAAAGCCGCGGGGGTCTCAACCGCCACAGTTTCACGGGTGATAGCTAACAACGCACCGATCAAAGCCGAAACGCGCGAGCGTGTTTTGGAGGCGATCTCCCAGTTAAATTATCGCCCCAATTTAATTGCGCGTAGTTTACGAGTTCAGAAAAGCGCAAAGATCGGTCTTGTGGTGTCTGATATTCGCAATCCCTTCTTTACCGCCATTGGTCGCGCAGTGGAAGATGCCGCTTATGAACAGGGTTACTCTGTCTTGATGTGCAATACAGATGAAAACCCGGAAAAAGAAGAACTCTACCTGAACCTTTTGCATGATGAAAACGTGGCAGGCGTGATCTTTTCTCCAACCCAGCAATTTAGCGCGTCATCGAAAACTTATGAGGCAAAGATGCCTTTTGTGATCATTGACCGCGCGGTCGAGAACAAGGACACCGATATGGTTCTGCTCGACAACGTATCTGCCGCTTATGAATTGACCTCCCATCTGATCCAGAACGGATACAAAAAACTGGCGGGGCTCTTTGGCGACGCGAGTGCCACCGGTCAGGAACGTAGCAGGGGATTTCACCGCGCATTGAAAGATGCCCAACTTACGCCTGTCGCCGCGCATTTTATTTCCCCGCGCATCAAGCAGGGATTTGATACCACCATTGCATTGTTGGAATCGAACAACCGCCCCGACGCGATCTTTACCAGTAACAGCTTGTTGACCGCAGGTGCTTTTCAGGCGTTGCGTGCCAAAAAGGTTTTGATCCCGGATGAAGTGGCTATCGTTGGTTTTGACGAAACCACCTGGGGGGAACTGGTCGATCCGCCCATTACGGTCATCTCCCAGCCAACGGAAGAGATCGGGCGCACTGCCACCGAGTTGCTATTCCAACGAATACAAGAACCCACCCGGCTGCCGAAGACCGTTATTTTGAACGGGAACCTGCTTGTGAAAGAATCCAGCAGGCGCAGATGATCAATAGGATCGCAAACAAAAAAACACTGTCGTTGACAGTGTTTTTTTGTTTGTTTCTCGGTGGGAAGTTTGTATTATTCCACTTTGACCAGCACCGCACGGACCGCGACACGGTAGGTGTAGTCTTTGGTCTTCTCATTGTAGGTATCACAGGTGATCAGGGTCAGCCATGAATATTCTTCATGCTTGAGCACAGACATGGAGTTCGGACCGACACGCAGATTCTGACGGATCTCGTAGATGTATCTCTGCCCGCCCAAATGAATGATGATCTGATCTCCATAACGCAGAGAACTAAGTTTGGCGAACGGTCCTACCGTGCCATCGGCAAGGTAGGCATGCGCGGTGAGGGCTGAGTTGCCGGCGGGCGT
>Ga0268298_10004792_pt1 | contig 12988 bp, 11 predicted proteins | sample WWTPWeurt_MetaG_FD_194462 | JGI IMG/M metagenome (GOLD analysis project Ga0268298, IMG submission 194462) | Activated sludge microbial communities from WWTP in Nijmegen, Gelderland, Netherland - WWTP Weurt | ecosystem: Engineered > WWTP > Aerobic digester > Activated sludge | place...
GATCGTGGATACACGAAAATCAAAAAAATAATGTAACGCTTAGAATTTTGATCAGTTCACTATCTCCAGCATCCTGGTTTTTAAATTGTATTTTATCGTGATCTGATTCAAGGAATCACTCACTTCAACAATCGGATATTCTCTTGAGTGCATGGCAGGATACCCATAGTAATCAGATGAATCTTTATAATATAGCCCCATGTCGATTTCATTTTGCCCGGGAAAAACTTCTGTTTGAAAATTCAAATTAAAAACCGAATCCTCAGGATCAACCAAGGTATTTTGATTTAGTCCCAGATACAGTGAAAAGGGCGAATTAACCACACTTTGATCAATTGATATTTCAAGTTGAATTTTCTTTTCTTCAACTTTTTTCATTGCAAAATCGTAGATGGCTGTCTCTATTTCAAAATATGCATCGACATCATTTTCATGCAAAAAAGTCATTCCAGAATTATTTTTATCAAAGTACTTACCATCTGCAATCAAACGAATTGACGTTCCACCACGGTCATATACTTCCTGCTCTTCAATCAAACGGATGTTTCCATAATCATTATCCATAAATACCTGATACAATTGTTTTAATTCCAGCTCTGATGTATTGAAATAGATTTTTTGATTGCGCTGATTTTGCCAAACACTATAGTAAGAACTGTCTTTTGAAATGTAAATGTCCTGACCTTCAGGCAACATACCACCTCCTTCATGCCATACTATTTCTAATTTCTTTGGATCTTCAGGCAAAAGGGTGTTTTCAACTAAGAAGCTGTTTCCACCAGAACAAGAATTGAGTATATAACACAATAAAACAAATGAGATAGTGGTCAATCTTAATTTCATAAACAGGAATATTATTTTTACAAAATACAATTTAAACCAAGTCAGGTTCAAATTAAAACATCCGATTCAATGGCCACCAATTTATTATCCTGTAAAATAGGAATAACAGGAGCCAGATTAGGATTGAGGCAATATTTAATATCTACGTTTAGATTGAGATTTTTTAAACGACGACGATGTGAAGACGCTTTGAGGTAACCCAGGATATTGTCTTTTGCAGATAAATAGAGATACTTAGATGCAATTGAAGAGTCTTCAACTGAATGGAATTTGCCGGTATGAAGCAAATAATCACAAATGGCTCCGGCGCAAATGGTATCTTCCAGATTAAATTTATTTTGCCAGCCTGAACATAAACACAAAACACTTTTTTCTTGTTTTGACAACCACTGCTGAAGTACATCTAAATTAGAAAGCGCGCCAATAACTACCTGACCGCATTCCTTTGCCAGATTAATGGCTTTGGTTCCGTTGGTTGTTGTGAGTACAACAGTCTGATCTTTCACTTCAGGAATCATATATGCATACGGCGAATTGCCGAAATTGAATCCTTCAACGACCTGACCACCTCGTTCAGCTCCAACCAAATATCCTTTTTTCTGATAATCCTGAGCCTCTTCAATAGTAGAAACAGGAATTATTTCTTTGACTCCGTAATGAAAGGCAGCGCAAATTGCTGATGTAGCCCTGAGAACATCAATTACTACGATGATGTCAAAGTCATCCTTATAAAGCGGAAATAGGTAAGGTGAAAAGCAAACTTCCACCCTTTTTCTGGTTTCTCCCGGATCTATATAAATCTGACCTTCCATAAAACAAAATTAATCAAAAGTTAAGATTGAAGAAATGATTCATACATCATCTTGCTGCCTGATATAAAACATCCTGTATTGAAACCCTGATTCCTTCTTTCAGTAATAGCGGATTTTCTGCAATCGGATAACATCTGTTACTTAGAAAAACATAGACAATTTTATGTTCCGGATCAGCCCAGGTTATTGTACCGGTAAAACCACTGTGCCCAAAACTGGAAAGTGAAACTTTATTACAGGTTGGTCCGCCGTCCAATGATCTGACAGGTTTATCAAATCCTGCCCCTCTTCGGTTATCACTGTATTGTTGTCTGGTAAAATCTGCCAGCGTATCTTTATTTAAATAATTTACTCCTCCGTAATTTCCCTCATTAATTAACATGTACATCAACGTTGCCAAATCAAGTGCATTGGAGAATAAACCAGCGTGACCACCCACTCCACCCAACATGGCAGCTCCCTGATCATGCACTGTCCCGTGAATCAACTGTTGTCTGAAAACAGTGTCATTTTCCGTCGGAGTAATTTGATCTTTTGAAAAACGGTTCAACGGGTTGTATCCCATTGTACGCAATTCCATGGGTTTATAAAAATTTTCATAGGCATATTGATCCACGGTTTTTCCTGTTTGTCTGAAAATAATTTCACGCAGAAAATAATATCCTAAATCAGAATATTTATACGTCCTTTTTCCGAGTGGAGTTGAAATGATCCGATTGAAAATAGCCGTGTCAATATCTGCAGAAATGTATAAGTTATCAGCTACTTTGTTTGGATGTGCAGCATCTTGTGCAAAAGAATAGATAGAACTATCTGGTTTTCCATTCACCAATGTTTTGGTATAAAAAGGAATCCAGTCACGCAGGCCTGCTTCATGCGCAAGCATTCTTCGAATCACCATGTTTTGATATGGCGTTGAATCAACGATATCAGGAATGTATTTAGTCAAAGGTTTGTCAATATCAATCAAACCATCTTGTGTCATTTTAACCAGCGATATGGTTGTAGCAGCAATTTTTGTAATGGATGCCAGATCATACAAATCTGTTTTTTTCACTTCTTTTGAACGATCATAGGTATGATGACCAAATACTTTATCGTAAAATACGTGCCCATTTTTAATTCCAACAATCTGACAACCCGGATAAGCCTTAATTCTTATTCCGGCATTCGCCAGTGAATCAATTTTCAATAATTTTTCAGATGAAATTCCGATTTCTTCCGGAAGAACAAATGCCAATCTTGTAGTTGCCAAATATGTCACACCCGTTCCCGCTGGAAAGAATTCAGAACCACTTACAGGTAATTTCCCCTTTGGTAAAATTCCGCCAAAAATGAGTTGTGCCGCTTGTTCATTGGTATAATCAGTATCCTGGTAGGCCACTACAAATGCTGCGGTTTTATTCAAATCTCCAAATTTTTCCAGCGCATAAGCATTACCGAATAATACACCCGTCACGGAAGAGTTTTGTGAGATTTTGTTGAATATTTCAATAGACTGAATGGTTACACCAAAGTTCTTTTTTGGGTCACTGTTTGTTCGGTGAAAACCAACAATGATTTTATCATATGCTGCGCATTGTTCAATCAACTCCTCCTCTTCTGAAGAAGACAACGCTCTTGGTATCTGCAACTGATCCACTTTGGCATATCGTGAAATAGTTTCAAAAAACATGTTTGTTTTAGTACCACCAATATTGAGGTACGCCACTTTCAACGTATCCAGACGTTTTAATGGCAATTCATTATTTTGGTTTAGAATCAGCGTGATAGATTCTTTTGCAAGTTGTCTGTTTAACACATCTGATTTGTACAAATTGAGTTTTTCAAAAAGATTTTTAGTATCAATAGGTTTGTAATTATTTAATCCGCACCACTCTTTTGCCCTTAATATTTTCAGACAACGCTGATCGATTTCTTCCTGGGTGATTTGCCCTTTTTGAATTGCTTCTTTTATTTTGGTTATAGCTAAAGGCACATCCTGTGCAAACAACAAAACATCGTTGCCTGCCAATATAGCTCTGACATCCACTTCACCAGGTTCATAATAAGATGCAACACCTTGCATATTCAAAGCATCGGTAAAAATTAGCCCTTCAAATCCAAGTGAATCTTTCAGTAATCCATTGACAATTTTGGATGATAAGGTTGAAGCCTGATTAGGCGTTGGATCTAAAGAAGGAATAAATAAATGAGCCACCATCATACTTGCCAGCCCTTCTTCAATAAGTCTTTTGAAAGGATACAATTCCAATGAATCCAACCTTGCGAAATCGTGATTGATCGCAGGTAATGACAAATGAGAATCCATATCGGTGTCACCGTGACCGGGAAAATGTTTTCCGCAAGCCATTACTTTTTGATCCTGCATTCCTTTCATGTAAGCAATTCCCAATTTGGCTACGTGCTCTTTAATTTCACCAAAAGAGCGGTTATTTATTACCGGATTTTTTGAATTGTTGTTGACATCAATAACCGGAGCAAAATTCACATGGATTCCAAGCACCTTGCATTGTTCTGCAATTTGTTTACCCATTTCATAGATCAATTTGTCGTTTTGAATAGCACCCAACATCATTTGTCGAGGATAAACCACCGTAGAATCCAACCTCATTGAAAGTCCCCATTCACCGTCAATTGCAATCATCAATGGAGTTTTGGCAAGGCTTTGATAATGATTTGTGAGAACGGCCTGTTTGTAAGGTGTTCCTTTAAAAAAGATAAGTCCGCCAATTTTATATTTCTGAACAAGATTTGCAATTTCTGTGTAATGCGTCTGATCTTTGTCAGAATAAGCGGCAACCATAAAGAGCTGAGCAATGCGTTCATCGGGAGATAACGAATTGAAAACGGAATCAGCCCAGCCTGATTTGACAGCTAAAAAAGTGGGTTTTTTTTGGTTAGCAGTTAAATTGTCAGATGAAGCAAAACCTGTTGAAACAAAAAATAAACAAGTTGAAAAAAGAGTTAATAACCCTTTGAAAGGGCGGATTATCAACAATTTTCTATTTAAGCAAGACCTCAGCATAATCAGGTAATTGACGAATGTACAGCAAGGATTATGCACAAATCCTGCCACGGCACAGGATTTGTTCACAGATGTTAGTGGATTGATGATAAAATGGGGCTTGAATGACATGCAGTGGTGAAGGTAAACTGCGTATATTTGTGGTACAAGCCGGTTTTATTATCTGCAAAATTTTAAATACATGAATTTTTCAAAATTTTCGGTTTTTCGATTACCAAATAATTATAAGCGATTTGAATATACACCACGTTATTATGATGCGGATAAAGAGGCGCGTGAAAAAAAACTGAATAAACTGAGAGCCGACCGCGAAATTCTGGAAGATGAAGAACCTGAAAAACGCATCAGTTTCAGACAAAACAATCGTGCGGGTTCAATCCGAAAAACGCAAACGTTGAAATCAAATCTAAGACTTGTCATGATTCTTGGTGCGCTGGTTATTATTCTTTATTATTTGTATGCACGAACTGCCAGCGCTGAGGCGGCTCAACAAATCATCAACCAATAAACGATGTCTGGTATCATTAAGTTACTGCCTGATCACATCGCCAATCAGATAGCCGCCGGAGAAGTTGTACAACGTCCAGCTTCTGTTGTGAAAGAACTTATTGAGAATTCAATTGACGCCGGTGCTTCCAAAGTTCAGCTCATTGCAAAAGACGGCGGTCGCACGTTGATACAAGTGATAGATAACGGTTCAGGCATGTCAGCCATCGATGCACGAATGTCTTTTGAAAGGCACGCTACCAGTAAAATTTCAACTGCTGATGATTTATTCAAATTACAAACCAAAGGATTCAGAGGAGAAGCACTTGCTTCCATAGCAGCCATTGCACATGTGACCATGCGCAGTAAAATGGTTGGTCAGGAACTCGGAACCTCCATTCAGATGGAAGGATCTAAGGTAGTTTCACAAAATCCGGATGCAATGCCCGACGGTACTTCCATTGCCGTCAAGAATCTCTTTTACAACGTTCCGGCACGCAGAAATTTTTTAGGTAAAGACACTACCGAATATCAGAAAATTCTGGAAGAGTTTTTGCGCATTGCGCTGGTGCACCCTGAAGTAGAATTATCATTTCATCACAACGGTGATGAAGTATATAATTTACCTGCAGTGAAAGTTCTGCGTCAGCGGATTGTTGGAATTTATGGTACCAGATTCAATGAAAAATTAGTACCGGTAAATGAAGAAACTGAAATAGTCAAAATCTACGGATTTATCACAAAACCAGATTGCGAACGAGCTTCTAATGACCGTTGTTTTTTCTTTGTAAACAACCGCTATTTTAAAGACAGATATTACAATCACGCTGTAATGGCTGCATATGAAGGCATGATTCAGTCAGGTAAATATCCACCCTACTTTTTGTATTTTGAAGTACCTACTTCAAGCATTGATGTGAACGTTCATCCAACCAAAACAGAAATCAAGTTTGAAGAAAGCCAGTTCATTTATCAGATTGTGCGCAGTGCAGTGAAACAAGCTCTTGGACAGAATAATATTGCTTCAACGTTAGACTTTGAACAAGAAACCAGTTTTGATGTTCCACCGCTTAAAAAAGGTGAAGCAGTTGTTATACCGGAAATTAAGTTTAATCCGCAATTCAATCCATTTCTTACTACTCCAAATAGGGAAGACAAAAATATCTCTGCGATTCAATCTCTTGGATTTTCAAAAATGAAACCAGATCCAAAAATCTGGGAAAACTTTTACGGTGATTCAGTTTCTGAAACCCCGGATGAAAGCTCTGCTGAACAAGAGGAAATAACATTAACTTCATCACTGGATGATAATGATTCAGAGACCAAAAAGAAACCGGTTCAGATAAATGATAAATACATTTTGAGTTCTGTAAAGAATGGTTTTATATTGATTGATCAGTACCGTGCGCACTGCAGAATTCTATTTGACGAACTCATTGATAAAATCAAAGACGGTAAATCAAAATCTCAGCAATTGCTTTTTCCTGAAATTCTAGAAATCGAAAAAACAGAAAAAATTTATTGGGACGAATTATCAGAATCTTTGAAAAATATTGGATTTGATCTGGATATGAACAACGATCATATCAAAATCACTGCTGTTCCGGTGCAATTAAAAGATAAGAATCCGGTAAACGTCTTGACAGAATTGATGGATGAATACAGAAATACGGAACAATCAGAACTCAATCTGACCGATCGCATTATTGCCGGGGTAGCCTCAGCAATGGCGGTCAAAGGCGGAACCAAGCTAAGTACAGAAGAAATGATGCACATGGTAGACAGACTTTTTGCATCTTCAGCTCCTGCTGTTTCACCAAAAGGAAAAAAAATAATTGAGACATTTTCTATAGACGAATTAACAAAAAGATTTAACTGATGTTTGGAGCCATGTTTTCGAATTTACCTCCGGTGGTAAAAAACCTGCTGATCATCAATCTGCTTTTTTTTCTGGCTACGATTGTTCTGCAGAGTAAAGATATTTCACTGATCACAGAATTGGGTCTGCATTATCCGGATTCACCTCTTTTCAAACCTTATCAACTTGTTACTCACTTTTTCATGCACGGGAGTTTGGGACATATTTTTTTCAATATGCTTTCGCTTGTGATGATGGGTATGCATTTAGAAAGAATCTGGGGACCAAAAAGATTTTTACTTTTCTACTTTGTTACAGCATTAGGCGCTGCTTTTCTGCACATGCTTGTTCAGGGTATTGAAATCTATCAGCTATCCGGCAGTTTCTTCCCTTACCACAATGAAATTCAGATGCCAATCGGAAATGTAAATAAAGTCGGTGAACTACTTTCTATACCAACAGTTGGAGCTTCTGGAGCAATCTATGGTTTAATTATGGGATTTGCCCTATTATTTCCTAACACTGAATTCATGCTGCTATTTCCGCCTATTCCAATTAAGGCTAAATGGTTCGCTATACTCTTAGGTTTATATGCACTTTACAGCGGGTACTTAAATTCACCTAAAGATTCAGTGGCACACTTTGCTCACCTGGGCGGAATGTTGTTTGGATTTATCATGATCAAAATTTGGCAACGCGATAAAAACCGATTTTATTGATTATGCAGCAAAATGTATTTCAATACCTGAAAGGATCACTTAAAAATTCAGGCACACTTGGAAAAATTCTCGCCGTGAACACGGTGATTTATTTGTTTTTTCTGATTCTTCAGATTGTAGAAAAACTTTTTATAAAAGAAGGTCTTACTGAAAATGTGGTGATGTATTTTGCTGCGCCTGGAAACCCGGCTGATTTGATTTATATTCCCTGGACGATTTTAAGTTCTATGTTCTCTCATTTTATGTTTGGACATTTTTTATTCAACATGCTGATTTTGTTTTTTACCGGAATTATTTTTCTGCAGCATTTTAGTCCGGTAAGATTATTGAGCACTTACATTCTTGGAGGATTATTTGCTTATGTGGCGCACATTGGAGCATACTACCTTTTTCCGGCATTTGCGGCTCAATCAGCCTCTCCGGTAATAGGAGCATCCGGAGCAATCATGGCTGTTTTTATGGCAATTGCATTTCACCGTCCTGCTCTTCGGGTTATGCTTTTTGGATTGATTCCTGTTCCGCTATTTATAATTGCTGCACTTTACATACTAACTGATCTAACTGGTATAACTGAGCAACAGGCCGGTAACGAATCAAACATCGCGCATTTTGCTCATTTAGGTGGTGTGATTTTTGGCGCTATTTCAATTATTGGAGTGGATTCCCGGAATCACTTTATGAATTACGCCGATCGATTTTTTGGATGGTTCAAAGCACCAAAACTTTCTTTTAAAAGAAAACCAAAATTGAAGGTTCATCAGGGTGGAAGTCAAACCAAAAACATGACCGACGAGGAATACAATTTCAATAAAAAACTTCGACAGGAAAGACTTGATTCCATTCTTGAAAAAATCGGCAAAAAAGGATACGAGGGGCTGACCAAAGAAGAAAAAGACTTTTTATTCAATGAAAGCCAGCGAAAATAATTCAAGATCAAACTGGTTTGTCAGAATTTTACTTGTACTGAATATTCTGGTTTCAGTTTGCATGGTTGCATCCTACCTGGCTACTCACATTTCACCGGCTGATTTTGTTTGGTTTGCTTTCTTTGGTTTGTCTTATCCTATCTGGTTATTACTTTCACTGATTTTTTTGGTGCTGTGGCTTTTTGTTAAAAGAAAATGGATGCTATTACCCGCCATCACTATTTTAATAGGTTTCAATCATCTCCGTCATTTTGTGGCTTTTACTTTTATACAGCCGGATTTGATTAAGCCTGTTAAAATTATGTCTTTCAATGTAAAGATTTTTAATTTGTACGATTTGGAAAACAGGACCGAAAAAAGGAACGGAATTTTTAATTTTTTGAAAGCAGAAAATCCTGAAATAATCTGTTTTCAGGAATTTTTTCATCAGGAGGGAGGCACAGAATTTGTTACAAAAGACACGATGGTGAAAATTCTTGAAATGGACTATTATCATGAACGATACACACATAAAATGCTTGATGAAAAATATTTTGGAGTAGCAACATTTTCAAAATATCCAATAGTAAATAAAGGAGAAATACCGTTTAGTAATGACAAAAACAATTTTTGTATTTATTCAGATATTGTGATTGAAAAAGATACCTTGAGAGTTTTTAATGCTCACATTGGTTCAATCCGTTTTCAGCAGAATGATTACGAACTGTTTGATGAAAACGCTGAAGAAGACCGCTACATAGATACGGAAGATGAAAAAAGAATTATACACCGATTGAAATCAGCTTTTGAAAAGAGAGCGCTGCAAATTGAAACAATTATGGCAGAGGTAAAAAAATCTCCCTATCCGGTTGTCTTTTGCGGAGATGTGAATGATACGCCGGTGTCCTATTGTTACAGACGATTAAGCGAAGAACTGAATGACGCCTTCGTAGAATCTGGCAACGGAATCGGGCGAAGCTACATTGGAAAAATGCCTGCCAACAGAATTGATTACATATTTCACTCGCCTTCTATTATCAGTGCTAACTTCACAACCCACGACGTAGAATTTTCAGATCACAGTCCGATCAGCTGCGAAGTAGATATTAATTAAAGACAACTTTATTGAAGTCACTTTCGTTTACTAAAAAAATCACACATGAAAACCTTTTTTTCCTTTCTCCTTTTAGTTCTAAGTTTACAATTATCCGCGCAGGAGACCAAACTGATGTGTAATGAACTTCCATTTGCAGAACCTGAAGTCAGGGCAAGCTGCATAACGGACGATGTGATAGGTGCGTTCAAGGGAGTGCTGACGGAAAAACTAAAAAAAGGTACTCATTCTGCCGTATTCAAATTTTTTATCACTTGCCACGGCGAGTTAACCAACTTGTCCTATCAGCGGGGAACAATTGACACCGCAACGCAAAGCATTTTCGAATCAGAAATCAATAAATTAAAATGGAATCCGGCCACCCAAAAATCTAAACCGGTAACAAGCGTTGTATTCATGACCATTGAAGTTGTGAACTCGCAAATCACTGTTTCAATCAGATAGATATTCTTTGAAAAAAAAAGCGGATCATTCTACTGATCCGCTCTTTTTTTGTACTATTTTTTTCTATTCAACTCCTTTCATCAGTTTCTTCATCACCGGGTTGAGAATGATAATTATAACACCTGCGACAACAGGAACAATGGTGAATATTAAAAAGAAAACTGACAACGAATAATCTTTTACGACTTCATCAATCATACCTCCCAAAGAAGCTGCTGATTTATTTCCGATCGCAATTGCCAGATACCACATTCCAAACATGAATGCAATCATTCTTCCTGGAACGAGTTTACTAACCATAGAAAGTCCAACGGGAGAAACACAAAGCTCGCCCATTGTATGGAACAGATATGCAAATACAAGCCAAATCATGCTCAGTTTAACTTCTGATCCGGCCTCCAATCCATAGGACCCAAACGCTAAAATTCCAAATCCGGCTGCCATAATAATCAAGCCTAATCCATACTTCATAGCTGGACTTGGATTGTATTTGCTCTCCCACCATTTGGAGAAGAATGATGCCAACGAAATAATAAAGAACGAATTCAAAATACTGAACCAGGAAGCCGTTACTTCAACCATGCCTGATTTTGGTCCGATAACCGTACCAGAGAAAATTGCAGACTCGGCTTTATACAAATCGATTTGTTGCCGGATATGAGTCTCCTGTACTTCATCCAGGTGAACAAAAGCATCTCCTTCTTTGTGTAAATTAACTTTCGTTCCCTTCTTTACATCTTCCAAAGATGAAAAAGTAGCAGTATCTTGTCTTGTTACTGTTTCAGCCGTTAGCAGTGTTGTTTCGGTAACCGGAACAAATTCTGTTTGAATAATACCGGTTGATTCATCTGTCAAAGGCAAACCATCTTCACCCAGTACCGGCCTCTCATAAGTCTGATACGTAAATTCTATAGCCTCCGTATTCAAATCACGATTTATCATCCAGATAGCGATGAACCAAACACCTACAAAACTTAGACCCAAGACGATGTTTGACGCCTTTATTTCTCTCCAGGTTTCTGTAAATAATCTGAATAAAACCCATGTTACGATGATTAATGGACCAACCGTCAGCAATAAATTAACAATATTAAAAATGAGCGCCTCATTACCATAAAGGAATCGGTTGGTGTAATCCTTCGCAAAAATCACCAGTGACGTTGCTCCCTGTTCGAAAGACATCCAGAAGAAAACAGTAATAAAGGCAAAAATCACAAACGCAATCATTCTGCTTCGAACTACACTTGTGTATCGTGCAATTCTTGAAATCACCAAAATCAAAAACGGAACCAACCCGAGCAACAGCAAAATCGTCCAAGGCCCATCCATTTCAGTGGTCCCGAATTTTATTTTTGCCGGTAAAAGTTTGATATTATAAATTTTGGACGCCGGGTCATTGATGAGGAAAACAAATCCCACAATTGAGGCTATTGCTGTCAGTATTTTATCAACCAGCGTAAATGGATTCCTTTTTTCTTCTTGTACCGGATTGTTTTGAACCCCTGCATCATCAATAACATTGGAATTGCTTTTTACATCTTCAGGTTCAGCCGATTTTTTTTCCGGCGCAGAGCCTATTGTTCCAAAAAGTGGTCTCGCGAGCCAGAATTGAAAAGCTCCGAACAACATAAAAATACCAGCTAATCCAAAACCGTATTTCCAACCTACCTTTTCTCCAAGGTATCCGCACAACATCATTCCAAAAAACGCTCCAGCGTTGACACCCATATAGAAAATAGTATAAGCTCCATCCTTTTTCTTTGGAAGGTCTTTGTACATGTGAGAAATAATGGATGTAATACTTGGTTTGAAAAGTCCTGTACCAATTACCAGCAAGGCAAGTCCGATCAAGAAAGTTGCTTCCGTTTCTAAAGCCATGCAAAAATGGCCAAGCATCATTATCATGGCGCCTAATACAACGGCACCACGATATCCCAGAATTTTATCAGCGACAAAACCTCCTAAAATCGGTGTCAGATAAAGCAAACCCGCATAAGTACCAAATAACGCACCTGCATGTTCAGAAGGCCACTCCCATCCCGGGTTACTTCCAATGATTGCCCAGGTTAGAAATAACACCATGAGTACTCTCATTCCGTAGAAAGAGAATCGCTCCCACATTTCGGTAAAAAACAAAACGAACAGTCCTGCCGGATGCCCAAGTACTTTGGATTGAAAAAATTTGTCAGTTGAAGGATCAGCTTGCATAATCTGCCAATGGTAGTATTTTGAGTGGTTTAAACTTTGTCTTGCACTTTTTGGTTCCACCCCGCTCTGACCTGCTGATACATAAACCCAATTGAATCAAAATCTGTTTAGCATCAGACTTTCCGATCTGTTAATCCTTGCACTAACCTGAAAAGTTTGAGGTCGTGAAATTAAATAATTTCTCATGAAATCCGACCAATGCTGTAATTTAAATTGATTTTGAATTGTTAATCCCTTAAAACTGAATATTTAACGATGAGAATGAGCCATTGATATAATTTTGTTCAAAGTCCCGTTTTTAATCGATTATCTTTGACGCCCGAACAAACAAAGATTACCCCTTATTTATGTATAAAACATCCGGAATTTACTTGATTTCACTAGCATTGGCGTTAAACTCATGCGGTGGATCATCAACTGAAAATCAAAAGACAGCCGACAGTACCACAACTGATTCAGCGACCGTACTTCAGGACGCACACTCTTATTCAAATGTGAATGATGTCTATTCTACACATCTCCACCTTAATCTGAATGTTGATTTTGACCGGAAAGTTTTAGCCGGAAATGT